>Ga0308405_1001307_pt1 | contig 12640 bp, 10 predicted proteins | sample HotsprSampleMS13_FD_203473 | JGI IMG/M metagenome (GOLD analysis project Ga0308405, IMG submission 203473) | Hot spring phototrophic mat microbial communities from Mushroom Spring, Yellowstone National Park, Wyoming, United States - 20060912_MS13 ...
TCGCAGGCTCCTCGTTGAACTCCTTCACGTACGCGTCCCAGAAGTGCCTCGCGATCGGGCTGACATCTTTCAGTGCCGGTGCCCACATACCGTAGAGTATGACACCGTGGGACAGAGGATTCTTACCAAAATCGGCAGGCCATCCCGGAGGTGCACCAACGAAGAGTTTTGGAGCGAAACCTATCTCCTTCGCTTGAATGAGGATAGGTATCGCATCGGCGTCGTAGCCAGCCCATATGAACAGATCTGGATTGTACTGTTTCGCCTGCATCAAGACCGCTCTGTAATCACCGCCTCCGAGTGCGGCACTCTTGAAGGGGGCTCCTTTGAGATCCTTCATCAGTCCAGCCCAGACTCCTGTGCCTTTCTTCGCGAGTTCAAACTCATCTTGGTAGGATTTGAAGGAACTCGTTCCGAAGGCACCTTCCTCGTAAGCTATGAATATCTTCTCGATCTTCACCTGCGGATACTTCTGAGTGATCGCCCTCCATCCGTGTGCGTAGCTTTCTCCCTGCAGATAGTCCCAAGGATGCAGATGGAAGTACCAGTCTGCGTCTGGGCCGATAGCTTCTTCACATCTGTACGATGCAGCGCCGATCCAGACTGTGATCTTCTGATACTTCTTCAATATGGGTATCTGTGCCAAATGCACACCGCTGGACATCCCACCGACGAAGAAGTCAACTTTTTCAACGGTCGCGAGTCGATCGATCGCAGCGGCGCCTTTTTCTGGTTTCATCTCATCGTCGACGATGAACAATTCCACGGGCATGCCGAGAACTCCGCCCGCTTCGTTGATTTCTTTGACAGCAAGCTTCATGGCGTTGGCCGCCTGTCTGCCTGTGATGTCAGATAGAGGCAGAACCGCGCCTATTTTGATGGTTGATGCTAAGCCTAATGCCACGACCAGAGCCATGAGTACCACGAACAACCTCTTCATACCCTCACTCCTTTCATCAGATTAGACCCATTCTTTTCGCCTCGGACATCAACATGTCTCTGAAATCTGGGTGAGCTATGGATATCAACTCGAGTGTCCTTTCCCTGACGGTCTTACCTCTCACGTGCGCCACACCCCACTCCGTGACCACATAATCGAGCTCCTGTCTCGGTACTGTCACGGGAGAACCGAGCGGTAGTAGAGGCACGATGGTTGACACTGTTCCGTTCTTAGCGGTGGATCTGAGGGCGATGATGCCTTTACCACCTTTGCTTTTCACAGCACCACGGTGCGTGTCGAGCTGTCCGCCGGTACCACTGTAATGCTGTGTGCCCAAAGCTTCCGAACAAACGTTACCCGTCAAGTCTACCATGAGCGCGGTGTTGATGCTGACCATCTTCTCGTTCTGGGCTACCACATAAGGATCGTTCACGTACCTACCACGGAGGAACATGACCGAAGGGTTATCGTCGACGAAGTTGTAGAGTCTCTTGGTTCCAAAGGCGAACGTACAGACAAACTTACCTTTCCACAGAGTTTTCTTCTTGTTCGTTATCACCCCCATTTCGAAGAGATCGATCATGGACTCGGTGAACATCTCCGTATGCACACCGAGATCCCTCTTGTTGTGAAGTAACTTTGCGACTGCGTTTGGAATACCACCTATTCCAATCTGTATCGTGGATCCATCATCTATCAGTTCGCTGACGTACTGCGCGATCTTCGTCTCGACGTCCGCTGGTTCAACCAGCTCGGCTTCCGGTAGATCGTAGTCAACCTCGATCAAGTAATCGACCTCGCTGATGTGCACGTGGGTATCTCCATGCGTTCTCGGGGCCTTCGGATTGACCTCCAGCACGATTTTCCTTGCCTTCTCGATCACGTCCTTCTCGTAAACGACAGAAGCTGAGAGCGTGAGAAAACCATTCTTATCCATCGGTGAGGCAACGCCCACAAAGATGTCAACGTCTCTGCTGTCCAACAAATTCGTCCCCGCCTGGTGCAGATTGTTCGGAACGTAACTGACCGTGCCATAGTTGTTCTTCACGGCTTCCCTGTTCGAAGCACCAAAGTACCAAGAGGCGTTTTGAAAGCTTTTGCTGTATTCCTGCTTCATGTAGAAGGGATAACTCTCCATGTTCAAACATGTGAAGACGGTTACGTTCTCGACTCTGTCAGCCACTCTGTGAAGGTTCCTCAGAAAGATCTTCGGTTCCATCGGGGTCATACCGACGACAATCGTTGAGTTACTCTGAACGAGTTTCAGAACCTCATCGATGCCCACCAACTTCTTTTTGTAAACTTCTTCCCACTTCACAGCCATTCCTCCTTACCAACTTATGGGTTCTCTGATCTTTCCCCACCTCACGACGGCGGCGTTCCAGGTCCAGCCCACGCCCGCACCCACGAAAACGACCACGTCACCGTCTTTAACCCTTCCACGCCTGAGGCCTTCTTGAAGCGAAAAGACCTGATCGTTCTGACCCATGTGACCGTATTCCTCAAGGTAGAAAGATTGATCCTCCCTCAAACCCAGTTGCGTTAGAACTTCGAGGTGTGCCGATCTTTTGAAGTGCAATATGGCAAGGTAGGATATATCTTTCCTCGAGAGGCCACTCTTTCTCAAAGCATCGTCGATCACGAAGTAGAAGTTGTTCAGAGTGACCCTGTTCAGCTTTTCTTTGAAAGATTCCGGATCGCGCAAATGAAAATAGTACTCGCCAACATCTTCAGGCTTCATGGGCCATTTTTTCGTTCCGCCCACCGGCACGATACAGTCTTCAGCAAAGGATCCATCGACGATGCTCGAAACACCCAGCACAACGTTCGCACCGTGGTTCTTTTTAAGCACCAATGCCGCACCACTGGCACCTATGTCGAACATGAAAGAAGTTGCATTGTACTTGTGGTTCACCAGATCGAAGTTGCGATACCCGCTCACGAGCAGGACCGTATTCACATTCTTCTCGCTCAGCATGATCGATCTCGCCACCTGAAGTCCCACGATCATCGAACCGCACATGGCTTCCATGTCGAACGCCCAAGCTTTCGTCGCGTTGATCTCGTGAGCGACCTTTGTGCACGCGAGCCAGCAGGGATAATCTTTGTGCTGCGCACCGTTCCAGATGACCACGTCGATATCACTCGGATCGATTCCTGCGTTCTTTATTGCCTCTCGCGTGGCCATGATTCCCATGTAGCTCGTAGTGTCTCCTTCACCCGGAACATACTTCCCCTTCACACCGAATTTGTCGACGATCACCGCTTCATCGATTCCAGTGAGCGAAGCCAGTTCCTTCGCCGTCATGTACCGTTTGGGAAGATACGTTCCTACACCAGCTATGCCTACGTGGTCTTGCATTTTGGCCCCTCCTGTAAACTGAACCACCATTCAATCTGATACATGATTCATAACATATGGTACCAGATTGTGAAACAAAAATGCAACAGCCAAAAAAGACCTTTAATCACATTGCTGGTTTATGACTGGCAGGAGTCTCGAGTTCCGGTTCAAAATCTTTGCTGAGCTTTTTATTTCTCGCTATTGCTCGTTCTTGTTCTCTCTGATCCAATACCCTTGAGAAAGTATTTGCCCAAGAGTGACAGATAGTCCTTGATCTGTTCCGCGGATGTCTTGTTGTAGACCACGAGGTCTTCCCCCATGAAATGCCCGATACCCATGAATCCAATGGCAAGGTTCTCAGGTTTGAGAGGCTTTATCATGTTCAGCTCGATGGCTCTGCTCAATGGAGGAAGGTAACTGGTGAAGATCTTTTCGTAATAGTTGCGTGAAATGTTCGGATTGAAGAACTCAGCCTGTCTGACAACCAAGTACATGTTTGAATGGTTCAAGAAAAACCTCAAGAATGCGTCGTAACCAGCTATTTCGGCATCGCGTCTGTCGGTGAAGTTCTTTATCACGCTCGCTATCGTGAGCCTCAGATTTCTGTTCGTGGACATCACGAGTTCTTCGAGAATCGATTCTTTGCTCTCGAAGTACACATAGAAAGTGCCCGCAGCGACGCCGGCAGATTTGGTGATGTCGCTTATCATCGTGTTTCGATAGCCGTATTTCCCAAAGAGTCTCTCCGCTTCTTGAAGCAACTTCGCTTTCGTCGAGCTGGTCTCGACCGCCAGCGGTTTCACATCGACGTTGAAAACTCGTTCATCCAGCACGTGATCGTTTGGGTCCACGCCGTTCACGATGAATTCTACGAAGTCTCCCACCATGGATTCTTCGATCACTCTTTCTCCCAAGAGCGACTTGAAGATGCCCGCGAACCTGATCGGACCGGTGACGAACCAACTGGCTACCCTCAGTTCTTTTTCATGTGCGTTTGGCAAAAGTTTCTCAATGACTCTCGATCTCAGTATTTGTTCCAATTTTCTTCTCAGGTTCCTTTTCAGATAGACAGCCTCGTGAAGTATTCGAAAATGCAGAAAGTGGTCGGAAAAGAATCTGGCATACGATGTGATGAAGCTTTCCACGATTCTGTATGAATCGTTGTCGTCGACGTTGTTCATACTATCGGAGAAAAGATCGAAGGCTTCTTCTATCAACTTTTCATAGACTACATCCTTGCTGCTGAAATACTGGTAGAACGTGGATGGCTTGACGTTCGCCCTCTTCGAGATCATGGGTACGGAGACGCCATGATAGCCTCGGCTAGCAAAGAGTTCCAAAGCAGATCTGAGCAAATCTGAGAAAGTCTTCTTTCCATCGGATCTCTTTGGATCCCTTCTCAAGGTTCTTCCCCCTGCTTGTTGAATCAGTTTTCACATTGAATTATACCGTTCTCACCGCATTGTTGATGACTCGCTCTGGTGATTCAGATTGCTGAGCTTTCAGCAAGAGCTTCTCTGCCAGATCCTCGTCCATCCTGTTTATGAAAAACTGAACTCTGCTGTGTCTGAGACTTTCAAAATCTACCTTCACTCTCGCTGGCAGGGATGAACATATGATCTTCATTTTTTGTCTCAGGATCTTTTCATCCTGCATGGTGCGTTTCTCGAACTCTGTGCCACGCTTTGGTATGAAGGGATTTATCGAGAACTTGACCGTCTTGAAGCCAAGCTCCAGAAGGTATCTTGCCACGTCCCCGATGGCCATCAGATCCTGTTCGGATTCCTCTTCGAAACCGAACATGAAATAGACCTTCACCTCTTCGAAGTTTATCTTTCTCGCAAGCTTGAAAGCGTGTTCAACTTGTGCATCGGTTAGATCCTTCTTAAGGATGTTTCTGAGCCTCTCGCTCGCACTCTCCAAAGCGACTGTGAAGCTGTTCTGGTGTTTCCTCAAAAACCTTAAGAACTTCTCGTCCAATCGATCCATTCTGAGAGACGAAACAGAGACGGAGATTCCACTCTCCTCAAGCACGTCAACGAGCTCATCCAACCAAGGATAGTCCGTCACGTTCGAGGCGATCAATCCCACCGAATCGTGTCTCTGCAGGATCTCAGGGAACTTTTGAAGACTCAAAAATCTCGCAGGCTTTTTCAACTTCCCCATCATGCAGTAGGCACATCTGTGAATGCAACCTCTCTCTATTTCAACGAGAAGTTTGTGTGCGAACTCACCACGTTCTGGGACCAACGGACAGGCAGGAACAAAGAAATCGAGATCGTGGCATTGAGAAACCACTTGGTATTTCTTCCCGTACAGCGGTACGGTGGTGAAAGGAAGGTCGATGAAGCTTTGCAGTAACTCTGACCTGACGGCAGGACGAAGAACTCGATCGAGTTGGACCAACATGGATTCAATGTCTCCGTGGAGTATCACATCGGCCAGGACTTTGAGCAACGGCAGTTCAGTGTAGCAGAGTGCCCCACCGAACAGTATGATCGGATGTGACTGTGAACGATCGATGTTTCTCAGCGGCACGGATTTTCGCAAGAGCAATTTCATGACGTTGACGATGTCGTTTTCAAAATGGAAAGAGAACGCCCAAATCGTGAACTGGTCGATGGGTGTTAGACTGTCGATGGAGTAAAACCTTTCAAAACTTTCATCGAAAAAGAAGCGTTCACAGCGAACTCTTTCCAGCTGGTTCAGATACTTCCAGACGAGGTTGAAACCGAGGTTAGAGGCAGCCAGTTCGTAACCGTTCGGATAAACAAGGGCGACCATCAGGTCGCCCTTGGTTTCTATCTTCTCAACGTACTTCTCGCCCGCTTTCAAACGAGCAACGAGGTTTTGTTCCTTGAGATCCCTCGAATCACGTGGTCTTCTCAAGGGCAGCCCTCCTGAGATAGTTCCTCGAGATGACCGCCCTCACGAACTCGACCTCGAGAATCTTCGTTTCGCCTTTCATGACCACTCCACGCAGTTTGATCTTGTTCTCAACAACTCCGATGACTTTGACACCCACCGCGACGGCTTCGCCAACTCTGATCGGTGAGAGATACCTAACGTTCGCTTCTATCACGACAGAAACGTGATCTTCGCCGAGAAAAGGCTGCACCAGATCGTAGCCGAAGTGAAAAACTTGGGCGCAGAGTCCAGACGTGCTTGCAAGCTCGAGAATCTCCATCTCTCGATCCTCACGCCAGGCCATGCCCTCATCGATGGTGAAATCAACCGTTTTGCTCGTTCCGAGCAACTGTTTCAAGCTTTTCACCGTTCATCACTTCCTCCGTCAACTCTTTTCTCAGGGCCTTTCTCAACTCTTCACCCTCTATGACTTCCCTTTCGAGCAGAAGTTCGGCAAGCTCGTCGAGTTGCTTTTTGTGTTCGAGGAGCAGTTGCTTGGCTCTTTCGTAGCATTCGGTCACTATGTGCTTCACTTCGTCGTCTATCTCGCTGGCGACTTCCTCGCTGTAGTTCCTCATCCTCGTGAGTTCTTTACCCAAAAAGATCTCTTGTTCAGCCTTACCCCACACCAAGGGTCCAAGCTTATCGCTCATGCCGAGTTGGCACACCATCTTTCTGGCAAGTTCCGTCGCTCTCTCGATGTCCGACGCGGCACCGGTCGAAATCTCACCGAAAATGATTTCTTCAGCGGCACGTCCACCGAGTAGAGCTGTTATTTGGTCGAGCAACTCGTTCTTTGTGACGATGTATCTGTCTTCAGACGGCAACTGAAGTGTGTAACCCAGAGCACGATAACCTCGGGGTATGATGGAGATCCTGTGCACTGGATCGGCGTTTGGTAGCAAGCTCGACACGATGGCGTGTCCCACCTCATGGTAGGCCACGATCTTTTTCTCTCTCGAACTGATCACGCGAGATTTCCTTGCAGGTCCAGCGATGACCCTGTCAATCGCTTCTTCGAAATCGGCCATCGTGATCTTGTCTCTACCAGCCCTCGCCGCAAGGAGTGCGGCCTCGTTCACCAGATTTTCAAGATCCGCTCCCACGAACCCCGTGGTGCGCTGTGCGAGGACTTTCAGGTCAACATCTTCGGCGATAGGCTTGTTTCTCGTATGTATCTTCAGTATCGCCTCTCTTCCCTTCACGTCTGGTACGTCCAAAACCACTTTCTTGTCGAACCTGCCAGGCCTGAGCAAGGCTGGATCGAGTATGTCTGGTCTGTTCGTGGCCGCCATCACCACTATGCCCTGGTTGATGTCGAAGCCGTCCATCTCGACGAGAAGTTGGTTCAGTGTCTGTTCTCGCTCGTCGTGTCCACCGCCAAGACCTGCTCCCCTGTGTCTGCCGACGGCATCGATTTCGTCGATGAAAACGATGCATGGTGCGTTCGCTTTCGCCTGGCCGAACAGGTCTCTGACACGTGCGGCACCGACACCGACGAATAACTCAACAAAATCAGAGCCACTTATGTGAAAGAATGGCACGTTCGCCTCACCAGCTACGGCCCTTGCGAGCAAGGTTTTACCCGTACCCGGGGGTCCGACGAGCAGTATGCCTTTCGGCATTCGAGCACCGATGCGTGCAAACCTTGCGGGATCTTTCAAGAACAAGACGGTTTCTTTGAGTTCTTCTATTGCTTCGTCCACACCGGCAACGTCGTTGAAAGTGACGCGTTGCTGACCCGGTCTGACCATCTGGGCTCTACTTCGAGTGAAGGTGAACGCCTGGTTATTCCGACCGGAGATCGTTCTCATCATGAAGAAGAACATGAACAGCAAGAACACTATGAAGATCACGTTGCCAACGACGTTGATCCAGAAGGAACTGCTCAAGCCCTTCTCGCCAGTCACGCGTATGCCTTTTTCGCTCAGTAGCCTTATCGTCTGTGTATCCTGGGAGAACCATGGCGCGTATATTTCGTAGTACTCGCCACGCTTGGAAATGACCCTGATCGTACCGTCGTCCCTCACCACAACTTCGGCGATGCGTCCCGGGTCTGTCTCGACTATCTGTATGAAATCACTGAAACTCATCTTCGACACGTTGTTGGAAGGACTGTAGAGGGAGCGAACGAGCCAGAATATCGAGAGTATGACGAGTGCGGCGAAGATGAGCGAGATGTAGTTCTGTCGATTTCCGTTCAAATCATTCTTCCTCCTTTCTCAATTCAAGTATAACTCGGAATGGATTTTCCAACAGGTTCAGAACGAGAAAATCATCGTTTTTTAGTCTCTCATTCAATCTTCTGTCGATGTACACGTAAGGTACCCACAGAATTATACCATTCTCCTCAACCACAGGCATCTCATCGCGCAAAAAACTCGGTATACGTGCCTCGATCATCAGATCCTTCAGCTTCTTTGAACCAACCCTATCGCCCGCCTTTCTGACTCTCATCAAAACGGGTGGTTTTACGAAGATGTATTGATCGCTCTCTATTCGATCGTTCAGTTTGAAGTACCAACCGTTGAAGTCGTACAATCCACACTTTTCAATCTTCAAAGATTCGAGTACATCGTGTTCGCGTTCGATGCAGAAAAGATCGAAACCCTTCTCGAGCCATAGTCCCTTTGCAAGCTCGATCCTCCAAGATGGACTGTGCGCACGTTCAAGAAGTTTTTGAACGTGTTCGAACTCCATTTGTTCGCCAAACTCCCTCACACAGCTTCTGAGCAGTTCCACCAGTTCAAACTCACTCAGTTTTCTACCCGAGAAGATCGTACGGTCTTTGAACTTAACCAACCTTTGCCTTCCTATGAAACTTTCAACGTGTCTCTCGAGCAAAGTGCTGGACACGTGCAACTGCAGCAGGGCTTTCTCGATCGAAGGGTTGATCTTTCTCAGAGCTGGGATGACGACGTGTCGAATGTAGTTCCTCGTGTATTTGACATCGTAGTTGGTCTCGTCCTCGACAAAAGCGAGGTTCTTTCTTCTGGCATAATCTTCTATCTCTGATCTTTCCACGTAGATGAAGGGCCTTATCTTGTCCTGGGCCTTGGGCTTCATCGCAACCAAACCGAGTGGGCCAGTCCCACGCACGATCCTGTGCAACATCGTTTCAGCCAGATCGTTCAAGTTGTGAGCAAGTGCGATCACGTCACACTGAAGTTTTCTCTTCGCGTTGTCCAAAAACTCATACCTCAGCTTCCTCGCGCCTTCCTCAATGCCAAGTTTGTTCTCCTCGCAGAATCTTGCCACATCGAGCCTTTCAACGAAGAGTTCAACCTGAAGCTTGGCGCAGAGATCTTTCACGAACGCTTCATCCCTGTCCGCGGTGGCCCTGAGCATATGGTTGAGGTGGGCGGCACAAACGCGCAAATCATAGATTTCACGCAGTTGCAGAAGCACATGCAAGAGGCTAACGGAATCGATCCCACCCGACAGTGCCACAAGGACGCTTTCACCTTTGGAGAGCAACTTCTGAGTCTGGACGAACTTGAGGACTTTGAACTCGAGAGGGTCGAGAATTTTTTCGCACCACCCAGAAGAAAAAATGGAGCCAGCGAAGGGATTCGAACCCCCGACCTGCGCATTACGAGTGCGCCGCTCTGCCGACTGAGCTACGCTGGCTCACATGATCCACCGCTTGTACATTATACATCAACTCGCTCAATCGATCAAGGGGAATCGGATAAGCATGTTACGTCAACACGAGCGTGACGAACAAAGGTTCGAAAGAGTTCGTTTGTGAATCCTCAGTGTGCAGAGACCGATGGAAAAGGTAAAGATCACTAAATGATTTGGTCCACTTGATTTTTCCCGAGGTCGTAGTAAAATACTTGTTGGTGAAAGCGGGTGTAGCTCAACGGTAGAGCATCGGCCTTCCAAGCCGAGGGTTGCGGGTTCGAATCCCGTCGCCCGCTCCAGCGCCCGTAGCTCAACAGGATAGAGCATCGGACTTCTAATCCGAGGGTTGTGGGTTCGATTCCCGCCGGGCGCGCCAACGTGGTGACCATAGCTCAGTAAGGTAGAGCGCCTGACTGTGGATCAGGTGGTCGCGGGTTCAAGTCCCGCTGGTCACCCCAGATGAGCGCGCCTGTAGCTCAATGGATAGAGCGTCGGACTTCGGATCCGATGGTTGCGGGTTCAAGTCCTGCCAGGCGCGCCATTGTTCCTCTCGGTCAAAGCGACGTTGGGTACAGCGGTGGTCACAATGGCTGTTGAAAAGGAGGTAGAAGTGATGGAAGTACTGAAGGTAGCATCCAATTCGAACCCCAACAAGGTGGCTGGAGCACTCGCAGGTATGATCAGAGAGCATGGAAGGGCGGAACTTCAAGCGATCGGTGCCGGTGCTGTAAACCAGGCTGTTAAGGCAATCGCCATCGCGAGAGGCTATTTGGCACCGAGTGGGATCGACCTCGTGAGCATCCCGGCGTTCACCGACGTCGAGATCGACAAGGAAACGAGAACCGCCATCAAATTCATAGTCTTCCCCAGAAGCTGAAGACGAACGAAGGCCCCGCGTCCGCGGGGCTTTCGTTTTGTCGCAAGGAACCATCTATCTGGATCTTTGCCCTCTGATCTGAGCTCTTACAGACTGACGGTTGTTCATCTCAGAAAAACCTCTTCGATTGTCATGTTTGGTTCACCGCTTTTGAGCGCTTCTTCAATGTGTTCGGTGAGTAAGTATTACACTTGTTCTGTTATGCATTATGATGCTCGTTTGACGTTGGGAGGAAGATGATTAGCTCTGAGTTCGCGTGGTCTGTAACGAACTTTCGGTTAAGGTAAGATCGTGTTTCTGAACAGATAGCTCACAATCGACGTCAGCGCTGTCAGCACCAAGATCACTGGGATCATCATCCGTATAACCCTCTTCTCTTCGCCAACTCGATCGATCGAAGCGGCCGCATTCTGAAGTTTAGATGGAGATATGGCCGAGGCGAGGCCACTTCCAAACGAAACGGCTGCTGCCATCATGAAAGGCGAAAGATTCAAGGTATGCGACGTTTTGAGCGTGTAAACTGTGAACATCGCGGTTGCAGAAGTTTGGGTCCCCGTTATGAATCCGCCGAAAACCCCTATGAAGGGAGTTAAAAATGGAAAAAGGCCTTTGAAAAGCCTCGCAGAATGCTCCGTCAGCGCGTTGATCATGTTCATTTCCTCGTTCAAGAGTTGAAAACTCCCCGAGGTTTTGACGAAACCAGAATAGAGCATGACGTAAGCCGTCATGAAGAAGAAGGAGGCAGACCAAAAAGGTTGCCAGCTCCTCTTGAAGGTTTTTCTCAGCGTCATCAATACTTCTTTTCCGTTGAGCTTGTAAAAAAAGATGCTGATCAAACTGGAAACGAAGATCCAAGTGTAAGCCTGCCAAAGCAATCTCATCTGAACAGGCTTCAGTGATAAGCCGAAGAAATACACTGGGAAGGACAACTTGTCGTAAGCCAGCTTTCTGATGGGTTCAAAGAGGTTGGAGAAAGATATGAAAAATATCAAAACTATCCACGGGAAAAAGGCGTGAAGAAAATCTTTGAAACTCCCCAATGATTCCTCTTCAATTGATTTCCTGTTCCTCGAGAAACTCAAAACCAACACGATCAACGCCCCCACGATCAAACCAGTCAAAACGGGAGTTTTGATGTAGATCGCGAAGACGGCACCGAGATAAGACAGAACTCCTACTAACAAAGAAAGGTGAAAGTACTTGAAAGCGAACTTCCTTCCATGCGCGGTGATAAGGACCGCCAGAGTGATCAAACATGAAACGACGGGCACGTAGGGTAAGAAATACTTGGCACCGTCGATCAGATCCAGCCCAACCATGTCACAGAAGATGACCAGAGGAACTCCGAGGATCGAATAAGTGCACAGAGAATCGTAGCCGAGTGCCGATAGAGCTATCGAAATTCTCGAGTCGTAACCGAAAGCCATCAAGATCGGTGTGAGCACGGTGACTGGTACCGCCCCAACCGATGCCAAGATCGTTCCAACTCCTATCACCAGAGCAACTATTCGGCTTGCAGGCCGATCGCTCAGCGATTCTTTCATCAATTCAACTGCTTTGTTGATGGCACCGGACCGTTCCATTATCGAAAGTTGAAATAGCGAGGCAGGGACTATGAGAGAAACTGGGAAAGCGGCGACGAAACCAGCCAAACAGGACCTCAAGACCACTTCCAAGGATGTTTCGAAGAATGTCAAAGAGATTGCAACAGCACTGAGCAAGCCCAACAGAGCGGCCATTGACGTCGACAGGTTACTGAAAAGCATGATTCCCAAAACGACCAAGACCGGAGAGATGGAAAGCAACGCTCTCATTTTATCACCAAATACAGATCATACACTAACTCTCCCTTGGTACGGTGATATTCTCGGGAAATCTCGTTCAAAACCGACGAAGAATCATCGAAAGGCAAGAAACGAGTTCACCAAGATCGGCACGAGCATCG
>Ga0308405_1001310_pt1 | contig 12620 bp, 7 predicted proteins | sample HotsprSampleMS13_FD_203473 | JGI IMG/M metagenome (GOLD analysis project Ga0308405, IMG submission 203473) | Hot spring phototrophic mat microbial communities from Mushroom Spring, Yellowstone National Park, Wyoming, United States - 20060912_MS13 ...
CGTACGGTGGTACAAAAGCCGCCGAGGTCTTTCATCAACACGGGCACAAGAGGGTAGCAGTCCTGTACAAGTCGATACATCTGCCAAGTTTCATGAGAGCAATGAGTTTCATTCAGCGAGCGCGTGAGCTTGGCTTTGAAAAGATCTACGAAAAATCTTTCAACGTCTCAGAGTTCACGGGTGCCCCCATGCAGGTGGCCTACGAGCTTCTCATGATGCCGAAACAACTTCGACCAACCGCGGTTTTCTGCTACAACGACGCGACAGCCCTGCAACTACAGTTGGTTGCGAAGAGATTGGGTCTGACCATTCCGGACGATCTGTCCGTCATAGGTTTTGACGACGCACCCATTGGTGATTTCAGAGACGTACTCACCACCTTTGCCCATCCAAAGGAAGAGGTGGGTAGAAAGGCCGCTGAGATACTTCTGAAGATGCTTTCTGGTGGGGAAGCAGAAAAGTGTGTTCTTCAACCAGAGTTCATCGAAAGATCATCCGTGGCACCTCCACGGAATTGAGCAGAAAAACGTACGTACAATACTCGTTCATCTTCTTCTTGTAGAGTTATGCTCGAATTTTGGCTTCCGATCATAGTTTCGTCAGGTCTTGACATGGACACGACAAGGGTTTATAATGATGACGTATAGAAATTGACCGTACCTAACATTCAAGTCGAGATCGTGCTACTGAGTTTGCATCATTTCGAAAGGAGGTGGTCAAGACCGAAGACAGGGGATATTCGAATCTTCCCGTGGCACTGAGGCAAAACGGAAGAAAACCAAGGGAGGTGTTGCAAATGCGTAGGATATTGATTGGCTTGTTGGTGGCAATTGTGATCACGTCAGTAGGATTCGGTCAGATTCTTCCTCGGGGAGTCCCAAGAGAAAAAACGTTGATCCTTCCTTATCTCTGGGGACCTGGTTGGGCTCCGGGAAACTGGAACATCTGGGCTGGATGGCGAAACCAGAACATGGGATTGCACCAGTTCGTGACGGATGCTTTGTGGACCATTAATCCCAACGTAGTTGAAGGTGGAGTCATCAACGCACTGGCTGCAGAACCCCCGATTTACAACGAAGACTTTACCCAGATCACGATAAAACTCAGAGAGGGTATCTACTGGAGCGACGGGGTGCCATTCACAGCTGATGATGTTGTTTTCACTATTTTAACCGTTAGGGATACACCTGGATTACAGTTCCAAGGTTGGATGCAAGATGTGGAGGATGCATATGCTGTTGATGATTACACTGTAGTTGTTAAGTTGAAGAAACCAAACACTCGATTCCATGTCGCCTTCTTAGAACGATGGCATGCCCTTCGACCGATGCCCAAGCATATTTTCGAGAAGGTTGATAACGTCTCAGAGTTTGATTTTCATCCACCGGTGAGCCTCGGTCCGTACGTCTACGCAGACCACGATCCGGCTGGCTATTGGGTGTTATGGCGTCTTAGGGAGGACTGGGGAAGGACCGTTACAGGCAAATTGTTTGGCAAACCCACACCCGAATACGTTTTGTTCATCAATTATGGTCCCGCTGAAAAAGAAATTCTAGCTATGTTGAAGCACGAACTCGATGTGGTTCAGGGAACCAGCGAGCAGCTTATCACCTTACTTAAACGAGGAGCACCCTACACCAGATCGTATCGCAAGGATTATCCTTACTCTGATCCGAGAGACATTTCTGTAAGGGGAGGCGCATTTAACCATCTCGTGTATCCTTACAACATCAAAGACGTGCGATGGGCATTAGCCTTAGCGATCGACATCGTGGAATACTCTATGATGGCATACGAAGGCATGGCCGCCATGAGTTTCGCCTTCCCGTTGGTTGTCAACGATGTCTTTTATGAGTGGTATTTCAAACCTTTGCTTCCATGGCTGGAGAATCTCACGCTTGATCTCGGAAATGGACAAACGTTTAAACCATGGGATCCGGAAGCACCATGGCGGGTGGCGGAGTTAGCGAAAAAAATGGGTTACAAACTCGGCATCGATCTCAAAGATGAAAAAACCGTTAGGCTCACATTTGGCTATGGTTGGTGGAAATACGCCCCCAATGTGGCGGAAACGCTTCTCAAAAAGCATGGTTTCTATCGTGGACCAGATGGCATGTGGCGTTTACCTGGTGGAACCAAATGGAATATAAAGATGCCTTGCGCCCCGGATCCTACATCTATGGATTATATATTCCCAGCTGCGGTAGCAGAACAGTGGAAGAAATTCGGCATCAGTGTGGAGCTCTTCCCGTCGCCGATGGCTGGCCATTTTGCGAGCTATGGCGAGTTTGATGTCCACGGTACTGGACATGGTGAGTTCGTAGGAGAACCGCTGGGACTTCATCCTGACTTGTACAGATGCTTCAACCCGCTTCACTCCAAGTTTGTACGACCTGTTGGTGAATCCACGCTTGGTTGGCGTGGTAGGTGGAGCGATCCTCGAATGGACCAAATAATCGAGGAAATGGAACTGGTTCCTTGGGATGACGAACAGCGGATAATTGAACTTGGGCTTGAAGGACTAAAGATCGAAATCGAAGAGATGATAGGCGTTCCCCTCCTCAATACCCCCATTCTTATCGTCTTCGATAACTACTACTGGACGAACTGGCCATCCCCAGAGAACGATTACGCACGCTGTGACAACTTCACTACATGGCCACAGTTGAAGTACATCCTCCACCACCTGAAACCAACTGGTCGAAAATAGGAGGTGAAGATACCCTGAGCGGGGTTATGACCCTGCTTAGGGTTTCAAACAATGAGGTTTGTAAAGAGACATCTCATTCCAAGGCTGCTGCAGTATTTTCTTGTTACATTTTTGGGTTTGACGATGGCTTTTGTTCTCCCTCGTCTGATGCCTGCAGATCCCGTTGAACAGTTGATAACACAGATGCAAGCAGTTGGAGCGGGCATCAGTCCAGAACATCGAGAAGAGATGATGCGAACCTTGAGACAGCTCTATGGACTCGAAGGAACTTTGTGGCAGCAGTACGTTATATTTTGGAAAAAGCTCCTCAGTGTGGATTTTGGTCCATCATTGTTTCAATATCCCGTCCCGGTTTCTAAAATCATCGGACAAAGCCTTCCTTGGACCTTGGGACTGCTCTTCACAACTACCGCGATTTCCTGGATCCTCGGTAACTTGATTGGTGGTTTGGCAGGCTATTTCCACTACAAGAAATGGCCAAAGCTTTTGGATGGTGCTGCTATGCTTTTAAGACCAATTCCTTACTACATTGTGGCCATGTTAGTCCTTATCTTTCTTGCGTATGTTTTTCCAATATTTCCATTGGCGGGTGGTATAGGAATCGGGGTAAGAGTCGCTTTCAATCTTGAAGCCATAAAGAGCCTTCTGCGGCACGCTGCTCTTCCAGCGCTGACACTCGTTATCGTAGGTTGGGTGGTAAACTTTCAGGCTATGAAACTCATTGTTCAAACTGTTCGATCAGAAGACTATGTGAGCTATGCGCAGTTCGCAGGGGTGAAAGATGGTATTATTGCTTTCCGCTATGTTATCAGGAATGCGATGCTTCCCCAACTTACACAGTTGGGACTTAGTTTTGGACAGATTTTCGCGGGCGCTTTGATCACAGAGATGGTTTTTGCCTATCCAGGGATAGGATGGATACTTTATCAAGCCGTCTTGCGAGCGGATTACAATTTGATCATGGGAATTCTCTGCATCTCCATTATCGCCATTACTACCTCTATTTTGGTCCTCGATCTTGTTTATCCCCTGTTTGATCCAAGAGTCCGGTACCGATGAAGGAGGGAGTTTTCCTTGAAGCTGATACGAGATTTGTTCAAGGATTACAGATTTGCAGTAGCATTTGGCATTGTTTGTTTGATTCTGTTACTCGCGATTCTGTCAGCTTTTTCACCTTACGATCCTCGAAACGCTTACCAAACACCAAGAGGTCTTCCACCTTCCTGGCAACATCCACTTGGTACCACTTGGCTCGGTCAGGATGTTTTTTGGCAACTCACCTTTGCTGTGAGAAACTCCCTAACAATTGCGATCATTGCCTCGATTATCTCTCGTCTTATTGCCATCATAGTCGGAGTACTGGCAGGTTATAAGGGAGGCATTGTTGATCGAGTTTTGATGTCTATTGGAGACTCTACATTGACATTACCCATATTTGTAGTCCTCGTACTCGTTTCTTTGGTACTCCGACAGTGGGTACGCCAGTTGGTTAACTTGGGACTTTTGCTTGCCTTCTTTGCTTGGGCTTGGGATGCTCGAGTAATTCGTTCACAAGTTTTGAGCCTGCGAGAGCGTGAGTTTACCTTCACTTCTGTGCTTTCTGGTATGGGTTCGTTTAAACTCATATTTAAACAGTATCTCCCATTTCTTTTGCCCGTGGTATTTACTACGCTTATTAATAATATGTCCTGGGCTATTGGGATGGAGATGACCCTGTCTTATTTGGGTTTGGGTATCGACCCCAGTATTCCAACGCTTGGCACAATGATACAGATGGCAATTTACAGACAAGCTATCTTTCTTGGCCTTTGGTGGTGGATCCTTTCACCGATCGCCGCGTCTGTTCTCTTATTTGTGGCACTCTATTGGATCTCATTGAGTTTAAGTGAATATCTCGACCCAAGAGCTCGAATGCAGAGGATTGGTGGTAAACAATGAAAGAGAATGGCGTCGTCTTAAAAGCGGAACATTTGAAAGCTTTTTATGTTCTCCGCAGCTTTGGTAGGCAGGTTCTGGTAAAGGCAGTGAACGACGTCAATTTGGAGATCCACAAAGGTAAAGTGTTTGGAATTGCCGGTGAGAGTGGTTGTGGGAAAAGTACTCTGTTGAAAGGATTATTTGCTGCAATAGTTCCACCACTACGTTTGTTTGGAGGAAGGGTACTGTATCGAATAGAAGGACAAGATGTCGAAGTACTTTCTTTGTCCCCTGAAGCCAAACGTCAGATCAAGTGGAAGTTCATTTCCTATGTTCCACAAGGTTCGATGAGTGTCCTAAATCCGATTGCAAAAATAAAGAGAACTTTCAGAGATGTGCTTGAAAGCCATGATAGAAATGTGGAAGAGGCCTTAGAAATGGCCAAAAAACATCTTACCGAACTTGGACTACCATCCAAGGTTTTGCATTGCTATCCCCATCAGCTTTCGGGAGGAATGAGACAAAGGGTGACAATCGCACTGGCCACACTGCTACAACCTGACGTCATACTAGCTGATGAACCCACAACCGCGTTAGATGTCGTAACACAACGAAGTGTCATTCAACTTCTCAAAGATATTCAGGAGAAGTGGGGAAATACGCTGGTGTTGGTCACTCACGATATGGGAGTACACGCCAATATGGCCGATCGAATTGCAATCATGTACGCTGGAAGCATTGTTGAAGAAGCAACCACACAGGAAATTTTTGGAAATCCATGTCACCCTTATACTCGCTACTTGATCAATTCGTTGCCGCGCTTTGGAGAAAAGTCGATGCGCGAGAGCGTTCCTGGAAACCCACCCTCACTCTCCGCTCTTCCTGATGGCTGTCCGTTTCATCCTCGCTGCCCCCACGTACTTCGTGTTTGTAGGGAACAGGTACCAAATTTGATCAACATAGGGAATGACCATAAAGTGGCCTGCTGGTTAATTGGAGGCGAGCACAATGGATAAAACACTCGAGGTCAAGAATTTGACGAAGATTTTCTCTGTTGGCAGTATCTTTTCCCGAACAAAGATCACCGCTGTCGACAATGTTTCATTTCACATAAGGCCAGCAGAAATCTTCGCTTTGGCTGGTGAGAGTGGTTGTGGAAAGACCACAACCGCCAAGATCATCTTGGGATTTGAAGAACCAACCAGTGGTGAGATTCTTTTCAAAGGCAAACCAATCTGGACCTGGAGGCGGAAGCCTCGCCAGTATATGAAGGACGTACAAGCGGTATTTCAGAATCCCTTCGAGACGTTCAATCCCTTAAAAACGGTGGATGAATTCTTTTATGAAACGGTTCGAAACTATGGGATTGCTGAACATAAGAATGATGTTGAAGCAGTAATCAGGGCAAGACTTGAAGCAGTTGGTCTCTCCTTCGAGGAAATTCGTGGTCGATACCCAAGCGAATTTTCTGGTGGTCAACTTCAACGTGCTTCCATCGCGCGCGCTCTATTGACCAATCCTTGTTTGTTGGTCGCTGATGAACCGGTGTCCATGGTTGACGCTTCGCTAAGGATGTCGATTGTCAACTTGTTCAAGAAGCTTAAAGATGAATTCGGACTCAGTGTTCTCTATATCACTCACGACCTTGCCACGGCTTATTACGTAAGCGATCGGATTGCCATTATGCTCAGAGGGAATATCATCGAGATGGGACCTGTGGATTTGGTGCTCACAAAGCCTCGTCATCCTTATACCAGACTTCTTCGGGAATCTGTGCCTGAACCCGATCCCCAAAAGAAATGGGTTCAGAAAATCACGGTTACAACCACCGAACACGAAGAGTACCTTCGAAAAGGGTGTAAGTTTGCCGGTAGGTGTCCCATGGCAACCAATCGGTGTAAGACTGAGGTGCCAAAAGAATGTTTTTTGGAAGACGGAGTTATGGTGAAGTGTCACTTATACGAACAAGAAGACGTGATGCAAGCAGAAATTATAGGTTCACAACAGGCAAGCAAGAAAAGATGAACAATTATCGTGGCTCCGTGAGGCAGAGGAGGGATGTGTAATGCTTGGCGTTTGTTATTACCCGGAGCACTGGAGCAGGGAACAAGTGGAAAATGACGTCCGTTTGATGCAGGAATTGGGGATTCGCTTTGTAAGAATTGGTGAATTCGCTTGGAGTCGTATTGAGCCAAGTCCCGATCAGTTCAACTGGCACTGGCTAGATGAGGTGTTAAACCTGTTCGAACGCTTCGGTTTAAAGGTGATCCTCGGGACTCCTACTGCTACCCCACCAAAATGGCTTGTGGACAAGTATCCTGAAATCTTACCTGTTGATGAAAATGGTAGGCGCAGAAACTTTGGCTCAAGGCGACATTATTGTTTTTCCAATCGTGTCTATCGGGAAGAGTCTCAGCGGATCGTGAGAGAATTAGCCTTACGTTACGGAAGGCATCCAGTTGTAGTAGGCTGGCAGACCGATAACGAATATGGTTGCCATAACACAACGCGTTGTTACTGCTCGCATTGTCGCAAACAATTTCAAGAATGGCTTAAGACACGTTATGGCACGATAGATCGTTTAAACAAGGCTTGGGGAAATGTTTTTTGGAGTCAGGAGTATCGGACGTTTGAAGAAGTGGAGCTTCCACACCTAACAGTCGCTGACCCTAACCCCGCCCACGTTCTTGACTTTTACCGTTTTGCTTCCGACCAAATTAAGGAATTCAATGAGTGTCAAGTGCGAATACTCCGTGAGTTCTCACCAGGTCGGTTTGTAACTCACAACTTCATGGGTGGTTTTACTGATTTTGATCATTTCTCTCTGGCCGTGGATTTGGATTTCGCCAGCTGGGATAATTATCCATTGGGTCACAGTCAGGTCTTTCTTGGTGAGCAAGCAGATACGTATGCTCGGAGTGGTCATCCCGATCTTGCGGCCTTTAATCATGATCTTTACAGGGGCGTGGGACGTGGCCGATTCTGGGTCATGGAACAACAAGCTGGTCCGGTGAACTGGGCTCCTCGAAACTTGTCACCAGCTCCGGGAATGGTCAGACTTTGGACGTGGGAGGCTTTTGCGCACGGGGCGGAAGTGGTTTCCTACTTTAGGTGGCGGCAGGTACCATTCGCCCAAGAACAAATGCACAGTGGCCTTTTCCTTCCAGATTCAACACCAGACACTGGTTTCTATGAAGTCAAAGAAATCGTCGAGGAATTAAAGGCAGTCGAACTACCGAAATCCAAAAAGGCGGATGTCGCACTGATTTTCGACTACGAATCTGCGTGGGTTTATGAGATTCAACCCCATGGTGAAGGAATAGACTATCGAAAGTTGGTCTTTCATTTTTATTCAGCACTTCGACAGTTGGGTCTGGACGTTGATGTTCTTTCGCCAAACGCTCGACTCGAGGATTATAGGCTTGTTGTGGTACCAAGTTTGCCCATCGTTCGTGATGAAGCACTTACGAACCTCTCAAGATGCCAAGGAATAGTGGTTTTTGGTCCTCGAAGTGGTAGTAAAACTGAAAATTTCCAAATTCCCAAGGATCTTCCTCTTGGTCCTCTTCGCAAGTTTCTCCCGTTAAAAGTTGTTCGAGTCGAAAGTTTGGGACCCAAAAGTGATGAAAAGGTAATCTGGCAAGGCCGAGAATACCCGGTAAATTTGTGGAAGGAGTGGATCGAAACCAATCTGAAACCAGAAGCGACGTGGAAAGAAGGCAAGGCTGCATTGGTACGGAATAACAATTACTACTATCTCGGTTTCTGGCCAAGTGAAACGTTCCTTCTGGATCTCTTTGAACTGGTGGCATCAGAAGTTGGGCTCAATCCAATTAAATTGGCGGCTGGAATACGTATTCGGCGCAGAGGAAATCTTGTGTTCGCTTTTAACTATACTAACATAACTCAAAAGATACCGGTTCTCCCTGAGGTACAGTTTCTCGTCGGAGCACCAGAACTCAGACCTTACGACGTCGCCATTTGGAAGGAAAGTTAATTTAAGACTAAAAAGGGGGTTAATGTAAATGAAGAGACAAAATTTAGACAGCAAATGGAGGTTCAGGTTCCTGGACGAGTCCTACAGTCAACACATACCACTGCCGTCATCATTGTTACCGTTGCCAATGTTGTTACGCTTATCTCACGAAGATTTCGTTCACGTAGACCTTCCCCACGATTTCAGCATAATCCAGAAACGAGATCCCAACACGCCTGCAGGAGCTAGTAACGGTTTCTTTCCAGGAGGGGTTGGAATCTACGAAAAGGTCATATATGTGCCAGAGGAGTGGAAGGGCAAAAAAGTCATGCTCGAGTTCGAAGGAGTTTATATGAACGCGTCAGTGTACCTAAACAACCAGCTGGTAACTCATCATCCGTACGGTTATACCTCCTTTCATTGTGACTTGACTCCATATCTGATGTACGGTCAGGATAACATCATCCGCGTTATAGTTAATAACAGTGCATTACCAAACACACGATGGTACAGTGGTTCTGGGATCTATCGTCATGTGTGGTTGATGATAGGCGAAAGTGTGCACATCACACCTTGGGGTGTATACGTTACAACACCCAAAGTATCCCACGATAGCTCAATTGTCTGTATAAGAACTACAGTGGAAAATATCACTGACAAATCCCAAGATATCACTATTCGTTCTACACTGATGGACGGTGACAATGTAGTGGCAAAAGATGATGTGAAACTCAGCGTCCCACCCAGAGGAACAGCCGAAACTCAGCAGGAACTCACCGTATCAAACGCAAAGCTTTGGTCGATAGAGAACCCTTATCTCTATACCTTAAGAAGTGAGGTTATAAAAGACGAAGAGGCAATTGACAGCGCAGAAACGTCGGTGGGAATAAGGTCCATCTCAATTGATCCCCAGAAAGGTTTCTGCCTCAATGATGTTCCCATAAAACTTAGAGGTGGTTGCGTACATCACGATTGTGGGTTGCTTGGAGCAGCGGCTTATGATAGAGCAGAGGAACGCAAAGTAGAACTTTTAAAGGCCAACGGTTTCAATGCCGTGCGCTGTGCTCACAATCCTCCTTCACCGGCGTTCTTAGATGCGTGCGATCGCTTGGGAATGCTGGTGATAAATGAAGCGTTTGATTGTTGGCGTGAGAGCAAAAAACCCAACGATTATAGCTTGTATTTTGAAGATTGGTGGCAAAAAGATTTGGCTTCGATGGTGCTCCGAGATAGAAATCATCCCTGCGTCATAATGTGGTCGACGGGCAATGAGATCATAGAAAGGGATGGACGTTCGGATGGTTACGCCTATGCCCGAAAATTGGCCGATTTCATTCGAAGTCTCGATAACACGAGACCTATCACCAACGCACTGTGTCGTTTATGGGATGACACAGCCGTGAGAACGCTTAAGGCAAAGTTGGGAGATCTGCCCGAAGATTACGATGTGTGGGGAGAGGTTACCAAAGAGTTCGTAGAACCACTCGATGTGGTGGGATACAATTATCTTTTAGATCGTTATCAAAGCGATGGTGAGAAATTCCCCGGCCGTATAATCTGTGGTACCGAGTCTTTCCCAATGCAAGTCTTCGACATATGGAATACCATTGAAAATCTACCCTATGTTATAGGAGATTATGTTATAGGAGATTTTGTGTGGACGGCCCTGGATTACCTTGGAGAAGCTGGTATTGGATACGTATGGTACAAGGATGGTAAGGGTTTTCCAAAACCGGGGAAATACCCCTGGCATCAAGCTTATTGTGGAGATATAGACATTTGCGGCTTCAAAAGACCACAATCTTACTATCGTGATTGTGTTTGGGGTATCGCTAAGAAACCGTATATCGCAGTCTATAAGCCAGAACGATACGGAAAAGAATTTGAAATCTCGTGGTGGGGATGGCCTGATGTGGTTTCATCTTGGACCTGGCCAGGTTTTGAGGGCAAACCAACCAAGGTTGACGTATACAGTACAGACGCCGAAGTTGAGATAGTCCTTAATGGCAAATCGTTAGGTCGTAAACCTGCTGGAAAGGCAAACAGGTATATGGCTTCATTTGAAGTGGTTTACGAGCCTGGAACGCTCGAGGCAGTAGGTTATGACGAAAAGGGTAGAGAAACCTCACGAACAATTCTTAAGACCGCGGGAAAACCAGCTGCTATTCGCTTGACACCTGATCGTCGCGTCTTAAAGGCAAAGTTTGGAGATCTATCTTACGTCACCGTTGAAGTGGTGGACGCCGAGGGCAACGTAGTGCACAATGCAGATACCAATATCTATTTCACTGCCAGTGGTGTGGGATCAATCCTTGCCGTGGGCAATGGTAATCCTGTAAGTGAAGAGATGTACGTAGGAAACCAGCGCAAAGTATATTATGGCCGTGCCATGGTAGTCGTGCGTGCCAATGGAGAACCAGGAAATATCGTATTGAGTGCTTCGGCAGAAGGCATTCCCACTGCTCAGGTAGTTATAGAGGTGAAGTAAAGAAGAAGCAAAGAACGGACAATTACAAAGTTATTTTTAGAGTTTTGCTCATCCCAAGGAATATTAAGAAGAAAGGTTGCCGAGATATCGTTTTGAATGCCTTCCGGCAGTGGCTTGGAGCCGAAGAATCAAATGTACGTACAAATATTTCACAGCTTCTGCTCGTTGTGTGATGTTCGAATGTGATCTTTTGATGCTTATTCCTCGGGTTCTTGACATCAACACGACAAGGGTTTATAATGATGACGTATAGAAATTGACCGTACCTAAGAAGATCATGGTCATTGGCGGTTCAACTCTGTTGGAGGAAGTGTATCTCATGGTGCGGAAGTTTCTGACGATCGTTGTAGCCTTGCTTGCCGTGGCAGCTTTCGGCGCAGTCAAAATTTCCGTTCTGTGCTCTCCCGACAACGCGGACGCTCTGAAGTGGCTCGCAGGCGAGTTCATGAAGCAGAATCGAGACATTCAAGTCGAGATCGTGCCACTGTCTTGGGAACTTCTGTACCCTAAGTTGTTGCAAGACCTGAGGTCCCAAGCTGGTTCGTTCGAAGCGTTCACCTACGACGTCATGACGACCGGCGCGGTTTCCTTTGGTCTTGAGGACCTTGGAGAGTTCTTGAAGAAGTATGCAAGCTTGTTGCCGGCCGACTTCGACATCGACGATTTCATACCGCAAGTTCTCGAGGAATCCGGCAAGTGGCAGGGTAAGTTGATCGGTTTACCGTTCTACAACAACACGATGCTGTTCTATTACCGCAAAGATCTTTTCGAAGATCCGAAACTGAGGCAGGCATTCAAGGAGAAATATGGCAGGGAACTGACTCTGCCAGTCACGTGGGAAGAGGTCAAAGAAATAGCTGAATTCTTCACGAAGAAGTTCAACAAGAACTCCCCAACCGAGTATGGAATCGCACTCATGTTCCCAAGAACACACACTCTGTTCTACATGTACCTGCTGTTCTTCGGCCAGTACAGGAACGCCCCATTCGGTATCATGAAACACGGAACGGCAGACCTTGAATACGGTGAATACTTCACGGCGGATCGCAAGCCCGCGTTCAACAGCGATGAAGGTTTGAAGGCTCTCGAAATGATGAAAAAGCTCATGCCTTACAGTCCAGACCCACTCGGATCGGATTATGGTGAAACGATCGAGTACTTCAACCAAGGCCTCGTTGCGATGGTACCGCAGTGGACGGGTCCTTACTTGATATTCAAATCGACGGTTGGAGCTGCCAAAGTCGGTATCATACCGATGCCGGGAAGGTCCGTGAGCGGTCAGTGGGCGCTTGGTATCAACAAGTTCATACCTGAGGACAAGAAGGTCGCAGCGTTCAAGTTCATAACCTTCGCAACGAGCAAATGGGCGGACAAGCAGAAGTTCCTCAGGTTCGCTGTTGCGCCTGCGAGGATGTCGACGCTCAAAGATCCAGAAGTCAGAGCAGCTGACCCAAGGGTTCCAGCGCTGGAAGTCACCTACGTATCTCAGACTCACAGACCAAGAATTCCCGAGGAACCGAGACTAGAAG
>Ga0308405_1001313_pt1 | contig 12604 bp, 9 predicted proteins | sample HotsprSampleMS13_FD_203473 | JGI IMG/M metagenome (GOLD analysis project Ga0308405, IMG submission 203473) | Hot spring phototrophic mat microbial communities from Mushroom Spring, Yellowstone National Park, Wyoming, United States - 20060912_MS13 ...
ACAAGCCGAGAATCCCGGCTTCGATACACTATTGCAATTCTACGGCAAGAGAGTATTCTGGTCAAGAGGAATTTTCGCAGGGAAAATCTTATGCCGTACGTATTGGGATTGGATATCGGCGCTCGGTAGGTCGGATGGGCCTTGCTGGAGAAAGAGGGGGACTCATTTACGCGGATTATTCGCGCCGGCGTACGTGTTTTCGAGGCTGGCACGGAGGGGGATATCGAACAGGGCCGGGCTGAATCCCGCGGAGCGACACGCCGCGCGAAGCGACTGGCGCGGCGGCAAATCCGGCGCCGCCGTCAGCGCGCCCGCGCCCTTTATCGTGAGCTGTCCAGTGCCGGGCTGTTGCCCCCGATCACGCCTATGCCCGGCAGCCCCATGGCCGTTATGATCCAGGAAGCAATCAATCGCCTTGATTGCGAGCTCAGGCGGAAATACGCCGCCGAACGCGCAGTGAATCAGCTGCCCTATTTCCTGCGCGCCCGGGCGCTGGATCACCGCCTTGAGCCGTATGAACTCGGCCGCGCTCTTTACCACCTCGGCCAGCGCCGGGGCTTCAAGAGCAACCGCAAGGCCGAATCAGGAAAGAAGGCCAAGGAGGATTCGTCGAAGGCGAGGGAAGAGAAAAGCCTGGTTTACCGGGGCATCGACGACCTGAAGACGCAAATCCGGCAGGCTGGAGCGCGAACGCTTGGAGAATACTTCGCGACCCTGGATCCTGCGGAGCAGCGGATTCGCAACCGCTACACTCATCGAAGCATGTACGAGGAGGAATTCGAGGCCATCTGGGAGGCGCAGCGTCGGCACCACGCCGCCTTGACCCGGGAATTGAAGGACCGCCTGTGGCAGATTCTCTTCGAACAGCGCCCCTTGAGGGATACCGAAGATCTGGTGGGTGAATGTGCGTGGATCCCCGGTGAAAAGCGGGCGCCTGTCTGGTCTTTGGACTACCAAAGGTACCGCGTCCTTCAGACGGTCAATCACCTCCGGGTTGCGGAGAACCGTTCCTCTCCGCGCCCTCTCAGCCCCGAAGAGCGTCGGCGGTTGTTGAATGAACTGGAGAGGAGGCCCAAAGTCACCGTTGCACAAGCCAAGAGGGTCCTCGGATTGCAAAGAGCCGAGTTCACCATAGAAGAGGGCGGCGAGAAGTACCTGCAGGACGACGAGGTTGCTCCTCAGTTCTACCAGAAGTTGGGGGAAAGCTGGTCGAGACTCAACCCGGAAGAGCGGCGAGCGTTGGTGGGGTGTGTGGCAACTGCGAAAACCGACGAGCAGTTGTTTGAAACCCTCCAGCAACAGTGGGGGCTGTCCGAGGATCAGGCGAAGAAAGTGGTTCGGGAAGTGCACCTTCCCTCGGGGTATGCACCGCTGTCCCTCAAGGCGATCCGGGCCGTCATGCCTTACCTTGAGCAGGGAATGGACGTGCAGCGGGCCCGCCTCGCGGCGGGTATTTCCTTGGACCGCCCGGTAACGGTTCACCCGCTCCTCCCTCCTGTGGCTGACAGCGGGATGGCGGTCTTTAACCCGGCGGTGAAGCGCGCCCTGACGGAAATGCGCAAGGTCGTCAACGCCATCATCCGCCGGTACGGGAAACCCGATGAAATCCACCTCGAAACGGCGCGGGAGTTGCGCAAGTCCCGGGAGGAGCGGATGAAAGAGTCCAGGCGCATGCGGGATCGCGAAAAGGAGCGCGAGGAGATTATTCGCAGGATCCGTGACGAAGTGGGTATTCCGGAGGAGAAAATCAGCCGGGACGATGTCCTCAAAGGATTGCTCTGGCAGGAGTGCGAGGGGCGGTGCCCGTATTGCGGAGAAAGCCTTGGCGGCTTCGCCTCCCTTTTCGGCGGCAACCCGCCGGCCCAGATTGAGCACATCATCCCGTTCAGCCGGTCCCTGGACAATTCCTTCGTGAACCTGACGCTCGCCCATGTGTCCGACAACGCCTACAAGGGAGACAGAACTCCCAGAGAGGCCTACGGATCGGATCCTGAACGGTGGGACGAGATCCTTCAGCGGGTGGAGGTCTTCAAGGGCTCTTACAGCAAGGCAAAGCTGAACCGCTTCAAAATGGATGAAAGCGCCGTCGGCGAGCTGTTCGAACAGTTCTACAGCCGCGCGCTCAATGACACCCGCGCCTCTGCCGTGGCCGCGGCACGGTATCTGTCGCTGCTCTATGGCGGGGAAACCGTCGACGGCAAGCGGAAGATTCTGAAAGTCACGGGGCAGGTGACGGCATATCTGCGGGATGTCTGGGGCCTGAACGGGCTGATCCCGTCGATTCACCGGGAGGCGCGCGGCGAAGCGGAAGACGGCCAGGCGGAGGCGCGGCCTGTGAAAAGCCGGGATGACCACCGGCACCATGCCGTGGACGCGGTGGTAGTGGCGCTGTGCAACCAGGGGTGGATCCAGCGGCTGAGCGAAGCCAACAGAGGCGCGCTTGCAGCCCGGCGCCGGCTGTTCGCGCCTGTGGAACCGCCGTGGGTCGGGTTCAAGGAGCAGTTGAAGGACATTCTCAAGTCAATGAACATCAGCTTCCGCCCCGACCACAGGGTCACCGGCGCGCTGCATAAAGAGACCTTCTACACAAGGATTGGCAAGAACGAAAAGGGCGGAGATGTGGTTCGCGTGCGGGTGCCTGTGACCGGTCTCGGCAGCAAGGATGTCGAAGCCATTGCAGACCCGGCTGTTCGGGCGATTGTACGGGCCAAGCTGGAGGAAGTCGGGGGCAACGCCAAGAAGCTGGAAAACAACTGGCCGCTGCTGCCTAACCGAAACGGAAAACCGGTTCCCATCAAGAAAGTCCGAGTGAACCTGAACCGGGCTGTCGTGAGCGTCGGCAAAGGCCGCTGGCAAAGATGGGCCGAGCCCTCGGAAACGCACCACATCGAGATCTACGAGGTGACTTCGAGGGGAAAGACGGCCTGGTCAGGAGACGTTGTGACTATGCGTGATGCGATTGGACGCGCATCGCGCGGGGAGCCTGTGGTCCGCAGAAACGGGGGGCCGAACTCACGCTTCCTCTTCAGTCTTGCCAAAGAAGATACGCTCCGGCTGCACGGTAAGAAAGCTGGCATCTGGGTTGTCAAGAAGATCAAGGCTGACACCGAACTCATGCTCGTGCCGCAATTCGATGCGAGAAAAGAGAAAGACAAGTCGAACGGTCGCGACTCGTTCAGGCCGACGGCCAGCGGACTGCAAAAGTACTCTGCAGAGAAGGTGTTGGTCCTGCCGATAGGAGATGTAGTCCAATGCAATGAATAACCGTGTGCTCGACCTGTCGGAAACGCCTGCACGCCTTCGCGCGGAAAACGGCCTCCTGCACGTAGAGCTCGACGGCAGCGTCCGGAGGACGTTTCCTTTCGCCCAGATCGCTGCGGTCGTATGCAGCCACCCGCAGATCACGTTGACCGAAGCTGTCCTGGCTGAACTGGCTTCGGCCAAGGCGATCCTGGTTGCCTGCGACCGCAAGCGCATGCCGGTAGCCATGCTGCTGCCGCTCACCGCCCACAGCACGCAGACCGAGAACTTCCGGCTTCAGTCCGAGGCGCCGCTTCCCTTGCGGAAACGCCTTTGGAAGGAAATCGTGCGGGCGAAGATCCGCGCCCAGGCGGCCGTGATCGGCGATCTGTACGGCGAGGACGCTGCACTGCGCCGGCTCTTTTCCGCCGTCTCCGTTTCCAATGCGGCTGCCATCGAGGCGCAGGCCAGCCGCCTGTACTGGTCCCGGCTCTTTGCGGATGCGGGATATCGCCGTTCCGATGAGGAGGATCCGCGCAATGCGTTGCTCAACTACGGGTATGCCGTGGTCCGCGCCATTTGCGCGCGCGCTCTTTGCAGCGCCGGTTTGCACCCGGCGCTCCCGCTGCACCACCATAACCGCTACGACCCTTTCCCTCTCGCCAATGACCTGATGGAGCCGTTCCGCCCGCTCGTTGATGCCTGGGCCGTCCGGTGGTGGCGCGGCCACAGCGATGGGCTGACCCGGGAGGCCAAACAATCCGTCCTCGGCCGGTTGAGCGGGCGCTTCTCCAACGGCGAGGAGAGCCGGACCCTGTTCGACTGGGCCCAGATTCTCTCCGACCGACTCGCGCGGTGTCTCGATCGTTCGCTCGAGCGCCTCGAAATCCCGTTGTTGGAGCCCGCATGCGATGAAACGCAAGAAGGGCGAGAAGAACCGGATCCCGAGTGAATACCGGGCCATGTGGCTGTTCGCCATGTTCGACCTGCCTGTGGACACGCAACAGCACCGGCGGGAGTATGCGCAATTCCGCAAGCACCTTCTGAAGGAGGGTTTCGTTCAGCTTCAATACAGCGTGTACGCCCGGTTTGCGGCGAGCGAGGAAAGCGTAGAATCGGCGCGGCAGCGTGTCAGGGGCGCCATCCCGCCCCACGGGCACGTCCGGCTGATGGCTGTGACAGACCGCCAATACGCCAAGATGGAGGTCTACTTTGGAAAAAAGCGCAAGCCCGTGGAAGATCCGCCGGCCCAATACGAGCTTTTCTGAGCCGGACAGGGCCGCCAACCTTGCTCACAACAGGAGGTTAGCGGCCCACGAGTGTATCGAAGCCGTGATTCTCGGCAGGCCATAGCCCCCGTCGCAAGCCGATTCGTTTACCTCTTTGAGGGAAACGGGCGGCGCAGCGCGGGGGCAGGCATTCGCGCCCCCGCGCTGCGCCGCCGGATATTCACTCTTCGCACTGCCCTCGAGAAAGTTAAAGAGAATTCCAGGAAAAAATTTCTCCGCACGATTCCAGTTATGGCACAATTCTTCGGCCGCTCCGCGCGGCGTGCGGGTACCAAACTCAGCAAATCATCCACTGAGGCGCGGCTTTTCGTACCATCGCTGTCCACTTGGGGTGCTGCGTGTTCATTCGGGCCTTCACGGCGCTGCGGGTTCCGGCGGCCAGACGCGCATTGGCAGAGGCTGCAACTTCTCGAACGGCCCGGGCAGCGGCCTTGTGTTGCGGCGGTTTCCGAAATAATCCCGGCCGATGCGGAGCGGCCTGCCATCGGTGTCTTCGAACCGCGCGCCGGACACCCTCGCTGCGCCCAGCAAAGCCGAATCGGCCAGCCGCGTCCGCGCCTGCCGCCATTCGCTCTCCGCCCGCAGATGGAAGCGGATCCGCACCTCGTCGGCGTCTTCTTCCCACCGTGGCGCCAGATCATGCAGCGGGAGGGACGCGCCGCAAAAGTCGGGCTTTATGGATCCACGCCGAAGGTGAATGCGCGGCTTCCGGAAGGGTTGCTGACCGCGTATTCGCCGGGCGGCAGAGGCACGGGCAGCACGATGCGCGTGCCAAGTTTGCCGTGCGGCTCCATCTTCACCGGCAGGGCGCCGTCGCGCCACTGAGCGTCGCGGGTCGCCGCCCAGACGCCGAGCTGCACCACGCGGCGGCCGCCTTCCACGCGGAAGCGGTAGGCCCGCGCCACCCAGCCGGGCGGCAGCCCGAAACTGTAGGCAATGACCAGAACGAGCGGCGCCCCCGCCTTCACGCGAAACGCCGACCTATCGCCTTCCAGCCAGGCCTGCGCCGCGCCCTTCCGGTTCCGTTGCTTCACCTTTTCCATCGGGAGCGGATGCATCCTGCCGGTTGTTGCGTCGTACAGGAACAGGCGGTCGTAAACCGGCGGATCCGGAGGTTCGCGTTGGGCGCAAAGCGCCGGCGACACGCCCCACGGCGCCAAAATCGACACCCACGCGGCTGCCAGGAGGGCAAGCGCGGAAACGGCACGGGAACTGCGGACCATGCCTTCATTGTGCGCCACGGTTGCCGAAAGCGAAAGACGTTCAGGCGCCAGGGGCAAGAGGGGCTGGCGATGCAACCCGCGGCGCGCGGAGCGGCGGCCGAAAGAGCGGCGCTGCGCGGCGCGGGCGGAAATGGTGGCTTCCGGTGCAGCCTCGAACCGCAGGCCCGGCTGCTATGATGAATGCCTTGGCGGCTCGTGTTCCAACTGCGGCCCTCGTCGCGCTGGTTCTTGTCCCGGCCTGCGCCCATGCGCAGGAGCCGACCCGCGAGGCACTGATCCGGAAGGAAAGACAGGAGCGGGCTGCGCGCCTGAAGCCGGAGCAAACCAGCCGGTGGGAACAGCGAATTCTGCTGATCAATGAAAAGAAAATCCCGCAAAGGCTGAGCTATGGCTACAACGGGTTGCGCGCGAAGCTGGGGGGCATGATCACGCAGGGCGGCTTCGGCATCGGCCCGGAATATTTCCGCGAGGACCTGCTTGACGGCAGGCTGGAGACGCAGGCGTCGTGGCAGATTTCGACGCGCGGTTATCAACGCGGGCTCCTCCGGCTGGGCTCGCGGGAGCTGCTGGGCGGGCGCATCGAGGCCGAGATGCTTTCGATGCATCACTACTACCCGAAAATCCAGTATTACGGCCCCGGGCCGGACTCGAAGAAGACCGGCCGCAGCAATTTTCTTCTGGACGACAATTCGGTGGACTGGAGCCTGGGCGCCGCGCCGGTGAAAGGCCTGTTGCTCGGCGCCAGCACCGGTTTGCTCTGGATCAACGTCGGGCCGGGAAGGGAAAAGAAATTCGCCTCCGCCGATTCGCTCTATTCGCCGGAAGAGATGCCGGGCATCGACCGCCAGACGGATTTCCACCGCTACGGCGCGTTTTTCCGGGTGAATTATCTCGATAATCCGGCCGGCCCCAGGGCCGGCGGGTTCTATTTGTTCCAGTTCAACCGGTATGACGACCGGCGCAGCCTCGGCTACGGGTTCAATCTTTACGAAGCGGAGCTGCGCCAGTACGTGCCCTTCTACAACCAGCGGCGGGTGATCGCCCTGCGGGCCAGAACCCATCTGACGGACACCCATGCCGGCGAGACGGTGCCGTTTTACCTCCAGCCCTGGCTTGGCGGCCCGGATGACCTGCGCGGATTCCGCCCCTTCCGCTTCCGCGACAGGAATTCCCTGCTGCTGAACGCGGAATACCGCTGGGAGGTGTTCGCCGGCATGGACATGGCGCTGTTTGCCGACGCCGGCAAGGTGTTTCCGCGGCGGGGCCAGCTCAACTTCAGCCGGCTGGAAAAGAGCTACGGCTTCGGCCTCCGCTTCAACGTGCGCAACCGCACATTCCTGCGAATGGATTTCGGCTTCAGCCGGGAAGGCTTTCAGGCGTGGTTCCGCTTCAACGACGTCTTCCCGATGCGGCCGCTGGGAACGTCCTCGACGCAGCCTTATCAGTGACCGGCCATGAAACGACTGCCGCTCGCGCTCCTGTTTGCCACGCTCCTGCCGGCGCAGAAGTTTTACCCGGACGACCCCCTGCTCGTCGAGCCGCCTCCGCTCGATGCGGGCAAGCCGGCGCGGCGCAAGCTTTCCGACTGGTACGACCTCTTCTGGCACATTCTGGCGACGCCAGGCGAGAAACAGCCGCGCGCAGGGCCGCCGGTCCGCGCCAGAAACGTCAACACGCTGGGCGACCCGATGGACGGCGCATGGTACGTGCGGCGCCACTACTGGCGCCGGATGACGATCGAAGAGCTGCAACGGGGCGCGGGCGGAACGGCGCCGCCGGAGTTCCCCTGGACGGTGGTTGCCGCCAAAGGGGAAGGGATTACGCCCGGATTCACCATTCTGGACGCAAAAAAGCGGCGCTTTTTTGTCAAGCTGGATCCGAAAAGCAATCCGGAAATGATGACGGCCGCCGAGGTGATTTCAGACCGCTTTTTCCACGCGCTGGGCTACCATGTGGCGGACGAATATATCGTGGAGTTTCACCCCGCCGACCTCGTCATTCAGGACCGGCTCACCTTCATCAACCAGCACGGACAGAAGCGGCCGTTCACCCGGCGCAACCTGACCGAGCTGCTGGTGAAAGCGCCGAGGCTGCACGACGGGCGTTACCGCGCCGTGGCCAGCCTCGCGCTGGAAGGACAGCCGCTCGGGCCGTTCCGCTGGTTCGGAACGCGCGCGGACGACCCCAACGACACGGCGCCCCATGAACACCGGCGCGAGCTGCGCGGCGCGCACGTGTTTTTCGCCTGGCTCGGCCACGATGACTCGCGCGCCATCAACACGCTGGACACGCTCGTCACGCGCGAGGGACGGACGTTCATCCGCCACCATCTGCTGGATTTCGGCTCGACGCTCGGCAGCGGCAGCGACCGGCCGAACAGCCCGCGGTCCGGGGCGTACCTTTTCACCTGGCGGGACTCGGCCATCCAGATGGCCACGCTCGGGCTGGCGGTTCCCTACTGGGCGAAGGCGCGCTATCCGCGCTATCCGTCGATCGGCCTGTTCGAGTCGAAGGTCTTCGATCCGGAAAAGTGGGTGCCGGAATACCCCAACCCGGCGATGCTCAACCGCCTGCCGGATGATGAATTCTGGGCCGCGAAGCAGGTGATGCATTTCACCGACGAGGAAATTCGCGCCATTGTCGACACGGGCCGCCTTTCGGATCCCGAGGCGAGAGATTATCTGGTGCGGTGCCTGATCGAGCGGCGGGACAAGATCGGACGCGCCTATTTCCGCAAGGTGCTGCCGATCGACCGGTTTGAGTTGCGCAGCGGCGAGCTTGTGTTCGAGGACCTGGCGCAGAAGCACGGGTTGCCTTCGCCGGCCCCTTATGAAATCGTCTGGCGCGAGTTCGACAATCAGCTCATGCAGGCCGGGGCGGTGCTCGGACGCGGAGCGAAAGCGCCCGCCGGGGGCGGGCCATACATCGAGGCGGAAATCAGCGCGCCCGCGCGGCCCTCGCAGAAGGTGTACGTGTGGGTGCGGGGCGGACAGGTGGTGGGAATCGAGCGCACATGGTGAACGTTCCTGAACATCCCTCCTATGCGTCTTTCCCGGTCTTCCGGGCCATCGACACGCGGCCTGCAAGCCGCCTGGACCGGTTCCTCAGCATCTTTGCCGACGTGCGCGGCGGCGAAGGCGCGGGCGCGCTGTTGCTGTCTGCCAACATTTTTCTGCTGCTTGCGGCCTATTACCTGCTGAAAACCGCGCGCGAGCCGCTGATCCTCACCGAGCAGGGCGCGGTGGTGAAGACCTATCTTTCCGCCGGCCAGGCGCTGCTGCTGCTGCTGATCGTGCCGGCCTACAGCTGGCTGGCGTCGCGGCTGAAGCGGGCGTGGCTGCTTGCCGGCGTGTCCCTGTTTTTTGCCGCGAATCTTGCGGTTTTCTACAGCGCCGCGGCCGCAGGCAGCCGCATCGGGATTCCCTTTTATCTCTGGGTGGGCATTTTCAACGTTTTCGCCATTTCGCAATTCTGGGCCTTCGCCAACGATCTCTACACGGAGCCGCAAGGCAAGCGCCTGTTCCCGCTCATTGGCGTGGGGGCCTCGATCGGGGCGGTGGCCGGGGCCCGCGCCGCGGCCGGGGCCGTGAAAGAGCTTGGCGCGCTGCCGCTGCTCGTGGCCGGCGGCGTGTTGCTCGCCGTCTGCGCGTTGCTGACCATCGCCGCGGACCGCAGGATTTCGGAAAGGGCCGGGGCGGAGCAGCTGCTCGCGCGCCAGCAGCCGCTGAAGCCGGGCGACGGGTTCGCCCTCATTTTCCAGGACCGTTACCTCGTCATGATCGCGTTTCTCGTGCTGCTTCTGAACGTGGTCAACACGTCGGGCGAGTTCCTGCTGTCGAGCCTGGTCACGCAGGAGGCCGCCCGCGTGGCCGGCGCCGGGCCGGAGGCCGAGGAAGCGCGGCGGCGGTTCATCGGCGCGTTTTTCGGAGACTATTTTTTCTGGGTGAACACGCTGAGTTTTCTGTTCCAGGCGTTTCTTGTTTCGCGGCTTTTCCGCTACATCGGCGTCGGCGGCACGCTGCTCATTCTGCCCCTGGTGGCTTTTTCGGGCTATTCCCTGCTGCTGGCGGCGCCCGTGCTCGGCGTGATCCGGCTGCTGAAAATCCTGGAAAACAGCGCGGATTATTCGATCCAGAACACGGCGCGCCAGGCGCTGTTTCTGCCCACGCCGAGGGAAGTGAAGTACAAGGCCAAGGCGGCGATCGACACGTTTTTCCAGCGGGCGGGCGACGTGACGCAGGCGGGCATCGTCTATGCGGGCACGCACCTGTTCGCCCTGGGCATTTCCGGTTTCGCGGCGCTCAACCTGCTTCTGACCATCGTCTGGCTGGGGCTGGTCATGTTCCTTGCGCGGGAGTACCGCCGGCGGAGCGCGGCTCCTGCGGCTCCATCCGGAGTTTTTTCCTGAGCGACAGCTCGATGCTGGCGTGCGAGCGCAGCAGCTCGCCGACGACCTCGTCCACGCTGCGCTTTTCCGCGCCCGCCGGCTCCTGAAGCATCGAGCGCAGGCGCGCGCCCAGGCCGCGCGGCAGGACCCCGTCGAGATATTCGAGCGCGAGGGCGCGAAGCGCCTCGTCCTCGGCGTGGAGCGAGCGGAAGGCGGCCTTGAGCGGCTCGCGCGGGACGACAAGGGCGAGCAGCGAAAACAGGTGCTCGAGGCTCCGGTCGGCCCGCTCGCGCAGGACCTCGTCGAGATGGGGGAGCTGCTCGAGCGGGTTTTGTTCGCCGAGCAGGCGGCGGCTGCGCCAGAGGTTCTGGTCGACGGACAGCTCGCGTTCGATGGCGTCGAAGATCACCTCGGCGGGCGGCGCGAGTTCCGGGTGGCGGCAGACGAGCTCGTCGAGGGCGCGGGCGCAGCGGAAGCGCACCTCGAAGCGTTCGTCGTTGAGACCGACGAGCAGCGCCTCGGCGGCGCGTTTGCCGCCGATGGCGAGCAGCAGCGAGGGGATGCGGCGGCGGATGGCAAAGTCGCAGCGCGGGTCGGCCAGGCGGTCGCCGAGCTGCCCGGCGATGGGCGAGCGCACGCTGAGCAACGCCTCGCGCGCCGCGGGATAAATCGGGTTCCAGGCCAGCAGATCGATCACCGCAGGCACGAGCACGGGCTCAAGCGGCCGCTGCGCCGCCAGGGCGCGTTTCACGCGCTCCGCCTGGCCGCTGCGCAACTCGGCCAGGGCCCACGCGGCATCATCGAGCAGCACCGGCGCTGCCGGTGAAGGCGGGGAAACCGGAGCAACCGGGGGCGGCGCGGCCGGCGCGGGTGGCTCGCCGGCGTATCGCGACTCGAGCAATTCGCGGTCCAGCGTCCAGTCGCCGGCGCCGGACAGCAAGACTTCCGCGGCGCGGTAAACCAGGCCGCGCTCGACCAGCTGCACATAAATGCGGTCCAGCTGGCGCGCGACCCACGTGTTGGTCAGCGCAAGCAACGCTGTGACCAGCAGCAGCACGCTGGTCAGGGGCAGGCCGGGCAGAAAAAGCACGGCCTGGCAGACCGCGCCGCCGAGCGCATCGCCCAGACGGTCGAAGCCGACGTCGATGACCGTTTTGGCGGCCCGCTTCTCGCCGGGCGGGATCGGCGTATACATCAGCTCGTAGCCGGCGCGGAAGAAGGAGCCGCGCAGCGAGGCTTCCACCGCGCGCAATCCGGCGATCACCGGGAACAGCGGCACGGCGAGAGCCAGAAGGCTGCCTCCCCCGACCAGGGCGGGCAGCGCGCCGACGGTCCTGCCGACGCCCGCTGTTTCAAGTGCGCGGCGGCTGAGGAAGGTCTGGAGCGTGAACGAGGCAAGCGCCACGCCGGTGTTGAACAAAGCGAAAAACTCCAGCAGCCCCTCGCCGCGGCCGAAGGTTTGCGTGGCGGCGCGCTTGTACAGGAAATCCACGATCGCGGCCGTGGCGGTGCCGAGGGCGACCAGCGCGGCCAGGTGCCGCAGATGGGGCGCGGCGCGAAGGACCTTGCGCGGCGACGCCAGCGGCTCCGGGGCGGGCCTGGCGGCGAGCGAGCGCCGCGGCGCAAGCATCAACAGCATCCCGCACAACAGATGGATGCAGCCCAGCGCCGCGACAAGGGCGGCCTCGTTGCCGGGGCCTGCCAGCTCGTCCCACCGCGCCGCCAGGACGCCGCCGAGCACGCTGCCCGTGGTTCCCGCCCCGGCGATGCGCCCGAACCGCTTCTTCGCCTGCACGGGATCCATCTCTTCGCTCAGCAGCAGCCAGAAACTCGACAGCAGCACGGCGGCGAACGCCACCATGTGCAAATAGACGACGACAGCGCCCACGCGCGGGCTGGAGGCAGCCAGGCGCCACTCGGCGATTTGCAGCACGCCGCTGAACAGGAAGCTCCAGGGAACGGCGCGGGCCGGGCTGAAGCGGCTGAACAGGCGCGCGCCGAAGATGCCGAGCAGAATGGACAGCACGGCGGCGGTCATCACCATGGCCGGGAGGGCGTCCGGGCCGAAGCTCTGAAGAAACAGCGCGTCGCGGATGGACTTGCCGCCCACCTGGTGCGACATCATCAGGGCGGCCGTGGCCAGCGCCGCCCACGCGGGAAACCGCCGCTCGCCTGCGCCGCCCACTTATGCGCTCCCGGCCGGCGGCGCCATGCCTGCAATGGCAGGTTCCGGGCAGCGGGCGGAGAACAGCTCCGGCAGATTCGTGCGCCACCAGGATTCCGCGTCTTCCGCCGTCCAGGCGCCGCACTCAGGGCACTGCTCGAGCATCCGCCGCAGCACGCGCGCGCTGGCCGGGCGGTCTTCCGGCTTTTTGGCGAGGCATTGCAGCACGATGCGTTCCAGCGCCGGCGAGATGCGAAGTTCGGTGCGGCTGGAAGGGCTCGGAGGTTCCTTCTGGACATGC
>Ga0308405_1001324_pt1 | contig 12545 bp, 7 predicted proteins | sample HotsprSampleMS13_FD_203473 | JGI IMG/M metagenome (GOLD analysis project Ga0308405, IMG submission 203473) | Hot spring phototrophic mat microbial communities from Mushroom Spring, Yellowstone National Park, Wyoming, United States - 20060912_MS13 ...
CGGCGGCCGGTTCGCCGGCCGTGGACCAGCCGCCGCGGCTCATCGGGGCAAACTGGTTGCCGCGCTCGCCCCGCGGCGAGGAGCGCCGTTCCCCGCCCCCGGAGGGCTCAGCGCGAGAAGGCTCCGGTCGCGGCGCGGGCGTGATGCGCACGTCGCTGCCGCCGTCGCTCCGGCCCCCTCCCGTCGACCACCGCGGACTCTCGCTGCGGGGAGTCTCGCTGCGCGGCGTCTCCATTCGCGGAGCTGTCCATCCCGGCGACTCACTGCGGCCCCCTCCCGTCGACCACCGCGGACTCTCGCTGCGGGGAGTCTCGCTGCGCGGCGTCTCCATTCGCGGAGCTGTCCATCCTGGCGACTCGCTCCGGCCCCGCTCCCCTCCGGTCGACCACCGCGGCGACTCGCTGCGCGGGCTGCTCCGGGGCGGCTCGCCGGCGTCGGCGCCAGGCGTGGTTTCCCGGACTCGTCCCGTGGACCAGCCGCGCCGATCGCCAGTCTCGCTCTCCACGCCCCGGACGGGGCTGCGGGCCGGATCCCCGAAGGTCCGCCAGCCGGTGCTGCCGCGGCCGGAATCCTCAGATCGAACCTCGCTGCGGGGCCGCGCAGCCTCGCCTTCGCCGGAGCGCGTCCGCGCTCCTTCCTGATTGCGCAGGCCGACGCCGGGATCGCCAAAACGGCGCCATTCATTTTCGGTGGCGCGGCCGTCGCTGCGGCGCGCAGGTTCGTCAGCACGCCGCCAGCCACGTCCGTCTTGAGAAGCAGGCGCATCCGCGCCGCGGAAGCCCGGCGTTGTGCGCCCCTCGGCGCCGGCGGGCGCCAGCGCGCGGCGGGATTCGGCATCGTTGCGGCCGAAGCTGCGCGCGGTCACCTGTTCGAGGCTGCGGCGCTGCTCATCAAAGGGGATGCGCTCGGCGCGGGTCGCCGGCATCCGGCTGAAGAAGCGCTCGGTGCGGGCCATGTCGTTGTCGGCGCGCCGGACGACCGGATCGCGGTCCGACCACCGCAGGCTCTCGCGCGCCGGAGCGAAGGGCAGCGCCCCGCGGGCGACGCTCGCGCGGGCAAGCTCTTCGCCGCCCAGGCGCAGCGGCCGGCCCGTGTAGCCGCGGCTGAAGTCATCGCCCCGCACAACGGTGATGCCGTCGCGCACGCGGGCATTGCGGTACACGTTGGTGATGTTGACGTTATTGACGATGGTGGTGTTCTGGTGGATGAAGGTCACATTGCGGTAGCCAGCGAAGCGCCGGCCCCACCAGGGGTACAGCGGCTCGAACGGCGCCAGAGGCACCCAGCCGACAGCGCCCCAGCCGAACCCGACGCCGACGGTGAACCCGTCCCAGCTCGACCAGCCAAACCAGCCGACCAGCGCCGGGCTCCACCAGTGGCGCACCCCGACCACCGCGCCCGGATACCACAGCCACGCGTTGTTGTACCAGAACCAGCGGCCGTAGTGATACGGCGCCCAGCCCCACGGATCGTAGCTGACCCACGTCCACCCGTACCAGTCGATCCACACCCAGCGGCCCAGCCGGTAAGGCGCCCAGCCGACGGCAACGAAGGGCTTCCAGCACCAGCCGTAGGGCGCCACGTAGATCCATGTGCCGTGTCCATAGAGATCCTCGGCGCCGTAGATGTCCCGGCTGACGTACTGATACACGCTAGCGGCGCGGCTCAGCTCCCGGTCGCGGGCCTGGTTGAACTCATCCCACCGATCCCGCGGGATTTCAGCCACATAGCGGATTTCGCTGCGGTTGCTTTCGTCGAGCCGCGCAACCATCGTGCGGCCCGGACGCAGACGGTGGGAGCCGGACGGAGTATAAATCTCGGCCTCGCCCCGGCGAACCGTCAGCTCGGCCCGGTCATCGTCATAAACCGTGACGCGATACTCGCCCCAGGCCACCGGGCGCAGCGCTGCCGCCGGGGTGTTGATCTCCACCTGCGCGTCGCCGCCCTTCAGTGCGCTGAATGTGACCGTCCCGCGCACCACCTGGATTTGATAGAGGCGGTATTCCAGCTGCGTAAGCCGGATTTCGGTGTCGTTGGCAAGGCGAATCCTGTGGTAGAAGTCGAACTGCACTTCGGCGCGCGACGCCGGGCCGGTCAGGACGCGGTCGTCGGCCAGCAAAGGCGCGTTGATGACGGCCGCCACCCAGTCGCCGGAATCGCCGCGGCGCACGCTGACATCGCCATTGATCAGGCTGATCCGGGCCACCCCCTTGCCGGGTTCGTCCGGCTCGGCCAGGACCGGCAAGCCCGCGGCGAGCAACAGGCCCGCCAAGGTAATCATCCAGGCTCTGCGCTTCATGGCGTCACCTCCTTCGAGCAGGGGCCACCAAAGGTGTAGCAATTCCCCATCCAAACCGGCAACCCCATTGTTTTAAGCCGGTTATTCGTTGCCGAGGCATGCCTCCGGGTGGTGGAAAACCACCACTGTGGCCGAGGTCGAGCAGCGCTGGCCGCGCGGCTCGCGCTGGCGCCGCAAATCGTCCCCCTGGACGCGGCTTGCCCGAACCACGCCGCTCCGGCCGCAACGAGCGCGCCGAATGCCACCCCAACCAAGAAAGAACCTCATCCCGCCGCGCCGCATACGCCAAGAGCCTTGGAAGCAATTGAAAAGGGGCCGCCCTGGCGGCTACAGTGGGGATCTGAGCGCCTTGCATGCCGGCGGGAGACACAATCCGGATGCGCGCGCCGCGGCTGGCTGCTGCGGCGGCGCTGGCGGCGTTGTTGCTGGCATTCCATGCCCCGTTGTGGCAGGGTCCGCAGGCCACATGGCTCGCCGGTACTGACAATGCCTATCAGGTCCTGCCGTGGCTTGAGATGCAGGCCCGCGAGTGGCGTGCCGGCCGGATCCCCCTTTGGGACCCGTGGCAATGGATGGGACAGCCGCTGCCCGGACAAATGCAGCCGGCGGTCACGGCGCCGGCCAACCTGATCTTCCTTCCGCTGAAACCTGAAACAAAACTACCCATCCTGTTCTGGAACCTCTACTTCCTCTGCATCCGCTGGGGCGGCGCTGTGGGCGCTTACCGCCTGGCGCGGTCGCTGGGTTGCCGGCGGGCCTCCGCCGTGCTCGCCGGGTTCAGCTTTGCAACGCTCGGGTGGTTCGCCTTCGCCATGCGCCCGCAGATGGCCATGAGCGCGATGTGGGCGCCGTGGGCCCTGATGTATCTGCTTCGCGCGGCGGAGCGGGCCGACGGGCTCCGGCAGGCGGCTCTCGGCGGTTTCTTTCTCGGGCTGTGCTGGCTGGGCGGACACCATCAGGCGCCGCTTTTTATCTCTGTCGGTTTCCTGCTGATCTGGGCCGGGTTCCTGGTGTCTTCGCCACGCCGGTGGCGCGCGGCGGCAGTCTTCTGGATGCTCGCGTTGACCACCGCCGCCGTGGCGCTGCTGCCGGCGATGGAATACGGGCGGCGGGCGGTGCGGTGGGTAGGCACGGCGGAGCCGCTGGGGTGGCGCGACAAAATCCCGTATGAAATCCACCGGCAATACAGCCTGCCGGTGGACGCCCTGCCGGCGTTGTTTTGGCCGGGATATCAAGGAAAACCGGAAGCATTTCACGGCAGCCTCTTTATTTTTCTGGCAGTATTTTCCGTGTTTGCCGCGCGAAAAAGGCCTGCCGCCGCCGCCCTGGGCGGACTCGGCGCCATGGGCGTCCTGCTGGCCATCGGGCCGGCGGGCGGTTTGCACCCCTTGCTCTACCGGCTGCTTCCGCACTTTGACAAGGCCCGGACGCCGGAGGCGGCGCTGATCCTGTTGAGCCTTGCCGTGCCGGCCCTGGCAGCCGCCGGGGTCGAGCGTTTGGCGGAGCAGCCGACAAGGTCAAAGTGGCGCAACACCTTTGCTGCTGCGCTGTGGCTGCTGGCGGCGGGGACTGCTGCGGCCGCGTGGCGCACCGGAAGCTCCGACCTGCGCTGGATCACCGCGGCGGGGGTGGCGGTGGCAGGAGTTCTGGTCTGGATATCCGGCCTGCGCCGCCTGCCTGCGGGCCTGTTGGCGGCGGCCTGCCTGGCCGTTGGTTGGGCCGAGGCGAGGCCATTGTACAGCTATGTGCTGGCCCGCACGGAAGATCCCCGTGCGATGTCAGCGGTCGCCTGCCTCCAGTCCCACGGCGACGTGGCGGAGTTTCTCCGTGTACAGGGCGGCTTCTGGCGCATCGACGTGGACGACGCCGACATCCCCTGCAATTTCGGCGACTGGCACGGCCTGCCCCAAGCGCAAGGCTACCTGGCCAGCGTCACCGAAAACCTGTACCGGCACGAGCTGCACACCGAATGGGGCAAGCGCCTCTTCGGGGTCCGTTTCCGGGTGGCGCGCACGCCATCGCCGACGCACCACAAGGAAGTCTTCGCCGGGGCCGGCGGCATCCGTGTCTTCGAGCGCGGCGACGTGCTGCCGCGCGTCTTTGCCGTTCATGAAGCCGAGCCGCTGAGAGATCGCCGCCAGGCCGCAGGAGCGCTTTACCGGATGCGGGAGGAAATCGCCGCCAAAACATTCCTGCCCGGACCTGTTCCCGTGCTCGACCGGTGCGCGGGGCGGGACGAGGCGCGCATCACAAGCTACGAGCCGGGGCGCGTGCTGGTCGAGGCCCGCATGGCGTGCCGCGGGATGCTGATCCTCACCGACACCTGGTATCCGGGCTGGCGGGCCGCCGTCGACGGGCGCGCGGCCCGGATTCACGAAGCCTACGCAGCCGTGCGCGGCGTGGTGGTCGAAGCGGGGCGCCATACGGTGGAGTTCCGCTATGCGCCGCTGCGCTGGTACGCCGGGGCCGCGTTGACGCTGGCCTCGGCGCTGCTGGCGGCCGCCTGCGCCGCCTGGCGCAGGATACACTGGTGAGCACGATGGGTTCATCGGCGCCCAGCCTGCCGGAGGTGCACTCGTCGGTTCCCACAGCGCACCCTTCGTTGTGGAAGCGGATGTTCGCTTTCGCCGGCCCCGCCTACCTGGTCAGCGTCGGCTACATGGACCCGGGCAACTGGGCGACGGACATCGAGGGCGGGTCGCGGTTCGGCTACCAACTGCTGTGGGTGCTGGTGCTGTCGAACCTGATGGCGATCCTGCTGCAAACGCTGAGCGCGAGGCTGGGCATCGTCACCGGGCGCGACCTGGCGCAGGCCTGCCGGGAGTCCTACCCGAAGCCGGTGAGTTACGCCCTCTGGGTGCTGGCCGAGATCGCCATTGCCGCCTGCGACCTGGCCGAGCTGCTCGGGGCCGCCATCGGGCTGAACCTGCTGCTGGGGGTTCCGCTGATTGTCGGCGTGGCGCTGACGGCGGCCGACACGCTGGTGATCCTCTGGTTCGGCCGCTTCGGCATCCGGCTGATCGAATCCATCATCCTCGGCTTCATCACGGTGATTGCGGGCTGCTTCGTGGTGGAGATCCTGCTGGCGCGGCCCGTGTGGGGCGAGGTCGCCAGGGGTCTTGTGCCGCGGCTGGATGCCACCAGCCTGTATGTGGCGGTGGCGATGCTGGGCGCCACGGTGATGCCGCACAACCTGTACCTGCACTCTTCGCTGGTGCAGACGCGCTCCTTCGCCGCCGACGTGCAGTCGAAAAAAGCGGCCTGCCGGTTCAATCTGGTGGACTCGGCGATCGCGCTCAACGGGGCGCTGCTCGTCAATGCCGCGATTCTCATTCTGGCGGCGTCGACGTTTTACAAGAACGGGCTGGTGGTCACCGAGATCCAGCAGGCGCACCGGATGCTGGAGCCGTTGCTTGGCACCACGCTGGCGGGCGCGGCCTTCGCGCTGGCGCTCCTGTTCAGCGGTCAATCGTCCACCATCACGGGCACGATGGCCGGCCAGATCGTGATGGAAGGTTTTCTGAATTTCCGGATGCGCCCCTGGCTGCGGCGGCTGATCACGCGCGGCGTGGCGGTGATCCCGGCGGCGGCCACCATCCACTTCTCGGGCGACCAGGGCGCCTACCGGCTGCTGATCCTCAGCCAGGTGGTCCTGAGCCTGCAACTGCCGTTCGCCATCGTCCCCCTCATTCGCTTCACCGCCGACCGGCGCCGCATGGGCGAGCTGGCGAATCCCGGCTGGGTGAAGGTTCTGGCGGGGGCCTGCGCAGCGCTGATCATCGCGTTGAACCTCTGGCTGGCGTGGACCGAGCTGAGCTTCCTGCCCTTGTGGGCGGTCGCCGCTCTGGTGGCCCCGCTCGTGGCGTTGCTCGCCTATGTGGGCGCGGCGCGCCCGAGGGATCAGGCCGTGGCGGCGATGCCGGAGGCGAAAGAGCTGGTCTTCACGCAGCCGGTTTACCGGAAAATTCTCGTGCCGGTCGACCATTCCGCCCTGGACCGGGTGGCTTTGGCGCATGCCGTCGCGATGGGCAAGCCGCATGGCGCGGTCATCCACCTGCTGCACGTCGAGGAGGGCGTGGCCAGCCAGGTCTACGGCGACCAGGCGCAGACGGCCGAGATTGAACAGGGCCGGAGGTACTTCGAAGACCTGGCGGCGGCGGTCCGCAAAGCGGGGCTGGATGCGGAGCTGACCATCCTGCACGGCAAAGAGACCAAGCAGTTGATTATCCAGCACGCGCGGCGCCTGGCGCCGGATCTGATCGTGATGGGCGCCCACGGGCACCGCGGCCTGATGGACCTGGTCTTCGGGGCGACGATCAACGAGGTCCGCCACGGCGTCAACATCCCGGTGCTGGTCGTGCGGGCGCCGGACTGAGACAGGGGTCCGCCCGATGTGTCAAAGCGACCCAGCCAAGCCCCGCCAGCAGCGCGTAACCCACTGATTCTGAACCGCGGCCGCTGTGGCACCGCCCGTGCAGGCCGTATGGCGGCCCGAGATGCGCCTCGTCACCTCCATTTGCCTGCTGATCCTCGCCGCGGCGGCCGCCGGAGCGACGACGCTCGAAAAGCTGAGCGTCGACGAAATGGTGCAAAAGTCCACGGCGATCGTGCGGGCGCGCGCCGCCGGGTCCTCCTCGGTGGTGCGGGGCTCGATGATCTACACGGTTTACCGCCTCCAGGTCGCCGAGGTGCTGAAAGGGACCCTTGCGGCGCCGGAAGTCTACGTTCCCGGGGGAACGTACGGGCGCTATCGGCAGAGCATCGCCGGCTCGCCGGTGCTGGAGCCGGGCGTGGAATACGTCCTGTTCCTCTGGGCCAGCCCGCGCGGCCTGGTGCAGGTGATCGGCTTGAGCCAGGGCGTTTTCGAGCTGAAGCAGAGCGCCTCCGGAGAACCGCTGCTCGTGCGGGGCAAGATCGAGGCCGAGCTGGTGGATGCACTCGGCCGTGCGGCCCAGGATGCCGGGCTGCGGCTGACGCTGGGCAGCCTGCGCGAGTCGATCCGGCGGGAGTCGCTGAGGAGGGAGGCGAGGTGATGCGCCGGCTCGCACTGCTGCTCCTCGTGTGGGGTTGGCCTGCGGGCGCCTACTACCACTTCGTGCGCTATGCATCGGGCACGCCGCCATTCACTCCCATTTATGACCGGTTCGACCTGAACGCCCTGCCCGGCCGGGCCGTGCCGTATTTCATTGCCGCCAACGGGCCTCTCACGCTGGCGCCGGGCGACAGCGAGACCGCCGTCTGCAGCCAGATCCGCGCGGCAGCATCGGTTTGGAACAGCGTGGCCACGGCCGAGATCAGGCTGGCCTTCGGCGGATTCCGCAGCGAGGGCAATGGTTCGGAGGCGCCGTACATCCAGGTGGAATTCACCGACGAGCTGCCGCCGGGCGTGATCGCGCAGGGCGGCCCGGTGTCGCGGCTCGATCTCGTGGATTCGCCGGACGGGGCGTTCACGCCGATTGCGCGTTCCGTGTTGCGGCTGCCCAGGGACCTGTCCGCCCGGCCAAGCTGGTCGGAACGGTTCTTCCTGACCCTCGTGCACGAGTTTGGCCACACGCTGGGCTTGCAGCACACCTGGACCTCTGGGGTGATGTCGACGGAGATCACCCGCGCGGCCACCAAGGCGAAGCCCCTCGGGCAGGATGACGTGGCTGCGCTCTCGGTCCTGTACCCGACGGCGGAGTTCCGCAAACAGACTGGCGTCATCACCGGCCGCGTGACGATGTCCGGACAGGGGGTGGCGCTGGCCTCCGTGGTGGCGCTGGTTTCGGGCCGCCCGGCGGTGAGCGCGCTGACAGCGCCGGATGGCACGTACCGGATTGAGGGGGTGCCGCCGGGGTTGTACTTCGTTTACGTCCACCCGTTGCCGCCGTCCATTGCTGGCGAGCCGCAACCGGTGAACCTCGAACTGCCGGTCACGCCGGAGGGCCGCGTGCTGCCCGGGCCGCCCTTCCAGACACTGTTCTACCCGGGAACCCCGGGGCCAGTCACGCCAATCGTCGTGGAAGCGGGCGGGACGACAACGGGAATCGATTTCCAGGTCGCGCCGATCAGCCGTGTGAATCTTCACTCGGTGCAAACGTATTCCTTTTACAACCGGAATGCGATCAAACCGGCCACCCTGCAAATCAACTCGAGCTGGCGCACGGTGGTATTCACCGGGTATGGGGCGAATGTGCTGTCGCCGTCATTGTCGGTCAGCCTGCTGAATTCGCCGGACACGATTGTCGAGGGCAGTCTGCGCGACTATTCTGCCGGATACTTGCAGGCGAATGTCTCGATGACGCCATTTTCAGGCGAAGGCCCGAGGCACCTGATTTTCCGGCTCAACGGGGAAACCTATGTGCTGCCCTCCGGCGTAATCATCACGCAGAAGGAGCCGCCATCGATTGATTCCGTGACGCCCCAGCCCGACGGTTGGCTGTTGCTCGAGGGCAGGAACCTGGAGCGCACAACGGCGGTTTGGGTGGACGGCGAACCCGCCAAGGTGGAGTTCGTGGAACAGGGAAGGCTGAGGATCTTGCCGCCGCCTGCGCCGTCGGGACATCGGGGAGTGCTGGCCGCCTGGAACCCCGACGGGCAAAGCTCCCTGTACACTCACGGCGATGCTTCCCCGGTGGTGTCCTACGCGAGCGCGGCAGAGCCGGGCCTGGAGGCGCCTTCAATCGAGATCCCGGCCGGCGCGGAAATGGCGGTCCTGCTCCGGGGCTCCGGCGCCAACTTCCGGCTCTGGACTCCACGGTTGGCAACAGGCACGAGCGACGTGGCCGTGCGCAAGGTTTGGGCGACGGGTGAAGGCACGGCCATCGCCTGGCTGGCGGCCCGCCCCGGAGCGGCGCCCGCAGTGGCCCCGCTGAGCGCCGTTGTCGGATTGGCCGGACTCCGCCTGCCGCAGGCGCTGACGGTCACGGCTCCGGACGGCAGGCCTTCTGTTCAGATCTCGGCTATGCAGGACCAGTATTTGTCGCCTGGCGGGGCCGCTGTGTTCCCCATAAGAAACCTGCCGTTTTCGGCAACCGTGGCCAACTCCACCGCAACGATCGGGGGCCTGCCCGCGGCGGTGTTGAACATCGCCGGCAGCTCGGTCGCGGTGCAGGTGCCGGCACAACTGAAGCCGGGCGCGTACCTGGCGGAACTGTCGCTTGGCGGGGTTCCGGCGTTGCCTGCAGCTATTGAAGTGCGGCCCGTGCCTCCGATTATCCTTTACGCGATGAAGGCGGACGGCACGACCGTGAGCCAGGCGAATCCCGCCCGCAGCGGGGATGTGATCCTGCTCGCGGTGGCGGCTTTGGGTGAAGAGGGCGATATTCCGCTCGACTCGGTGGAAGTCTTCTCGCCGGGCGGCGTGAAGCACAAAGTCAATGCGGTCCGGCCCAATCCGCGAGAGCCGGGCACGCATCTGGTGGAAATCCGGCTGGAGCCGGTGGATGCCTCCAACGGCGCGGCGCCGCTGCTCATCGCCCGCGGCGTGGCTCGCTCGCTGACGCCGTTCCAGCTCCCGCTGGCTCCGTGAATTTTCGGGCGGCGCCGCTTCGGGCACGATCTACCTTCCCGGAATCCTGTCTTTGCCGGTTTTGCCCGTTTTGTGCGGTCTCGGGCTCCTCGCCGGCACGCTTGTTTCGCAGCAAAGCCGCAGCAGGCGAGCTGTGCATCTCGGGAGAAATGCAACACCGAGGCGCGCTGTTTGCAGGCGCAGGCCGGAGGGGAGCGGCACGGCCAGGCCCCCGGGCGCCGGAAGCGCCGCATCTCCGCGCCGCACCGGGGCCGGCGGTGAGAAAATGGCATAGCGCGCGGGAAGCGCGAATTCATGAAGGAGTGCCATATGACGAAATTCCTGAAGATGTTTCCGGTCTTCTTGCTCGCAGTGTTGTGGCTTGGCGCAGCAACCGGGTTGCGCGCAGCCGAAAACCGCGATGGCGTGTTCATCCACATCAGCCATGGCGCCGACGATCCTCACCGCCTGCTGATGGCCCTCAACATGGCCAACATGATGTCGGCCGATCACCCGGTGGTTATCTATTTCGACATCAAGGGCGTGGAGGCGGTTCTCAAAGACAGCCCGGACATCCGTTTCGCTCACTTCCCTTCCTCAAAGACCCAGCTGGCGGAACTGGCAAAGCGGGGAGTGACCATGATGGCGTGCCCGGGATGCCTGAAGGTCGCCGGAAAGACGGGTGCCGACCTCGCGCCGGGGGTGCAGGTCGCCGACAAGGCGAAGTTCTTCTCGTTCACCTCCGGCCGGATTATCACGCTGGATTATTGAACCCCGAGGGACACTCGAAGGGGACGACACTCGAAGGGGACAGCCTGAATTGAGCCCTTGGCGTATCGTTCAAGGAGTCAGAGCGCTCCGTCCCCTTGGCGGAATCCGGCTCTTGACAGGCCCCAGTGGCCGGGCGCCTCGATTGCCCGGATCACACTGATTTCTGATGGCCAAACACGGCGCATGGCCCGTGCCGCGGGGGTGCTGTCTTGTTCGGCCCTCGGGCGCGGCTTCGGGTGGCGCCAGTGCCGAGAGCCTTCGAGCGTGACATCAGCCGGCCTGGTTGGGCGTGACGAAACCCGCGAAGCGAGCCTTTTTGGCCGCTGATCCTGCGCCACGCGCGCCAAAATCGCCAAGGGGACGGTCGGCTCCGTCCCCTTGGCCTATAATCCAAGGGCTCAATTCAGTGGACTGAACCCCAAAAATGAGACAGACTTGAAGGGGACACAACGAAAGGGAATGGTGAACCCCATGTCTCAACGATGGCGCAAGTACTCGCCTCAGTTCCGGCGAGACGCCTTGGAGAAGATGAAAACCTGCGACAATGTCTCCCAGCTCGCGCGCGAGCTGGGGGTGCGGCGCAAGTGGCTTTATGCGTGGAAGAAGAGCGCGATGGCGGGCGATGGGGAGCCAGCGCCGGCCCAGGCGCCGGCTGCCGATGCCGCGGCGGCGTTGCGCCAGCGCATCGCCGAACTGGAAGCTCTCGCCGCGCGCCAGAGCCTGGAACTGGATTTTTTCAGGGGTGCCTTGCAGCGCATCGCCGAAAGGCGCCGGAAGCGCGAGTTGACTTCCGCGCCGGGGTCTACGAGCAGATCCGGCTCCTAGACTCGCTGCAAGGCTCACTCAGTGTGGAGAGGATGTGTTGGCTCGGCCAAGTGAGCCGGGCGGGTTATTACCGGAGGCGGGCGGAAGCCGAGCCGGAGGAGGAGGAAATGGAACTGCGCGACGCCATACAGCGCATCGCGCTGGCGCACCGGCACTACGGCTACCGCCGCATCACGGCCGAACTGCGCCGCCAGGGTCGGGTGGTGAATCACAAACGGGTGGCGCGGCTGATGCGGCTGGACAATCTGCTGGCGGTGCGGCGGCGGGCGTTTCGAGGGCCGACCACCGACAGCCGACATGAGCTGCGGGTGTATCTCAACCTGGCGGCGCGCCTCGAGCTCAGCGGCCCGAACCAGTTGTGGGTGGCTGATATCACCTACATCCGGCTGGGACGGGAATTCGTGTACTTGGCGGCGGTGCTGGATGCCTGGTCGCGCAAGGTGATTGGCTGGCGGTTGAGCCGGTCGCTGCAGTCCCGGTTCGCCGTGGAAGCGCTTGATCAGGCGATCCAGGCGCGCCAGGCGCCGCGGGGCTTGGTGCACCACTCCGACCGCGGGATGCAATATGCCGCCAGGGAATACGTGGCCCTGTTGGAGGGGCACGGCATCCTGCCGAGCATGAGCCGGGCTGGCAACCCGTATGACAATGCCACCTGCGAGAGTTTCATGAAGACACTGAAGAGAGAGGAAATCGACGGGCGAAGTTACGCTACGCTGGAAGAACTGGCCTCACGGATGGGAGAATTTCTGGAGGTCTATTACAACCGGCAGCGGCTGCATTCCAGTCTCGGCTACCGTCCCCCAGAGGAGTTCGAACAGATGTCGCGGACGGGGAGGCCGCCTGCGGCGGCGCTGGAGTTTTCTGAGGCATGAGGGAATCTATCGATCCGATGGCGACACCGGGGGCCGGAGCCGCCTCCCGTTGGTCGGCTCCGGCGGCCGGCGAACCCCGCGCCGGGAGGAGCGCGAGGACCCATCGTGCCGATGAGTTCCCGGCTGGCTATTCCTCGGCGGGTTGCTCTCCAGCAGAGCCCACCTCCGCTTCACCAGCCTCCTCAATTATGGATCAAGATCCAAGCGCTGGCGACGATTCTCCAGCGAACGGCAACCTGTCCCCTTTCAGTTTGTCTCACCACCGGGGTTCAGTCCATCAGGCTGTCCC
>Ga0308405_1001335_pt1 | contig 12483 bp, 9 predicted proteins | sample HotsprSampleMS13_FD_203473 | JGI IMG/M metagenome (GOLD analysis project Ga0308405, IMG submission 203473) | Hot spring phototrophic mat microbial communities from Mushroom Spring, Yellowstone National Park, Wyoming, United States - 20060912_MS13 ...
CAGACCACGCCGATGCGCCGGTCGCCAGTCTGGCCGCCGGGCTGCTTGCGCGCGGCGTAGCCGCAAGACGGCTCGTGCAGCGCCAGGCTTTCTCGTCGGAGCGCCGCCGCCCGCAGGGTTTCCTCCACTAAACTTCTTTCTGAAGACGGTTCTTGTTAGTCATGCTGGGGCAAATGGTACGGTTGATGTATCTGCAAGCCTCAGCGAAGCTCTGCAGAACTTTGCTCTGCAGTGGGATTGAGTTGACAGACAATGGTCAGTATTTGCTGTGGCATGAGTTCAGGTTATGCGCTTGAATGGTCATCTGGCAACTGAAGAGGCTTTCCTCCCCGCACTGAAGTACGGGGCTTCCAGCCCTACCCGATGTGAATGGCAGGATGATCCTGCCAAAGCCGGTGTGCTTGAAGTCACCCCATGTTTTGCACATAATGGGCTTCCGGACGATTTGAGGCTGCCAACCTCAATGCAAACAACCTTCCTTTTCCAGCAGAAAAGAAGGTGAATGGTCGTGCCTGGACGGAAGTTCCATAACTGCCAGCGGAGACCGCACGGAATATCTGTTCTGCCTGAAAAAGAACCCATAGTGGCGGGAAATCCAGACCGGCAACCGCTACCGTTTGCCACGAACCCACCGAAAACCCGTTCCCAAACCGAGGAGACGAAAAACGATGCGCTGTGATGCCCAAACCGCTGCAGCCGCCCTCTGTCACCTTCAACCAACTCACCTCTGGAAAAACGCTACCTTCCGTTCTGAATTCTGGGAGCACTGGTACATCCGGGTCGCCACCAGCAACCAGACACCCAGCCCAGACTGGCTCATCACCCTGACCTTTGCCGTTGCCTCCGAATCCAGTCCGGCTGTCCTGCAAACCCTCTCCCGCTGGCCGCTTCCAGACACCATTCCCCCCGCCATGGAACCCTGGTTCCGGAACCTGGTTGCCGCCTGGGAAAAACACAGGCAGACCGATACACAAAGCTACGATGAAACGTCCTACCAGAAAGCCTGTGCCGCGATGGCCGCGCTGGTCCGGCTGGACGGCTGTGCCACATCAGTACCGACCACGCGCCTGGCAGAATGGCTGAAAAAAGATAGTGTGCTCGATTATCACCGGAGCGCGGCCCTGGCCGGCCGGAGCGCGGCCCTGGCCGGATGGCAACCCCCTGCCCATGCCACACCGGACCCCGAACACCTGCGCTGCTGGATTGAACGCCAGGGCAATAGATACCGGTGGGGACGCATCCGGCGGGCGAAAATGTACGGTGTTACCGGCCAGGTGCGTTTTGTCCCCGAACTGGCCATCAGCACCCAGGCTCTGCTGAACCTCGTCGAGGCCCGGGTCCCGCTTCCACAGGACCCCCACTTCTCCCCCGAAAACCTCATCACCTACCTGCGCAAGTCCATCCGGGATGCCACCAACGGACAATACCACCTGCTCACCTCATGGCAACCCACCCCGCGGACACCCATCCCGGGCCACCTCCTGGCCGAAATTGCCACCGAGTGGATTGACAAAGCCCTCAACAGTGGCGCCAACGGCCGAAAGACAGCCTGGACGATACTGACCAATTGGGAACAGCAGGGGGTGCTCCACTACGCCGGTGTTCACCTGCTGCCCCACCTGGCCGCGGCCGCCCGCGCCGAAACCACCCCCGCCGCCCTGCGCGCCATGGCCCGCTGGGTCCCATCAGCAGATATCCCACCCACCCACCACGATGAACTCCAGTCCATCGTGACGCTCTGGCAAAAGCTCATGACAGACCCCGATCCACGCCGACGCACCATCGGCTATACCGCAGCCGTCAACCTGCTCAACTCGGGAAAACTGCCCGCCGACATGCATGACAACCTCTGGCAGAACTGCACAGCCGCCGTGACCGCCGAAACAAACCGGCACGTCCGGCTGGCGCTTGCCTTCCTCGCCTCCGCCCCAGACCAGACTCCGGACCGCCAGCAGCAATGGCGGCAGGCATGGCAGAAAACCGGAACATCACCCGCTGCAAAGATCATGTCCGTCCTGGAATTCATCCTCAACCGACAGAAACAGGAGCTGCCGGACAGCTCCACCGACGCCATCAGATGGCAATGGCTCGTACGGAAAATTCACTGCCAGATGCGCCAGGCCGGAAAAACGGCAGTTGCCGGATACTTCCGGCAACAGACTTCAGAGCCCAAACTCTGCCGCCTGCCGGAATCCGCGCCGAAAACACTCTGCCACCCACCACGACCCGAAACAGCCGGCCGTCCTTTTCCATCCCCAGTTAGATGACCTCTTTCGCAAACCCACCCTTCACCCACGACAAACACTGATTTCCCACCTCTCCCGGACACATCAAACCCGCCGCGCAAAAGCCGCTCCGGTTGCAAAGACCCGACATCATCCCCGAAAACTCCACGGGCCGACGGGACTGCGGGATGACCGCCACCAGAAGTCCGACTGCTGCGGCACCACGCGCAGGATGTTGGCGGCGTAGCGCTTGAGTACCGTGACGTTGCGCCTGTCTTCCGGCGCCGCCTCGGTGAGGTCGATATGGCCGCAGCCGGCGATGGAGAAGCCATGGCGGATGATGTGTATGGGGCCGTGCTGTTCCAGCGCCTTGACCAGGCGATCCATCAGCGCCTCGCGGGGGCGTCCGGCGTTATTCTTCTGGAGCCTGGCCCATGTTTCCGACTGGGTGGCTTCCAGCCAGGCGATCAGGTCGTCCGGATCGAGGGCGCGCCCGGCATCGTAATTTCCTGTGTCACCGACCTGCCAGCCTTGGGCTTTCAGCCTGGAAACGACGTAGGTCTCGAAGTGCTTTTCCTGATGGGCAGTATCGCTTATGTGGACTCCCGGAGGTCGATTTGGCCGGTGACGGCGGCGGTGATGAGGGAGGAACGGCGTTTCTTGAGAAGGTCGATGCTGAGTTGGACTTTCTCGCTGATACGGGCGGTTTCGCGGTCGGGTGTCGTGAGGATGGCAGCTTGCTCCGCCCAGTGAGGGACAGGGATTGGAATCGATCCGACGTGTTCCCAGTCTGTTCCTGGCATCTTCGTACCATCGTATCCCGCATCGATCTGCTCCGCGACCTCGTTGGTGAGCAACCAGTTCTGAAGCCACCGCGCAGATAGCGATGACGGCTTAAGGACCAGGAATTCAGTGTAATGCACTTTCGGAGGTAAGGGCGAAGCTTTCCATAATCTGTGGATTGAAAGGTGAACAAGACCCGGGAGACTGAAAGTTCGGGAGGAATATGCGAAGACGATGTGCATCATAAAGTAACGCTCCAGAGCGTCCTCCGCCGCCATTATCCGCTGCAATTTGAGTTTGCAATTTGAGTTCCATTTTGAGATTGACTTTTTATATTCTTTAATATAAAGATTGATTTACCCGGAAATCCGGAGACCTCTTACCGACCCTTTCAATGGTAATGAAAGGTTGTTGGAAATAGAAAATCACGATAGCCGGCGGGCCTAAAATGCAGGAGAAGGGCAATGACCAACCAGTCACGGAAGGAAATCGTCTTTGTTGGGACGGGCAAGTTCACGTTTGATCTTCCCTTCACTTCGGAAATAACCGCAGAAGTGGAAGTAGAAGTGGAAGAGGAATGCGAGGAAGAAGAGAACGAGGAAGAGAGGTACGAGTACGTGCAAATCCCCGGGTTCGAGGCGGTCTACTCCTTGTACAACCTCGATAAATTGCGCGATGTCTTTTATGAGTCGCCGTTCACTTACGCGCAGGCGGTGTGTGTCACAATATCAGAAGACTACGAACTCCGCCGCTGGTCCATCTTCCCCAGCGGCTGCAGTGTCCTCGTCTCCCAGGAGGCGGTGGACTGGATTCTCTGCTTCCCCGTCGACCTGAAGGTCGACGAGGAGCGGAACCGGCGGTACGTTCTGCGGACGGATGAAGTTTCGCCGCACGGCGAGGACCTGTTCTTCTGCTTCAGCAGCGCCCTCAGGGCCGCTCGGGATGGGACGCCTATCCAGGCCGTCCCATACTGGAACTACCTGAAGTTCCTGTCTCCAAAACCATGGGACAAACTTGCTGTCGTCCGCGCCAGCGACTGGAGCTGGGATGAACATGAGAAGACCGTCTCTATCCTGCCCCAGGATGTTCTTGAGAAGGAGGTCGTCGTCGACTCAAAAGTGTACGTGATCCGGTGTTGAAACGTCCTGTAGTGCACACTCCCAACCCGCCAACCCGCACGCCGCTCCTTCATTGGGGCGGCGCCTGAACATGGGAGGGGCGAACAAAATCGTTTTCCTCTCCAACCGGCACCCGCATACTCAATATGACGCTGGCCGCTGGCGTCAGTCTGGCAGCGCAGCTTGCCAAGCCTTCCGCTGTTATCCTGCGTCGAGGCTCGATTGGTTCACTTACGTTTTCGTGATCCAGATCGGCCGGCGTGAACCACGCCATATCGCCATCCCAATACTCGGGATTTCCGCTTTCGGGCGGAGCACCATTCACGATCTGCGCAAGCGCCTTCAGAGGCATGATGTGCAACCCCTCCGGCACCTTGCCAATCCACTCCACCCCGGAATCCTTGTAGGCGGGATAGGGCTTGTAGCGGCTGGAAAATACCCTGCGCCCTCTACACCCGCTGGTTATTCTCGATCTGCTCCATCAACACATCATTGAAGGTGTCCAGCACCCGCACATAACTCCCCAGGGCCTGCCTCTCGGCCGCCATCTGCGCGTACCGCAGATTCGTCGCCGCCCCGCCCATCCGCAACGCCGCCGCCTGATCAATGGCAGCCGCACGCATATCCCGCACCTTCTGGGCCAGATTGAACCCCAACTTCTGACTCTGTTCCTGTAAGGCTGTTTCCAGCCCAAGCCTGAATATCGGCGAAGTCGCGCTGTTGGCCTGCGCCAGATAAGACAAATGCGAAAGCTCCTGAAATGAAGGATCGTTGTCCGGATTGCTGTCATGCAGGGCCCGGACCCGGGTGGCAATCAGATTCCCCAAATCCATCCCGCGCCGGTAATCCGCATGATTGAAATACATGTTCTGCATGACCAGTCCGGCCACCCCGCCTGACCACGGATACTGATTGCCCGTTGCCTGACTGTAACTCTGCAGCAACCTCTGCGTAGCCGATGTGACCGCCCGCTGCTGCTGAATCCGGTTCTCGGTCAGCCCCATGACCTGCCCGGCTTTGGCTTCCGCCTTCCGCTGCTCCGCTACCCCGATGTTCTGAAAATGCTCCGCCTCACGCTGAAACAATGACCCTATCGCCGTCGAAAACGATGCCATCCCCATCCCAATCAGCCCGGCCGTCCACCCCGAAACACTCCCCACCGCTGACGAAAACCATTCCCCCTGCGCAATCTTGTACGCAATCACCGGCGAAAGAATCATGCACAGCCCCGCCACCGCCGTCAGAAATGACGCCATGAAAATATAGGGCGCAATGGAACTGAAATTCCCCACAAACGACAGCGAGGCATCATCCCACGTCACCGCCGGCTGCCACTGCCCGCCCCGCTGCAGATAAAACGGCGCAAAACCCAGCCGCGCAATCGCGTAGGTCAATCCCTCCAGCACGAGATTGATGGTCGGCAACAACAGCGTCGCCACCAGCAGCCCGCGCACAAAGGGCGACGTCAACTGCCCGGCAAACTTCTTGTTCACCGCAATCCCGAAAAACACCGGGGACAACAGCTTGAATGCGATCAGCAGAAAGGACATCAGCACCGTCGAGAACATCATCCCCAGATGCATCACCGTCACCGAGCCGTTCAACAGCCCCAGCAAATCCGACGGCGACCACCGCGACAGATTCAACCGCCGCGTGTACTCCATGGCACGGTCCCGCCCGTCCCGCCCGAAATCCGGAATCACAAACTTCAGGTCGGGTTTGTAGGCCCGCCAGACCTGCGACCCGCTGACATCCACCCGGAACCCATGCTGAACCAGCGCTTCGTACCCCTCGAAATACTTCCGGCACTCACTGTTGCGCCACTCCAGCGCCGTCATCAGCACATTCTTCCCCTGCCCGAACAGCACATCCCGGACCCTCCCGCCAGGACCCGGCGTCGTCTGCGCCACCTGCTGAAAACTCGCCGCATCCACCGGCACCCAGAAACCTCCTATCCGCACCATCCGGTCCACCAGCGGACCACTCCACCCCACCAGAAAGGCACAGAACACCCCGCGAATCATCAACCCACCCAACCCCGCCGCGCTCTGGTTCTCGTTCGCCATCGTCACCAGTGCCAGCAGAAACATGAAAGCCAGCACGAGCCAACCCAGCGTCTGAAACGGCGGCAGCAGCAACTCCAAATGCCGCTTCAGAAAAGGAGCCAGCGCGTTCTTCATCTGGTCATGAACCTGTTTCCCCCAGACGGCAAAATTCGTCTCCGACAGCACCTTCAGATAGTCGTCGTCCTTTTTGGCGCCCTTCCGCCGCTTCCCGTAAGTCCGCTTTTTCCGCCCGGCGGTCGGCGCACCCGCCCCCGGCGCGCTTCCCCCCGATGCCCCTGCACCCGAACCCCCACTGCCGGGCACCCCGCCAGCTGCCGGCGGGGAAGAAGGCGGCGCCCCACCCGGTGACTGTCCCGCCACCTCGCCCACCCAGACGGCGCCCCAGAGCGCCAGCCATAGCCCGCACCAGATTCCCGGCCGCATCCCCCGTAGCCAACCACTCCACCCGGACATGGCTTTCTTTCTCCCTTCCACCTACACCCGGTTGTTCTTGATCTGCTCGCTCAGCGGACGCACCGCCGCCTGCAGCATCCCGGAAATGAAACTCCCTTCGGCCCGATGCTGGGCCGCCGCCTCCCCGGCCGCAAACGCAATGTTGGCCGCCGCCACCTGCGCGCCGTACTCGATGTTGACGGCCTGGTCCATTTCCACCTTCACCTGCTCCGCACTGAATACCTGCATCCGGGCCACCTCCTCGGCCGTCCGGATCTGGAACCCGGTCTCGTAACCAAGGACGTGCTTCCGCGCCATGGTCGCATCCACAACCTCACCTCCAAACTGCGGCGAAGCCAGAATCTGTTGCGGTGTCAGATTTCCACCCCCCGGCATCTCCACCGGAAGCCCGTAGGCATACCGCTGCAGCGCCACCGATGGCTCCCCGCCACGCTTGACCTCTTCCAGTATCCGGCGCATCTGCTCCGGTGTCGTCTGGTTGTTGATGTACCGCGTTTCATAAACTTCACCGGCAAGCGCTCTGTCCGGTCCCTTCGGAACGGCAGGGCCGGACGCGGCCTCCGCCAACGTGCCCTGCAGATTGACCACCGGAGCAGCGCCCTTGTACACGCGATCCGCTATGGTGTAAAACAGCGCGACCCCGGCAGCCGGAGTCGTTTTGGCAAGCAACTCAAAAGGCGAAGGCGCTTCCACCTTGACGTTTGCTCCTTTGATGTTCACTGCGCCCGCCGCCGGGCTGTCCGGGGACTTCACCACCCTTCCTCCGCGCCCCGCCTCCATACCCTGAAGGAGGACCGTCTGCTGGTAGTTTTCCCCCGTGGCGACCGAGGCTATCGGACCCGTCAACTCAAGCGCCATCTTCGACAGGGAGGCCGTAAGTGTGGCCACGGAAGGCGGCAGGTTCACCATCATCCGCGCATAGGACTCCTTCGCCGTCACCGCCGATTGCGTGAGCGCCTGGTAATACTCCGCCCGGTTCCGAATGTGCGCCGCCTCCCGCGCCCCAGCCGCCGACGCCACCGAAGACTGATAGTTGCCCACATTCGACAAATGGTCCGCCTGCCGCTGAAATGACGCCCCAACCCCCTGTGAAATCGCCGACACTCCAAGACTCACCAACCCGGCCGTCCACCCCGAAATCGCCCCCACTGCCGCGCCAAACAACTCGCCACTCATGATCCGGTACGCAATGATCGGCGACAGAATCAGCGACAAACCCGAAACCGCAATGAAAAAACAGCACGTAAACACCATCACCGTCGGGTCCGCCTGTGCCACCACCTGCTCCGTCTCCGCATCCCACCGGAAGACATCCGTCCCCGCCTTCCCGTTCTCCAGGTTGAAGACCGCAAAACCCAGCGACGCTATGTTGTACGCCAGCCCCTCCAGAATGATGTTCACCAAGGGCATCACCAGCGATGCCGTCAGCAACCCCCGGATGAACGGCATCGTCATCTGGTCAAACAGCTTCCCCTTGTCAATCGCCACCGCAAAAAAGACCGGCGCCACCAGTTCCGCCAGCGGCATGATGAACACCAGCAGAATCCAGCCCGTGAAAATCCCGATCTGCATCACCAGCACCGACAGCTCCAGCGCGCTGTACAACTGAATCGGCGTCCAGCTCTTCGGGTTCAATCCCACCAGAAACCTCCGTACATACCCTTCCTTCCCCGCATTTCCAAAGTCCGGAATGAAATACTCCACCCCGGCCGCCTTCGGATCAAACAGCTTGCTGTTCGTAATCCGCACCTTCAGCCGACTCTGCCGGAACGCCTCAAACCCCGCAAAAAACCGCTCCTTGCTCCGTAACCGCCATTCGTCAATGGCCGACAGATGCACCATATCGACCGTCGTGATCGTGATGTTGCCCGGGTCCACCGCATTGACCGCCGGACCCTCCATGCTGAACCCCCCACCCGGTGAAGCCAGCTGCATCACCCCCGTCATGTCCCGCACCGTGCTGCTCGCCGTCCAGACATACCCGACTCCAAACAGCGTCTGCACCAGAAAGGACGACATCCCAATCAGCACCGCACAGAACACCATCCGCGCAATAAAGGCCGGAATCCGTGAGCCGTCTTCCTGCTCGCTCGCCAGCCGCCATAGCACGAACAATCCAATCAACGCCAGCAGCCCGTACCCCAGCGCCGTAAAGGCCGGACGAAGCCCCCGCATCTCCCGAATGACCATCGGCCCCAGCGTGTCCCGCAGATACCGCACCGAATCCGTCAGAAAACCCGCCACGCTCAGCGCCCGGATCGTCTCGCTGTTCCGGTTGCGTTCCGCGGCGCGCCGTCCGCCGGGGGCCCGTCCGGCGCCACCCCTGCTTCCGGAGCTCGCCCCGTTACCGGGAGCCCCCGTTGCGGGCACACCCGAAGCCGGGGCCCCGGACCCGGAACCCCCGCCATTCCCCGCCCCACCACCGGAAGCCGGTACGCCGCCAGGAAAAGCAGGCAGAGAGGGGTCGCCAGGCAGCACCGGCGGCGGAAAGGGAGGATTCGGCTCCTGCACCTGGGGAGGACGACTGACCGGCGGCAGCACCGGCGGCGGAAAGGGAGGATTCGGCTCCTGCACCTGGGGAGGACGACTGACCGGCGGCAGCACCGGTGGCGGAAAGGGAGGATTCGGCTCCTGCACCTGGGGAGGACGACTGACCGGCGGTAGCACCGGTGGCGGAAAGGGAGGATTCGGCTCCTGCACCTGGGGAGGACGACTGACCGGCGGCAGCTCCGGTGGCGGAAAGGGAGGATTCGGCTCCTGCACCTGCCCCCAGGCCACTCCCGAACACAGCAACGCCACCACCACCACGGCAACCAGCCACCATGACCGCCCGCCCGTCAACCCTGTCCGAACCACCCCGGTGACCATCACGCACTCCTTATCTCCTTGACATACTCCCCTGCCTCAGGTTGCCCCTCCAAAGCAGCGGTGCATCTCTCTCCCCAAGCGTTCCCTCTTTCGAGGCCGTTCCCTTTTGCCCAAAGGTACTGTTTGGCCACTCCATCTACTCACCTTCCCCGAAGAGCGCCCCCGGATCCAACGGTTCCGCCCCCTCATCCGCCGTCCACCCAATCAGCAGCAGAAACAGGTTCAGCGCCGAATTTTCCGTCTCGTTCCAGGCAAACAGAGTGTCGGCTTCCACCCCGTCCTGCACCAACGATGCCTCCAGCGCCGCCCGGAAACGCTCATCCGCCTCCTCCACCAGTTGCCGTGTCTGGTCCACCGTGTCCAGCATCGCCCGCTCCAGTTCCCGCAGCAAACCCGCTGTCCGCTCCCGTTCCTCCAGCAGACTGTCAATCCCCATCGCCGTCCGCTCCCGCGGCAATACCGTCGAGGGACCCGTCGGCGGGGCCTGCGACACATCCGGTATCCCCGGCTCCAGGTCCGGCACCGGCGCATGCCGGATATCCCCCGGCGGGGCCTTCTGCGTTGACGGACGTTTCTGCGCCGCTGCAATCTCCTCCTCCAGCCGCCGCAGCCGCTCCCGTAACTCCACCAGCTTGGCCGCCTGCAGCTTGTACTTCTCCGCCGCCTGGGTCAGTCCCGAATGATTCGGCACCAACGCCCGCAGAAAGTTCCGGTCCTGCTGCACCCGCACGGCACTCATCTTCAGCGCCGTGTCCTCCCAGAAATCCACCAGTTCCGCTGCCCGCGGCGCTTTCGTCAAATCTTCCAGTTCCCCAATCAGGTTGTACCCGTCCAGAACGACATCCATCGCCTCCTGCGCCGTATCCCAGACATCACGCCCCGTCCGGATGATCTCCCCCAACTGCCGCTTGAGTTCCAGAATCTTCCCGGACTCGTCGAGCTGCGCCAGTAATATCCGCAGTGATCCGTTGAGCGTCACCAGCTGCCGCCCCTGCACCAGCAGGTTCTGTGTCAACTGCGCGTAATTCCGCAGCCGCGCCGAGAACTCCTGCATATGCTGTGTGAACTCCTGTATCTGCCGCGCCTGGTGATGCGTCTCCCGCTGCCCCATACGGGCCTTTGAGAGCGCCGCCTGCGTCGCCACCCGCGCCTTGTGCTGCGCCACCTTGATGGCGTTGCCCTCCGTCTCCACCCGCGCCCGCTGCGCGTCAAAAACCACCCCCGCTTCCAGCCGCACCAGCGGCAGACTCACCCAGACGCCCAGGACGGCCACCTGCACGACGGCCCGTGCCAGCCCAGGCCAGTCCGGCACCCCAGGCATCACATGCGCCGCCCCCGGACGGGAAGCCTCATTCCACCGCACTTTCCGAACCGCCCGCATCCCGACCATGCTCCATACCCCCGGTAGCAGAAATTCCCGGCACAATGCCGGAACCGAAAAAGCAAAAACACGACCAGAACACACCGCAGGAAAAACAGCCCCGTAAAAACACCACGGGCTCCTGTTTCACCTGTGAAACAGAAGCCCGGCAGCCACTGCTGCGTATCAAAAGAGAACCTTCTGAAACCGGTTCACGCCAGGGCGCAGGAAGCGCAAGGAAAGATGGACCGCAAACCGTTTACTGCCCGTTCACGGATGGCGGCCACGGATGGCGGCCGCACGCCACGAACTGCGTTTGGACGGCTTCGCCGTCTGCGCTATCCTTCCCCGCCCTGAACGGCGGGGCTTGCCGCGCATCCCGGTCAATTGCCGCTTCTCTGTTTTCCAGGTTCGTCTCCCATGTCGTCGGCATCAGGACGCGCCTGCTCCGCCTCGACCATCCGTGACAGCGGCGGCAGGTCAATGGCCGCCGTCCGAAACCCACCCCGCAACTGCACCTTCACATCGAACGGACTGTCCCCACCCAATACCTCCCGCACCGTGGGGGAAACCGAAAGCACGTCCGGCGAATCCTCAAACCGGCTCACAAACCGTCCCACCAGATCGGCCGGACGCTGCCCCGCCGCCAGCATGTTCTGCCGCACCAGCCCTTCGATGGCCAGCGTCTGCCCGTCACTCCGGTACCGCCGCACCACCACCCCGGAGACATAGTTCGATTCCAGCCGTGCCAGAAAGTCCGCCGGCAACGCCTGCCGCGGAATCTCCTTCTCCAGTACCTCCCGCAGGGTCTTCAACGCCCGGTTCCGCTGTCGCAGGGCAATCATCTCCGCCCGGATGCGTGCCAGATCGGCCTGCCGCTGCTGCGCCGCCGCTGCCCGCAACTGAAGTTCCGCTTCCAGTTTCCCCAACTGCCACCACCGCCAGCCTCCCCACCCCAGCAGCAAAACACCGGTCAGCACTGCCGCCACGCCAACCTGATTGACAGGAAGGTCCGCCAGAGGTGACTCCCGCCACCACTGCCGCGCCCGTTCCAGCAGTGTCATCTCCCCGGCCGGAAACGGCAGCAGCCGCTGCCGTACATCCAGCCCCACTCCGGACGACAACTGCTGCACCGCCGCCCAGATGGCCACCGGCACGTGCGGACATCCCTGCCCCTGCAGGTTCACAATGTATTCCTCAACCGGCAACGGTTTGACCGGAAGCGGCTCGCTGCCAAAAAATGCCTGGAGCGAATCCGCAAACCACTGCGTCAGAAAATCCCGCCAGAGTACCGGCGTTCCCGCCGGATCAACCCCGAAGTCCAGCACCGCGGCCACACTCAGCCACTGCATCTGTTCAGGTGTGATCCGCCCCCGCTCCAGCAGCGTAAACCACACCGGCTCAATCTGCTCCATGGCAAGCCGCGCATAATCCTCTGTCCGCGATCCGGGAAACAGCCGCCGTTCGTACGATGCGCTGTCCGACCAGACGAGACCGTTCTCCGAAAACAGAAACAGTTCCAGCCGGTCCGTGTGACACTCAATGTACAACGCCCGCGGCTGCGCCTTCCGCTCCCCGGCCGTCAAAACCCACCAGCCCGTCACTGTCGC
>Ga0308405_1001349_pt1 | contig 12411 bp, 9 predicted proteins | sample HotsprSampleMS13_FD_203473 | JGI IMG/M metagenome (GOLD analysis project Ga0308405, IMG submission 203473) | Hot spring phototrophic mat microbial communities from Mushroom Spring, Yellowstone National Park, Wyoming, United States - 20060912_MS13 ...
CGGTATCGAGCCATTCGGTTTCTTCTCGCAGGGTAACACAGGGCACCCGGTGGAAGTAGGCTTCTTTTTGCACACCGCCGGAGTCGGTAAGGATCAATGCGGCTGATTCTTCTAGCCGAATCATGTCCAAAAAACCGACCGGCTCGATGATCCGAAGACCATTGCTGCCGGAAGCGGTGTCGGCAAGTTCCCATAGGCCGCACTTTTGTAAGGCATGTCGGGTGCGGGGATGTAAAGGAACAACCACCGGGCGAGTTTTACTCAACCGGTTTAGCCCCTCCCAGATACCGGTCAATCGTTCCGGATTATCAGTATTTTCGGCCCGATGGATAGTGGCAAGGAAATACTGTTTTGGCTGGAGATGGAGGGTTTCTAGGAGTCGGCTTTTTTGGCGGGCGATAGGTGCGAACAGCATCGCCGCATCGTACATCACATCGCCGACATGAAACACTCCTTCGGTGATTCCTTCTCGAGCGAGGTTTTCCATGGCCGTCTGGGTGGGACAGAAATGGAGTTGTGCCAAATGGTCGGTAAGGACCCGATTGATTTCTTCGGGCATTTGGCGGTTGAAAGAGCGGAGCCCGGCTTCGACGTGAGCCACCGGGATGTGAAGTTTGGCGGCGGCCAAGGCGCCAGCCAATGTAGAATTCGTATCTCCATACACTAAGACCCAATCCGGCCGACGGGAGTGCATAATTTCTTCTAGTTTTTCCAGCATTCGGCCGGTCATCTGTCCATGCGGCCCAGAACCCACCCCCAGGTTTACCGCTGGAGCGGGCAGTCCCAGTTCATCGAAGAAGACCTGGCTCATTTGGGCGTCGTAATGTTGGCCGGTGTGGACGATTTCCTCTTGGATCAGCGGTGGAACGCCTTGCCGCGGCTTACTACCGCTGCCTTGATAAATTGTGGCCGAGCACCGACCACCGTTAAAATTCGCAGACACGAAGGAGCCATCGTCCGGACCAAATTCTTCTTGCGAATCTATATGCTGCTCTATATACTTCGGATCGGGATATACTGCACTTAGGTTTTTAATGTGTAAATCTATTTGTAAACTTTTATGACCGTCTTTGTTAAAAATATGGAAATTGGAGAAATTTTATTTTTGTTGCCGAAACTACCGGTTTGCCGGATACCGAAGGAAACCAATTTCTTTATGCTGCGCGGAGGAGCCGGAGAGGTATCTTCGATGGGATGCCTTCCGGCACCGCATGTCGAATTTGATAGGTTAATTCGATGGAAGGTTTGGCATCGGCGATACCGAAGCCTCGGCCGGCCAACACCTCTTCATATACCCGGGTATGAAGATCGGTAAAACCTTCGGAGAATTCGACTTCCTGGCCATCGATCCGGATGGAGCGGTAGGTAGTCTGGCCCGGTTTTAAGCCCGTGGTAGGCAAATCTCGGGGGTCTATCGAAAGGAACCAATAGACTCGTGCTCGTGCCAGTTCGAGATAGCCGCACGTTCGGGTTGGCTCGGCCAGGAAGACTCGGCTTGTTTCTACAGGGCCGAATATCCATATGAGCATGTCGAAGAAGTGGATGCCGATGTTGGTGGCCAGGCCGCCAGAGCGGGCAACATCTCCCTTCCAGGAGTAGAGATACCATTGTCCACGACTGGTGATGTAAGTGAGTTCTACATCATGTTTTTCGGAAGAAGGTTGAGCATACTGGGTGTGCAATGCTTGGATCGTGGGATGGAGGCGGAGCTGGAGTACGGTATAGACGCGGCGGCCGGTTTCGGCTTCCAGTTCTGCCAGGGCATCGCAGTTCCAGGGGTTTAGGACCAGGGGCTTTTCACAGATGGCGTCGGCGCCGACGCGGAGAGCAAATCGGATGTGGGCATCGTGGAGGTAGTTGGGAGAACAGATGCTTACATAATGGACACGTTCCTCTTCGGAGCGGCGGCGTAGTTTTTCCACATGCCGATCGAACCGCTCAAACTCGCGGAAATACGCCACGTCAAAAAAATATCGGTCCAGGATACCCACGGAATCGTGGGGATCGACGGCGGCTACCAGCCGATTGCCTGTCTCTTTAATCGCCGTTAAATGACGGGGAGCAATGTAGCCAGCTACTCCTGTTATGGCAAAATTTTTCATTTTCGTTATCCTTTCCCTTGAAGTAAACCGTCGCTTGAATTCTGAATATTCAAATTTTACTTATTTCCGATAATTGTATATTTGGGAAGATAGGTTATTTTCAAAAAGTTACGAAATTTTAACTCTGTTTATGCTTTGATGATGCGAGCTTTAGGTGTAGGAACACGGGCCATGGCATTTCGGGTATCGATGACCAGTCGGGCATGTTGGCCGATAAGTGCATAATCTATCGGGCTGTGGTCGGTAGCGATCAATACGGCATCATACCGACCAAGGGTTTCGGCAGTTAACGGGACGGATTCCATTTGATATTGGTATTTGCGTCCCGGATGCAACCGGGGGACGAAGGGGTCGTGGTAATCGACTTCGGCGCCGGCACGGAGCAGAAGTTCCATCAACCGATAGCTGGGGGATTCGCGGTCGTCGTCCACATCTTTTTTGTAAGCCACGCCGATCAGAAGGATGCGGCTTCCTTTGAGGCTTTTGCGTTCGTCGTTGAGGGCCTCGATGAGTCGGCTGACCACATATTCGGGCATGGAGGTATTGATTTCCCCGGCCAGTTCGATGAAACGGGTGGCCACTTCAAACTCTCTGGCCCGCCAGGTGAGGTAGAATGGGTCAATAGGGATACAATGTCCACCAAGCCCTGGTCCTGGATAAAATGGCATGAAACCGAACGGCTTGGTACTGGCTGCTTGGATGACCTCCCAGATGTCGATTCCCATCCGATGCAAGACCACTTTGAGTTCGTTGACCAAGGCGATATTCACGGAGCGGAAGATGTTTTCCAGCAGTTTGGTGGCCTCGGCAACATCGGGGCTGGAAACAGGCACCGTTTTGGGGACAATGGCGTCGTAAAGTGCGCAGGCCAATCGGAGGTCGGTTTCACCCAAGCCGCCTACCACTTTGGGTATGGTCCGGGTGGAAAACTTGGGATTGCCGGGGTCTTCGCGTTCCGGAGAAAAGGCTAAAAAGAAATCGATCCCTGCCTGCAAACCGGATCGTTCTAGGATGGGCCGGACGACTTCCCGGGTGGTTCCTGGATAGGTGGTGCTTTCCAGGACTACCAGTTGGCCGGGGCGAAGCCGGGCGGCAATGGAAGTAGAGGTATTTTCAATGTACGAAAGATCAGGCTCCCGGTTTTTGGTAAGCGGCGTGGGCACACAAATCAGAATACAGTCGGGCTCGTCGAGTCGGGAGAAGTCGGCGGTGGCATCGCAGTTTTTTCCCCGGCTGAGGGCCTGAAGGCGTTCGTCGCTGATATGCCGGATGTAGGATCGGCCTGCCTGGATGGATTCCACCTTTTTGGCGTCGAGATCGAATCCTAAGACAGGAAAACCTGCCTGGGCGAACTCAATAGCCAACGGCAAACCCACATAGCCCAGGCCGATGACGCCCACGCGGGCAGTCCGAAGGTGTATCTTCTCCAGCAGGGTGTCTGCCAAGGTGTTTTGCATAAAGCCCTCCATGGCTGGTGAATTTAGCTAGCTATTCGGTCGAATGGATTCCTCATGGTACAAATGGGAACCATCGGACAATCGGGCCGGAAGGCCGCCCCAGTGATAGGGGCCACCGGGAATGCCTACGCTCCCAGCGCTCCTTTCCCTTAGGGCGTTGCATTGTTGGAGTTGGCCTTTCGATACCCTGAGGAAAGGTAAACATCGACCTGACAAGCAGGTTCCTGCAAGGGTTATCTGCATTTGGCTAAAAAATGCTGCCTTTTTAGGGAAGGGCGTTTCTCCTTTGGCAACGCGTTAGCGGACTGAAGGGATGCGATGTGTCATTCCTGCGCAAGCAGGAATCCAGGCTGCTTTGTGCCTGGTAAATAAGTCCACAAAAACCGGAAGTGGTTGGACTACTGGCACCTCCGAAACCGAAAGGTATTTCACACCCTTGAACACTTTCGCAATTATGTACACCTATTTAGGTGTTGTTGCTGCGCAACCGGGAATTCTCGAATACTTTCTGGATTCCCGCTTTCGCGGGAATGACACTGCCTGGTCCGGTTTCTCTGGAGCCGTCCTCTTCCCACCGGGGGAGAGGCGGATTGCTTTATTCGGCTAAACTGTTCCCTCCTTTGTTATGCTGCGGAACGTTTATGGATAGGTTTTTGTTGGGTGTATTTTTGACAGGTAGTTTGTTCATAGAATTCGGCGATGGTCTGGAGGACCTGTTGTCGTTCTTCGGGGCGAAGTTCGGGAAAGACGGGCAAAGCCAGGGTTTGGAGGGCGGCTTGTTCGGCCTGGGGATAATCGCCCGGTTTGCCGCCTAGAAAAGCCAAGGCCTCTTGGAGATGGAAAGGCCGGGGATAATAGACTTCACAGCCGATGCCCCGGGGGCGGAGGTGCTCCAGAAGGGCATCCCGCCAGGGAGTTCGGATGACAAACTGGTTGAAGACATGGCGGCGGTGGGGAGCCACCGTGGGCGGTTTCAGGTAATCCGGGGCCAGTCCCAACCGATAAAACTGTTCGGTGTACCAGGCGGCGTTTTGCTGGCGGCTCTGAGTCCACTGCTCCAGATAGGGGAGCTTGACCAAAAGGACAGCGGCCTGGAGGGCATCCAGACGGAAATTGCCGCCCACCAGCCGATGATAATATTTCGGCTTGGCCCCATGATTTCGGAGGCATCGAAGGCGATCCGCAAGATCGGCGTCATCGGTAACCACCAAGCCGCCGTCGCCCATGCAACCTAAATTTTTACTGGGGAAGAAGGAAAAGCAACCGATTGTCCCTAGGGTGCCTGCATATTTTCCGTGATACGTGGCCCCGATGGCCTGGGCGGCATCCTCGACGACCGGGATGTTGCGCTGACGGGCGGCCTGGAGAATCGGTTCCATCTCGGCGCATTGACCGAACAGATGTACCGGCAAAATCGCCTTGGTCCGGTCGGTAATCCTGCAGAGGACCTGTTGGGGATCGATGGTATAGGTGTGCGGATCAATATCGGCGAAGATGGGCCTGGCCCCAACTCGCACAATGGCACCCACCGTGGCAAAAAAGGAATATGGGGTGGTGATCACCTCATCGCCCGGCCCAATGCCCAACGCCATCAGGGCCATCAGCAGGGCATCGGTGCCGGAGGAAACCGCCACGGCATACCGGATGCCGAGATACTCGGCCATTTTCTTTTCGAGCATTTCTACCTTAGGGCCGTTGATATACTGGGTGCTTCGGGCGGTTTCCAGCAGGGCCGATTCTAACTCCGCCTGTAATGCGGCGTATTGGCGAGTTAAATCCAGCAGGGGGACACTCATGCCGCCTGTTCCTTCCTGGAAAGGGACTGGTCCTGGGCTGTCAGGGACAAAGGCAGCCGGTCGGCGGATAGCCGGCAACCAGGGACCATCTCTAGCGGATGGGCCTGGGCCGAAGGAATCTCCCGCCAGACCACCCCGTCTTGAAGGATATAGACGGTGCCATCTTGGCCCACCGCCCGGCCAGCCGCATCAAACGCCAATTTGGTTCCCGTGGTATCGACCCATCCGTGGAGCCGAGCCGGATTCCCATACACCAACCCAAAAGCCGGTACATCCTTGGTTACTACCGCACCGGCGCCGATCATGGCATAGGGGCCGATGGTATGGCCGCAGACAATGACCGCCCCTGCCCCGATGGTGGCCCCTCGACAGACTCGGGTCGGCCGAAATTCCTTTTTCCGCTCAATAAAGGCCCGGGGATTGATCACGTTGGTAAAGATCATGTGGGGGCCGCAAAAAACCTCGTCTTCCAGAATTACCCCTTCGTAAATGCTTACGCCGTTTTGGATTTTGACCCGGTTGCCGATCCGCACCCGGGGACCTACATAACAGCCTTGGCCCAAAATGCATCCTTGCCCGATGACTGCGCCGGCGGAGATGTGGCAAAAGTGCCAAATTTTGGTCCCTTCCCCGATCTGGGCGCCGGGATCCACAATGCTGGTAGGATGGATAAAGGTTTCAGAAACAGGGGTACTCATCCACGTACTCCCCGGACCGCACCATGTTAGCCGAATGGAGGGACATGTTTGGCAGGTCTGTCAAAGCGGCGATCCAAGGTAGAGACCTCCCAGGGATCAGACCTGCCGCCAACGGCCTTTTCATTCGGCTCAAGTGTTCCCCAAAGCTTTGGTTTCCCTGGATCCTCTTGGAGTATGGCCCCCCAAAAGGGGTGTCCGATCAAATAACGTGTCAGAGGGCTTTTGACGGTTTTCAACCGGGGCATAACTATACCAGATACCCCCTTTCTCGGAGAAGATCAGTTCTGCGAAAGGAGGCGGCGTGCATTCTGCATTTTGTAAACCTGAAGATTTCCCCGAGGTGGGCCAGAGACTTTGGAACTTGGCGCTTCCAACACTTCAGAAAGGATGAAAAATGGCGCAAAATAAATAAGATAGGCAAGATTTTGCCGAAGCCTGCAGCTTGGAAAGGCACAAAGGTAGCAGAGGGGAAATCAGTTCCCTATTGGGTACCTAGTTAGCCGAGGGGCTCCGGAAATTCCCAGGGGACTCCTTCCCCCATTCCGGGCAGTTCCGCCCTAGACCCGACTCCCACCCGTCCGATATCCACTTTGAACATGGGAGTTGATTATATCTATTTATCCTGCCAAGACTTAGATAAAGCGAATTTCCGGACACCCTCAGTGAGCCGGTAACATGTTAGCCGAATAGAGGACTCTATGGGTGAGGGCTGCGGAAGCAGGCAGTCCAGGCTGCTTTGTGTCTGCTGCGGTGTTCCTCCTGGGCAAGTGGGAACAGGAGTATCTTTTCTGGAGTGCCGCTTGCGATGCAGTGAGACCCTGGTTTAGCCCGCCAGAGGAGAGGCAGACGGTGTCAAAGGCACCGCCGGGTAAGGGTGGGGAAAAAGAAGGCGACCGTGCCCTTATGATTGCCCCCTTGTATGTCATTCCCGCGAAACCGGGAATTCATGTTCTTTTTTCCTGGGTTCCTGCTCGCGCAGGAATGACATAGGGGGCGGCACACTGGGGGTCGGGATTCCTGCTTGCGCAGGAATGACACGTCGCCCCCTGACCCTAACCCTCTCGATGGCCAGGGGGAGGGGAAACGTCGCCTTTTGATTCGGCTACATGTTACAAAAATGGAAGTTCGGCACCGCCTCGGAGAGGCTCTCCCGAAATGGCAATCGGGCGGCGGCCGGATCGTTGCCAAACCTTTCCGATTTACCAAAGTGCCCGTTTTACGGGGGTTTTAGCAGTCTGGGGGCCGCCGGTGGGTAGTACATCTGGCTAATTTAACTGTATCTCCCCATCCGGCCCCTCCCAGATGGAGGGGCTAATCGGATCGAAATTTCCCCGGGGAATAGACGCACTTAATGTGAGTTTAGACAATTTGGAAAATCTAGATAAATTTTGGCTAGAATAAAAACCGGCCGGACTGGATTCCATGATTAAACTGTCTCCCCAGCCCAGGCCCCCTCCCTTTGGAGGAGCCAGCCGGGGAGATACAGTCAAACTAAAAACGGAAGTTCGGGACCGCCTCTGAGAGGAGCGAAGACTCTATTCGGTGGGGTGAGGCCATTACGGGGCCGGTGGGACTTGGGCGGGCGGCCAAACCGGTATCGGCACCATGCCATACGGATACCCGTACCGGTTCCAGGACCCATAGGGATTTTGCCAGGATTGGAACGGCAGCGTCCAGGGACCTTGGGGATTACCCCATGGGCCGAACGGGGTGGCTCCGGGCCGGAACGGATACAGCCATTCTCCATACGGGCGAATCGATTCCCCGGCTCCCCAGGTTTCTACGACATGGCGGTAATCGAAGCTGCCCCGGACGGCTAGCCCACTTCGTTTATGCCGGTAACCGCTCTCTTGATACGTGGGGTCGGTCGGCACGAGGGCCGGAGGCGGAGGCTGGTATTGGACGACCCGCTCAGCGGTATCTGGAGTATGGCTGAACCGGCTTGGCCGGAATATCCAACTTTCGCCGGGGGTGCCAGTGGCACAGGTGGGGGATAGTCCACCCGATGGGGGGGATGGCGGGCGGTTCTGCGCCATGGCCGGGCTTCCCAGGGGTTCTCCTACCAGGAGCAGACCAGCCCAAATCCCCACGATAGAAGCATATTCAACCCACCTAAAATAGGAAGGCCCGAAGGATATCCACAGACAGCGGCAGGTTCCGCTTGGGCAACCGGGGGATGCTGGGCAAATCAAGGTGTTTACTCCCCACAACAGGCCCGGGCGAAATGTTTCGGATAGTTAACGCGAAAAGGCTTTTTCCGACCAAAACGCCCGGTAACCGCCTAGGGAGCAAACCCCGTTCCAAGCCCTGCAAACCTGGAAGATCGTAGAGCACGTTGGCCGCCTGAAGCAACCTGCTCTCCCCCGGGGGCTAAACCCAGCATGTTCCTGCCACGAAAGTGGGATTTAAAGCTTCCTCCGAGGCTGTCCCGAAAATCCGTTGTGCCCTATCCGAGCGGGTCCAGCCTGGAGCCAGATGATCTCGGAAAACCCCTGTTTTTATAGTTTGACTATATCTCCCCCTCCGGCCCCTACCAGTTGTAGGGGCTAATCGGATCGAATTTCCCCGGGGAATAGACGCACTCAATGTGAGTTTAGGCAATTTGGAAAATAGAGATAAATTAGATAAGTTCTGGCTAGAATAAAAACCGACCCGACTGGATTCCATGATGAAACTGTTTCCCCGGCTCAGGCCCCTCCATTGGGAGGAGCCAGCCGGGCAGATACAGTCAAAATAGGGTTTTAGGAACTGGATGGGCAGCCTCGGTTGGTTGGTCAACCTCCTGATGGGACAATTTCGGGACAGCCTTCTCAGGGGGCCGGCTGCGCTGGCCGGCCTACGGAGCGGGGCGTTCAACGAAAAGGGGCGGGTCGGCGGGGTCGTACTGCTGCATCTGGGCCGCCTTCTGGGGGTCATAGACATATCGGGCGCCCGGCGGTAATGGGGGCAGTTGGATGCCGTTTTCTTGGATGATCTTTTCCATGAACTCCTCCTGGGTTTTGGGGAAATGGCCGTACTGCGCCCGATACAGGTTCATGGCATGGGGAATCTGGATGCGAAAGGCTACCATCTGGGGGGCTTTGAAATAGACGGAGATGGGTTCGGTGATCAGGCCGCCGCCGTAGCCTTGGCCTTTGGGGCTAGCGCCGACATCGGCTTTTTGGCGGATCATGCCCGGAGCAGGTTCCGCCAGCCCGCTCGAACCGCCAGCGACGGGACCGGCAGGATGGGGAGCACCCGAGGGAGAGGTTGCCGCCTCAGCGGGCTGGGAAGGAGCCGGTTGAACCCTTCGGGCCGCCGGCGTCGGACCGGACGGTTTGGAACTATCGGGTTTGGAGGCCGGCCTGCCACATCCGACGGCGTGGATAAGCAGGCACCCGGCCAAGCACCCGAACCAAAAGAGTGTCCTCCACTGCGGCATGGCAGACTCCTTGTAGGCACCGGTCAGGGGGAGAATGGCGAAGCCCTTTCGCCCCATGAAGGGGGAGCTTTTTTTGTCGCAGTGTCCCGTTGATCCCTTCCCAGTGCCCTAGCCTCGCTTCGCCCCAGCCGGCCATTCCCGCCCCTGGGGAGAGACGAGTTAAGTCATGCAGGCTGTTCCAGACATAGATGGACTGTCTCGTTTCGGGTCCACTTTCCCTATCTGTTTAGGGACAACCGATTTTTTCCCCCTACGACTAATAGGGGGGCGGGCGAGTCGATACAGTTAAAATAGGATACAGTTAAAATAGGATCGCCTAACTTGACTGTATCCCCGGGAACAACCACCCCAATCGGTGGTGTTCGATCCGATTTTTAGTCGGTACATCTGGTAGGGGGGCCGGACGGGTAGATCTAGTCCAACTCAAATAGAATCGCCGCTACAGGAAAACCCGGTTCGGGGATCGGCCTATACATCACATATTTTCACTGCTTGCCGGAGCGACTCCAGCGGATCCCGGGTCGGAATAAATTCCTGGGCCACATAGCCTTGGAAGCCGGTCTCGGCGATGGCCCGCATCACGGCCGGGTAATTGATCTCCTGGGAATCGTCGATTTCATTTCGGCCCGGCACGCCGGCCACATGATAATGGCCGATGTAGTCTTTAAACTGTTTGATGCGGGTGATCAGGTCTCCCTGCATGATCTGGACATGATAGACATCGAACAGAATCTTCATCCGTTCGGAGCCGATCCGTTTGCACACCTCCACACACCATTCCACCCGATCGGCCATATAGCCGGGATGCCCTTTCATTTCGACATCCACCCGGCTGTTGAGCACTTCGATGCAGAGGGTTACTTTCTTTTTTTCTGCGTAGCCGATGACGGTTTTTAGACCTTCCACCGTGTTTTGGAGGCCGACGTCGTCAGGGATACCGTCCCGGAAACCGGAAAAAGTGATCACATTGGGGAATCCTGCTTCGGCGGCGGCATCGACGGCCTCTTCGATTTTCTGCTTGCACATCGGCCAGTTGTCTTTATTGTTCCAGCCTTTGACGAATCCGTGGCTGGGAGCCATGGCGCAGATAAGCCCATACTTTTTCAAGATGGGCCAATCCTTTGGCTGGACCAGTTCCACGGAGAGGATTCCCAAGGCCTTGGCATGTTGGCAAAGCTGCTCCAAGGTCCAGGGATTGGGCGAACTGCCCATGAAGCACCAATCACAGACCGACTGGCGGATTCGGCCTTTGGTAACGGCCGGGCCTTCTTCCACCAACAGACGGCGTCTTCGGGGTTGGGCCGACTGCGCCCACCGGCCCATGCCCAACAGTCCTGCTGCTGCCGCCGCTTGTCCAAACCAGCGCCGCCGACTCAACCCAGAGTGCTTTTTTTCTGCCATCGTTAGCCTCCTTTAGGAAACGAAACCCTGTGGCATAGGTAACAATTTCCCGTTTCACTCGATTTCCTTTTACCATAGTATGGCGAGGCAGAGGTGTCAATGAACCCGCCGACAAAATCCCCTCCGGACCATCCGCTTGGGAAAAAGCATCCCCCGATGCTCAGGAGGTTTCCTGGGGCTTCGCCTTGCAAAGGGCCCGAACCTGCGGTATGGTAAAAAGTTTGGGATGGCATCTTAGAGGCTGTCCCGAAAATTGGGACTCAGGGTCGGCCCAGACCGTTGCCAAACCCTTCCGATTTACCCAAGTGCCCGTTTGATGGGGGGTTGGGGCAGTCTGGGGGCCGCCGCGTGGTAGTACATCTGGCTAATTTGACTGTATCTACCCGCCCGGGGTCCTTACCAGATGTAGGGGCTAAAAATCGGATCGAACACCACCGATTGGGGGTGGTTGTTCCCGGTGGGTACAGTCAAACTAAAAAGGAATTTCGGGACAGCCTCTCATAGAGCCCATGGCCATTCCCTTCGAACTGGCAATATAGAGGCTTTCTCGGAAGGAGAGTTTCCTCATGACCCCGGAAGGGGAGGATTTACTGCGGATTGGGCGGCATCGGTTTCGGAGCCGACTGATCGTCGGCACCGGCAAATATGTCAGTTTTGAGCTGATGCAACAGGCGCTGGAGGCGGCCGGCGCTGAATGCGTTACGGTGGCCGTTCGGCGGGAGCGTCTTTTGGACGCTCAGGGCCGAAATATCCTCGATTTTCTCGATCCCCAGCGATACACCATTTTGCCCAATACGGCTGGGTGTTATACGGCGGAGGATGCGGTGCGGGTGGCGCGGCTTGGCCGGGAAATCCTCCTGCAACTGGGCAACCCCGGTGCGCAGTGGGTCAAATTGGAGGTGCTGGGCGATCCGAAGACCCTGCTGCCCGATCCGATCGGCACTTTGAAAGCCACCGAACAATTGGTAGCCGAGGGATTTGAGGTGTTGGTGTATACGACGGACGATCCGGTGTTGGCCCGTCGGCTCAAAGAGGCTGGGGCGACCAGTGTGATGCCGGCGGGCAGTCCGATTGGTTCCGGCCAGGGGATACTGAATCCCAACAATATCCGCATCTGTCTGGAATATTTGAAGGATGGGGATCCCGACTATCCGGTGATCGTGGATGCGGGGGTGGGGACGGCCAGCGACGTGACGGTGGCGATGGAGCTGGGGGTGGATGGGGTACTTTTAAACACGGGCATCGCCCATGCCAAAAACCCCATCGCCATGGCCCGCGCCATGCGCCTGGCCGCCGAAGCAGGCCGATTGGCCTACCTGGCAGGCCGAATCCCCAGACGCCTGTATGCCACGGCTTCAAGCCCCCTGGAAGGCACCATCGCCCCGGCCGGGAAGCCAACTTCCTAGCCAACCCCGGAAAAGTCCCGGAAACACCATTTCTCTTCGCAAAACCAAGGGACAACGACGTGGCCAAAAACCAGGGAATTTTGTGTCTCTACGATTTGCGAAGCTCCATAGTGCCTCGGAATCCCCTTTG
>Ga0308405_1001353_pt1 | contig 12396 bp, 9 predicted proteins | sample HotsprSampleMS13_FD_203473 | JGI IMG/M metagenome (GOLD analysis project Ga0308405, IMG submission 203473) | Hot spring phototrophic mat microbial communities from Mushroom Spring, Yellowstone National Park, Wyoming, United States - 20060912_MS13 ...
CCGTGCGCGCCGACGTGGCTCAGGGCTTCGTCACCGAGGAGGGGGCGGCGCGCGACTACGGCGTGGTGCTCGTCGCCGGGCGGGTCGATGCGGAGGCGACACGACGCCTGCGCGCCGCGCTTGCCGCTGAGCGCGGCTGGACGGACCCGCCCGCCGTCTCCTGGCGCCCCTGGCGCGAGGCTGCCTCGGGGGCGGGGCGATGACCGCCTGGCGCGCCGGGATCGACATCGGCGGCACCTTCACCGACATCGTCCTGATGTCGGACGACGGCGCGGTGCGCACCCGCAAGGTGCCCTCGACGGTCGAGGACTACTCCCGCGGCATCGTCGAAGGACTCGCCGCCCTGCTCTCCGACTCCGGCATCGCGCCCGGGGAGATCGGCTCGGTGCTGCACGCCACCACGATCGGCTCGAACGCGGTGCTCGAGCGCACCGGTGCGCGCACCGGTCTGATCACCACCGCAGGATTCCGCGACGTGCTCGAGATCCGCGACCTGCGCATGCCGCGGCTCTACGACCTCCGCTGGACCAAGCCGCCGCCGCTCGTTCCGCGCCGGCACAGGATCGGCATCGCCGAGCGCACCCGCGCCGACGGCACGGTGGCGCTCGCCCCCGACGCGGCGGAGGTGGAGCGCGCCGTCGCCTTCCTGCTCGGCGAGGGGGTCGAGAGCCTCGCCGTGTGCCTCCTCAACGCGCATGCGAACGGAGAGAACGAACGCCTCGTGGCCGAGATCGTCTCCCGCGTCGCGCCGCATCTCCCCGTGTCGCTCAGCCACGCCGTCCTGCCCGAGATCAAGGAATATCCCCGCACCTCGACCACGGTGATCAACGCCTATCTCTTGCCCGTGGTGCGGGCCTATCTCGACCGGCTGCGCAACGGTCTGGCGTCGCGTGGCGTCGCAGCACCGGTGATGCTGATGCAGTCGAACGGCGGGCTGCTCGCGGCCCAACAGGCGGCGCGCCTGCCGATGACGCTGGTCGAAAGCGGGCCAGCGGCGGGGGTGATCGGCGCGCGCGCGCTGGCCCGACGCCTGGGCCTTGCGCGGATCGTCACCTTCGACATGGGGGGGACGACCGCGAAGGCCGCGATGGTCGAGGAGGGCGAGGCGGCGCGCGCGGCCGAGTTCCAGGTAGGCGGCGGGATCCTGCAGGGCTCGCGCCTGCTCACGGGCGGCGGCTACACGCTCAAGGTTCCGGCGATCGACCTCGCCGAGGTGGGCGCGGGTGGCGGCTCGATCGTCTCGCTCGATCCGGGCGGGGCGCCGAAGGTCGGGCCGCGCAGCGCCGGAGCGACCCCTGGGCCGGTGTGCTACGGCCAGGGAGGAACGGAGCCGACCGTCACCGACTGCGCCCTCACCCTCGGCTGGCTCGACCCCGCAGGCCTTGCGGGCGGCGCGATCCGGCTCGACCGCGCGGCGGCGGACGCCGCGATCGCGGAGCGGATCGCCCGGCCGCTCGGCCTCTCGCTGGAGGAGGCGGCGCACGGGATGATCCGGATCGCGGTCGCGACCATGATGCGGGCGATCCGTGCGGTCTCGGTCGAGCGCGGGCGCGATCCGCGACGCTTCGCGCTGTTCGCCTTCGGCGGCAACGGGCCGCTGTTCGGCGCGCTGATGGCGGAGGAACTCGGCATGACCGAGGTCGTCGTCCCGCCCGCTCCTGGCCTCTTCTCCGCCTTCGGTCTGCTCTACGCCGAGGTCGAGCATCATCTCTCGACGACATTCCGCACCCGTCTCGACCGCGCCGACCCTGCCGCCTTCGCCGAAGCGCGTGCGGCGCTCGAGAGGGAGGCCGCCGCACGGCTCGCGGCCGACGGCTTCCCGCCCGAGCGCCGATGCTTCGCGGCGACCGCCGAGCTCCGCTATGTCGGCCAGTCCTCGGAGCTTGCGGTGCCGCTGCCGGACGGCGAGGCGGCGGAGGTGCTCGCCGCCCTGCCCGCCCTGTTCGCCGCGGCGCATGAGCGCGCCTACAGCTACGCTGCGGGGCCAGGGGAGCCTGTCGAGATCGTCGCGCTTCAGCTGATCGGCCGCGGCGTGCCGGAGCGGCCCCCCCTGCCTGAGCGTGTCGAGCCAGACCATGCCGAGGTGCGGGAGGGGCAGCGGCGCGCCTTCTTCGGCGCGCATGGCTGGCACGAGGTGCCGGTCGTCTCGCGGCGGGCCGCCTCCGCCGGCGCTTCGGGGCCGCTGATCGTCACCGAATACGACGCGACCTGCCTCGTGCCGCCCGGCTGGCGCGTGCGCGGCGACGGCTTGGGCAATCTCGTCCTGGCGCGGGGCTGAGCGGCGCACCACATCGGGGGGCGTGACCGAGCCGATCGCCCTCTACGTGCACTGGCCGTTCTGCGCCGCGCGCTGCCCCTATTGCGACTTCAACGCGCATGTGCGTGAAAGGATCGACGAGGCGCGCTGGCGCGACGCCATCCTCGCCGAGCTCGCCTTCGAGCGCGCGCGGCTCGGGCCGCGCCCGCTCGCGAGCCTGTTCTTCGGCGGCGGCACGCCGAGCCTGATGTCGCCTGCGAGCGCGGCCGCGATCATCGACGCCGCGCGCTCCGCCTTTCCGGCCGACGCGGAGCCTGAGGTCACGCTCGAGGCGAACCCGACCTCGGTCGAGCTCGGCCGGCTCGAGGGGTTCCGTGCGGCAGGCGTGAACCGGATCAGCCTCGGCATTCAGGCGCTTGACGACGACGCGCTCGCCTTCCTCGGCCGCCGCCACTCGGCGGCGCAGGCGCTCGCGGCGCTTGCGATGGCGAAACGGCTGTTCCCCCGCGCGAGCTTCGACCTGATCTACGCCCGGCCCGGGCAGAGTGTCGCCGCCTGGCGCGAGGAGCTCGCACGCGCGCTTGCGCACGGGCTCGGCCATCTCTCGCTCTACCAGCTCACCATCGAGCCTGGCACGCCCTTCGCCCGCGCCCATGCGCGCGGCGAGCTCGCGCTTCCCGATGACGCGACCCAGGCCGCGCTCTACGAGGCGACGGTGGAGGAGGCGGCGCGCGCCGGCCTCCTGCCCTACGAGGTGTCGAACTACGCCCGGCCGGGGGAGGAGAGTTGCCACAACCTCGCCTACTGGACCTATGCCGACCATGCGGGGATCGGGCCCGGCGCACATGGCCGCGTTCCGGCAGCGGACGGAACACTGCGTGCGACCGCGAGGATCCGCGCGCCCGAGGCGTGGATGGAGGCGGTGGAGGCGCGAGGGCATGGTCTGCGCGAAGAGGAGCCGCTCGGGCCTGAGGCGCGCGCGCGCGAGATGCTGCTGATGGGCCTCAGGCTCGCGCGCGGGGTTCATCCGGATCGTTTCCTGGCGCGAACGGGCCTCGCACTTCTCGAGGCGCTCGAGCCGCGCGCGCTCGAAGCCGCGCTCGCGGAGGGCTGGCTCGCCTGGGCGCCGGATGGTTCGCTCGCCGCCACTGACACGGGGCGGCTGAGGCTCGACTCGCTCCTGCCCGACCTCGTGCGTTGAGGCCGCGCGGGGCCGGTGCGGCTTGCCTCGGCGAGGGCTGCCGCCGATGCTTGGAATGCTGCCGCCCGGCCGTTCCACCGGCAGGGAGTGCGATGTGATCAGCCCTCCGCGCGCAGACGGGACGCTGCTGCGGCGGCGAGAACAGGCAAGAACCGGATGCGCATCCTCCTGATCAACCCCAACACCACGGCGGCGGTGACGGACCTCCTTGTCGCGGCGGCCCGGCCCGTCGCCGCGGCCGGAACCGAGCTCGTGCCGCACACGGCACGGATCGGCTTCCCCTACATCTCCTCGCGCGCCGAGGCCCAGCTCGCCGGCGCGCACCTGCTCGAGATCCTCGCCGAGCGTTCAGGCGAGGCGGATGCCGCGATCGTCGCCGCCTTCCGCGACCCGGGCCTTCAGCCCGCGCGCGAGCTGTTCGACCTCCCCGTGATCGGCATGTCGGAGGCGGCGATGCTGACCGCCTGCCTGCTCGGCGGCCGGTTCGGGATCGTGACGTTCTCGACCTCCCTCGCGCCGTGGTATCGCGACTGCGTGGCGCTCAACGGACTTCTCGGCCGCTGCTCAGGCATCCGTACGCTCGAGGGGCCGTTCCGCGACATCGCCGCCGTCCAGGAGGAGAAGGAGGAGCTTCTGGTCGCGCTCGCCGCGCGTGCGGTCGAGGAGGACGGAGCGGAGGTGGTGATCCTCGCCGGCGCGCCGCTTGCCGGCCTCGCCCCGCGCGTGGCCGATCGCGTGGCGGTGCCGCTCGTCGACCCGATCGCGGCGGCGGTGAAGCAGGCCGAGGCGGTGGTGTCGCTCGCGCCCCGCAAGGCGCGTGCGGGCGGCTTCGCCCGCCCCGCGCCGAAGCCCTCGACGGGCCTCGCGCCGGCGCTCGCCGCCTGGATCGCCGGCGAGCGGTGAGGCGGCGCCGCCGCGGGGTGCGGCACACCCGCCCGTGATGGTTTGGCGCCGGATCGTTCCTTGCCCTGGGCGACGGAGCGTGGCTCTCTTCCGCTGATGATCGGGAACGACCAACCGGTCTCAGCTGCCGGGAACGCGGCGCTTCGATTGCGCTCACGGCTCCGCTGCCCGCTCTGCGGGCACGTCTCGGAGGAGACGATGCCGACAGATGCGTGCTTTTTCTTCTTCGACTGCGCGGGCTGCCGCGCGGTGCTCCGCCCACGCCCTGGCGACTGCTGCGTGTTCTGCTCCTTTGGCGACACGCCCTGCCCGCCGGTCCAGCGCGAGCGGCGCTGCTGCGGCGTGGGCGGTCGCGAGGGGTGCACGGGCTGAGAGGGGCGCGATCCCCCCCGCCCGCGCGGCCCGCGACACTCCCGCTGACCGAACGGCCTCGCCCGGACGGGGAAGGCGGCGCCGTCAGGCCGCCTTCGCCATGCCGCGCAGCACGTAGTGCAGGATCCCGCCGTGGCGGTAGTACTCCACCTCGTCGAGCGTATCGACGCGGCAGAGCACCGGCACCCGATCGACCGCGCCGCCCGGGCGATGGATCACCAGAGTGAGCTCCATCCGGGGCTTGAGCGACGCAAGCCCCTCGATGTCGAGCACCTCCTCGCCAGTGAGCCCGAGCGTCTTGCGGTCCATCCCCTCGCGGAAGGTGAGCGGCAGAACGCCCATGCCGACCAGGTTGGAGCGGTGGATCCGCTCGAAACTCTCGGCGATCACCGCCTTCACACCGAGCAGCATCGTTCCCTTCGCCGCCCAGTCGCGCGAGGAGCCGGTGCCGTACTCCTTGCCGCCGATCACGACCAGCGGCACGCCCTCGGCCTTGTAGCGCATCGCCGCGTCGTAGATCGACATCACCTCGCCCGAGGGATGGTGCCTGGTGACGCCGCCCTCGATCCCAGGCACCATTTCGTTTCGGATCCGGATGTTGGCGAAGGTGCCGCGCATCATCACCTCGTGGTTGCCGCGGCGCGCGCCGTAGGAGTTGAAGTCGCGCTGCGGGATCTGCCGCTCGAGGAGATATTCGCCCGCGGGCGAGGCCTTGCGGATCGCCCCGGCCGGGGAGATGTGGTCGGTGGTGATGCTGTCGCCGAGAAGGGCGAGGATACGCGCGCCGCAAATGTCGGCAAGCTCGCCCACCGCCATCGTTATGCCCTCGAAATAGGGCGGGTTCTTCACGTAGGTCGAGCCGTCGTTCCAGCGATAGGTCTCGCCGCCATCGACGGCAATCGCCTGCCACTCCTTCGGGCCCTTGAACACGTCGCCGTAGCGGCGCTGGAACATCGACCGCGACAGCGTCCCCCCCACCACCTCGGCGATCTCCCGGTTCGAGGGCCAGATGTCGCGCAAGAAGACGGGCGTGCCGTCGCGGCCGGTGCCGAGCGGCTCGGTCGCGAGGTCGAGTGTCATCGTGCCCGCGATCGCGTAGGCGACGACGAGCGGCGGCGAGGCGAGGTAGTTCGCCCGCACATTCGCGTGCACACGGCCCTCGAAATTGCGGTTGCCCGAAAGCACCGAGGCGACGACGAGCTTGCCGTTCTCGATCGCGTCCACGATCGGGTCGGCGAGCGGGCCCGAGTTGCCGATGCAGGTGGTGCAGCCATAGCCGACGAGGTTGAACCCGAGCGCGTCGAGATCTGCCTGCAGCCCCGAGGCCTCGAGATACTCGGTCACAACCTGGCTTCCCGGCGCGAGCGAGGTCTTCACCCAGGGCTTCACGGAGAGCCCCCTGGCGCGCGCCTTCCGCGCCACCAGCCCTGCCGCGACCATCACGGCAGGGTTCGAGGTGTTGGTGCAGGAGGTGATGGCCGCGATCACGACATCGCCGTGGCCGAGCTCGTAGTTCGCGCCCTCCACCTTCACGCGCCGCCCCGCCTCGGCGGCGGGAACGCCAAGCGAGGCGGTGAGCTCGTGGCGGAACGACCGTGCGGCGTCCTTGAGCAGAACGCGGTCCTGCGGGCGCTTGGGGCCGGCGAGCGAGGGCTCCACCCTTCCCATGTCGAGCTCGAGCACGTCGGTGAAGAGGGGCTCGGGCATGGTCGCGTCACGAAACAGTCCCTGGGCGCGGCAATAGGCCTCGACGAGGGCGATTCGCGCCTCGTCGCGGCCCGTCAGCCTGAGATAGTCGAGGGTCGCGGCATCGACGGGGAAGAAGCCACAGGTCGCGCCATACTCCGGCGCCATGTTGGCGATGGTCGCGCGGTCCGCGACCGCGAGCTGGTCGAGGCCCGGGCCGAAGAACTCGACGAACTTGCCGACCACGCCTTTGCGCCTGAGCATCTGTGTCACGGTCAGGACGAGGTCGGTCGCGGTCGCGCCCTCGGGCAGCCGCCCGGTGAGCCGGAAGCCGATCACGTCCGGGATCAGCATCGCGATCGGCTGGCCGAGCATCGCCGCCTCCGCCTCGATCCCGCCCACGCCCCACCCCAGCACGCCCATGCCGTTCACCATGGTGGTGTGGCTGTCGGTGCCGAAGCAGGTGTCAGGATAGGCGAGCTCGGCGCCGTCCACCGTGTCGGTCCACACCGCCTGGGCGAGGTATTCGAGGTTCACCTGGTGGCAGATCCCGGTGCCCGGCGGCACGACGCGGAAGCGGTTGAAGCTCGCCTGGCCCCAGCGCAGGAAGGCGTAGCGCTCGGCGTTGCGCTCGAACTCAAGCGCGACATTGCGGCGGAAACTCTCGGCGTGGCCGAAATCGTCCACCATCACGGAATGGTCGATGACGAGATCGACCGGCACGAGCGGGTTCACCTTCTGCGGGTCGCCGCCGAGGCGGATCATGCCGTCGCGCATCGCCGCGAGGTCGACCACCGCGGGCACGCCGGTGAAGTCTTGCATCAGGATCCGTGCCGGGCGGAACGGCACCTCCTTGTCCGACCGCGCCGCGCCGAGCCAGTCGGCGATCGCGCGGGCGTCCGCCACCGTATAGGAGCGCCCGTCCTCGAAGCGGAGCACGTTCTCGAGCAGGATCTTCAGAGTCACCGGCAGGCGGGAGAGGTCGGCGCCGAGCGCCTTGCCTGCCTCAGGAATCGAGAAGTAGTCGTAGGTCCTGCCCGCCACGGTGAGGCTCCGGCGGGTTCCGAGGCTGTCCTGCCCGATCATTTTCATGGAGGTCGCTCCGCTTCCGACGCGGCGGAGAGGGCGCACAGGGCCCGGCCGCGTTTGCGAGCCGAGCGCTTACACCATAGGGTGGGCCGCGTCCAACCGCGATGGATCAGCCCCGTGTTGCAGGCAGTGGACCTCGCCGCCGAGCGCGGCGGCAGGACGATCTTCCGGGCCGTGAGCTTCACCCTCGCGCCCGGCATGGCGCTCACCCTCACCGGGCCGAACGGGGCGGGCAAGACCACGCTCCTGCGGCTGCTCGCCGGGCTCGGGCGGGCCTCCTCCGGTCGGCTCCTGTGGGAGGGAGAGGATGCGCTCGCCGATCGCTCCCGCCATGCGCGCCGCCTCTCCCTCGTCGGCCACCAGGACGCGCTCAAGCCCGGCTTCACGGTTGCCGAGACGCTCGCGCACGAGGCGCGGCTTGCGGGGGTGGACCCGGCGCATGCCGAGGCCGCGATGGTGGCGATGGGCCTCTCCCACCTCGCCTCTGCGCCGATCCGAATCCTCTCGGCGGGGCAGAGGCGGCGGGTGGCGCTCGCCCGCCTGCCGCTTGCGCGCCGGAGGCTGTGGCTTCTCGACGAGCCGACGGTCGCGCTCGACCATGCCGGGGTGGCGGCGCTCGGGGCGGTGATGGCAGCGCATCGTGCGGCGGGCGGGATCATCGTCGCCTCCTCGCACCTGCCGCTGCCTCTGCCGAACGCCGCGCAGCTCCGCTTCAACGTGCCGCAGCGCGAGGGGGCGGAAGCGGCGTGAGCCGGGGAGCGTGAACGGGGCGCGATGCGTTTGTCGCAATGAACGTGTTCTGGGCGATGCTCCGGCGCGACCTCGCGCTCGCGCGACGAAACGCCGGCGACACGCTCGCGGCCGTGGGCTTCTTCCTGGTCGCGGTGGGGCTGTTTCCCTTCGGCGTCGGCCCTGCGCCCGATCTGCTCGCGCGGATCGCGGCCGGCGTGGTGTGGGTCGCCGCCCTGCTCGCGGCGCTGTTGCCGCTCGAGCGCCTGATCGGCGCCGATTACGAGGACGGAACGCTCGACCAGGCTCTGCTTGCGGGGCTCGAGGCGTCGCTTGTGGCGGCGGAGAAGGCGGCGACGCACTGGCTCACCACCTTCGTGCCGCTGCTCCTCGCCTCTCCCCTCGCGGCGCTGATGTTGAACCTGCCGCTTGCAGCGACGGGCGTGCTCCTCGCCGCGCTTGCGCTCGGCTCGCTCGTGCTCTCGCTCCTCGGCACGGCTGGGGCGGCGCTGACGCTGGGGGCGCGTCGCGCCGGCGTGCTTCTGCCGCTGCTCGTCCTGCCGCTCGCGATCCCGCCCCTGATCTTCGGCGTCGCGGCGGTGGATGCCGCCCTCCATGGGCTCGCGGCACGGCCGCATCTGGCGATGCTCGGCGCTCTCGCCGCCGCCGCCGTGCCGCTCTGCCCGCTTGCGGCGGGGGCAGCGCTCCGGGCGGCGACGGAGTGACGCGCCGCCCGCCCGCCGCCCGTTCGCTCACGTCTCCTCGGGCCGTTCCGCTCGGCACTTCATGCGCCTCGCAAGGCGGCCCGCACCGGCTTCGCGGTCGCGACCCGCCGCTCAGCCCCAGCGGATCGGCAGCGTGCGCGCCTGCTGCACCCCCGTGTAGGAGAGCGGCGCGTAGCCTGCCTGGAGGTTCCGGAAGGCGACGTAGCTCTCGGCGATCCGCCGCGTAAGCTCGTCCTGGTCCTCGCGCAGCTCCTTCAGAACCTCGCCCGCGGCATTGCCGAGCGCGACGAGAAGGTCGCGCGGTGCCTCGCGCACCTGCACGCTGTGCTTCTCGACCGCCTCCTTCAGCGCGATCGGATGGCGGTGGTCGTACTCCGTCAGCGCCTCCATGTAGGTGGCCTGGGCAGCGAAGCGGATCGCCGCCTTCAGGTCATCGGGCAGCGCGTCGTACTTCGCCTTGTTGACTCCGATCTCCTCCGACGACGAGGGCTCCTGCACGCCGGGGTAGTAGAAGAACTTCGCCACCTGGTGGAAGCCCAAGGTCATGTCGTTCCACGGCCCGATGAATTCGGCCGCGTCGATCGTGCCCGACTGCAGCGCCTGGAAGATTTGCCCCGCCGGCAGCGTCACGACCGAGGCGCCGGCGCGACGGAACATCTCGCCGCCCAGGCCCGCGGTGCGGTAGCGGAGGCCGCGGAAATCCTCGATCGAGCGGATCTCGCGCCGGAACCAGCCCAAGAACTGCGGCCCAGAATCGCCGCACAGGAACGGCTTGAGCCCGAAGCGCGCATAGGCCTCGTCATAGAGAGCGCCGCCGCCGCCCCAGGTCATCCAGCCGACCAGCTCCTGCGCCGTCATCCCGAACGGGAAGGAGCCGAAGAAGCCGATGCCGCGCAGCTTGCCGAGCCAGTAGGCCGGCACGGCGTGGTAGAGCTCGGCCGTTCCCTGGCTCACCGCGTCGAACACGCCAAGCGGCGGAACGATCTGGCCCGCACCGAACACGCGCACGGTGAGCCGCCCGCCCGAGAGCAGGCCGATCCGCTCGGCGATCTTGTTCGCCGACACACCGGGGCCGGGAAGGTTCATCGGCCAGGCGGTGACCATGCGCCACTCCATCCGGCCCTGGCTGATCGCCGGGGCGGGAAAGGCCGCGGCGCCTGCCGCTGCAGCGGCAGCAACAGCGCCGCGCCGTGAGATGGTTGCCCTCTTCGTCATGTCGTCTCTCCTTCACCTCGGTCGTTTCGCCGACCGGCGTTTCCTCCGCGGGCTCGCTGGTAACACCCTCCGGATCCGGGGGCACATCGCGTCGTCCCCCGGCCTGGCCGGCTCGTGGGCAACGGGATCATCTCCCGCCGTCACCCCGTCCATCGCCCGCCTCCCCTCTGTCGCCTGCCGAGATTAGGCCGTCAGCCGCGGCACGTCACTCCGCCGTTTGCGCGCGCGCAAGCAGCGCCTCGGCGAGCGCCGGGGCTGTGGCGCGGCCGGAAAGAAGCGCGTCCACCGCCTCGGCGATCGGCAGTTCCACGCCGCGGCGTCGGGCGCGGGCGACAAGAGCCGGGGCGGTGGCAACCCCCTCGGTCACGCCCGTGCGGGCGGCGAGCACCTCGGCGAGCGCCTCGCCCCGGCCCAGCGCGATGCCGAGCGTGTGGTTTCGGCTTGCGCCCCCGGTGCAGGTGAGAACAAGGTCGCCGAGGCCCGAGAGGCCGGAGGCCGTCTCCGCCCGCCCGCCTTCGGCGACGACGAGCCGGGCGAGTTCGGCGACCCCGCGCGTGATCAGCGCGGCGCGGGCGTTCTCGCCGAGCCCGAGCCCCTCGACCACCCCGGCCGCGATCGCGATCACGTTCTTCGCCGCCCCGCCAAGCGCGACGCCGACGAGGTCGGGCGAGGGGTAGAGGCGAAAGCGCGGCAGGGCGACGAGCGCGGCGAGATGCGCGCGCACCGCCGCGTCGGGCGCAGCGAGCACGGCGGCGGCGGGAAGCGCCCGCGCGACCTCGTGCGCGAAGTTCGGCCCAGACAGGGCGGCGAGCGGCACCCGAGGCAGGAGCGCGGCGACCGTCTCGTGCGGCAGCCGCAGCGTCGCGGCGTCGATCCCCTTGGCGCAGAGCACCGAAGGCGCCTCGCCCGGCCAGTGCGGCGCGATCGCGGCGATCACCGCCGCAAGCGCCTGCGCCGGAACGGCGACCAGAACGGCCTCGGCCCCCTCGAGCGCACGCGCCGCATCCGCCGTCACGACCACCTCGTCGGGAAGCGTCACATCGGGCAGAAGCCGGGCGTTCTCGCGCGTCACGGCGATCTCCGCGGCCCGCCTCGGGTCGCGCGCCCAGAGCGACACGCTCCGCCCTGCTGCGGCGAGACGGGCGGCAAGCGCCGTGCCCCAGGCGCCGGCGCCGAGCACCGCAAGCCGCGCGCTCACGCCGCCGCCTCGAGATGGACCGAACCGTCCGCCTCGGCGAGACGTTCCTTGAGCGCCGCGACGATCGCCCGCGCCTCCTCCTCGAACCGCCACGGCACATTGATGACGAGAAGGCCCGAGCCGTTCAGGCGCGCCGGGTCAAGCGGCGGGCGGAGATGCAGCGCGACATCGACGCGGCGCGGCAGGCGGGCGTCGCGGACCGAATCGCGCAGCGCCCGGACGGGGGCGAGATGCTTGATCGGATACCAGGCGGCGAGGATCAGGGTCGGCGCCGCCCGGTGCGCCGCGACGAGAGCGCGCGCGAGCCGGTCGATCTCGTCCTCGGCCTCATAGGGCGGGTCAAACAGCACAAGGCCGCGTTTTAGCCCGCCGGGCGGGAGCACGCCCCGGAGCGCGTAGGCATCGCCCTGGCGAAGCGTGATCCGCGCATCGCGCCCGGCCCAGGCCGAGAGGGCGGCGAACTCCTCCGGGTGTCGCTCGTTCAGGACGAGCCGGTCCCCTTCGCGCAGAAGCGCGCGGATCAGGGCGGGCGAGCCGGGATAGAGACCGAGCCGTTGCACGAGCGAGACGTAGCCGCGAAGCGGCGCAGGCGTGTCCTCGAGCAGCTTCAGGATCCCGCCGCGCCACTCGCCGGTGCGCGACGCCTCCGGCCCCGAGAGATCGTAGACGCCGCGCCCGGCGTGGAGGTCAGCCACGCCGAAGGGCGTGTCCTTGCGTCGAAGCGCCTCGAGGAGCGCCACAAGCAGGGCATGCTTGAGGCAGTCGCCATGGTTGCCGGCGTGATAGGCGTGTCGGTAGTTCACGCCGCCTCCCGTGCCGGGCACCCGAGCGGCCAGCGCGGCCGCGGCGCAATCGCCATCCCGTCGGCGCCGAACCCGGCGGCGAGACGCTCGATCGCCGCCCAGGCGACCATCACGGCATTGTCGGTGCAGAGACGCGCCGGCGGGGCGGCAAGCGCGAAGCCCGCCCGCGACGCCGCCTCGGCGAGCGCAGCGCGGACTGCGCCGTTCGCCGCGACACC
>Ga0308405_1001367_pt1 | contig 12321 bp, 11 predicted proteins | sample HotsprSampleMS13_FD_203473 | JGI IMG/M metagenome (GOLD analysis project Ga0308405, IMG submission 203473) | Hot spring phototrophic mat microbial communities from Mushroom Spring, Yellowstone National Park, Wyoming, United States - 20060912_MS13 ...
CGCGCCGCGGCGCGGCGCCCCCCCCCCCCCCCCCGCGCCTCCCCGTCCGTCCGCCTGGAATGATCCGCGTCCGTCCGCCCGGAATGATTCGCCGCATGAGTCGCGCGGGCGTCAGGGGGAGGGCGACTCCCGCCTGACGCCCGCGTCCCGGCGTCGCGTGCGTCACCGCCCGAGGGCGATGACGAACGCGACCAGCAGGTGGGCGAACGCCGCCCACCACAGCGCCATCGCTGCGGTGGACGGGCGCTCGCCCGCGCTGACCTGGCGGACCGCCGCCGCCGCCAACACGGCGACGAAGACGGCGGCCGCCAGGCCGCTCTCTGCGACGGCCCGCTCCCAGAGGGGATGCGGGCCCGCCAGGAAGGTCGCCCCGGCGCTACACAGCGCCGGGACGACCCCGAACAGGACATAGACCATGGCTGCGGCCCGGAGACCGCAGCCGGCCGGTCGGCGCCGGGGATGCCCCGCAGGGCGATCCCGGCGCCCCCCGTCGCCGTCGGGCGCCGCCGGGAGGCGGCGACGGCGGGCGGGGCGGGCGGGGCGGGCGTCATACGACGCGCGCCCCGCCCGGACCGGCTGGTCCGGTGATGATCGGTTGTCGTCCATAGCGCCAGCGTAGCGCGGCGCGGCGGACGGATGTGGTACACTGAGCGCGAGTCCGGCGCCCGACGGGGGCGTCGGGCGCACGACGCCGCGTCCGCATGCGCCGACGGCGCGGCGACCGGGAGGAGGCATGGACAGGCATGGACGAGCCATGGTGGGCGGCGGCCGTCGCCGCCGTCAAGGACCGCGCCGACATCGTCGCCGTGATCCACGCGACGACGCCGCTCCGTCGCACGGGGATCGCCTACGCCGGGCGCTGTCCCTTTCACGATGACCGTACCCCGTCGCTCTTCGTGTACCCGCACCAACGGCGGTATCACTGCTACGGGTGCGGCGCGCGCGGCGACGTCATCGATTTCGTCATGCGCCGCGACGGGCTGGCGTTCCCCGACGCGCTGGCGCGGCTGGCGCAGGAGGTCGGCGTCGCGGCGCCGGTCCGCGCGTCGCCGTCCGAACCCGTCGATGCCGACCTGTGGGCGGCGGCGGCGGCGCACTGGGCGGCGCGGCTGCATGAGGACGACGGAGCGGGGGCGCGGGCGTACCTGGCGCGGCGCGGCGTCCCGCCGCGCGTCTGGGCGGCGTTTCGCCTGGGGGCGACCGGCGCGGCGCCGGATGACCTGCTGCAGGCGCTGGGCGGCGCCGGCGGGTGGCCGGCGGCGCGCCTGGAAGCGGCGGGGCTGGCGCGGCGCACGCGGGCGGGCGACCGCGTGTGCGACCGCTTCACACGGCGCGTCATGCTGCCGCTGCTGCGCGACGGACGCGTCGTGAGCGCCATGGGACGCGCCTGGACCGACCAGGAGCGGCCGGCGTATCTGGCCGGCCCCGGCGCCCCGACGGCGACCCTGCTCTACGGCGCCGACCAGGCGCGCGACGCCTGCGCGCGCACGCGGCGGCTGATCCTGGTGGAAGGGGCGTTCGACGCGCTGGCGCTGCATGCGCACGCCGGCGCGGACGGCGCGCCGGCGGCGGCGGCGCTCACGGCGAACCTGAGCGCGGCGCAGGCGCGCATGGCGCGGGCGCTGCTGGGCGGCGGCGCGCTGCTGCTGGCGTTCGACGGCGACGCCGGGGGCGCGCGCGGCATGCTGCGCGCGCTGGCGACGCTGCACAACGTCGGCATGGCGTGGGAGGCGGTGCGCATCGTCTGGCTGCCGGACGGGTGCGACCCGTCCGACCTGCTGCGCGCCGACCCGGACGCCTGGACGCGCGCGGTGGATGCGGCGCGGGAGGCGGCGCAGGCGCTCGGCGATCTGCTGCTGCGCGCCGAACCGCCGGTCGATGCGCCGGCGCAGCGCCGCCTGCTGGCCCTGGCGCAGCAGACGCTGGCGGCGCCGGCGCACGACCCGGCGGCGCTGGAGGCGACGGCGGCGCGCCTGGGCGCGGCGCTGCGCATGGCGCCGGATGCGGTGCAGCGGGCGCTGCAGGCGCCCCGCCGGTCCCCGCCCCCCCGCACCGGGGGGGGCGGAGAGGTCGGCGGGTCGCCGCCCGCCCCGCCGCCGCCGCCGCCGTTGTCCGCCGCCGACGCCGCGCTTCTGCGCATGGCGCAGGAGGCGCCGGATGCGCTGTGGAACGCCTGCGCCGCGCTGCGCATGGCGTTCGCGGACGATCCGGAGGTGCGCGATCTGGAGGAGGCGCTGGCGCTGCCGGAGGCGCTGGCGCGCGATCCGGGCGCGGCGGCGGCGCTGGCCGCCTGGCGCGTCGCCTGGCAGGGCGGCGCGCCCGCCGCGCCGCCCTGCCCGGATCGCCCGGATCGCCCGGATCGCCCGGATGGCGACGCGGCGCCGCTGCACGCGCAGGCGGCGCTGGATGCGGCGGCGCAGCGGCTGGCGGAGTGGATTCCGCCGCCGCCGCCCGGACCGGATTCCCATGCGACCGCGCAGGCGCATGCGCAGCGGCTGCGCATGCTGCGCGCGGCGCGCGCCGCGCTTCGGCGCGCCGCCGCATGCTTGACCGACGAAGCGGAGGATTGAGGAGGATGATGGTGAGGAGGATGATGGTGAGGAGGATTCATGATGAGGGCGCGATCCAACGCCGCCGCGCCGCGTGACGCGGCGCTCCTGCGCGGCGGCGCGCCGCCGGCGACGCTGCCGGCGCTGCTGCTGGCGACGCTGCTGGCGACGCTGCTGATCGGGTGCGCGGCGCTGCCGCCCGCCGCCGCGCCGGACGCGGCGGGGGCGGACGCGGCGCCGCTGACCATGCCGGACCCGGCGCGCCTGCGCCGGTCCGCCGCCGACCTGCCGCCCGCGCAGGTCGGCGCGTTCACCCGCGCGGCGCTGCGCGGCGGGCGCGACGAGGCCACGGCGCACTATCGCAGCGGCGCTGCCGTCATCGAAATGACGGTGCGCCGCTACGAATCGCCGCATGTCGCCGCCGCAGCGCTGGACGACTGGCGCCGCGCCGCGACGCCGGCGGCGCAGACGACGACGCATGCGCGCGGCATGACCGCCTGGACCGACCGCGCCGCCTGCGGGCAGGCGGCGGAAACCGTCATTTGCGCCGTCCTGCTGGCGCCGCCGGACGATGCGGCGCCGCTGCAGGCGTTCCTGGCGGCGCTGCGCTGGAGCGACTGAGGGAGGCGGTCCGATGCTGCGGGTTGCCTTCCTGGGCGGGGCGGGCGCGATCGGCGCCAGCGCCATCGCCGTCGGCGGTCCCGACGGGTGGGTGGTGGTGGACGCCGGCATGACGCCGGGGGACGGGGACGCGCCGCCCCGTCCGCCCCGCCTTGATCTGCTGGCGGATGCGCCCGTTGCGGCCATCGTCATCACGCATGCGCATGGAGACCATTGCGGCGCGTTGCCGCTCCTGGCGGCGCAGGCGCCGCATGCGCCGATCTATGCGTCGGCGGCGACGCTGCGCCTGCTGCCGCTCATGCTCGGCGATTCGCTGGCGCATATGGAGCGCGCGCACGCCGCCGGGGGACCGCCGCCGTATTGGACGCGGCGCGATATGACGCGCGCGCTGGCGCGCGCACGTCCGCTCCAGGCCGGCATCCTGACCGTCGTGCCGGGCGCGCCGCGCACGGCGCTGCGCGCGACCGCCAGCGGGCACATCGTCGGGGCGCTGGCCATCGGCGTGCGCACCCCGTGGGGCGCGGTCGTCGTGAGCGGCGATGTCGGCGCGCCACGGCAGCGCACCGCGCCGGCGCCGCAGCCGCCGCCGTTCATCGGCGCGGCGCTGCTGGCGTTGGAAGCGACCTATGGCGACCGCGCCGGCGCGGATCGCGTCGACGAAGAGCGGCGCCTGGCGCACGATGTGGCGATGTGCCTGGCGCGCGGCGGGCATGCGCTGATTCCGGCGTTTGCGCTGGGACGGGCGCAGGAAGCGCTTTGTATTCTCCACGCCGCCGCGCGGCGCGGCGATTTGCCGCCGGGGACGCCGATTTATCTCGACGGGCTGGCGCAGCGCATCGCCGCCGTCTACGCCCGGCAGCCGGATGCGCTCCATCCGGCGCTGGCGCCGCTGGTGGGCGATGCCGCCGCCGACCCGTTTCGGTCGCCGCCGACCTGCGCGGTGCGGTCGGCGACGCAGCGCCGCGCGGCGCTGGCGGGGCCGCCGGCGGTGATCATCGCCGGCAGCGGCATGCTGCACGGCGGCGCCGCCGCCGCCTACGCCGACGCGCTGCTCGACGATCCGCGCAGCGGCATCTTCCTCGTTGGCCATGTCGCCCCTGCCAGCCCCGGCGCGGCGCTGCTGGCGGCGGCGGCGGGCGCGGGAACCGTCGTGTGGGACGGGCGCATGCGGCGCGTGCGCTGTCATGCGGCGCGCTACGCGCTGAGCGCCCACGCCGACGCCGACGCGCTGGTCGCCTACGCGCGCGCGGCGCAGGTGCAGACGACGGCGCTGGTGCACGGCGACGCGGCGGCGCGCGCGGCGCTGGCGCAGCGCCTGCGCGCCGCCGGCATGGAGGTCATCCTGCCGGAGGACGGGGCGATCTGGACGCCCCCGTCCCGCCCGGCGGCGCGGGAGGCGCCGCGCGCCCGGCGCGGCGCGGCGGCGCCATGATCCCCTCCCCGGCGGCGCGGACGCTGCTGGCGACGCTGGCGACGCTGGCGATGCTGGCGACGCCGGCGACGCCGGCGCCGGACCCGCCGGACCCGCCGGACGGGGGACGCCCGGCGGCGGCGCAGCGCTGGGGCGGCGCGCCCTGGCATGCGGCGCCCGCGCCGCCGCCGGGCACGGCGCGTCCGCCGGACGACGCGGACCCGCCGCCGGGCGTTCCGCCGCATGATCCCGTCGTTCCGGACGGCCGGGGCGCGCCGGGCGTTCCGCCGCATGATCCCGTCGTTCCGGACGGCTGGGGCGCGCCGGACGCGCCGGATGCCGCCGCGCCGCCGCTGACCGTCGCATGCGCCGGCGCCCCGCCGCCGGTCTGCGCGCAGGCGACGCCGGACCGGGTCCGGCGCCTGGCCGCCCTGATCGACCGCCTGGCGCAGCGGTTGCGCGCGCCTCCCCGTCCGCTGCACGTGGACCTGACCGGTCCGCTCCCCGGCGGCGCCGCCGGCATGCTCGGCATCGACGGGCGCATCCGGATCGACGCGCAGCGCACCCCGCCCGCCGACCCGCGCTTCGTTGCGCTGGTCATCCATGAAGCGGCGCATGCGCTGCTGCGCGCGTCGGCCCGGCGGCCGCTGCCGCGCGGCGTCGAGGAGGGGATCGTGCATGCGCTGATGAGCGACCTGACCGGCGACGTCGCCGATTGGACGCCGGCGCGCATGCGCCCGACGCGCGCCGCCATCGACGCCTGGCCGGCGCGCGTCGCCGACCGCGCCGCGTATGGCGATGCCGCGCAGGTCGGGGCCTGTCTGCTGGCGCTGCTCGAGGCGCGCGCCGGCGGCGCGCGCCCGTGGCAGGACGCCGGACCGCCCCTCGACCTCGATGCGCTGGCGCGCACGGTCGGACTGGAGTCGGGCGCCGACCTGCTCCTGATCGCCGCGCTCGGCGCGCTGGATGCGCCGCCGGACGATGCGCCCGCCTGCGCCCCGCCTCGCCCCGTCGGACCGATCATGCTGACCCCGCCCGACGGACGCCGCCGCCTGCTCCACCAGCGCCAGCCGCTCCTGATCGGGCCGGTCGTCGGACCGGCGCTGCTCGTCGCGCAGCCGGACGAGGTCGTGCGCATCGGGCCGCCGCCGCGCAGCGACGGCGCGCCGGTCTGGTGGAGCGGCGCGCCGACCCATGCGCGCGTCGCCGCCGCCTGGCGGTTCGACCTGACCCGTGCGCACGCGGCGCGCGTCGAGCTGGAGGCGTGGGACCGCAGCGACCCGCAGGCGGCGACGGTGACGCTGACCATCACGGCGGCGGACGGACGGAGCGCGCCGGCGGCGGCGCCATGGCCGCGCGGCGCGCCCCCGACGACGCCGGGGGCGGTCGCCGACGCCTGGACGCCGACGACCCTCGACCTGACCCCCTGGCGCGGGCAGGTCGTGACCGTGACGGTGACGCTGGAGTCGGGCGACCATCGCCCCGGTCACGGGCTGGCGCTGGCGGCGCCGGCGCTGGTCTGGCGCGCCGCCGACGGCGCCTGGCGGCGCGCCCCGCTGAGTCCGCCGCAGGGCGGCGGCGTGACGCTGCATGGCGACGTGACCGCGCAACGCTGGCGCGCCGCCGGCGTGCTGGCGCAGGGCGCGACCATGACCACGGTTGCGCCGGAGACCGAGGGGGCGGGGGTCGTGCGGCTGCGCGTGCCGGACGGCGCGTGGGGCGCGCTGGTCCTCGTGCCCGACGCCGCGCCCGCCGTCGGTCCCGCCGGGGTGACGGCGTGGGCGGCGGCGCTTCCCCGCATGGCGCAGGATGCGCCCCCGCCCCCGGCGGCGCGATGATCGGGGCGACGCCGGACCGTCCGGCGTCAGATGCCCGCATGATGGAGGATGATCCGATGACCGCTTCATCGACCACGACGACCGCCCGCGCCCGACGGCGCCGTCCGGCGCGCCGCACGCGTGCAGCGGAGCGTCCGCGCCCCGGTGCGCCGCCGGCCCCGCTGCGTGATGCGCCGCCGGCGGTCTGGGTCGGCGATCTGCGCCAGGCGGCGCAGATCATCGCGCAGGCGCCGGATGACGCCGCCCGGCGCCTGGCGCTCTGGACGGCGCCGGATGCGCCGCCGGAGGCATGCCTCTGGATTGCGTCGCCGGCGGCGGCGGCGGCGGCGCTGGCGCCGTTCGGCGCCCGCTGCGCGCTGCGCCTGGCGTCGCTCGAGGAGGCGCGCCGCCTGGGGCTGGACGCCGTGCTGGCCGCGCGCTTTCCCGGCGGCGTCGGATTGCCGCTGACCCTGCGCCGCGCGGCGGCGGCGGCGGCGCGCCATGCATGAGACGGCGGCGCCGCCCGTCCCGACCCGCGCACGGATCGGGCGGGCGCGCCGCCCGCGCGCCGCGCCGCCGGGGAGGGGTTATTCCTCCCCGGCGACGTCATCCTCCTCGCCCCGCAGCCGGGCGAGGAGGTCCGGCGACAGGCGGATATCGAATCCGCCGTCGCCGATAACGAAAATCTCGATCTCGCTGTTGTCCATACCCCCTCCTTTCTCCCGGCGCCGGATGCGCCGGGGCGACGATCATCGCAGGAGGATCGTGGCGCAGCGGCGCGTCCGGCGCGTCAATGACGGCGGAGGAGGGGCGCGGCGTCGGCGGCGGCGCGGTCAGGCGGCGATCGTCTCGTGCAGGTCGAGCGCAGCGGCGGCGGCGCGCAGGCGGGCGATTGCGGCGTGTTCGAGGGTGCGCAGGCGGCGCACCGAGACGCCAAGCGCGGCGGCGCGCTCCTCCTGCGACGGAGGTTGTTCGCCCGAGAAAAAGCGCAGCAGGACGGCGGCGCGTTCGTCGTCCGGCAGCGCGGCGACCAGACGGCGCACCTGATCGGCGATGACGCGCCGCTCGGCGAAGTCGGCGAGGGATGCGCCGGGCGCGGCGATCAGGTCGCCGAGCGGGGACGCGTCGGGATCGGCGGACGCCGGCGCGTCGAGCGATGCCGGCGCGCTGCGGGCGCCGGCGGCGGCGCGCAGCGTGGCCGGGGTGAGGGAGGCGGCGCGCTTGCGCGCCGACGGCGTGCCGCGCGCGGCGATGCGCTGCGCGGCCAGTGCGGCGGCGCGCGCCATGTCGCCGCCGGATTCGTCGAGGGCGGCGGCGACATGGCGCCACTCCTCGGCGAGGTACGCCGGCAGCGGGATGCTGCATGCGCCGCCGCCGGCGCGCTGGATGGATTGGTCGATCCATGGCACGGCATAGGTGGAGAAGCGCACGCCCTTCCGTGGGTCGAACCGCCGGACGGCGGCCATCAGCCCGATGGCGCCGGCCTGGATCAGGTCGTCGCGCGTCAGGCCATCGGCGCGCCCCATGCGCCGGCGCCGCTCCCAGGAGCGCTGCGCCCGGTGGACGACCAGGCGCAGGTTGTGCGCGACCAGCCGCTCCTGCGCCGCGCGGCCCCATGCCGCAAGGCGGCGCAACTGCGCCCGCGCCGCCGGCGGGATGCGCGGCGCGGCGGCGAGGCGCGCCTGCGCCTGGCGTCCGAGGAAGAGGTCCCATGTCAAGCGGACCTCCTCCGCCGGATGGAGCGGCGACGGCAGGCCGGCGCCATCGGCGGCGAGCGCCGCGATCGCGAGATCGGACGGCGATTCAGGATCAGGGGGGATGATGAGCGGAAGGGGGGCCTGGCGCAGCGCGCCGGGCGACGAATCGGCAGCAGATGCAGCCGGCATCATGGGAATCCTCCTGCCGCCGGACTCCGGCGGCGATCATCGCATGGCGTCGCCGTGCGACGCCGCTCCAACCAGAACCGCCCCCCGACGGGGGGGCGCACACCAAGATTGCGTCATGCACAGACCTGGCGGGAGTATGCCACAGATGCGGGCGCTTGTCAAGCGCCCGCCGGAACGTCGAAAGGAGCAGGAACGATGCCGATGACCATGATGACTCGGACGATTCGGACGATCTGCCGGACGGCGGCGCGGCAGCTGGCGCCGCTCCTCGCCGTGGCGCCGATCGTCGCGGCATGCGGCGGGACGGCGCCGCCGCCCCCCGCCGCCACCGTCGGCGGCGGGGTCGATCCGGCGCTGGCGGCGACGCTGGCGGCATTGCCGACCGTCCCGCCGCCGACGACGGCGGCGCCCCCCGGCGGCGCGCCGGCGCCCATGCCGACCGTCCCGCCGCCGCCGGCGCCCATGCCGACCGTCCCGCCGCCGGGGGGCGGCGCGGTCGGTCCGGCGCCGGCGGGACCGACGGTTCCGCCGCCGGTCGACGCCGACGGCGACCGTCCATCCGTGACGACCGTCCCGCCGCCGGGGGCGGCGACGCCGGACGGACGCCTGGGGGAGGCGACGACGGTCGATGGCGTGACCGTGCAGGCGACGCTGCGCGATCTGGGCGGCGACCCGCCGGTGTGGGCGCTCGACCTGGCGGTGCGGGTCGAGACTCCCCCGACGCTCCACTGGCGCCTGGCGACGGCGGCGGACGCCGCCGCCGGGCGCGGCGGCGGCGACGTCGTGCAGGCGGCGCTGGCGGATGCGACCGGGGCGCAGCGCGCGCTGATCGCGCACGGCGATGTCATCCTGTCCCCGGCGGCGCGCGGGCTGCTGCGCGCCGATTGTCCGCCGACGTCCGGCATGGCGGCGTGGGATCGCGGCGTCGGTCCGCACCCGCGCCGCCTGCCGCCCGGCGCGACGGCGCGCGCCTGGCTGCTGCTGGGCGACCCCGGCATGCCGCTGGCGGACGCGCAGGCGCGCGGGCTGCGCCTGGCGCTGCGCCTTCCCGGTCGGCGTCCGATCACGCTGGCGCTGACCGATCCGGTCGCGCCGGCGCCGGCGCCCCTCCCGACCCCTCCGACCCCTCCGAACCTCCCCGCCGGCGGGGGGGACCGGGGGGATGCGCCGCTGCCCGGCGGCGGACGCCTGCTCGATGCCGCGATCACGCCGCCGGACGAGGACGCCCCCTGCCCCGGCGCCCGGCGCGTCCAGGCGACGATCGGCAATCCGACCGACGCGCCGATTCCCATCCCGATCCTGATCGTGAGCCTGGACGGGTATCGCTATCCGCTGCCGCCGCCGGACGAGGCGCTGCTGGCGCCGGGCGATCAGCGCACGATCACCGCGTTCCTGGCGCCGCTGCCGCCCGATGCCGTCGATGCGCCGGCGCTGCTGCTGGCGCTGGCGCCGCAACGCGCCGATGATGCGCCGACGCCATGGACGGCCATCCCCATCCCGCCGATGGCGACGCTGCTGCCGGACGGGTGATCGGGCGGATCGGGCGCGGCGACGGCGGCGCCATCGGTGATGATCGGCGACGACAACGCGGCGGCGGTCCCGCATGCTGGCGGTGACGGATGACGATGACCTGAAAGGAGCAAGCATGTGATGCGCCGCCGGATGATGCGCCCCGCCCGGATTGCGCCGATGGCCGCCGTGCCGCTGGCCGCGCTGCTGATCGGCGTCGTGTTGGCCCTCCCGCTGCATCTGCAGCCGGATGCGTCGCGGATGTGCAGCGGAGCGGCGGGCGTGGGGATCGTGCATGCGCAGACGACGGACGAGTGCACCGATCCGACGGTTCCGCCGCCGACGGTTCCGCCGCCGACGGTTCCGCCGCCGACGGTTCCGCCGCCGACGGTTCCGCCGCCGACGGTTCCGCCGCCGACGGTTCCGCCGCCGACGGTTCCGCCCACGGCGTCGCCGACGGTTCCGCCGCCGACCGTTCCGCCGCCGACCGTTCCGCCCCAGACGCCGCCGCCGACGGTTCCGCCCACGGCGTCGCCGACGGTTCCGCCCACGGCGTCGCCGACGGTTCCGCCGCCGACGGTTCCGCCGCCGACGGTTCCGCCCACGGCGTCGCCGACGGTTCCGCCGCCGACGGTTCCGCCGCCGACGGTTCCGCCGCCGACGGTTCCGCCGCCGACGGTTCCGCCGCCGACCGTTCCGCCGCCGACCGTTCCGCCGCCGACCGTTCCGCCCCAGACGCCGCCGCCGACGGTTCCGCCCACGGCGTCGCCGACGGTTCCGCCGCCGACGGTTCCGCCGCCGACGGTTCCGCCGCCGACGGTTCCGCCGCCGACGGTTCCGCCGCCGACGGTTCCGCCCACGGCGTCGCCGACGGTTCCGCCGCCGACGGTTCCGCCGCCGACGGTTCCGCCGCCGACGGTTCCGCCGCCGCCCGGCGTCGGGACCGATCGCACGACTCCGGACGGGTTTGTCCCGTTGTTTGCGGAGACGCCGCGCGCCTTGCCGCGCACCGGCGGCGTCGATGGCGCTGCAGCGGCGCTGACCGCGCTGGCGGCGATCATCGCCGGATTGGGCGCCTGGCTGCGCGGACGGCGCTGATGCGCCGGGGGCGGTCGGCGCGGGTCGTGCGTTGGCGCTAGTCGGGTCCGCGCCGCCGCCGCGCGGCGCGGCGCACGGCGACGCCGACGGCGGCGGCGAGGGCGACCGGGTCGGGGTCGGACGGCAGCGGCGCGGCGGCGGGGATGGCGAGGGACGGGTCGGCGAGGAGCAGGCGCGGCAGGGGGGCGACGGCGACGAGGGTCTGCAGCAGCGCCAGCGTGGCCGGGTCCGGCGCGTCGTGCAGTGCGATCACCGCCGGCGTGGCCGGGTCGAGGCGGGCGAGGACGTCGGCGAGGTCGGCGGAACGCTGCACGGCGGCGCCAAGCGCCGCCAGCGCGGTCTGCAATGCGGCGACGTCCGTCGCCGGCGCCGCAATGATGCATGCGGTCCAGCCGGTCAGCAGCGCTCCGCCGCCGGTCGGCGGCGGGGGCAGGGTGATGGCGATCTGGACGGCATCCGGGGCGACGACGGTCGGGGGGGTGAGCGCGCCGCCGAGCAGCGCCGCCAGCGCCGCTGCATCCGGGTCGTCCGGCGGCACCACGGGGACATGGCGGGGGTCGCGCCAGCGGATGACCAGCGCCACGCCGCCGTCGCCGCCATCGGCGGCGGCGGCGGCGCACGCCACGTCGTCCGGCGGCGCCGGCGCCGCCGCGAGCAGCGCCTGCGCCGCCCAGTGCAGCGCGCGCGCGATGCGCAACGGGTCGCCGCCGACCATGAGCGGCATGGCGTCCGGCGGCGCATGGACGCCGGGAACGCCGGCATCGGTCAGGTCGCGCGCCAGCGCCGCAGCGACGGCGGCGGCGTCGCAGGCGACGCGCTGCGGCGCGAGTTGCCCGGCGCGCAGCAGCGCCCGGTCGAGCGCCGAGCTCGCCATGTCCGCCATGCGACGCAGCCGGCGCCGATCCTCATCGGTCGCCGCGCGCGCGTGCGCCCGGCGCAGATCATGCGTCAGAGTCATCAACTCGGTCAGCAGCGCATCCATCGTCTCCCCTCCTGGCGCACCTGGATGCCTTGATTGCTCGTGCATGGTCGTCGTGTCAATCACGACAAAAGCGGCTATAATCGGGCGAGCGACCGTCGGCTCCTCCTGGCGATGATGTTGGTTGGGCGACCGCGATCGTGCCAGCGGCGTTCGCCCATCTGGTCGTCACCTCACGCGCAATCAAGGTATTCTTAATTTTCATGATGCCTGCGCTCCCAGGCCGTGCGAGGACGCGCTTTGTTCCGCCACCCCAGGAGATGCTCGCGCTCCCGTGCCGGATCACATCACTCTACGCGGGCATGATGCCCGCGCTCCCAGGCAGTGCGAGGACGCGCCTTGTTCCGGTGCGCCAGGAGACGCAGCGATCACCTGTCCGCCCAGTACGACACCAGGCGTCCCTGCGGATCGTACAGTGCGCCCGGATCGGTTTCGCGGTCGTTCCAGATGT
>Ga0308405_1001375_pt1 | contig 12289 bp, 10 predicted proteins | sample HotsprSampleMS13_FD_203473 | JGI IMG/M metagenome (GOLD analysis project Ga0308405, IMG submission 203473) | Hot spring phototrophic mat microbial communities from Mushroom Spring, Yellowstone National Park, Wyoming, United States - 20060912_MS13 ...
GCTTCTTGAGGCGATGAGCCCGCCCCCGGAGGGCCTCCTGCCCCCGCCCCGCCCCAGGAGCCGGGTCATCTCCCTGCGCCTGGACGAGGACCTCCTCGGGCGGCTCAAGGCCATGGCGAGGAGGAAGGGCAAGGGCTACCAGACCCTCCTCAAGGAGTTCGTGCTGGAGAGGCTCTACGAGGAGGAGAAGCGGGAGGGGGTCATCTAGCGGAAAGGGAGCCAGTCACACCGTCAGGCCTCCCTTGAGGCCGTAGGCGATGAGCTCCAAACGGGAACATACACCTGTTATCCTTGCCTTGCCTTTACAAGGCAAGGCCGTTTTGAGTTAAAGTCTCTTCATGGGGCGTCTGGACCTGGAACGGGCCTGGGACCTTTTGGAGGAGGGCGACCTGCCTGAGGCCTTGGAGCACGCCGAGCGGGCCTACCGGAGGCACCCCAAGGACCCCGAGGCCCGCTTTCTTTACGGCCACCTCCGCTTCGTCCTGGAGGGGAGCTACGAGGGGCTCCGGCTCATGGAGCTGGGGGCCAAGGCCCTGGGCATGGAGGCTTGCACCCACCTTTGGCAGGTCTATGGGACAGACTTTCCCGCCCACCTCCTGGACCTGGCCCGCTTCCTGAAGCAAAAGGGTCTTCCCCTCCCGGGGGATACCGCCTGGGCCGAGGCGGTCCTGGAGGAGCAGGAGCTCCCCCTAGAGCTGGCGCGGGAGGTTGAGAGGAGCCTCTACCAAGAGGACCTGGTTTCTCTGGAAGGCCTTTACCGGAAACGCCCTACCCCTTACCTGGGGTACCTGTTGGTGCGCCTTTACCTGGTCCGCGGGGCTTTCCTCAAGGTCAGGCGCCTGGCCGAGAGGCTGGCCAGGGAGTGGGGCGGGGACTGGCGGGTAGACCTGGCGGTCCTCCTCGCCCGCTTTCCCCAGGAGGGCCCGGCCCTGGCGGAGGAGGCGCGCCCTCTCCTGGCCCGTACCCCCCGGGACCCCCACCTGGCCGAGGGGCTGGCCCTTCTGGCCCTAGGGGTAGGGGAGGGCGGGGTGGCCCTGGGGCTGGACCGCGCCTTTGACCCGCCGTTGCGGGCCCGATTCCCCCAGTTGGAAGGGCCCCTAGCGGCCGCGGAGAGGGGTGAAGCCTTGTTGCCTCTGGAGCTCTTCCTCCCTCGAGGCCAGGCGGACATCCCCCTTCCTCCCTTCGCCTGGGAGGCCCTCCAGCCCTGGTTGCCCCGCCTCGAGGTCAGCGACCTTAACCTTTGGACGAGGCCCTTCCTGCGCTCAGGCCTCCTCTCCCCGGAGGACCCCCGGCTCAAGCCGGAGGTCCGGGACGCGATCCAGCGCCTAGGGGCCCTGGAGGGGGGAAGACCTCCCTTTGTGCCCCTGGCCAGCCTGGGGGAGCTCCTCGGTGCCTCCCCCGAGGAACGGGAGGCCGCCATGGCCGCCTTGTCGTTGGAGGAGCTCCGCCACTTCCGGAAGGAGTTCCCGGAAAGCCTCCTTCTAGAGCTGTATGACCTCCTCCACCGGCCCCTTCCGGAGTGGCCTGAGCGAGGGGTCCGCCGCCTCCTGGAGAGGGACCTCCCCTGGGGCGTGAGGGAGGCCCTCCGCCTGCGGCTGGAGCTTAAACGGGACCCCCTGGCCCCCCTCCCCGCCCCCGAGCCCCCGCCCGGGGCTCGCTGGCCCGAGGAGTTCTTCTACACCTGGCTTCTCCTGGTCCCGCCCCTGGAGGAGGTGGAGGAGGCGTTCCTCTACCCCCTTGGCGGCAAGAGCGCCCTTCTGGACTGGACGATGGTCTTTGCCTTGCGCCCTCTGCGCCTCGAGGTCCAAGAACCCTGGCGGCAAGAGCCCCTTCCGAGGGAAGGCGGCCTCCAAGACTGGGTCCGGCGCGTGCCCTTGAGCGTCCGGACCTTATGGCTTGCCGACCTGGAGGTGGAGATGGGCCTGGAGCTACCGGACCTCCTGGACCCTGTGGCCCTGAGGGACTTCATAGAAGAGGAACTGGAACCCGAGGCCCGCACCCTCTTGGCCCGTCTGGCCCGCGAGGAACGGCTCCCCCTTTCCCAGGTGGAGGAGGAAGTCCTAAGGGAACTGGAGCGCCGTTTCCTGGCCTTCGCTGGGGTGGGGGAAGTGGGCGTGCCCCAGGACCTGAGGGCAACGCTCTCCCGGCTGTTCTGAGGGCCGCTTCATACCACCCCATGCTGGCCCAAGCCAGCATGGGGGCTCCGGCAAAAGGTTCCTGGGGAAGTTACCAGGCCTGGTGGGGGCGGTGGTCCTCGAGGGGCATCCCCTCTACCTGGGGGTCCAATGGCGCCCTGGTCCCTCTTTGGCTTTCTCCGCCAGGCCTAGGCTAGGGTGTGGGAGCCGTGAGCTAACTGTGATGGTGCGGTCTTTGGGCCTTCACCGTATAGAAGCTCGGTCCTTTTGGGGCCTGGCGGCCCGGGTAAACCTGATCCTTTTGGTCCACAACCTCATTCGGAGTCGGGTCTTGCTCAGGATGGCCGGGGTGTAGCTATGAGGTAGCACACGAAGGTATTCACCTCCGTGCGAAGGCCCTTGGGGCCTCCGGAGCCAACATAGGCGAGGCGTGTCATGGTGCAGTCAAAAGCTAAGTACCCCGCCGTGGCTCTTGCCACGGCGGGGGCCCCAAAAGGGCCTACCGCGTTACGCTGGCGTTGTACCTGGCCAGGGCCTGGTCGGCCTTGGCCTTGGCCTCGGCCAGGGCTTCCTTGGCGGGCCTGCCCCGCAGGACCTCCTCCCAGGCCGCGGCCACGTACTGGCGGATCTCGGGGAAGCTCCCCATGAGGCACCCGGCGGAGGCGTTGTTCACCTTGGAGGTGGAAAGCTGCTGGATGGCGGTGGTGAAGTTGGGGTTCTTCACGTGGGCCTGGCGCACCTCGGGGAGCCCATCCACCCCCTTGACCACGGGGAAGTAGCCGGTGCTGAGGTGCCACTTGGCCTGGGTCTTGGGCTCCAAGAGGAAGCGCACGAAGGCCCAGGCCGCCTCGGTCTCCTCCGCCGGGAAGCCCTTCAGCACGTAGAGGGCGGCGCCGCCGATGGCCACCCCGTTTCGCTCCTTGAGGTAGGGGAAGAAGGCGGTGCGCAGAAAAGCGTCATCCTACCCTTGACCTTCCCCTGACGGCGGGGGGCTACCATCGGCCCATGGACCTTCGCCTGAGCCTCAACGTGCGGGACCTCAAGGCCATGGCCCCCCGGTTGGAGGCCCTGGGCCTTGGGGCCGAGGCCTACCTGGACCCGGAGGTGCTGGAGGACGACGAGCTCTTTTGGAACGCGCCCCGCCTCCGCCTCCCCCTCTCCGTCCACCTGCCCTTCTGGAACCTGGACCTCCTCTCTCCGGACCCCGAGGTGGCGGGCCTCACCTTAAGGCGCCTCCTCTTCGGCCTGGAGCGGGCGGTGGAGCTGGGGGCCGACCGGGCGGTCCTCCATTCCGGCATCCCCGCGGGCCGCACCCCGGAGGAGGCCCTGGAGCGGGCCCCCCTTTTCGCCGAGGCCCTGAGGCCCGTGGTGCGCCGGGCCCGGGCCCTGGGGGTGGCCCTCTTCCTGGAGAACACCCACGAGCCTGACCCCGCTTCCCTCAAGGTGGTCCTCGAGGCCCTCCCCGAGCTGGGCTTCTGCTTTGACGCCAGCCACGCCCAGGTCTTCAGCCGCACCCCCCTTCCCGAGCCCTGGCTGGCCCTGGCCCCGGACCACCTGCACCTGAACGACCACGACGGGGCCTACGACCGGCACTGGAACCTGGGGTGGGGCCTCGCCCACCACGAGGACTGGCTAGGGCGCTTCCTAGAGGCCACCCTGGTCCTGGAGGTCCGGGGGGACCCCACCCCTTCCCTGCGCTGGCTGGAGGGGTTTCTTGACCAAACCCTGACGGAGGCCCTGTAGCCTCGGGCCATGCGGAAAATCCTGGTCAGCAACGACGACGGCATCTACAGCCCGGGCCTCTGGGCCCTGGCGGAGGCGGCGAGCCGCTTCGGGGAGGTGGTGGTGAGCGCTCCCGACGCGGAGCAAAGCGGGGCCGGGCACGCCATCTCCATCGCCCACCCCCTCAGGGCCTACCCCCACCCCGCCCCCTTCCCCGCCTACCGGGTGCGGGGGACCCCGGCGGACTGCGTGGCCTTGGGGATGCACCTCTTGGGGCCCGTGGACCTGGTCCTCTCCGGGGTCAACCTGGGGAGCAACCTGGGGAACGAGATCTGGCACTCCGGCACCGTGGCCGCCGCCAAGCAGGGCTTCCTCCTGGGGGCCTCGGCGGCCGCTTTCAGCGTGCCCATGAACGGCGAGGAGCCCGACTTCGCTGCCCTAAAGCCTTGGATAGAGGACGTCCTGGAGGTCCTCCTCAGCCTCGAGGCGCCCTTTTTGGTCAACGTAAACCTCCCCCTCACCCCCAAGGGCATGCTCTGGACCCGGCAGTCCGTGCGCCACTACGAGGGCCTGGTGGTTCCCGAGACCGACCCCATGGGCCGGCCCGTCTACTGGTTCGCGGCGAGGCCCCTCAGGGAGGCCGAGGAGGGCACGGACCGCTGGGCGGTGGAGCAGGGCTTCGTGAGCCTCACCCCTCTTCGCCTGGACCTCACGGACGAGGCCAGGCTTTCCCCCAGCTACCGGCATGTGGCCCACCCTTAGCGCGGTCATTCCCACCAGGAACCGGCCTCACCTCCTCCGCGGGGCCCTCCTGAGCCTCCTCCGCCAGACCTACCCCGCCTTTGAGGCCGTGGTGGCCGAGGACGGGGACGGGGAGGGCCTTGGGGTGGTGGAAGCCCTGGGAGACCCCCGCCTGAGGGGGGTCTGGTCCGGGGGGAGGGGGCAGGTCTGGGCCCGGCTGGCCGCCCTGGAGGCGGCCCGGGGGGATCTGGTCCTCTTCCTGGACGACGACCTCCTCCTGGACCCCGCCTACCTCTACCGGGTGGCCCGGGTCCTCAAGGGGGGCGCGGGGGTGGCCTACTCCGGGGGCCTCTTCCTAACCCCCAGCCGGGACATCCCCTACGAGCCCGGCCCCCTGGGCCCCTGGCTCCTAAAGGACAACCGCATCCTGGCCTCGGGGACCGCCCTTTCCCGCAAGGCCCTCCATGACCTCGGGGGGTTGGACCCCCAGATGGGCCACTACTGGGACTGGGACCTCTGGCTCCGGGCCTACCGGGCCGGGCTTCCCTTCCGCTACCTGCCGGGGCCCAACGTGGGGGTGCGGGTCCACGGGGAAAACCAGAGCTACGGGGCGAACCTTGAGGGGAGGCGGAAGGACCTCGAGGCCCTCATGGCCAAGCACGGCCTCGCGGGCATCGCCCTAAAGGACCACCTCCAGCTGGCCCTGACCGGCCTCTGACAGGGGTGTGCTCCAATGACCCGTGGAGGTGATAGGGATGAAAAGGAGGGACCTCCTCAAGACGGCGGCGCTTCTGGGAAGCCTCAGCCTCGCCCCCAAGGGCCTGGCCCAAGGCGCCCCCCAGAACGCGCCCGCCCTAGGCCGCAGGTACCGGAACCTGATCGTCTTCGTCTACGATGGCTTCTCCTGGGAGGACTACGCCATCGCCCAGGCCTACGCCAGGAGGCGCCTGGGCCGCACCCTGCACCTGGAGCGCCTCCTCACCCGCTACCCCAATGGCCTCATCAACACCTATAGCCTCACCAGCTACGTCACCGAGTCCAGCGCCGCCGGTAACGCCCTCTCCTGCGGGGTGAAGACGGTGAACGGGGGGCTGGCGGTCCACGCGGACGGCACCCCCTTGAAGCCCTTCTTCGCCGCCGCCAAGGAGGCGGGGAAGGCGGTGGGCCTGGTGACCACCACCACGGTCACCCACGCCACCCCGGCCAGCTTCGTCATCTCCAACAAGGACCGGAACGCGGAGAACGAGATCGCCGAGCAGTACCTGGCCTTCGGGGCCGAGGTCTACCTGGGGGGCGGGGACCGCTTCTTCAACCCCGAGAGGCGCCCCGACAAGAAGGACCTCTACGGGGCGTTCCAGAAGGCGGGGTACGGCGTGGCGCGCACCCCGGAGGAGCTTAGGGCCAGCAACGCCTCCAGGCTCCTGGGGGTCTTCTCGGATAGCCACGTGCCCTACGAGGTGGACCGCCGCTTCCAGGGGGTGAAGGTCCCAAGCCTCAAGGAGATGGTCCAAGCCGCCCTGCCCCGGCTGGCCTCCTACCGCAACGGCTTCGTCCTGCAGGTGGAGGCGGGGCGGATTGACCACGCCAACCACATCAACGACCCCGCCGCCACCCTTTGGGACGTTCTCGCCGCGGACGAGGCCCTGGAGCTCCTCACCGCTTTCGTGGACCAGCACCCGGACACCCTCCTCATCCTGGTCTCCGACCACGCCACCGGGGTGGGAGCCCTCTACGGGGCGGGTCGGAGCTACCTGGAGGGCTCGGCGGGGATAGACCTCCTCGAGGGCCAGAAGGCCAGCTTTGAGCACATGCAGAGGGTCCTGGGGAATAACCCCGACGCCGCCCAGGTCAAGGAGGCCTTCCGGGCCATGAAGGGGGTCAGCCTCACCGACGAGGAAGCCCAGATGGTGGTGGAGGCCCTCACCAAGAGGGTTTACCGCCCCGACGGCGTCCGCTACGGCATCCAGCCCGCCAACACCATGTCCTGGGCTATGGTCCAGCGGAACGCCAGCAAGCCCGACCGGCCCAACATCGGCTGGAGCTCGGGCCAGCACACGGCAAGCCCGGTGATCGCCCTCCTTTACGGGCAGGGGCTCCGCTTCCTCCAGCTCGGCCTCATGGACAACACCCACATCTTCCGCCTCATGGGCGAGGCCCTGGGCATCCGCTACCAGAACCCGGTTATGTCCGAAGAGGAGGCCTTGGAGATCCTCAAGACCAGGCCTCAGGGGATGCGCCACCCCGCGGACGTCTGGGCCTAGCCCAGCCCTCCTCCTTCCTTTCCCCCCGGGGAGCCCCGGGGGTTTTCGCCTGGCCTTGACCGCCCTCTGACCGAAGGGCTTTACCTTGGAGGGGGAGAACGAAGATGGCCCCTTCCCTCTGGTCCCGCGCCTTGGCCGAGTTTCTGGGCACCTTCGCGCTCCTCCAGGCCAGCCTGGGGAGCCTAGCCTGGGGGGAGGGGCCTCTGGTCCCGGCCCTGGCCAGCGGCCTGGCCATCCTGGTCATGGTGGTGGCCCTGGGGGGCGTTTCCGGGGCCCACTTCAACCCGGCGGTGAGCCTGGCCTTCTTCCTAGAGGGGGCCCTGAAGGCCCGGGAGCTTCTCGCCTACTGGCTGGCCCAGCTTTTGGGGAGCCTCAGCGCCTCGGGGATGGCCGCCTTTCTCTACCCGGGGGTCCTGGCCAAGGGGCTGCCCACCTCCTCCGACTGGGGCAGGGGACTGGCCGCCGAGGCCCTGGGGGCCTTCTTCCTGGTCCTCGTCATCCTCATGGTGGTGCGGGCTAGGCACCCTCTGGCGGGGGTGGCCATCGGCCTCACGGTGACCCTCCTCGTCCTCACCCTGGCCCCCCTTTCCGGGGGCGCCTTCAACCCGGTTCGCTGGGCGGGCCCGGCCCTCCTCCTCGGGGACCTGGGCGGGGCCTTGGTTTACCTCCCCGGCCCTCTCCTGGGGGGGCTTCTGGCCCTGGCCGCCACGAGGGCCCTGGCTCGGGGAGAGGCCGGGTAGCGGGCCCAACCCCTTTCTCATCTCGGTGGGCTAGAATGCCCTTAGGGCGATGGAGTCCGCCCTAACCGCCCGCTTCGGGCTGATGACTCCTACCGGATTTCCGGTAGGGGTTTTTGTTTGGGAGGGACCCGTGGAGAGAGCGGTAGAAAGGCCAAGCCTCCTCGGCCCGGAGGGGCCAGTGGAGGAAGGGGAAAGGGGCGTCCCCGCCCATTTCCAGGACCTCCACCTGGACGAGCTGGAAGCCGCCCTCTTTGCCCCTCACGGGGGGATGGGTTTGGAGGCTTTCTTCCGCAGGCCCCTTCAGGACGAAAAGGCCGTGGTCCACCGTCAGAGGGTGGCCCAGGACCTGGAGGCCGAGCCGCTGGCCCAGGCCTTCCGGACCTTCTTCCGGGGCATGGAGAACATGCGCAAGGGCCTGGAGCTGGCGGAAGGGGCCCGCCACCCCTGGCAGAAGCGCCTCTACTTCCTCCTGGCGGCGGAGGCCTACCTGGAGGCCTTGGAGGGCCTTTGGAAAGGGCTTCTTGGCCACCCTCCCCGCTCGCCGGGCGTCCAAGCCTACCGGGCCTATCTGGAGGCCTACCGCAATAGCCCCAACTTCCTGAGGCTCCGGGCGGACCAGGAGAAGACCCGCTCCGTCCTGGACGGCCTCCGGTACGTCCTTCACGTCCACGAGGGCCGCCTGGCCCTGAGGGCCTACCAGGGAGAGCCCGACTACGGCCGCCAGGTGGCGGAGACCTTCCGCCCCTTCTTCGGGGAGAGCCCGCCGAGCTGGCAGGGCCGGGACCTCCCCCCAGGCCCTTGGCTGAACCACGTAGAGGAGTGGATCCTGGACCACCTGGCCCTTCTCTTCCCCGAGGCCTTCGGGCGCCTCGAGGCCTTCTTCCAGGACCACCAGGGCTTCGCCGACCCCGCCCTTCTGCGGCTGGAGAAGGAGGCCCGCTTCTTCCTGGCCTACCTGGACTTTATCGCTCCCCTGCGGGAGGCCGGGCTTCCCTTCGCCTACCCGGAGGTGGCCCATGAGCCCCCCTTCCTGGCCCAGGAGGCCTTTGACCTGGTCCTGGCGGCCAAGCTGCTTTTCCAGGGGAGACTTCCCGTGACCAACGGCTTCCTCTTTGACGAAGCCCGCATTCTGGTGGTAACCGGCCCCAACCAGGGCGGCAAGACCACCTTCGCCCGCATGGTGGGCCAGGTCTACTACCTCTTCGCCCTGGGCCTGCCGGTGCCGGGAAGCCGGGCCCGCCTCCTCCTGCCGGACCAGATCCTCACCCACTTTGAGGCCCGGGAGAACCCCGAGGAGCTCAGGAGCAAGCTGGAGGAGGACCTGAGGAGGCTGAAGACCCTCCTGGACGGGGCCACCGACTGCTCCCTCCTGATCCTGAACGAGCCCTTCGCTTCGGCGGCCCTCCTGGATGCCCGCCTCATCGGGCGCTTCGTCCTGGAGAGGATCCGGGCCAGAGGTAGCCTGGGGGTGGTGGTCACCTTTCTGGACGAGCTGGCCCGCCTCCCCGGGACGCGGAGTTTGGTGGCGGAGGTGGACCCCGAGGACCCCGCCAGGCGTACCTTCCGCATCCTGGAGAGGCCCGCCGACGGCAAGGCCTACGCCCTGGCCCTGGCGGAGAAGTATGGCCTCACCTACGCCCGCCTGAAGGAGCGGCTGGGAGGTGGGCCGTGAGGGTGGGCCTCCTCTTTCCCGACCGGGACCTGGACCTGGCCCATCCTTTCCCCTTTGGCTGGGAGGATGTGGAGCCCGATCTGGGCCTGGGGGATGTCTACCGGGCCATGGCCGGGGAGGACGGCTACCTCTTGGAGGTGGTGAGGAAGGTGCTGGCCCAGGGCCTCACCTCCCAGGCCGCCACGGTCCTCCACCGCCAGGAGGCCGTGCGGGAGGCCTTGGAGAGGCCGGACCTGGTGGAGGCCCTCTACACCCTGGCCGGGGAGACTCTGGCGGCCAAGAGGCGCGAGAGCTACGGCCTCTTCCGGCGGGACCGGCCCGACCTCTACGGGGCCATCAAGGCCATGGAGGCCCTCTTGAAGGGCCTCAGGGCTCTCCTGGCCCTCCTGCAGAGGACCCCCCTCACAAGCCCTCCCTTTCAGGCCCTCGAGGCCCGCCTCGAGGCCGTCCTCACCCCGGCTTTTTTCCGCCAGGCGGAGGCCCACCTCGAGGCCCTGCGCTTTCCCAAGGGGGTCTGGATGGCGGCGGGGCTCAGCCGGGAGGGCCGGAGCCAGGGCTACACCCTCCTCCCTCCTGAGGAGCGGCGGGCCTGGTGGCCCTTTGGGAAAAGGCCCAGGACCTACGTCCTCACCCTCCACCCCCGGGATGAGGCCGGGGCCCGCATCCTGGGGGAGATCCGGGAAAAGGGCATACTGGAGGCCGCCAAGGCCCTGGCCACGGCGGTGGAGGAGGTGGCCCGCTTCTTTGAGAGCCTCCGGGCCGAAGCGGGCTTCCTCCTGGGGGCGGCCCGGCTGGCGGGGAGGCTCAAGGCCCTGGGCCTTCCCCTGGCCTTTCCCACCCCCGCCGAGGGGCTTCGCCTGGCCTTCAGGGGCCTCTACGACGTGGGCCTGGCCCTGCGCCAGGGGATGGCCGTGGGCAACGACCTGGAGGCCCACGGCCGGAACCCCATCTTCATCACCGGGGCCAACCGCGGGAGGAAGACCACCTTCCTGAGGAGCCCGGGCCTGGCCCAACTTTTTTTGCAGGCCGGGCTCTTCGTGGGGGCGGAGCGCTTTGAGTCGGGGCTGGTGGACGGCCTCTTCACCCACTTCAAGCGGGAGGAGGACCGGGCCCTCGAGGCGGGGAAGTTTGAGGAGGAGCTCCGCCGCCTGGACGGCCTCGTGGCCCACCTCACCTCGAAGCCCCTCTTCCTCTTCAACGAGAGCTTCGCCGCCACCAGCGAGCTGGAAGGCTCGGAGCTGGGGGCCCAGGTGGTGCGGGTCCTGGTGGAGGCCGGGGTGCGGGTGGTCTTCGTCACCCACTTCTACACCCTGGCGGCCGCTTTTCTGGGGGACGAGAGGACCCTGTTCCTCAAGGCGGAGCGCCTCCCGGACGGCCGGCGGACCTACCGCCTCCGCCCCGAGCCCCCCGAGCCCACCGCCTACGCCCAGGACCTCCTGCGCCAGGTCTTCGGCGAGGAGGCGGGCTAAGTACTCCTGCCACGGCGGGGGCCCCAAAGAAGCCCATCCGAGGCCTAGGGAAGGCTTTCTGTAACCAAGGGGCGGCCACCCAGAGCCTCATCCCCTTTTCAGGTAGGCCCCGCTATAATGGTCCTTAAGGCAATGGAGCCCGCCTAAACCGCCCGCTGGGCTGATGGCTCCTACCCGAAGGGGTGGGGGCCTTTGGCTTTCCACCCCGGAAAGGAGGAAAGGCCGATGGACTGGGGTGTGGCGGCGATCTGGTTGGGGCTTGCGGTGCTGGCCACCCTGATCTCCGTGGGGCTCCGCCTCTCGGTGGCCTTAACGGAGATCCTGGTGGGCGTGGCGGCGGGGGCCCTCCTGGGCAAGGACCTCCTTCAGACCAACGCCTCTTGGGTGGCGTTTCTGGCGGGGGTGGGCAGCGTCCTCCTCACCTTCCTGGCGGGCGCGGAGCTGGACCCGGAAACCCTCAGGCGAAGCTGGAAGGAGGCTTTGAACATCGGCCTGGCGGGCTTTTTCGCTCCCTTTTTAGGGGCGAGCTTCCTGGCCCACACCCTTCTGGGCTGGGAGGCCCGGGCCAGCTGGCTCGCCGGGGTGGCCCTATCCACCACCAGCGTGGCCGTGGTCTACGCCGTCATGCTGGAGCTGGGCCTCAACAGGACGCCCTTCGGCAAGGTGATCCTGGCGGCCTGCTTCGTGAACGACCTGGGGACGGTCCTGGCCCTGGGCCTTCTCTTCGCCCCCTTCACGGCCAAGACCCTGGCCTTCGCCCTTGGCCTGCTTCTCGCCCTCTTTTTCCTGCCTTCCTTTACCCGCCGGCTCTTCGCCCGCGCTGGCGGGGGCACCTACGAGCTGGAGGCCAAGTTCCTCCTCCTCGTCCTCTTCGCCCTGGGGGCTTTGGCGGTGTGGAGCGGTTCCGAGGCCGTGCTCCCCGCCTACCTGGTGGGCATGGTCCTGGCGGAGAACGTGGGCAAGGACCACGGCCTCCTGAGGCGCCTGCGCACCCTGACCCTGGGCCTCCTCACCCCCTTTTACTTCCTGCGGGCGGGGAGCCTGGTGAGCCTGCCGGCCCTGGCGGCGGGGTTTGCGGGGTTTTTGCTCCTCCTCCTGGCCAAGATGGTCAGCAAGCTCCTGGGGGTCTACCCGGCGACCCTGGCCTTTCGCTACCCAAGGCGGGACGCCGCCTACACCACCCTCCTCCTGTCCACCGGCCTCACCTTCGGCACCATTTCCAGCCTCTACGGCCTGACCCACGGCATCATCAACGAGGCCCAGTACTCGCTCCTGGTGGCCGCCGTGATCGCCAGCGCCGTGGTGCCCACCTGGATCGCCAACCGCTTCTTCCTCCCCCACCACCACGTGGAGGCGGCCCGGGGGCTTAGGGAGGAGGTCAAACCGTGAGCGGAGGAAAGAGGGCCCTTCAGGCCGCCCTGGGGTCAAGTCGCGATTTTTGTGGGTTTTTCTTCCACGGCCCAAAGCGGGTCCATGTCCAGGTAACGCCGGAAAGCCCAGTCCTCCGTGGCCCTCAGCATCACCACCGTGGCCAGATTCACCAGGCTCC
>Ga0308405_1001380_pt1 | contig 12265 bp, 7 predicted proteins | sample HotsprSampleMS13_FD_203473 | JGI IMG/M metagenome (GOLD analysis project Ga0308405, IMG submission 203473) | Hot spring phototrophic mat microbial communities from Mushroom Spring, Yellowstone National Park, Wyoming, United States - 20060912_MS13 ...
GAGAGGGAGTGAGATAAGCTGTCGAGTGCCGAGGAGCAGCACAGTGAGTGGAAGCAAGAGCAGGAAAGAGAACAATCCCACGACACCATAGGTTACTGTGGCAGCCGCTGCTGCTGTCGTCGGAACACCTGCTGCTTGCAGATCCGCCGCGAAGACCAGGGCACCGGCTGCCGAGCCAGCTGGGGTGACAGTACTAACCGCGACCCGATGGAGATCAGCCCGGAAGAGTCTCGAGAGCGGTACAGAAAACCCCGAAGCAGCGAGCAGGAGACGCAATTGCCAGATGATGGACAGCAGAACGAGCCCTTGGGCAGCACTGGTCAGGAGTAGACATTGTGGTCGGACAACTGGGAAATGACGCAATTCCGCCAGCTCAGTTCGATGCCGCAAGAGAAACAAGGTCACCAGCAAAACGAAGATAAAAAAACCACGCTCGGGCGGCAAATGCGCGAAACCGGGACCAGCTGCCTGAAATCGAGAAATCGCCCGACACGTCGTCCTCCTGAATGTGACGAGCCCTCGGCAGTGCTGCCGAGGGCTCATCGTTCTGGTAGCGGGGGTGGGATTCGAACCCACGACCTCTGGGTTATGAGCCCAGCGAGCTGCCGCTGCTCCACCCCGCGGCGGACGAGCGGATGGGTCATCGCAAACCATCTCGTCGGGTGTGCGAGCAGCGGCCTCACCTCCCACGCGGTTGCCCGCGCAGTACTCTCCGGCGCTGGTGTGGGGCACGACCCGGTTCGGGATGGAGCGGGGTGTTGCCATACCGCTCTCGGCCACGCGCACACGCGACGAGAAGGAAAGACGCTTCGACGGACGGGCTCGATCGCTGAGGTCGGCTCTGCTGTGCCTGCTTGCTCGGTCGACGGGCGAGAAGCGAGGTGAGGACTGGCCTCGGCCATGAGGACGGCTTGGCTCCAGTCGGTTACCCGCTGTCCACCGGCCGCCTCGCTACCGGGTCATCTCCCCGGGGCCTTACCCCCGTGTGGGGTGGGACGGCTCATCTTGGGGTGGGCTTCCCGCTTAGATGCTGTCAGCGGTTATCCCGTCCGGACATGGCTACCCAGCGCTGCCGGTTGGCCGACAACTGGCACACCAGCGGTCCGTCCAGCCCGGTCCTCTCGTACTAGGGCCAGCTCCCCGCAACCGTCCGACGCCCGCGGCGGATAGAGACCGAACTGTCTCACGACGTTCTGAACCCAGCTCACGTGCCGCTTTCATGGGCGAACAGCCCAACCCTTGGGACCTCCTCCAGCCCCAGGATGCGACGAGCCGACATCGAGGTGCCAAACCGGGCCGTCGATGTGAACTCTTGGGCCCGATCAGCCTGTTATCCCCGGGGTAGCTTTTATCCGTTGATCCACGGCCCGCCCACACAGAACCGTGGGGTCACTTGGCCCGCCTTTCGGCCCTGCTCGGGATGTCCCCCTCGCAGTCAAGCCCCCTTGCTGCCCATGCACGCTCCGGCCGATTGCCATCCGGCCTGAGGGGACCGTTGGGCGCCTCCGTTACCCTTTAGGAGGCGACCGCCCCAGTCAAACTGCCCACCAGCCACCGTCCCTGCCCGCGTTCCCGCGGGCCAGGTGAGGGCGCAAACCCCGCCAGGGTGGTATCTCACCGGCGGCTCCACGGAGCCTGGCGGCCCCGCTTCTCAGCCTCCCACCTATCCTGCACAGGCCGGGCCCGCACCCAGTGGCAAGCTGCAGTCAAGCTCCACGGGGTCTTTTTGTCCCGCCGCGGGTCACCCGCTTCTGCACGGGTCCAGCAGTTTCACCGGGCCCCCCGTCGAGACAGTGCCCACGTCGTGACGCCTTTCGTGCGGGTCGGAATTTACCCGACGAGGAATTTCGCTACCTTAGGACCGTTATAGTTACGGCCGCCGTTCACCGGGGCTTCCCTTCGGGGCTCTCCACCCCTCCGGTTCACCTTCCGGCACTGGGCAGGCGTCAGCCCCGATACCTCGGCTTTCCGCCTTCGCCGAGACCTGTGGTTTTGGTAACCAGTCGCGCGGGCCTGCTCTCTGCAACCCCCTCGGGCTCATCACCCTACCGGGGCCCCCCTTCTCCCGAAGTTACAGGGGCAATTTGCCGAGTTCCTTGACGGGGGTTCTCCCGTCCGCCTCGGTGTCCTCCACCAGCCGACCTGTGTCGGTTTGCGGTACGGTCACCGCCGCCCTCGCTAGAGGCTTTTCTCGGCCAAACCGCCAGATCCGCTCGGCAGGGCCGCACCCCCGCCTCGCACTCGCCAGTCGGCGCTTCCGGCCGGGCTTTCCCTCGGCCACGCCCCCTGGCTTGGACGGTCCCTCCGACCGCCGGACCCTCGGCCTGGCGTCCCCCCATCGCTCGATCGGGCGCCGGTGGGGCCGGAATCTTGACCGGCTGCCCCTCGCCTACGGCTTCCGCCCTCAGCTGAGGACCGCCTCACCCGCAGCTGACAAGCATCGCTGCGGAACCCTTCGGCACTCTCCGGCGGGGCGGATTCTCACCGCCCTTCCGCTACTCGTGCCGGCATTCGCACTCGGCGCCGCTCCAGCACGGCTCCCGCCGCACCTTCCCCGCCGACGCCGACGCTCCCCTACCGCCGCACGCCGCCTCTCGCAGCGCGCGACCCGCGGCTTCGGTGCCGGGCTTCGCCCCGCGTCATTTTCGGCGCACGGGCGCTCGACCAGTGAGCTGTTACGCACTCTTTCAAGGATGGCTGCTTCTAAGCCAACCTCCTGGTTGTCTGCGCACCCGCACCTCCTTGACCACTCAGCCCGGACTTGGGGACCTTAGCCGGCGGTCTGGGCTGTTCCCCTCTCGACCCAGAACCTTTTCGCCCCAGGTCTCACTCCTGCCGACCAGCAGCCAGCATTCGGAGTTCGCCTCGGCTTGGTAGGCCAACGCCCCCGCACCGAAACGGTGCTCTACCTCCAGCTGCCTCCCAGCAAGGCTGACCCTCAAGCCATTTCGGGGAGAACCAGCTATCTCCGGGTTCGCTTGGCATTTCACCCCTACCCCCAGCTCCTCCGAGCCCTTTGCCACGGACACCGGTTCGGCCCTCCACGCAGGTCTCCCCCGCGCTTCAGCCTGGCCAGGGGTAGCTCACCCGGTTTCGGGTCGGCCAGGCGCGACTTGCTCGCCCGCTTCAGACTCGCTTTCGCTCCGGCTCCAGGTGCCTCCCCCTTCGCCTCGCCACGCCCGGCCACTCGCCGGCTCATGCTCCAATAGGCACGCCGTCACCGCTCAGCGCGGCTCCGACCGCCTGTGGGCACACGGTTTCAGGCGCTCTTTCACCCCCCTCGCCGGGGTCCTTTTCACCGTTCCCTCACGGTACTCTCCACTATCGGTCGGTCAGGGTGTTTAGCCTTGGAGGGGTGGTCCCCCCAGCTTCCCACAGGGTTCCTCGTGCCCCGTGGTACTCACGCACCTGTCCCACGAGCACCTGCGCAGTCCGCCTACGGGACTCTCACCCTCTCCGGTCGCCCCTTCCAGCAGCGTTCGGCTCCCACTCAGCCACCCGCGGCCGCCCTGCCGCTTGGCCCGGACAGGCCGTCCAACCCCGTCGCCGCTTCCGGACGGCAGCCCTCTGGGCGACGACGGTTTGGGCTCCTCCCGTTTCGCTCGCCACTACTCCGGGAATCACTCTCTCTTCCTCGGGGTACTGAGATGTTTCACTTCCCCCGGTGCCCACCCTCCCAGTCGAGCAAGAGGTCCCCCTCTCACCCTTCCCAAGAGGGCGACGCGGCTCCCCACCGCGCCAGGTTGCCCCATTCGGACACCCCCGGATCTCCGCTCGCCCGCAGCTCCCCGGGGCGTTTCGCCGCTCGGCCGCGTCCTTCCTCGGCCCTGACCACCTAGGCATCCACCGTGTGCCCCTCACCCCAGTCCGCACCAGTAGCTTCTGCTCGCCACCGGCAAACAGGCACAGCGGAACCACCTCGGCGCTTTCGAACCCATCAGTTCAGCGCGATGACACATCCACTCGCTTGTTAAGGTGCCTGCGCTCGATGTGGAGCTGAGGGGACTCGAACCCCTGACCTCCGCCGTGCAAAGGCGGCGCTCTCCCAACTAAGCTACAGCCCCATAATCGACGAACGGTGGGCGTTCCTGGATTCGAACCAGGGACCTCACCCTTATCAGGGGTGTGCTCTAACCAACTGAGCTAAACGCCCACGCCACCCCGACAACTCGGGTGTGGTCGAGTGCCAGCGACCGACCTCGACAACGAGGTGACGGCTCCGGGTTCGGGGACCAGCAGGCGGACGCCCTCCGCGGGGAGCAGCCCCGCCTCCTCAGGCGAGCCTCCCTGGCCCCGCCCCGTCCTGCACCCTCCGGTGCTGCGCCACCCCGGTTGACCCGGGAGCCAGTGCTCCCTAGAAAGGAGGTGATCCAGCCGCACCTTCCGGTACGGCTACCTTGTTACGACTTCGTCCCAATCACCAGCCCCACCCTCGACGGCTGCCCCCAGCGTGCGCCGGTTGGCCCACCGGCTTCAGGTGAAGCCAGCTTTCGTGACGTGACGGGCGGTGTGTACAAGGCCCGGGAACGTATTCACCGCCGTATGGCTGACCGGCGGTTACTAGCAACTCCGCGTTCACGCAGGCGGGTTGCAGCCTGCGATCCCCACCACGACCAGGTTTGCGGGATTGGCTCCAGGTCGCCCCTTCGCTGCCCACTGTCCCGGTCACTGTAGCGTGTGTGTCGCCCAGGGCGTCCGGGCCATGCTGACTTGACGTCATCCCCTCCTTCCTCCGGGCTTTCCCCGGCAGTCGGGTCAGACACCCGCGTAACTGACCCCGAGGGTTGCGCTCGTTGCGGGACTTAACCCAACACCTCACGGCACGAGCTGACGACAGCCATGCAGCACCTGTGCCACCGCTCCCTCACCGGGCACCCCAGCCTTTCAGCCAGGTCCGGTGGCATGTCAAGCCCTGGTAAGGTTCTTCGCGTTGCGTCGAATTAAACCACACGCTCCGCTGCTTGTGCGGGCCCCCGTCAATTCCTTTGAGTTTTAGCCTTGCGGCCGTACTCCCCAGGCGGCGGGCTTACTGCGTTGGCGCCGGCACGGATGGGGTCAACACCACCCACACCTCGCCCGCATCGTTTACTGCGTGGACTACCCGGGTATCTAATCCGGTTCGCTCCCCACGCCTTCGCGCCTCAGCGTCAGGGACGGGCCAGCGGGCCGCCTTCGCCACCGGCGTTCCTCCCGATCTCTACGCATTTCACCGCTACACCGGGAATTCCACCCGCCTCTCCCGCCCTCGAGCCAGGCCGTCCCGCGCGACCCTCCCCGGTTGAGCCGGGGACTTTCACACGCGGCGTACCCAGCCGCCTACACGCCCTTTACGCCCAGTGACTCCGGGTAACGCTCGCCCCCTACGTCTTACCGCGGCTGCTGGCACGTAGTTAGCCGGGACTTGCTCCGAGGGTACCGTCACTCGTTCGTCCCCCCGAACAGCGGTTTACACCCCGAAGGGCTTCCTCCCGCACGCGGCGTCGCTCCGTCAGGGTTGCCCCCATTGCGGAAGATTCCCTGCTGCTGCCTCCCGTAGGAGTCGGGCCCGTGTCTCAGTGCCCGTGTGGCTGGCCATCCTCTCAGACCAGCTACCCGTCATCGCCACGGTAGGCCGTGACCCTACCGTCTAGCTGATAGGCCGCAGGGCCCTCCGAGCACAGCACAGTCGCCTGCGCCTTTCCTTGGCCGGCCCACCACCAGCCAAGCGTATGGAGTATTAGCCCGAGTTTCCCCGGGTTATCCCCCGCACCCGGGCAGGTTCCCCACGTGTTACGCACCCGTCCGCCACGGTCGGCACGCCCAAGCGTGCTCCCGTCCGACTTGCATGCATTAGGCACGCCGCCAGCGTTCCCCCTGAGCCAGGATCAAACTCTCCATCCCCGATCACTCCACCAGACCTTGCCCGTCCTCCGAAGAGGACGAGCCAAGCTCTCGATCGATCCGAGCTGTCGGCCGCTTCCGGCCACGAGGGCTCAGTGCACTCGACCACACCCCAGTTGTCAAGGTGCTCGCGGAGCACTCCGCTCCGCCAGGCGCATCAGATACTATACCCAGCCAGCTCGCTCGTGTCAAGGGGATCGCTCACGATCCAACGACCTCCGCTTCCTCTGTCCCTCTCGCACGACCCTCTTCCAGTCTCCCGGTCGCCCGCGCCAGGCACCCAGCCAACCACCACAACAGTCAGCCCCCTCCGCCCCACGCTCACCAGTACCGTGCCCGGTCCTCTCAGTCCCGCTCCCAAAGTCTCTCCCACCGGCGCTTCCACCGCAGTATCATGCAGGGCGAGCGTGAACCGCTCGCGAATCGGCTCCACTGCGATCCGCTGCTCGTTTGCCGGGAAAGGAGCGTTTCGTGGAACGACCACTCATCGGGATCACCCCCGATCTCGCACACCAAGAAGCCGCCCACGGTCCAACCGAGCGACTTTTCCTCAACCTCGATTACGCGCAAGCTGTCTGGCAGGCTGGAGGCATACCCGTCGTGCTCCCACCGATCGATGAGCCTAAAGCCTTCCTCAGCTCCTTGAATGGGCTTCTCCTCACTGGCGGCGGCGACATCGATCCCCAGCAGTACGGCGCAGCAACCACCCATCCCCTGACGTACGGTGTATCCGAGACTCGCGATCGCTTCGAGATCGCTCTGATTCGTGCAGCACTCGAGCGTGACTTGCCTGTCCTCGCCATCTGTCGCGGCATCCAAGTGCTCAATGTCGCGCTCGGTGGTACGCTCTACCAGCACCTGCCCGATGAAATCCCCAATGCCCTGAACCACCGCCAACACGAACTCGGCATCCCATCCGGCGAGGTTGCACACCCGGTCACCATCGTTCCCGATTCCCTTCTGGCCCGTATCGTCGGCACGACTGAACTTATGGTGAATTCCTATCATCATCAGGCAGTTGCAACGCTCGCCACCCCACTCCGGGTTGTGGCCGTTGCTCCTGACGGATTCATCGAAGCAGTCGAGCTTCCGGGCCAGAGCTTCGTGCTCGCTGTTCAGTGGCATCCGGAACGCCTTTTCGAGCGTTTCCCCGCGCACTTCGCCTTGTTTGCGGCCCTGGTCGATGCAGCCCGAGCAACACGGCTTCGTCAACAGCCAGCACTCCCGCGAATCGACGGCGAAACGTGAGCGAGCCGGGCTGGTCGTTGTCCGCCCCGCTCGTAGAAGGTCTGTGATCGACTCGTCCACTCAGCCGAGCGCGACGATCGATTCCACGGCGGCTTCCGTCTGCTCACCGCGATGACTAACCTGGGCGAGTCGCTGCTGGAACTCATCCGGCATGGCGGCTCTGAGAACGTCATCGATCGTTTCCACCAGCACGAACCGCATGTTCTCGCGGAGTGTCGGCGGCAATTCGTCAAGATCCATTTCGCTGCGCTTCGGCAAGATGAACACCTTGATTCCCGCTCGCTGAGCCGCTAACGCCTTTTCTTTGATGCCCCCCACCGGCAGTACTTGCCCACGCAGTGTGATCTCTCCGGTCATCGCCACAACCTCCCGGACCGGAATACCGGTGAGGAGGGAAACCAGAGCTGTCACCAGCGTGACGCCTGCCGAGGGACCATCCTTCGGAATCGCACCCGAAGGAACATGGATGTGAATGTCCGACTCCTTCATGAAGTCCGGCTCGATACCGAATTGCTCAGCCCGGCTCCGCACGATGCTGAGAGCAGCCTGGGCCGACTCGCGCATCACCTCGCCGAGTTGCCCTGTGATGATCAGGTTCCCGCGACCAGGCATGCGGGTCGCCTCGATGAACATGATGTCGCCACCGACCGGCGTCACCCCGACACCGATCGCCACGCCTGGCTGCGAGGTGCGTTCCGACAATTCCTCATAGTGGTATCGCCGCTTTCCGAGGAATTCGTGCACGACATCCACAGAGATCTCGCGCGGAACTTCTTGTCCCTCGGCGAGACGCGTCCCCAGTTTGCGCGCGATCGCCGCGATCTCGCGCTCCAGGTTCCGCACGCCAGCCTCGCGCGTGTAATGCTGAATAATCTCGAGAATCGCCTCGTCACTGAAGACGAAGTCCTCCGGATTCAACGCGTGCCGACGGAACTGCTTCGGAATCAGATAGCGGCGCGCGATCTGCAGCTTCTCTTCGTCGGTGTACCCGGACAGCACCAAGATCTCCATTCGGTCGCGCAAGGCCGGCGGAATCGTGTCCAAAACGTTGGCGGTCGCGATGAACATGACCTTCGAAAGGTCGAATGGTACGTCCAGATAATGATCGCGGAACGTACTGTTCTGCTCCGGGTCGAGCACCTCGAGCAGTGCCGAAGCCGGATCACCACGCCAATCCGTTCCGACTTTATCGATTTCGTCCAACACGAAGACCGGATCGTTCGTTCCCGCCCGGCGGATCGCCTGGATGATCCGACCAGGCATCGCGCCGATGTACGTACGCCGGTGCCCGCGGATCTCCGCCTCATCGCGAACGCCACCCAGCGACATACGAGTGAAGGCTCGACCGAGCGCGCGAGCGATCGACTGGGCCAGACTCGTCTTGCCGACACCCGGCGGTCCCACGAAGCAGAGAATCGGCTCGCGTCCAGGCTCGCTGTCCTCTCCGCGCTCCTTGCGTAGGCGCCGGACAGCCAGATACTCCAGGATCCGCTCCTTGATTTTCTCAAGGTCGTAATGATCCTCGTCGAGAATTTGCCGCGCCCGAGCGATATCGATCTCGCCTTCAGTGCTGCGGTTCCAGGGTAACGAAACCAACCAGTCCAGATAGGTCCGGATGACACCATACTCGGCTGACGCCGGCGGCAGTTTGCTCATCCGCTCGAGTTCGCGCAATGCCTCGCGGCGAGCCTCCTCCGGCATCCCGGACTGCTCGATCTTGGCCCGAAACTCGTTGATTTCTGCTTCCTGCTCGCTCGTCTCCCCCAGTTCGCGTTGGATCGCCTTCAGCTGCTCGCGCAGGTAGAACTCGCGCTGCGAGCGAGCGACCTCCTCCTGGACTTCGCTCTGGATCTTCTTGCCCAATTCCAGGAGATCCAGCTCGCGACTCATGAAGGCATTCAGACGCAGCAGCTTATCACGCACACTGTCGAGTTCGAGCAGCGCCTGGCGCTCCTCTGGGTCCATCCGGAGGTTGGACGCCAAAAGATAAACCAGGTGCAAGGGATCGTCGATGTTGAGGGCCGCCGTGACCAATTCCTCCGGCAAGTTGGAAACCAGCGAGACCAGTCGCTGGAATAGCTCGAGCGCTGTCCGCGTCAACGCCTTGACTTCGATCGTATCCTCGACCAGCTCAGGAATCTCCTCGACGAGCGCCTTCAGGTAGGGTTCCTCAGCTACCCATTCCACGATGCGTACGCGACGCAACCCGTGGACAGCCAATCGCACGGTTCCATCGGGCACGCGCATCATCTGTTGGATACTGCCGATCGTCCCAACCTGATAAACGTCGTCTGGACCGGCCCCTTCCTTCTTCGGATCCTTCTGCAAAACGAGGACAAGCAGACGGTCACCCGATGCGACATCATCGATCAAGCGCAGCGATCGAGGCTGACCTGCTGCCAGAGGAACGACGGTCGTCGGGAACACCACCGTGTTGCGCAGCGGCAAGACAGGTAGGAGCTTCCGCTCACGCGGGATTTCCTGCTCGACCGCCTCCTCGTTCTCGACCGTTTCCTCTTTCCGTGCTTCCAATTCTCGGTTACGCAGTTCGTCCATCATCGATCGACTCCTCTAATTCAGGGTTCAGTCGCGGGTCGGAGCGGGACAGTCCGCGTATGTCTGAGCCGCGGCAGGCGAACCTCCAGAAATCCACGCTCGTAGATCGCTTCCACCGCATCGAGGTCAACAGGAAAGGGCAGCAAGACTTCAGCCTCGAAGGGTCCGTACGCGATCCCCATCTCGTGATAGGTCCGCCGCTGTCCTTCCTCGCGCGGCCTGCGGACTCCCGAGATCTGGAGCGTCGAGTCGTTCACGATCACCTCGATCTCGTCTTCGCGCAGGCCAGCGAGTTCCGCCCGGACGACCAAACCCCGCTCGTCTTCATAGACTTCGAGCGGCGGACGCCAAGGGCGCGCCGCCATTCGCAGCAGCGGCGAGAAACCGACGTACCACGTCTGGAAAGCTTCCACGATCTCTTGCCGGATCCGGTCACGCTCCTGACGCGTGCCACGCCGCACGACCAGCATGCTTCGACGCCCCCTTCACTGCCTCGCGCCGCTCCCGGATCACGGCGCTCTCTCGATCCGGCCAACTCCGCTTGGCAGTATACCACCACCCGGTATCACTTGCCAACGATCAGCGCAATTACCTTGCCACACATCATAGCAGATTCACCAGTTCTGGCCCATAGAGCAGAGCGAGCACCGCCAACCCCCAGCCCACGATGGCGAGGAGCAGCGGACGATCATCCAGGAGCACCTGCTCGGGCATCCCGCCTAAATCGCGACGGTAAACGAGGTAAAGATAGCGAAAAATACCGTAAAGAACGAACGGGATGGTCACCATCATCACGTGCCCGTCCGGAAGATTCGGCGCCGAGAAGGTGTAGAGCGCATATGCCATGATGGTGGACGTCGCAGTGATCTGCAGAAGCGCATCCAACAACGGGACCGGGTAATCATCCAGCGTACGCCGATGGATTCCCGCTGCCTCCTCGAGCAGCACCGCCTCGTGACGCCGCTTCGCGACGGCGAGAAACAGCGCCAAAAGAATCGTGCACACGTACAACCACGGCGAAAGCGGAACATGGATTGCAGCCGCCCCACCCCAGATCCGGAGGACGAAGCCTCCCGCGATCGCCAGCACATCGACCAGGACCACATGCTTGAGCACGAGACTATACGCTGCCATCAGGGTTACGTACGCACTGACCGCCAGGAGCGCTGATCCCCCAACAACGACCGCTGCGCTGACAGCCAAAAGGAGCGCGCCGACCATGGCACCCCACACCTGCCAACCGTGTAGTCGCCCCGCAGCAACCGGCCGATAACGCTTCAGTGGATGGCCACGGTCAGCCTCGGCATCGCGCCAATCATTGAAAAAATAGACCGCGCTCCCCGCCGCACTGAACGCGACGACGGCAAGAAGGCCACGGCCGATTTGCGCCGGATCCAGAAGTTCACGCCCGAAGATGAGCGGGGCCAAGACGACGGCATTCTTCAACCATTGCCGGGGACGCGCAGTGACCATGAGGTCACGCAGAACCGATAGTGTCGCATGAACCGAATCTACTGACGACCACGCCATCGGTCATTCATCCACTCGTCTCGAGCGCCGCTTCCTGGTAGACACTGTCTGCGTTCCACAACATCCACGAATTGAGCCCAGCATCGTACACCGCTCGAATTTGGGCACGTACCTCATCCGGTCCGTATGGTTTGCCACGTCCGTACGAAAAATCTTGCAACCACGGTCGGAACTTGGCACGAGCCTCTGGAACGCGCTTCAGCCCATTCTCGAGACTGTACCGGATCACTTCGTACGGATGGTCATTCGGCAACTCGTATCCGAGCGATCCGCTCCAGAAGTGCGAGGGATAAAGCATCGGGCAAACGTAATCGACCACCCCGGCCACCGCTTCCAGATTTTGTCCAATACCACTGTCAGCCATTTCCCACATCGTCAGTCCAAAAATGTCTGCGGCGAGATACGCCGGCGTCGGCAAGAGCGCTTCGTGCGCGCTCCGCAAGAATGCACTGATCGCTGCTGCCCGGTTCTCCGCAGTGTGGGCAACACCGTAATCGGCCTTCTGCAAGGGACCGTCCGTTGGGAAGCGGATGTAGTCGAGCTGGATCTCGTCGAACCCCATCGCTGCTGCCTCGAGCGCGAGCGCGATGATGTAGTTCCACACTTCCTGGCGATACGCATTGACCCATGCCAAGCCGTTCCAGGTCCGCCATGCCTGCCCGGTCGTCCGGTCCTTAATTGCCCATTCCGGCCGAGCCTCAGCCAGGATCGGATCCTCGAAAACGACGATCCTAGCGATGGTATAGATTCCACGCGCCTTCAGATCCTTGACGAGCTTCGCCGGATCCAGGATCGGACGCACCGCACCGATGTCGCGAGCCAGCTCGACGCGCGTGTCATAATAGACGTGTCCCGTACTATCCTTGAGATCGATAACGACCGCGTTCAACTCGGTTCGGTCGACGAGCTGCAGCCGTTTCTCGAGCGACTCCGGTTTTGCAGCGACCAGAGCATTGATGTAGATAGCGCGGATCACGATTGGCTCCAGCGAGACGTCGAGTCGAAAGTTTTCCGGAACGGTCAAGACGGCGGCACGAAAACCAGGAGCTTT
>Ga0308405_1001383_pt1 | contig 12252 bp, 17 predicted proteins | sample HotsprSampleMS13_FD_203473 | JGI IMG/M metagenome (GOLD analysis project Ga0308405, IMG submission 203473) | Hot spring phototrophic mat microbial communities from Mushroom Spring, Yellowstone National Park, Wyoming, United States - 20060912_MS13 ...
GCTAGTCGATGGGGCCAAAGTTTGGCTGGGGTGCGTGGACTCGAACCACGACCGGCGGATCCAGAGTCCGCTGTCCTGCCGTTAGACGACACCCCAGCGAAGCATGCCCGATCCCTCGGGCAGAGGTTATGGTACACTCTGAGGGGCAGATTGGCAAGCCCCTTGGGTCCTTTATGGAGGAAAGCCTTTTGCAGATCCTAAGCCGGTATGTTTCCCCCCTGGCCGCAGAAAGCCTGGTGCGCCGGGCCACGGCCCAGGGGGTGCCTTCCCGGCCCGAGGACTGGGCCAGGCTGGTGGAAGGGACCCTCTGGCCGGAGCTCAAGCGGCTCCTCCCCTTCAAGGAGATGCCCCCAGAGCTCAAGGCCTGGTTGCGGGAACTTAGGGACCTGGCAGCTTTGGAGCCCGAAGAGGAAGGCGAAGAAGAGGAAGAGGGCCGCCTCGAGGCCGTGGACCTAGAGGACCCCACGGCCCGGGCCCAGCTGGCCCAGCGCCTAGCCCGCCTCGAGGGCGTGGCGGGGGTGGTGGTGGCCGGGGAGAGCGGCAAAGAGGAGCTCTTCTCCGGAGAACCGGTTTTCTTGGAACCCGGCCACCTTCTCCTAAAACGGCAGGGCTACCGCACCTTTTATGCGGTGCTAGGGGACAACCTGGTGGCCCTTCGCGCTCTAGGCCAGGGGTACGTGGGGATCCTGGCCCGCAAGGAAACCAACGTGGGCCGCCTCTTGCACGGGCTGAGGCGTTTAGTCAGCATAGTGGAGGTAGAGGGATGAAAAGGTGGCTTTTCCTGATGGCGCTTACCGGCTTGGCCTTGGCCGCCCCCCTTCCTCAAACCTACGACCGCCTGGAGCGGGTCCTAGCCCAGGTGCGGGGGGATAACCCCAGCCAGGCCCTGGCCGCCTTGGACCAGGCCCAGAGCCTCTTGCGTCAAGAGGCGGAAGGCCTGCCCCCCGTTCTCCGGGATGCGGCCCTGGCCAACATCCAGGAGGCGCGCCAGGCGGTGCTGGGGAAGAGCCCCTGGGACCTCGAGGCCCGCCTCCTCCTGGTGCGCCACCTCCTGGGCAAAGCCCTTTACGACGGCTTTTTCACCGCCCCTCAAGGGGAAAAGGCCGCCTACCTTACCCGCTTGGCCCGGGCCACGGGTCTGGGCCAGGGGGTGGTGCAGGAGGCCGCGGGTCTCCCTCCGGAAGCGGCCAGGGGGCGCCTCGAGGGGCGCTACCTCCAGCTCATGGCCGAGGACCTCGCTCAAGCCCTCACCGCCACCTCCCGCCCCCAGGCCTACCTGGCCCTGGCCAGGGCCTACGCCCGCTTCCTGGTCATCCAGGACAGCCCCCAAAACACCCTGAGGGCCCAAGACTTCATCCAAGCCTTGACCAAAGTCTCTGGCGGGGAAGCCTTCCGCCCGGAGGTGCAGGAAATCCAGAAAAAGGTTCTGGCCTGGAGGGAGGCTCTCAGGCCGGGCGCCGCGGCCCCAGTTCCCAAACCCCAGGCCGGCACCCCGGCCCCCCCTCCCGCCCCAAGCCCCGCCACCCAGGCCCCATCCCCACCCCAGGCCAGCGCCCCAGCCCCATCGCCCTCCTCTCCCCTTCCAGTCCAGGAAAGCCCCCAGGTGGAAACCTTTTACGTGGCCTCCTGGGCAGACCCCGCCCTTAGGGAGCGCCTGCGCCGGGTAGCCTACGACCTGGGCTTCGCCTACTACCAGGACTTTCTGGAGGTCCTCACCCAGACCCAGCTCCAGCTGGGCCTGGCCACCGCCGCCCTGGGTCAGGGAAACCAAGGGGAGGCCAGGGCGCATCTGGAGGCGGCCTTTTGGAACTTTTCCGCTAAAATAGAGCCCCTGGCCGCCCTGGTGAACCCCAGCCTCACGGAAAGGACTCTAAGAGCCCTCACCCGCCTGACCCAGGCGGTGGGGGTGCGGGCCATAGATGTCTTCCCCGTGTACGAGGCCTTGGAGGAGCTAGGCCGCCAGTTCCGTACTGGCCCTAGGGAAACCCCCTGGCTGGACTTCCGGCTTAGCCTTCTGAACCTAGTGGGCATTCCTAGGGCGGTCTTCTTCCTCCTGGCCGCGGCTTTGGCCTTTTTCCCCCTCTACCTCATCCGGCTCACCTTCGGCGGGCGCAACGTTTACTGGAACCTCCTAGGCCTGGCCTTCCTCTTCCTCCTTCTGCCCATCCTGGCGGAGGGGCTTTCCTACTTCGGCTCGGTCATGGCCGAGTACGGGGGCCTACCCTGGCTGGCTGCTTTGGCCAACCTCTCCATCGGCCAGGGCCTCCTCCCCTACCTGGCCTGGGGGCTTTCCGCCTTTTTGGTGGTGGCCCTGGCGGGGGCGGGCCTCCGGGGCATCGCCGCCCAGTTCGGCCTCCTGAAGGAGCGGGGGGCGGAGGTGACGGCCAGCGGGATAGAGAGCAAGCCCGCCACCACCCTCACCAGCGAGACCATCGTGGAGTGGGACGAGGAGTTCTAATGCCACCCCATCCTGGCTACGCCAGGGTGGGGACCCCGGCAACAACCTTCCCGCGGCTTCCCTTTGCCTTGACTGCGCCGCGGGGGCTACTCCAGGCGGGTCCCCGGCAAAACCCCGTAGCCCCGGGCCCAGTCGGCGGCGGGCATGGGACGCCGGCCCTCGGGCTGGACCTCTAAAAGCCGGATGAGCCCTTCGCCCGTCCCCACCAGGACCCCCTCCCGGTCCACCGCCTGGACCACGCCGGGCTCCCCTTGACCCGGTTCGGGGCGCATCTTTAGAACTTTGACCCGCCTGCCCTCGTGGAAGAAGTAACTCCCGGGCCAAGGCTGGACCCCCCGGTGGCGGTTATAGATGGCCTCGGCGCTTTCCCCAAAGCGAATCCTCCCCTCCTCCTTGGTAAGGAGGGGGGCGTAGCTGGCCTCGCCCTCCTGGGGCGTGGGCGTGAGGTGGGGAAGGTCCTGCAAAACCTTTAGGAGAAGCTCTATGCCCTTATCCCTTAGGCGCTCGGCGAGGGCCACCGCGTCTTCCTCCGGCAGGATCTCCGTGCGCCAGAGGGCGTAGAGGGGGCCGGTGTCCAGCCCCTCCTCGGTCTTCATGATGGCCACCCCGGTCTCCTTCTCCCCCCGGATGAGGGCCCAGGGCACGGGGGCCGGGCCCCGGTACTTGGGCAAAAGGGAGGGGTGGAGGTTGAGGAAGCCGTAGGGGGGGACCTCGAGGACCTCCTTGGGCAGGATCTTGCCGTAGGCGGCGGTGACGGCCACCTCTGGACTCGCGGCCCGGAAAGTCTCCAGGAACTCCTCGTTCCCCTTGAGGCGCTCGGGCTTGAGGAGGGGGAGGCCGCGCTCCAGGGCGTACTGGGCCACGGGGCTCGGGGCGGGCTTCAGGCCCCTACCTTTGGGCTTATCGGGCTGGGTCACCACCAAGACCACCTGGTGGTGGCGGTTTAACGCATCCAGGACAGGCACCGCCCAGGAGGGGGTGCCGAAGAAGGCCACCCTCATGGGGAAAGCTCCTTCAAGAAGGCCCGGGCCTCCTTTTGGAAGCGGGCGAGCTCGGCCCGGTGCTCTTCCAGGAAGGCTTCCCGCTTGGGCCCAGGCAGGCGCTCAAAGAAGAGGATGCCGTCCAGGTGGTCTATCTCGTGCTGGAAGACCCGGGCCATATACCCCTCCAGCTCCAGGGTCCTCATGCGCCCCTCCTCGTCCTGGAAGCGGACCCGGATGCGCTCGGCGCGGGGCACCTCCTCGGAGTAGAGGCCGGGAAGGGAAAGGCACCCCTCTAACCCCTCCACCAGGCCCTCCCGGTGGGTGATGACGGGGTTGGCCACCACGTAGACCCGGCGCACCAGATCGCGGAGGGGCCTTTCCTCCTCGTCGGGCTCGTCGGCGTACTCCACCGCCACGAAAAATCTCTGGGAAAGGCCGATCTGCGGGGCGGCCAGCCCCACCCCCCGGGCCTCAAACATGGTTTCCAGCATCTCCTCGGCGAGCTTTTTTAGGCCGGAGAAGTCCTGAACGGGGCGGGCCTTTTTTCTAAGGACCGGGTCCCCGTAGAGGCGGATGGGGTAGATCATCCCGCTCATTCTAGCGCAAACTGCGCCCTTCCCAAAACCTGGCCCAGGGGCCTGACCCCGGGGGGAAGGGTGAGGAGGAAGGGGCCCACCACCTCCCCCGGGCGGAACCCCCCTTGGGGGCTGGCCTCCACCTCCTCCAGGCCCTCGAGGAGCCCCCTGGGCCCCACCACCTCCACGCTCTTCGGAGCGTAGTCCACCACCCTTAGCCCCCCCGGGGGCCTCAGGACCAGGGGCACCTCCTTGCGGAAAAGGACCTCCTCCCGGGCCACCACCCGCACGCGAGCGGGAGAGAGCCCCACCCCAGGAAGGGGGCCTTCCAGCCCGAAGGCGGTGAGGGCCACCTCCTCCCCCAGGTCCAGGCCCAGGGCCACCACCGCCAGCTCCACCTGGCTCCTGGGGCCCCTGGCCTCCACAAAGGCGGGCTCGGTGCGCACCCAGGCCCCCTGGGCCAGGACCTCCACCGGCAGGGTGCGGGTGAGGAGGGCCTCCACCCGCCCCTCCACCTTGGCGGGGCGCACCTCCAGGACCTCCACCCCCTGGGGGGCGGCCACCCGGACCTCCCGGCCAAAGGCCCCCTCGGCCCCGGAGAGGTCCAGGTAGGCGGAAACCGGAGGGGTCCCCTCCACCAGGTGGGCGGGGCCCCTAAGGCGCAGGAAGACCTCCTTGGGCACCCCTTCCGCCACCCGGTCCTTCTCCAGGCCCACCACCTGCAGGGGGACGCTCAAAGCCCGCTCCACCACGGGAGCCCGTTCCCTTAGGGAGTACCAGACGGCGAGGGCGGCCAGCAGGGAGAGGAGGAGGGCAGGCCAGTCACGCATGGACCACCTCCTTGAGCCGTTCCCGCAGGGCCTCGAGGGGAAGGGGCGGGGAAAGCCGCCCTCCCTCTGCCACCCGGATGGCCCCCGTCTCCTCGCTCACCACCAGGACCAGGGCATCGGAAACCTCGGAAAGCCCGATGGCCGCCCGGTGCCGGGTGCCCATGCCCACGTGGCCCTCGGAGAGGGGGAAGACGCAGCCTGCGGCGAAAAGCCGACCTCCCCGCAGGATGGCCCCCCCGTCGTGCAGGGGGGTCCCGGGGTGGAACAGGGTCACCAGAAGGCGGGCGGAGAGCCTGGCGTCCAGCACCTCCCCCGTGGCCGCATACTCCCCCAAGGGGGTGCGCCGCTCCAGGGCGAGGAGGGCCCCACAGCGCCTCTCCGAGAGGCGGGAGAGGCCGAGGAGGAGCTCCTCCAAGGCCAGGGAGGGGGCCCTGGGGCCCTGGGGCCGGCCTAAGCGCTCCAAGAGCCCCCTGAGCTCCGGCTGGAAGACCACGATCAGGGCGAAGGCCCCCAACGTGGCGGCGTTGCCGAGAAGCCAGGAAAGGGTGGAAAGCCCCAGGAGGGTGGAGAGGAACCAGACCAGGAGGTAGACCAGGACCCCCCGCACCAGGTTGAGGGCCCGGGTGCCCACGATGAGGCGCCAGAGGTAGTAGAAGAGAATGGTTACCAGGAAGATGTCTAAGAGGTCGCGCCAGGTAACGAGCATGGCCTACACCAAGCTCCTCCCGGGCCCCTCCCAGGAAAGCCCCAAGAGCCTGGCCCAGGTGGCCCCCAGGTCGGCGAAGCTCTCCCGGGTGCCCAAATCCCCCTTCACCCCCGGCCCCACCCAGAGGAGCATGCCGTACTCCCGGGTGTGGTCGGTGCCGAAGAAGGTGGGGTCGTTGCCGTGGTCGGAAACCAGGAAAAGGTGGTCCCCCGGGCCCAGGGCGGAAAGGAGCCGGGGAAGGAAGGCATCCACCTCCAAAAGGGCCCGGCCATACCCCTCCGGGTCCCGGCGGTGGCCGTACCTGGCGTCAAAGTCCACCAGGTTGGCGAAGATGAGGCCGGAGAACTCCTCTCCCAGGAGGGCCAGGGTCTTCTCCAGGCCGTCCTTGTTGTCCTTGGTCTTCACCTCCCGGGTGAAGCCCCGCCCGGCGTAAATATCTGGGATCTTCCCCACCCCCACCACCTCGAGGCCCCCCTCCTTGAGCAGGTCCAGGACGTTCCTGGGTGGTTCTAGGGCGAAGTCCTTCCTCAGATGCTCCAGGCGGTAAAAGGCCCCCGGCTCCCCGGCGAAGGGCCGGGCGATGACCCGGGCCACCTGGTGTTCGCCCTTTAGCATCTCCCGGGCCACCTGGCAGAAGCGGTAAAGCTCCTCCACGGGGAGCACGTCCACGTGGGCGGCCACCTGGAAGACGGAGTCCGCCGAGGTGTAGACGATGGGGTAGCCCGTCTTCAGGTGGGCCTCCCCATAGTCCCGGATGGCCTCGGTGCCGGAGTAGGGGCGGTTCAGGAGCCACCCCCCTACCCCGATGCGCTCGGCCCAGGCACGAAGAAGCTCCTCGGGGAAGCCCTCGGGGTAGGTGCGGAAGGGTCTATCCAGAAAGACGCCCACGAACTCCCAGTGCCCGGTGGTGGTGTCCTTGCCCGGGTTCACCTCCCGCATGCGGCCGAAAGCCCCTTTGGGCTCCTTGGGACGGGGCAGGGTGTGAACACCGGGAACCCAGCCCAGACCCAGGGCCGCCAGGTGGGGCAGGGCGATACCCGTCTTGAGGAGGGTGTGGTCCAGGGTGTCCGCTCCCTCGTCCCCGAAGAAGGGGGCGTCCGGCAGGTACCCAAGCCCCACCGAGTCCAGGACCAGGGCCACCACCTTCATCTAGGAGCGGAGCCCTCCTTCGTCCTCCTCTTCCGCCAGGGCCATGATCTCCTCGGGGGACATCTCGGAGAGAGCCCGGACCGCCTGGAACTCCTCCACCAGACCCTGGATTTCCTCCATGGCCTCCTCCAGGGAAAGCTCCCCGTCCCCGTACTCCTCCAAAACCTCCTCTATGGCCTCCAGGATCCCCACCGCGGCGCTGGCCTGGGAGAGGGCCTGGGCCAGCTCGGAAAGCCTGTCCGCTAGGTCCATATCCCCATGCTACCCCAAAAGCTCCGCCAGGCGGGAAAGGGCCCGCCCATACTTCTTAGCGAAGGCCCCGTGGCGGTAGCTCTCCGGAAAGAGGGCCCTCAAGGGCACCCCCGAAACCCGTAACTCCAGGCCAAGGTTATAGATTTGGTCCACGAAATGCACGAAGCGCAGGGCGTCGTTCTGGTCGGGGATAGGCTCCATGCCCCGCAGATAGACCACCTCCACCCTGGAGAAGAGGTAGCGGTAGCGGATGGGGTGGAGGGTGCGGAGATGGGCCAGGAGCTCAGGAAAGGCATCCAGGGTCTTGGAGCGGGGATCCTGATGGAAGCGCTCTAGGAGTTCCTGGTCCACCAGAGGGTCGGGGAGATGCTTTGGGTCGCGGTGGCGGAAGTCCTCCCCCTCTATCCTCTCCACGGCGAAGCGGCGGGCGAGGTTCTGGATCTGGTGCCTAAACTGCTCGGCGTTGAACCGCCCCTCCCCCAGAGCCCCCGGGGGGGTGTTGGAGGTGGTGGCCACCCTGAGGCCCTTCTCCATGGTGAGGGCCAGGAAGTGGGTGGCCATCTGGGCGTTCCCGGGATCGTCCAGCTCAAACTCGTCTATGAAGAGGTAGCGGAGGCCAGAAAAGCGCCTCGCTCCCTCCTTGAGGCCCATGAGGCCCAGGGCGTAGGTGAGCTCCTCAAAGGTGAGGAAGGCCTTGGGGCCCGGGGCCTCCCAGTAGGCGGCCACCAGGAGGTGGGTCTTGCCCACGCCAAAGCCCCCGTCCAGATAGACGCCCTGGGGACCCGGCATCCTGGGCCGGAGGAGGCCCCGGGGGCGGTCGTGGACCCAGCCTCGCAGGCGCGCCTTGGCCAGGGCCTGGGAGGGGTAGCGGGGGTCCGGGTGGTAGGTGGCGAAGGTGGCCCCCCGGAAGCGGGGGGGCGGGGCGAAGCTTTCAAGAAGCTTCTCCAGGTTGACCTCGGGGTAGCGCTCCGTGAGGCGCATCGCCCCCTAGGTTAGCCCAACACCCCGGCAAAAGGCGCCCTATGCTACCCTTAGGGGGTATGGTGCGGCTTTACGGCATCCCCGGGTGCGGTCCCTGTGAGATCGTGAAGATGTTTTTGGAACAAAAGGGGGTCCCCTACGAGTTCGTCAACGCCAGGAAGGACCCCGAGGCGGCCAAAAAGATCGCTGAGCTGGTGGGAAGCCCCACGGCCGGGGTGGTGCTGGAGTGGCAGGGGCGCCTCGAGGCCGTCCGCGGGGTCTCCCCGCAAAGCCTGAATGCCTGGCTCGCCCGCTACCGGGAAAGCGCCTAGCCCAGGGCCTTCAGGTGGTGCTCCTCATGGTAAGCGGCGGCCCTCAGCCAGCCCAGGGCGGTGAGGGGGCCAAAGAAGGGGTGGGGGAAGGTAGCGGGGTTATCGGGGTCGGCCTTTTCCGCCTCCTCCAGGAGAAAGCCCCGGGCCCTCTCCAGTAGGGCCAAAACCTCCTCCAGGCTTAGCCCCCCTTTGGGCCGGACGGGCTCGGGGGCCTGGGGCTTCCCTTCCTTGAACTCCCCGGGGACGAAGGGGACGGGGGGAAGGTTGTCCCCCGCCGCCACCCGCCTGAGCCGCCTCAGAACCCGGGCGGTGGAGTCCTCCACCAGGGCCACGTGCTCGGCCACCATGAGGGGGGTCCAGGCCCCCTCCCGAAGGGGGGTGGTGAGCCAGCTGGGGTCCGCCTCACGAAGCCGTAGGAGGAGGGCCTTGCGGCTTTCCTCAAGCCGCCTCAGGGCCTCTTCCCAGGTTCCGTAGTCCTCCAACCGAGCCATGCCTTAGTGTAAACCAGCCCGAAAGGCCGTGTTCCCTCCTATAATGGGACCATGCGGGTCGTCTCGGTGAGCGAGGCCCAAAACCGCCTCTTTGAGCTCCTCCGCCAGGTGGAGGCCGGAGAGGAGGTCCTCATCCTGGACCAAGGAGTGCCCGTGGCCCGCCTCAGCCCGGTCCTGGGGTCCGCAAGGCTTATCCAGCTGGAGCTCCAGGGCCTCCTCCGCCGAGGAAAGGGAAAGCCTCACCTGGAAGACCTTCCTCTGCCCACCCCAAAGGAAAGCGTTCTACGGGCCCTCCTGGAGGAACGTGAAGGGGAATGAAGTTCTGGGACACCTCGGCTCTCGTCCCCCTCTTGGTGCGAGAAGCGGCCACGCCCTGGGCAGAACGCCTCCTCGCCGAGGACGGGGAGATGGTGGTGGCCTGGACGGCCGAGATGGAAGCGATCTCGGCCCTGGCCCGTAGGAAGCGGGAGGGGGCCCTTAAGGATGAAGGCCACGCCTTGGCCTTGAAACGCCTTCAGAGGCTCAAGGTCGCCTGGCACGAAGTCCTCCCCTCAGAAAGGGTGCGCCGGGAAGCCCTCCGCCTCCTCCAGACCCACCCTTTAAGGACCTTGGATGCCCTTCAACTGGCTTCCCTCCTGGTGGCGGCCGAGGGGGATCCAGAAGCCTTCCCCCTGGTAACTCTGGATGGGCGGCTTGCCCTGGCGGCCTCCTTGGAAGGGGTTCTCGTGATAGGGCCTTCGCCTTCGGTATAATCCCCCCATGCTCACCGTGGACCTTGCGGGCAAGAAGGCCTTGGTCATGGGGGTCACCAACCAGCGAAGCCTGGGCTTCGCCATCGCCGAGAAGCTCAAGGAGGCGGGGGCGGAGATCGCCCTAAGCTACCAGGGGGAGAGGATCCGCCCCGAGGCGGAGAAGCTGGCCGAGGCCCTGGGCGGCGCCCTCCTCTTCCAGGCCGACGTCACCAAAGACGAGGAGCTAGACGCCCTCTTTGGCGGCCTGAAGGAGGCCTGGGGGCACCTGGACTACCTGGTCCACGCCATCGCCTTCGCCCCCAGGGAGGCCATGGAGGGCCGGTACCTGGACACCAGGCGGGCGGACTGGCTTCTGGCCCTGGAGGTCTCCGCCTACTCCCTGGTGGCCGCGGCCCAGAGGGCCGAGCCCCTCCTCAGGGAGGGGGGTGGGATCGTCACCCTCACCTACTACGCCAGCGAGAAGGTGGTGCCCAAGTACAACGTGATGGCCATCGCCAAGGCGGCCCTCGAGGCCAGCGTCCGCTACCTGGCCTATGAGCTCGGCCCCAAGGGGGTGCGGGTGAACGCCATCTCGGCGGGGCCGGTGCGCACCGTGGCCGCCAGGAGCATCCCCGGCTTCACCAAGATGTACGATCGGGTGGCCCAGGTGGCCCCTCTAAGGCGCAACATCACCCAGGAGGAGGTGGGGAACCTGGGGCTTTTCCTCCTTTCCCCCCTGGGAAGCGGCATCACCGGCGAGGTCATCTACGTGGATGCGGGCTACCACATCATGGGGATGGAGGTTTAGAGAAAGCGGGCGAAAATCCGGGCTAGGGCCTCGAGGTCCTGCAGGCCCTCCCGAAGGAAGCGGTGGACCAGCTTGCGGTCCACTTCCAGGTAGTCGTGCACCAGGAGGTTGCGGAAGCCGATCATCCGCCGCCACCTCTCGGCCAGCTCCTCTTCCAGCAAACCCTGGGCCTGGAAGAGGTCCACCAGGTCCCGGGCCCGCTCAAAGGGACCCCACCCCTCTTCGGCGGCCACATGGGCCGCCATATCGTTGATGGCCTCAATGGAGAGCTGGAGAAAGCGCTCCGCGGCCCCGTAGCGCTCGGGGTTCGCCAGGAACTCCTCCAGAGAATAGGCGGAAAGCCTTCTCAGGATGCCGAGATATTCCTCTAAGCGGGCAAGCCTCCGGCGCAACACCTCCGGCCGGGTCATGGGGACCACCTCCGCTTCAAGGCCTCCCGCTGAAGGCGGAAAAGGGGCTCCAGGTCCCAGACCTCCCGGGCCAGCCGGGAGACGTATTCTCCCAGGCTAAAACCCTCCCGGGCGTGGAGAAGGCGGCCCTGGGCCGCTTCCAGGGCCAGGGCAGGGGGCGCCTCGTTCAGAAGGAGGAGGTCCAGGGGCTCGTAGCCCGCCTCCACCAGGGCGCCCAGGATCTCCGGCCGGGGATCAGGCTCCGGAGAGTCTAGGAGAAGGGCGAAATCCCAATCGCTACGAGGCCCAGCCTCCCCCCGGGCCCGGGAGCCGAAGAGGAAGGCGGCCTGGACCTGGGGAAAGCGGGCGAAAACCCGGGTCAGGGCCTCGAGGTCTTTGGGGTCCACACCGTGAGTATACCGGGCTAAGGCCTGGATCGCGACGAGGCTTTTCTTCGCCCTCACATTCGCCGCACCCCTGGGGGCGTACCATGGCCCCATGGAGGGCGTCCTCGGGCTCCACCACATCACCTGCGTGGCCGGCGACCCTCAGGAGAACCTGGACTTCTACCTGGGGGTGTTGGGTCTGCGCCTGGTCAAGCGGAGCGTGAACCAGGACGACCCCACCGCCTACCACTTCTTCTACGCCGACCAGGTGGGCACCCCGGGCACCGCCCTCACCTTCTTCTCCTGGCCCCACCTCCCCCCCAACCGCTTTGGGGTGGGGCAGGCGGTGGAGGTAGCCCTGGCCGTGCCCCAAGAAAGCCTCGGCTTCTGGGAAGCCCGCCTGGCCCGCTACGGCAGGCCCCTGGCAAAGGGGGAGCGGTTTGGCTTTCCCGCCCTCCTCTTCCCCGACCCCCACGGCCTGCCCCTGGCCCTAGCGGCCGCCCAGGGCCCGGGCCTCCCTTGGGAGGACAGCCCCGTCCCCCCAGAGCACCAGGTGCGGGGCCTTCTGGGGGCCCGGATCCTGGAGCGGGAGGTGGGGCCGACCCTGGCCTTCTTCCAAGAGGTCCTGGGCTACCGCCAGGGGGAAGGCCCTGTCCTAGAGCAGGGGGGATCTTTCCTGGAGGTCCAGGCCCTCCCCGAAGGGCGCCGGGGGGCCTTGGGGGTGGGAGGGGTCCACCACCTGGCCTTCCGGGTGCGGGACGAGGCCCACGCCCTCACCCTCCGGGAAAGGGTTTTGGCCCGGGGGCTACGGCCCACCCCCCTTATAGACCGCTTCTGGTTCCGTTCCGTTTACTTCCTGGAACCCGGGGGGGTGCTCTTAGAGCTGGCCACGGACGGGCCCGGCTTCGCCGTGGACGAGGACCCGGAGGACCTGGGGGAGCGCCTCGTCCTTCCCCCTTGGCTTGAGGGGAAGCGCCCGGCCATAGAGGCCGCCCTCCCCCCCATCCGCCTCCCCGGGAAAGCCAGCTGAACCACCTCCGGGCGGGAACGTAGCCCGCCCAGGGGTTTCCTCCGCCCCATGGGCTACCATGGGAAGGATGAGGCGTCCTACCCCCACGGTCTGGGTGGGCCGCGTCCCCCTGGGAAGCGCCCACCCCATCGCCGTCCAGTCCATGACCAACACCCCCACCCAGGATGTGGAG
>Ga0308405_1001385_pt1 | contig 12244 bp, 10 predicted proteins | sample HotsprSampleMS13_FD_203473 | JGI IMG/M metagenome (GOLD analysis project Ga0308405, IMG submission 203473) | Hot spring phototrophic mat microbial communities from Mushroom Spring, Yellowstone National Park, Wyoming, United States - 20060912_MS13 ...
GATGTTCCGCGCCGACCGCACCGCCATCTTGGCGAGGCACTCGTCGGGCGAGGCGGCGTTGTGCGGCGAGAGCACGACGTTCTCCATCGCGAACAACGGGTGGTCCTTCGGCGGCGGCTCGACCGCGAGCACATCGAGGCCCGCGGCGGCGATGCGCCCGGACCGCAGCGCCTCGACGAGCGCGGGCTCGTCCACCACGCCGCCGCGGGCGGTGTTGATCAGCCACGCGGAGGGCTTCATCAGCCTGAAGGCTTCGGCATCCACCATGCCGCGCGTGGCAGGCGTGAGCGGGCAGTGAAGCGTCAGCACGTCGATCTCGGGCAGGACGGCCTTCCAGTCGGGCGCGGGCGTGTGCCCGTCGGCGGCGATCCGCGGCGTCGGAAAGGCCGGGTCGTGCACGAACACCTTCATGCCGAAGGCTTGGCACAGCCGCGCGACGCGCGTCCCGATCCTGCCGTAGCCGATGACGAGGACCGATCGGCCGGCGAGCTCGTGCATCGGCGGCATGAGACCGAAGCGCCAGCCGCCCGCGCGCACCCTCTGGTCGAACGCGACCGTCCGACGCGCCACCGCGAGCATCAGCATCATCGCATGCTCCGCCACCGAGACGTCGTTGGCGCCGTTGGAGACGGCGACGGGAATGCCGCGCGCTGTGCAGGCGGCGATATCGACCGTGTCGTAGCCGACGCCGTAGCGCGCCACGACCTTCAGCTTGGGGCAGCGCTCGAGCAAAGCCTCGGTGATCGGCTCGAGCCAGACCAGGACCGCATCGGCATCCGGCGCGCGGGAGGCGAAGCGACCGTCATCGGGGCTCAGCATCTCGATCGTGAGGTCCTCGCGCTCCTCGAGCAGGGTGAGACCCGCACGGTGCAACGGGCCGGCGAGCAGGACATGCGGCATGGGCTGGCTTCCTCATCCAAGGCGTCTTTTCCCCTCCGGGGGCCGCGCATCCTGGGACGGCGGAGGTGATCGGGCAACCACCGGCGCTTGCAGGAGGCGGCGGCGATGTGGTTATTGTCCGTCATGACCACCGGCCCGGCCCGCGCCTCTCATTTTGCCCCTCATTTTGCGCCCGCTTCGGGGCCGGCCCTGCGCGCCCTCCCTCTCGCCCTTCTGCTTCGACTTAGCCGCCCCTGGGCGTGACGCCCCCGCGCTCGCCGCGCGAGGCACCGCTCAGGGGTCACCCCGCAAGGGGCCATCGTCGGCCAGTCGTCCACACGCAGGAAGAAGCGCCAGAGGTGCATGCCATGAGTGAGCAGTCCAACGCCGCGGATCAGCCCGTCATCGACCACCCTTCCTTCGGCCGTCTCGACCCGGCCCGCGTGATCGTCTTCGACACCACGCTTCGGGACGGCGAGCAGAGCCCGGGCTTCTCGATGAACCTCGAGGAGAAGCTGCGCATGGCGGAGGCGCTCGAGGATCTCGGCGTCGACGTGATGGAGGCAGGGTTCGCGATCGCCTCTCCCGGCGACTTCGAGGCGGTGAAGGCGATCGCGGCGAAGATCCAAGGTGCGGTCGTCTGCAGCCTGGCACGGTCGGCGCGTGCGGATATCGATGCCGCGGCCGAGGCGCTGAAGCCCGCGCGCCGCAAGCGGATCCACACCTTCATCAGCACCTCGCCCCTGCACATGAAGTACAAGCTGCAGATGTCGCCGGAGGCGGTGCTCGAGGCCGTCACCGCCTCTGTCACGCAGGCACGGGGCTACACCGACGATGTCGAGTGGTCGGCCGAGGACGGCTCCCGGACCGAGCCGGACTTCCTCTGCCGCTGCGTGGAGGCAGCGATCAAGGCGGGGGCGACCACGATCAACATCCCCGACACGGTGGGCTACGCCGTGCCGGAGGAGTTCGGCGCGATCTTCCGCATGCTGCGCGAGCGTGTGCCAGGGGCGGAGAGGGTGGTCCTCTCGGCCCACTGCCACAACGATCTCGGCCTTGCCGTCGCCAACACCCTCGCCGCGGTGAAGGCCGGAGCCCGCCAGATCGAATGCACCATCAACGGCGTCGGCGAGCGCGCGGGCAATGCCGCGCTCGAGGAGCTCGCGATGGCACTGCGCACGCGGCACGACGCCTTGCCCTTCACCCATGGGATCGTGACGCAGAACATCACCCGAACCTCGCGCCTGCTCGCCACCATCACCGGCTTCGACGTGCAGCCGAACAAGGCCATTGTCGGGCGGAACGCCTTTGCCCACGAGGCGGGGATCCACCAGGACGGCATGCTCAAGCACGCCGGCACCTACGAGATCATGACGCCCGAGAGTGTCGGCCTCGCCAAATCCTCGCTCGTGCTCGGCAAGCACTCGGGCCGGGCGGCGTTCCGCGACAAGCTCAAGCAGCTCGGCTATGGCGAGATCGGCGACAACGCGCTGAACGACGCCTTCCAGCGCTTCAAGCGGCTTGCGGACGCGAAGAAGGTGGTGTTCGACGAGGACATCATCGCGCTTGTCGATGACGAGGTGGTTCGGGCGCACGACGCCATACGCTTCGTCTCGCTCGAGGTCTGGGCCGGCTCGAAGGGGCCGCAGCGTGCGGTTCTCGAGCTCGACATCGACGGCGAGACGCGGATGGCGGAGGCGACCGGTGACGGGCCGGTGGACGCGACCTTCAAGGCGATCCGCTCGCTCTTTCCGCACGAGGCCGAGCTCAAGCTCTACTCGGTCGCGGCAGTGACCGAGGGCACCGACGCCCAGGCGAAGGTGACCGTCCGGCTCGAGGAGAACGGCAAGCTGGTGGACGGGCAGGGGGCGGACACCGACACGCTGGTCGCCTCCGCCCGCGCCTATGTGCACGCTCTGAACAAGCTTCTCGTCAAGCGCGCCCGGACGGCCCCGGCGGCACTCTCGGCCTGAGGGGCTGCGCGATTAGCGCGCGGCGGTCGCTCACCGGCGGGCGGGGGGCGCGCGGCAGCCGCGGACGGGCGGTTCGCCGCGTGGCGTGAGAGCCTCCGCTACTCTCCGACCCGGTCTGCCGAGCGGCAGGATCAGCGGAGGCTCGGGTTGCGCCGGCCCTGGCCGGCCGTTCGCGGGCTGGACGAGGCAAACGTCAGTCGATGCATGCCGAGCAGATCTGATGAGCACAGGATCGACACCACCGCCCTCTCCTCCGGAACAGGATGCGGAGAGGCCACGCGAGCCCAAGCCGTTTTCCCTGCCGCTCGACTGGATGTACGACCCGGATCGCGTCCCCGAGGTGAGCTGGAGCCGGAAAGTGGACGAAGAGGTGCGCCGCCTGCTCGAGCAGGATCCGCTGCCGCCGCCGCGGACGACCCGGAGCTCGCCGAGCTCGTCGATGCGCTGAGGCGCTGAGGCGCGACGGCAGAGGGGAAAACCGGGTTGTCCTGCGCTGCGCGGGCGCTTAAACCTCTCCGCCTCCATGCGAGGGCATGACGGTGAGGACGCACGGGCGCGAGACGGCGCCTGCGGTTGGCGTCCCCCTCGCATGACGCTGCCGTCGCCGCACTGAAGGTGGCCGATCGATGCTGTCTCGCCTGCTTGGGTTCCTCTCGGCCGACATGGCCATCGACCTCGGCACCGCCAACACGCTCGTCTACGTCAAGGGGCGCGGGATCGTGCTCGACGAGCCGTCGGTCGTGGCGATCGCCGATGTGCGCGGCAAGAAGCAGGTGCTCGCCGTCGGCGAGGAGGCCAAGCAGATGCTGGGCCGCACGCCCGGGAACATCTCCGCCATCCGGCCGCTGCGCGACGGCGTGATCGCCGATTTCGAGGTGGCGGAGGAGATGATCAAGCATTTCATCCGCAAGGTGCACAACCGCCGCAGCTTCGCCTCGCCGCTGATCATCGTCTGCGTGCCATCGGGCTCAACCGCGGTCGAGCGCCGGGCGATCCAGGAGAGCGCAGAGAGCGCCGGCGCCCGCAAGGTGCTGCTGATCGAGGAGCCAATGGCGGCGGCGATCGGCGCGGGCCTGCCGGTCACCGAGCCCTCGGGCTCGATGGTGGTCGATATCGGCGGCGGCACCACCGAGGTGGCGGTCATCTCCTTGGGCGGCATCGTCTATTCCCGCTCGGTGCGCGTCGGCGGGGACAAGATGGACGAGGCGATCATCTCCTACATCCGGCGCAACCATAACCTGCTCGTCGGCGAGGCGAGCGCCGAGCGGATCAAGATCGAGATCGGCGCCGCCTGCCCGCCCGACGACATGGACAATGGGCCGGTCAAGGAGGTGAAGGGGCGCGACCTGATGAACGGCGTGCCGCGCGAGGTGATCGTGAGCCAGCGGCAGATCAGCGAGAGCCTCTCCGAGCCGGTCTCGGCCATCGTCGAGGCGGTGAAGGTCGCGCTCGAGAACACCCCGCCGGAACTTGCCGCCGACATCGTCGACAAGGGAATCGTGCTCACCGGCGGCGGAGCGCTGTTGCACCGGCTCGACCACGTGCTTCGGGAGGCGACGGGGCTTCCGGTCTCGGTCGCCGATGATGCCCTCTCCTGCGTCGCCCTCGGCACGGGCCGCGCGCTCGAGGAGATGAAGAAGCTGCGCAACGTGCTCACCTCGATGTACTGACGTGTAACTTGTTCCGGGTAGCCTGCCGCGGGGCACCCGCGGCCCTCCCGGTCGGTTGGCGAGGCGTCCTTTCGTGCACACTGTGGCGAACAGGCAGCTGACGGGTTCGTCCACCCGGCCCTTCCGGGCCTGGAGCCGCCTGCTCGCCCCGTCGCCGCGGAGCCGGGCGTGATCAGGGTCAGCGTTCCCGTCCGGCAGGCGATCGCGCGGCTGATCCTGCCTGTCCTGATCGCGGCGAGCTTCGGTCTGATGCTTCTCGGCAAGGCGGATACGGTGATCGTCGAGCGCGCCCGCGTTGCGCTGACCGATCTGCTCGTTCCCGTCTATGGCGTGCTGTCGCGCCCCGTGGGAGCGGTGAGGGACGCGATCGAGGCGGTGCACGGCCTCGCACGGCTCCATTCGGAGAACGCCCGGCTGAGGGAAGAGAACGCGCGGCTGCGGCGCTGGTATGACGTGGCGATGGCGCTCGAGGCCGAGAACCTCGCGCTGCGGGCCGTTTTGAACGCCCCGGCCGAGCCAACCCCGGGCTTCATCACGGCACGCGTGGTGGCCGACACCGGCACCACCTATGCCCGCTCGGTCCTGCTCTTCACCGGCCCGCGCCACGCCGTGACCAAGGGCCAGGTGGCGCTCGACCAGAACGGTCTCGTCGGCCGCGTCTCCGAGGTCGGGTCGCGTTCGGCACGGGTTCTCCTCGTCACCGACATCAACAGCCGGATCCCGGTGCGGATCGAGCGCACCGGGGCGCGCGCCATCCTCGTCGGCACGAACGGGCCGGCGCCACGGCTGCAGCACTGGTCGGAAAGCGCGCCGCCGCAGCCCGGAGACCGGGTGGTCACCTCTGCCCAGGCGGGCGCCTTCCCGGCCGGGCTTCCGGTCGGCACCGTACGCGCCGGCCCTGGTGGGGTGATCGAGGTCGAGCTGGCCGCGGACCTCGACCGGCTCACCTTCGTGCGCCTGCACGATTTCGGCCTCTCCGGCATCCTGCCGCCGGAGCAGGTCGTGCCGCCGCGCCGCCGGGGCGGCAGCTGAGGCTTGCGATGGCGGTCGGGCTTCCGCGGCGGACGCTTCTGCAGCGGCTCGACCTCGCCGCGCACGAGGCAGCGCCGGCGGCGCTCACGCTCGTTCTCGTTCTTGTCTCCTTCCTGCCGCCGCTTGTGCCCGGGCAGCCTGGCCTCCTTCCCTCCGCCCTGCCGGCCTCGGTGTTCTTCTGGACGCTCTACCGCCCGAGGCTGATGGCGCCGCCGGCCGTGTTTGGCCTCGGCCTTGTGCAGGACCTCCTCTCGGCCGCCCCGCTCGGCGTCAACACGCTTCTTTCTTTGCTCCTGCACGCCGCGGTGCTGACGCAGCGTCGGGTGCTCGTGCGCCAGTCCTTCCTGATCGTTTGGGTCGCCTTCGCCCTGCTTGCCGCCGCCCTGCTCTCGCTCGGCTGGCTCCTGCGGTCGATCCTCGCGGTTGCCGTGCTGCCGCCGCTGCCGGCGTTGGTCGAGCTCGGCCTCGTCGTCTTCCTCTATCCGGCCTATTCGTGGCTGTTCATCCGGCTCGAGCGGAGCCTCGCCGCGCCATGAGGAGGCCTGGGCGGTGAAGAGGGAGCGGACCAGGCGCGCGCTGTTCACCCGCCGCGTGTTGATGCTCGGGGCGGGCAAGACCGTGCTGCTCGGCCTGCTCACCGGCAGGCTGTGGCAGCTCCAGGTCGAGGAGAGCGAGCGCTATGCCGTGCTCGCCGAGGAGAACCGGATCTCGGTTCGCCTCCTGCCGCCGCCGCGCGGGCGTATCCTCGACCGCTTCGGCGTGCCGATCGCCGAGAACCGGATGAACTGGCGAGCCATGCTGGTCGCCGAGCGGACCGACGATGTGGCCGCGACGCTTGCCACCTTCTCCAATCTCGTGCCGCTCAGCGACCACGAGCGCGCCCGGATCGAGCGCGACGTGCGTCGGCGGCGACGTTTCGTGCCCGTGCTCGTGCGCGAGTTCCTTGACTGGGAGGACATGGCCCGGATCGAGGTGAACGCCCCCGACCTTCCGGGGATCCTCACCGATCTCGGCACGAGCCGAACCTATCCGTTCGGCGAGCCATTCGCCCATCTCGTCGGCTACGTCGCGCCGCCGGCGGAAGCGGATCTCGACGGCGACCCGATGCTCCAGCTTCCCGGGATCCGGATCGGCCGCGCTGGGCTCGAGCGCCAGCACGACCGCGTGCTTCGGGGGCGCGCCGGCAAGGTGCAGCTCGAAGTCAATGCCGTCGGACGCGTGATCCGCGAACTCGACCGTCAGGAGGGGACACCCGGCAAGACGCTCACCACCACGCTCGATGCCGGGCTCCAGCTCGCCGCAGCGAAGCGGATCGAGAACGACAGCGCCGCCGTCGTCGTGCTCGACGCGCGCAACGGCGAGGTCCTCGCGATGGCCTCGAGCCCGTCCTTCGACCCCAATATCTTCACCGAGGGGGTCTCGGCGGCGCAGTGGCGCGCCTGGACGACGAACCGCCGCAACCCGCTCGTCAACAAGGCGATCGCGGGGCTCTACGCTCCGGGCAGCACCTTCAAGATGGTGGTCGCGCTCGCCGGCCTCGAGGCGCGCGCTGTCACCCCCGGCGAGCGGATCGCCTGCTGGGGCGTGACCGAGCTTGGTGATGCGAAGTTCCACTGCTGGAAGCGCGGCGGCCATGGCTGGCTCGACATGCGCGAGGCGATCAAGCAGTCCTGCGACTGCTACTTCTACGAGGTCGCGCGCCGCGTCGGCATCGACCGGATCGCCGCGATGTCGCGCCGCTTCGGCCTCGGTGTCGATCTCGAGCTCGACCTTCCCGGCGCCCGCGCGGGCCTCGTTCCGACCAGGGAATGGAAGCGCGCGACCCAGGGCGTTCCCTGGCAGCAGGGCGAGACGCTCGTGCACGGCATCGGCCAGGGCTTCCTGCAGGTCACCCCGCTCCAGCTTGCGGTGATGACGGCGCGGATGGTCAATGGCGGGCGCGCGATCCAGCCGCACCTGACACGGGCGCTCGACGGCGAGCTCGTGCGTGGCCACCGGCTCGAGGACTGGCCGGCGATGGGGATCCCCGAGGGCCATCTCCAACTGATGCGCGACGCGATGGCCGGCGTGGTGAACGAGCGCGGCGGCACGGCCTGGGCGAGCCGCTTGCCCGCGGAGCTCGGCCTCCAGATGGGCGGCAAGACCGGAACGACGCAGGTGCGCCGGATCACGCTTGCCGAGCGCGAGCGCGGGCTCAGACGCCAGGAGGATCTGCCCTACGAGTGGCGGCACCATGCCCTGTTCGTCGGCTTCGCCCCGGTCGACCAGCCTGTCTATGCCATCTCGGTTGTCGTGGAGCATGGCGGGGGCGGCTCGACCGCGGCGGCGCCGATCGCCCGCGACGTGCTGATCGAGACGCTGCTGCGTGACCCTGCGCGCCGAACCACACCGCCGCCCGCGCCGCCGCGGCCCGACACGCAGCGCGTGGCCGAGGCCGCGCCTGCTCCGTCCCCGCCGAGGCGCTGATGCAGCGCCTTCTCGTGCGCGACCGGGGCATCAGCATCGCCGGCAAGCTCGCCGCGGTGAGCTGGCCCTTCGTCCTTCTCCTGTGCCTGCTCGCCGCCACCGGCTACGCGATGCTCTATTCTGCCGCCGGAGGCAGCGCCGAGCCCTGGGCCTTCCGGCATGGCCTGCGCTTCGCCTTCGGCTTGCTCCTGATGCTGTCGATCGCGCTCGTCGACATCCGCGTCATCCTCTGGCTCGCTTGGCCGCTCTTCCTCGTCGGTGTGGGGCTCCTCGTCGCGGTGGCGCTGCACGGTGCGGTGGGCAAGGGGGCGCAACGGTGGCTCGATCTCGGGCCGATCCAGCTCCAGCCGTCGGAGCTGATGAAGATCTTCATCGTCATCGCGCTCGCGTCCTGGTTCCACCGGGCGAGCATCGAGCGCGTCGGCAACCCGCTGTTCCTGATCCCGCCCCTGGTCGCGGTCGCCATCCCGGTGGTGCTGATCCTGCGCCAGCCAAACCTCGGCAACGCGGTGATCACCTGCCTGCTCGCCGGGGTGATGCTGTTCGCCGCTGGTGTTCGGCTATGGAAGTTCGCGCTCGCGGGCAGTGCCGCTGCGGTTGCGGCGCCGATCGCCTACGAGCGGCTGCATGATTACCAGAAGAACCGGATCCTCACCTTCCTCAACCCGGAGAGCGACCCGCTCGGCACCGGCTACCACATCATTCAGTCGAAGATCGCGCTCGGCTCGGGCGGCCTGTTCGGCCAGGGCTTCGTTCAGGGAACCCAGAGCCAGCTCAACTTCCTGCCTGAGAAGCAGACCGACTTCATCTTCACCATGCTGGCGGAGGAGTTCGGCTTCGTCGGCGCTGCCGCGTTGATCGGGCTCAATCTCGCGATCGTGCTCTACGGGCTTGCGATGGCGCTCGCCTGCCGGCACCAGTTCGGCCGCCTGGTTGCTGTCGGCATCACGACGAACTTCTTCCTCTACGTGTTCGTCAACATCGCGATGGTCATGGGGGCGATCCCGGTCGGCGGAGTGCCGCTGCCGCTCGTCAGCCACGGCGGGTCGGCCATGATCACGGTGATGATCGGCTTCGGCGTGCTGATGAGCGTCCACGTCCATCGCGACGTCGAGATCGAGGGGGAGCAGCCGGCCTGAGCGGTCGCCGCGAGGGGCGCCGGTGCCGCGCCGCGGGCCGCAACCCTCGACAGTGCTGGGGGGGCTTTGCTATAGCGCGCGGCCTCGCGGGTGTGGTCGTCCCGTGGAGAGGCGGGCGCATAGCTCAGTTGGTAGAGCAGCTGACTCTTAATCAGCGGGTCCAAGGTTCGAATCCTTGTGCGCCCACCACATCAGAGACGCGGGGGCACACCGGGGGCACAACGCGGGCGCAGGGCGGCCCGGAGCGGATGGCAGGTGGCCCCGCCCTCTCCCCGCCCCGGCCTGCCGCTTCTCGCGCCGTCTCAGGCGTCCAACGCGCCGCGCCGGCTTCGTTACGCTTCCGGCGCAGCCTCGCCGAGCCGCTCCCGCAGCCGCCTTGCCGCGCCCGCAAGACATGACGCGGGCGGGACGGCCAGGCGAACCAGCCCTGCCGAGCGCGTCAGAATCAGCGTGAGATCACTCAGTTTCATCTTCGATCCTCACGTTGAGGGTTGAGAGTTCCGTGCGCAGAGCGTCGAGCGCCGCTTGTAGCGCGTCGAACATTGCCGCTGGGCAAGGGTGCGGCCGAGCTTCCCGGATCGCTTCGGTGGCGGCGACGATGGCGTCGTGCGCTGCGCTCCAGGTCTTGAGCGCGGGGCGGTCGAGATGCGCTGCGACTGCGCGAAGCTTTGCATCACGCTCGGCGGCGGGCGCTGATGGGGGGCGTTCAAAATGCGAGGTCTTCGTTTTTTGAACGTTGACCACAGTGCCAACCGACAAGCCTTCGCGCGCTGCGATCTGTCGCACTGGCTCGCCGCGCGCTCGAGCTTCTTGAATGCGCGCGGCGCGCTCTGCGTGGTACGCCTTTCGCGCCTCTTGTGTGAGTCTCTGCGCCCACCGCAAGGTGCAAGCCAATAGCTCCGCTACAGCCTTGGCGTCGTGCGCCTCACACAACCCAAGCCTTACCGCGATCTCATAAGCCTTCGCGTAATCGCCTGGCTCGCGCCGCTTGCCGTGGCGCGCGTTGGCGCTCAACGCGTAGCGCACCGCGTCGAGCTTGCTGCCTTGACGGATATCGGCGCTGATCGTTGCGGTCTCTTCATCTCCGCGCTCGCGCGCCAAGGTCTTAGCGGCGAGGTAGCGGTGGTAGCCGTCCGCTAGCCAATAGCTGGCACTGTCATGGAATACGACGATGGGCGGGAACGTCGCCCCGTCCTTCATTGCTTCTGCGTATTCAAGCACCGTCTCGGACTCGACTAGCGCGCGCGTTTGGCAGTCAGCATCCCAACGGATATCGGCGAGACGTATCGTGGTGCTCATTCGCGCCTCCAACTCACGCGCCTAGCCATGATCTACCGAGACGCATCGCAGGCATTCCTTCCCATGCGTATTTTGCCGAACCATAGGTTTTCCAAGGCCTTCCACGCAACCGCGTATGCATCACGCATGATTTTCGTCCTAACGCTAGCGAAATAGCGCGCGCCCGCCCCTCGCATATGTTGCGCGCTCAGAAAGGACCCAAGAGGCGGCAACGTGCATCCGGGCGGCTTCGGCAGGACGGGGGCGGTCATACCTCAAGCGCTCCGGAGCAGAGGGGTTGTGCAGGAAACGAACGCTTCGTTTTCTGCATCGCTCGCGGCCAGGGGCGGCGGAGCGGTGCCAAGGTGGAATACTTCCCTCTTGTCATCAAAGCGCCGCGTTCATTCCCGAAAGCCTTTCTTTCTTGAACATCCACAGGACGGCTTCGCGTCTTCGCCCGTGGCGGGCTTGTGGTGGGCGTAGAACGCGGTCGGCGGGTCGGCGCTAGGGTGTAGCGGCCGGGGCGGCGGAGCGGCTCTAGGGCCTTCCTGTGCCGATTGCGAGGCATGCGGGCCGAATCGCCCCGGGCAGCGGCGGCGCGATGCGGGCGGTAGCGGGGCGCATCAGAACGTCCTCCAGGTCGCGTTGGTAGCTTCGTTCGGCGCCGGCGGCCGGGGCGGGGTGGGTTAAAGTCCCATTTGACCATCCCGGTTCGCTTCCTCGATGGCAGCGCGTATCTCCCCATCGAGCGCGTCAATCTCATCCGCCGAGAGACGGCGGGAGACAGGCTTCGGCAGGAACAGGACCGAGACGGTCCAGCCTGGGAACCACCAGGACGGTTCCGGTGGCGTGGTGGCGACGAGCGGCACGCCACGTTGCGCGAAGGCTTCCGTCAGCCGCGCGGCGAGCCCCGCGTCAGCGTAGGGCTGCGTCAGGATGCCGGCGGGCCGGCCGCGCCCCCAGACGAAATGCGCCGTGTGATCGAGGCCGCAGACGCGCAGTCTTGGATAGCGGCGCACGAACCACGGCGAGCGGCGGCCGGCGGCCAGCTCGGCGAGTGAGAAGGTCGTACGGGCCAGCTTCCATCCTCGCTTCGCGGCGAAGCGTGCGCAGTGTGCGGGGTGTTCGAGATAGGCGGCGCGACGGTCAGCGGACATGATCGGTCTCCTTTGCAGGGGTGGGGTCGTCAGGAAGCGGGGCGGCCAGGCCATAGGCCAGCCGCGCGCGGTCGTCCTCGGCCGGGTTCGGCGGCTCGACACACTCAACGCACCGCCAGCCTGTATCCGGCAGGCACCACCACAGTGAGGCCGTGCCGGCGCGGGCGGGCCGCAGACGGCGCAGAAGTCGCGGCCTTCGATCAGCGGCGTCGGGCGGGCGCCGTAGGGCGGCCGGGCTTCGGGGCGCAGGGCGCAGCGGCGGCGCAGAGGCCCGGTCGAGCGCCTGCCGGAACGGGTTTGGGTCGGCGATCATGGCGCCGTTACTACGGCAGCGGCGGAGAGATGATCAGGCGGATGGCACGACGCGCAGCGCCACCCCCGAGACGCCTCCCGCTCACGCCAGAACCGGCCGCCACGACAGCATCTGCACCGGTCGCCAGGCCTTGGCGCGTCGGCCTCTTCCGCCCATGCCGGCGGGCGCCAGCTCCCATCGGCACGGACCGTTGCCCGCTCGGCAGCGTTGTCTTGTAGTCGCCCCCGCAGCCAGCCCGGGAGCCGAGCCAGACCCTCCGCCCTGAGGAACATCGCGCGGCCATCCTCCGCCGACAGCCGCACCCCGCCACCAGCGGACGGCTCTACCTCAGCCCCCT
>Ga0308405_1001387_pt1 | contig 12240 bp, 12 predicted proteins | sample HotsprSampleMS13_FD_203473 | JGI IMG/M metagenome (GOLD analysis project Ga0308405, IMG submission 203473) | Hot spring phototrophic mat microbial communities from Mushroom Spring, Yellowstone National Park, Wyoming, United States - 20060912_MS13 ...
GAGGTGGTGCGGCAGATCGCCCGCTTCCGCCCGGGGGACCGGGTGCGCCTCACCCTCTGGCGGGAGGGGCGCCGCCTCGAGGCCACCCTGGTCATGATGGCCCGTCCCCGGAGGTGAGGCGTGTACCTGGCCGTGGAAGGACCCATCGGGGTGGGCAAGACCACCCTGGCCCGGCTTCTTTCGGAGGCCCTGGGGGCCGAGCCCCTTTTGGAGGTGGTGGAGGAAAACCCCTTTTTGCCCCTCTTCTACCAGGACCGGCGGCGCTACGCCTTCAAGGTCCAGGTCTTCTTTCTCCTCTCCCGCTTCCGCCAGCTTGCCCCCTTGCGGGAAAGGCCTCTTTTCGGAGGCGTGGTGGCCGACTACCTCCTGGACAAGGATCCCATTTTCGCCAGCCTCAACCTGGAGGGCCCGGAGTGGGACCTCTACCTGGAGCTCTACCGGGAACTGGCCCCAAAGGTGCCCCCGCCCGACCTCACGGTCTACCTGAGGGCCCCGGTCCCCGTCCTCCTAGAGAGGATCGCCCGGCGGGGCCGCCCCTTTGAGCGGGGCATGGACCCCGCCTACCTGGAGGCCCTCTCCGAGGCCTACGAGCGCCACTTCGCCCGCTACCCCCACCCCCTTTTGCTCCTGGAGGCCCAGGAGCTGGACTTTAGCCCAGGGGGCCCCCACCGGGAGGAGGTGGTGGCCCTGGTGCGGGCCCACCTGGCCAAGGAGGGGAGGCCCTGATGTACATCGCCATCGCCGGCAACATCGGCAGCGGCAAAAGCACCCTCACCGCCCTGCTGGCGGAGACCTTTGGGCTAAAACCGGTTTATGAAGCGGTGAGCGAGAACCCCTACCTGGAGGACTTTTACCGGGACATGGGGGCCTACGCCTTCCACTCCCAGGTCTTCTTCCTGGCGAGAAGGGTGCGCCAGCACCTCCTGGAGGTGAACGGCAATGAGGGGGTGGTCCAGGACCGCACCGTCTACGAGGATGCCTTCGTCTTCGCCCAAAACCTCTACCAGCAAGGCCACCTCTCCCAGCGGGACTGGCGGACTTATATGGATCTCTTCCATAGCGTCTCCCCCGCCCTCCGAAAGCCCGATCTCCTCATCTACCTCAGGGCGAGCCTGCCCACCCTAAGGGCCCGAATCCAAAAAAGGGGCCGTCCCTTTGAAAGGGACCTCCCCGACCGCTATCTCCTGTCCCTAAACGCCCTCTACGAAGAGCTGATCGCCTCCTGGAACCTATCCCCGGTAGAGGTGGTGGAGGCCGACCGGGTAGACTTCGTGGAGCGGGAGGAGGACCGGATGGCCCTCTTAGAGGCCCTGAGCCGGAGGATTGGTCCATGACCCTCAAGGAGCTCTTCGCCCCCTTTGGGAAGGAGGCCCCGCCCCTTCCCGTGCGGGGCCTCACCCAGGACTCGAGGCGGGTGGAGCCGGGCTTCGTCTTCGTGGCCATCCCCGGTGTCCCCCTCCCCCACCGCAAGCCCCTGGACGGGCACGACTTCGTCCTCGAGGCCCTCAGGCGGGGGGCCATCGCCGTGGTGGGGGAACAGGACCTCGCCCTCCCCGTCCCCTACGCCCGGGTGGCCGATAGCCGCCAGGCCCTGGCCCTCCTGGCCCGGCGCTTTTACAGGGAGCCGGACCTCACCTTGAGGCTTTTTGGGGTCACGGGTTCCAAGGGGAAGAGCACCACGGCCTTCCTCCTCCACCACCTCCTGGAAGAGGCCGCCCTCCTCTCCACCGTGGGCCTCCGCCTGGGCGGGGAGGCTAGGCCCCCCATCGGCCACTTCACCACCCCCGAGGCCCCCGAGGTCTACGCCTTTCTAAGGGAGACCACGGAGCTAGGCCTGAAGGCGGCGGTGCTGGAGGTCTCCAGCCACGCCCTGGCCCTGAAGCGGGTGGAGGGACTCACCTTCCAGGTGGGGGTGTTTGTGAGCTTCTACCCCGACGACCACCTAGACCTCCACGGCACCCCCGAGGCCTACTTCCAGGCCAAGGCCCTCTTAGTGGAACGGTCGGAACTCGCAGTCCTAAGCACCCAGCTTCCCCACCTGGACCGCCTCCGCAAGAGGCCCCACCTCCTCTTCGGCCCCGGGGGGGAGGTCTGGGCGAAAGGGGTGCGGGAGGAAGCGGGTGGCCTTCGCTTCACCCTCCACACCCCCTGGGGAAAGGGAGAGGCCTTCTTGCCCATGCTGGGGGCCTACAACGTGGAAAACGCCCTGGCCGCCTCCGCCGCCGCCCTGGCCCATGGGGTGCCCCTGGAAAGGGCCCTGGAAAGGCTAGCGGGCTTCCCGGGGGTTCCGGGGCGGATGGAGGTCATCCAGGCAAAGCCCTTCCGGGTGGTCATAGACTTCGCCCACACGGGGAAGAGCCTCGAGGCCGCCCTAGAAACCCTGAGGCCCACCACCCAAGGGCGGCTCCTCCTGGTGGTGGGGGCCGCGGGGGAAAGGGACCCAAGGAGAAGGGAGGACATCGGCCGGGTGGCGGCCCGCCTGGCCGACAAGACCTTCTTCACCGAGGAGGACCACCGCACCGAGGACCTCGGGGCCATCCTGGAGGCCATGGCCCGGGCGGCCGCGGCGGAAGGGGGGCGTTTTGAACTGGTCCCCAACCGGGAGGAGGCCATCCTGCGGGCCATCCTGGAGGCCGAGGAGGGGGACACGGTGCTCCTGGCGGGCAAGGGGCACGAAACCACCCTGGAAAGGGGAAGGGAGGCCCTCCCCTGGAACGAAAGGGAGGTGGCCCTGAAGGCCCTAAGGCTCAGGGCAGAGGCTGAAGGCTCCTCGCCCCGGGAAGGGGGGGCTTGAGGGCGGAAAGCCACCCGGAAAAGGCCGTAAGGCCCCTCCGGTACATGGCCTGGCGCTTCTCCTTCTTGCCCCGCCCCTCCACGGGCGGCACCAGGCCCCAGTTGGCGTTCATGGGCTGGAAGTTCTCCGGGTTCGCCGTGGCCAGGAAGCGGACCAGCCCTCCCAGCATGCTGGCCTCAGGGGGGACCAGAGGCTCCAGGCCCAAAGCCCGGCGGCCGGCGTTCAGGCCGGCCAAAAAGCCCGTGGCGGCGCTCTCCAGGTACCCCTCCACCCCCGCCAGGACCCCGGCGGCGAAGAGGCCCTCCGCCTCCTTGAACTCCAGGGTCTCCCGGAGAAGCCTCGGGGCGTTCAGGTAGGTGTTGCGGTGCATGACCCCGTAGCGGACGATCTCGGCGTTCTCTAAACCGGGGATCATCTGGATGAGGCGCTTCTGCTCGGGCCACTTGAGGCCGGTCTGGAAGCCCACCAGGCTCCACATCCGCCCCTCCTTGTCCTCCTGGCGAAGCTGCACCACGGCGAAGGGCTCCTTTCCCGTTCTGGGGTCCTTGAGGCCCACGGGCTTCATGGGGCCATAGAGGAGGGTCTGGTACCCCCTCCGCCCCAGCTCCTCCACGGGCACGCAGGCCTCAAAGTACTGGAGGTTCTCCCACTCGTGGGGGGTGTGGCGCTCCGCCGCCACCAGGGCCTCGTAAAAGCGGCGGTACTCCTCCTCAGTCATGGGGCAGTTGAGGTAGTCGGCGCTCTGGTCGTAGCGCCCGGCGCGGAAGCACTTGGAGAGGTCAATGCTCTCGTAGAGGACGATGGGGCTCGCGGCGTCGTAGTAGGAGAGGAAGTGGTCGCCAAAGCGCCGCTTCAGGGCTTCGGCCAGGGCCTCCGCAGTGAGGGGCCCCGTGGCCAGGATGGCGATCCCCTGGGGAATCTCCTTGACCTCCTCCCGCACCACCTCCAGGAGGGGATGGGCCAGGAGCCTTTCCGTGATGCGCTGGCAGAACAGCTCCCGGTCCACGGCCAAGGCCCCCCCGGCGGGCACCCGGGCCGCCTCCGCCGCCTCCATGACCAGGCTTCCCAAAACGCGCATCTCCGCCTGGAGGAGGCCCTTGGCCTGGGTCTCCCCTTCCCCGCCCAAGGAGTTGGAGCAGACGATCTCGGCGAAGCGGTCCGTGGCGTGGGCCGGGGTCATGCGCTTAGGGCGCATCTCAAAAAGCCGCACCGGCACGCCCATGCGAAGAAGGGTCCAGGCGGCCTCGCTCCCCGCGAGGCCCCCGCCCACCACGTTCACCCGTTCCATCCTTTAGATGGTAGCACCGGAAGGGCCTTCGGGAAAGTATAATGGCCCCTATGGTGCGGCACCGGTTCCGGGTGGAGGAGGTTCTGGCCCTGGCCAGCCTCCACCCCGAGGCCCGCCTGGAGCTTCTGGACGGCGAGGTCTACGAGATGACCCCCCCTTCCAGCCAGCACGCCGGCCTCCTGGACTGGCTCCTCCACGCCCTGGCCCCCAAGGTCCAGGGCCTGGCCCAGATCCGGGTGCAAAGCCCCCTCTACCTCTCCCCCCACAGCCTGCCCCTCCCCGACCTCCTCCTCCTAAAGCCCCGGGAGGACTTCTACACCCAGGATCACCCCCGCCCCAAGGACGTTCTCCTCTTGGTGGAGGTGAGCCTCTCCACGGAGGCCTGGGACCGGGAGAAAAAGCTTCCCCTCTACGCCGAGGCCGGGGTTCCCGAGGTCTGGCTCCTCACCCGGGAGGCCCTTCAGGTCCACAGGAGGCCGGAAGGGGGGGCTTACGGGGAGAGCTTTTCCGTGGCCAGGGGGGGAAGGGTAACCCCCCTCCTCCTCCCCCAGGCCGAACTCCTTTACCATCCCCCCCTATGAGCCTGGCCAAGCGCATCATCCCCTGCCTGGACGTCCACGCCGGCCGCGTGGTCAAGGGGGTGAACTTCGTGAACCTCAAGGACGCGGGGGACCCCGTGGAGGCGGCCCAGGCCTACGACGAGGCCGGGGCCGACGAGCTGGTCTTTTTGGACATCTCCGCCACCCACGAGGAGCGGGCCATCCTCCTGGAGGTGGTGGCCCAGGTGGCCGAGAGGGTCTTCATCCCCCTCACCGTGGGCGGGGGGGTGAGGAGTCTCCAGGACGCCAGGAAGCTCCTCCTGGCGGGAGCCGACAAGGTGAGCGTGAACTCGGCGGCGGTGCGGCGCCCCGAGCTCATCGCCGAGCTTGCCGACCACTTCGGCGCCCAGGCGGTGGTCCTGGCCATTGACGCCCGGTGGCGGGGAGACTTCCCCGAGGTCTACGTGGCCGGGGGCCGAATCCCCACGGGCCTCCACGCCGTGGAGTGGGCGGTGAGGGGAGCGGAGCTTGGGGCCGGGGAGATCCTCCTCACCAGCATGGACCAAGACGGCACCAAGGAGGGGTACGATCTGAGGCTCACCCGGCTGGTGGCCGAGGCGGTGAACGTGCCCGTCATCGCCAGCGGGGGGGCGGGGCGGATAGAGCACTTTCTGGAGGCCTTCCAAGCGGGTGCCGAGGCCGCTTTGGCGGCCAGCGTCTTCCACTTCGGCGAGATCCCCATCCCCGGGCTCAAGGCCTTTCTGGCGGAGCGGGGCCTCCACGTGCGGCTAGACTAGGGGCATGAATCTGGAGGCGGTGCGCTTTGACGAAAGGGGCCTGGTGCCGGTGGTGGTCCAGGACGCCCGCACGGGGGAGGTCCTGACCCTGGCCTACGCCAACCGGGAGGCCCTCGAGGAGACCTTGCGGACGGGGCAAAGCGTCTTCTACAGCCGAAGCCGGCAGAGCCTCTGGCGCAAGGGGGAGACCTCGGGGAACGTCCAGGAAGTGGTGGAGGTCCTCCTGGACTGCGACGGGGACGCCGTGGTCTATAGGGTAATCCCCCATGGCCCGGCCTGCCACACCGGGGAGAGGACCTGCTTCCACCGCCCCCTCCTAGAGGGTAGGAAGGACCTGGGTTTCGTGGTGGGCCAGGTCTACGCCACCATCCTGGAGAGGCTTAAGACGCTTCCCGAGGGGAGCTACGTGGCCAGGATGCACCAGGCGGGCCTGGACCGCATCCTGAAGAAGATCGGCGAGGAGGCGGGGGAGGTCATCATCGCCGCCAAGAACGGGGATCCCGAGGAGATCCGGTGGGAGGCGGCGGACCTCCTCTTCCACCTCCTCCTCATCCTGGCGGAGACGGGGGTCAGCCTCGAGGACCTGGCCGAGACCCTCCTAAAGCGGCACCGGCCCAAGGAGGCTAGCGGTTGAGCCAAAGCCGTTTCTTTAGCCGGGCCTCCAGCTAAGTGCCCCGCCGTGGCAAGAGCCACGGCGGGGTACTTAACGCCTTCCCGGTATAGTGGAAGCATGGAAATTGAGCGCCGCTTGGTCCTGGAGGTGGTGCGGGTCACGGAGCAGGCCGCCCTGGCGGCGAGCCGCCTGGCGGGCAAAGGGGACAAGGAGGCCGTGGACGAGGCGGGCACCGAGGCCATGCGCCGGGTGCTCAACGGGCTTCCCATAAGGGGCACCGTGGTCATCGGCGAGGGGGAGATGGACGAGGCCCCCATGCTCTACATCGGCGAGGTCCTGGGAGCGGGGGGCCTCGAGGTGGACATCGCCGTGGACCCGGTGGAGGGGACCACCACCGCCGCCAAGGGCCTGCCCAACGCCGTCACCGTGATCGCCATCAGCGAGAAGGGGGGGCTCTTCCACGCCCCGGACATGTATATGGAAAAGCTCATCGTCCCCCCGCCCGCCGCCGGGCTGGTGGACCTCACCTGGCCCGTGGCCGCCAACCTGAAGGCCTTGGCCCTGGCCCTCCAGCGGGCGGTGGAGGACCTGGTGGTGGTGGTCCTGGACCGCCCCCGGCACGAAGGGCTCATCCGGGAGATCCGGGAGGCCGGGGCCCGGGTCAAGCTCATCTCTGACGGGGACGTGATCGCCGCCCTGGCGGCCGCCATCCGGGGGACGGGGGTCCACGCCGTCATGGGCATCGGCGGGGCCCCGGAAGGGGTTCTGGCGGCGGCGGCCCTCAAGTGCCTGGGCGGGGAGATCCAGGCCCGCTTCACCCCGCAAAACGAGGAGGAGCGGGCCCGCCTCAAGGCCATGGGCGGGGACGAGAACCGCATCTACCGCACCGAGGACCTGGCCCCGGGAAAGGAGATCGTCTTCGCCGCCACCGGCATAACCGACGGGGACATCCTCCAGGGAGTCCGCTTCTTCGGCGGCGGGGCCAGGACCCACTCCATCGTCATGGGGCACGCCACCCGCACCGTGCGCTTTATAGACTCCATCCATCTCTTTGAGACGGGCGCCCGGGTCACCATCCGGGTTTAAGTGCCCCGCCACGGCGGGGGCCCCAAAAAGGCGTATCCGGGGCTTTGGGTGTGGAAAAAGCGAAGGGCGGCCACTTAGACTGAAGGCGTGCCCCGGCGCACCTACACCGAGGCCGAGGCGGAAAGGCTCGCCCTGGACTTCCTTAAGGACGAGCTCAGGGCCTCGGTCTTCCTCCGCCGCTACGCCCTCCGGGACCGGGAGGGGAGGCTTCTGGAGGCCACCCCGGAGGAGATGTGGCCAAGGCTCGCCCGCCATGTGGCCCGGGTGGAGCGGGGGGCCGAGGGGGAGATCCTCTGGCTCCTTTCCGAGTTCCGCTTCGTCCCCGGAGGGCGGATCCTCTTCGGCCTCGGCAACTGGCGGAAGAGCACCCTCTTCAACTGCTACTTCCTACCCATCCGGGAGGACTCGGTGGGGGGCATCGCCCGCTTCCTGGAGGAGGCCATGCGCACCTTCGCCTATGGGGGCGGGGTGGGCACCAACGCCGACGTCCTCAGGCCCCGGGGGGCCAAGGTGGGAAACGCCGGGGTGGAGAGCTCGGGGGCGGTGAGCTTCATGGAGCTCTTCTCCACCCTGGCCGGGGTCATGGGCGCAAGCGGGGGCCGGAGGGGAGCCCTGATGCTCACCTTCTCCGACACCCACCCGGAGCTTCTGGACTTCATCCGGGCCAAGACCGACCCGGAGCGCTCCCGGGTCCGCCACGCCAACATCTCCCTGAGGGCCACGGACGCCTTTTTGCAGGCCGCCCTGGCCGACGAGCCCTGGGAGCTCCGCTTCACCACCCCTAGGGAGGCAATCCGGACCACCATCCGGGCCAAGGAGGCCTGGGAGGCCCTGGTGGAGGCCGCCTGGCAGAGCGCCGAGCCCGGCCTCCTCTTCTGGGACCGGGTGCGCACCTGGGCCACGGCCCAGTACGGGGGGATGGAGGTGGTGGGGGTCAACGTCTGCGGCGAGGTGCCCATGGAGCCCTACGGGGCCTGCAACCTGGGAAGCCTCAACCTGGCGGCCTTCGTCCAGGCCCCCTTCACCAAGGAGGCCCGGATGGACTTTGCGGCCCTCGAGGAGGCCGCCCGCCTGGCGGTGCGCTTCCTGGACGCCGTCATAGACCTGGGGAAGAACCGCCACCCCCTGAGGCCCCAGCGGGAAGCCTCCTTGCGGAGCCGCCGGATCGGCCTCGGGGTCATGGGCCTGGCGGACATGCTGGCCATGCTGGGCCTCCCCTACGGCTCCGAGGGTTCCATCCGCTTCGCCGAGGAGACCATGCGGCGCATCAAGGAGGCCGCCTACCGGGAAAGCGCCCGCCTGGCCCGAACCCGGGGCCCCTTCCCCGCCTTTGACCCCAAGGAACACCTCAAGAGCCCCTTCATCCAGGCTCTGCCGGAGGACCTCCTCCGGGAGGTGGAAAAGGGCCTCCGGAACGCCGCCCTCCTCTCCATCGCCCCCACGGGCTCCATCTCCATCCTGGCAGGGGTCACGAGCGGGATTGAGCCCATCTTCGCCCTCACCTACCTGCGCCACGCCGGGGGAAGCGTTTTCTTGGCCGAGCACCCCCTCCTCCGGCGCTACCGGGAGGCCACAGGGGGCGGCCTCCCCGACTGGCCCACCGCCCATCAGGTGGACCCCTTCCAGCGGGTCCGCCTCCAGGCCGCCCTCCAGCGCCACGTGGACCAGAGCATCTCCTCCACGGTGAACCTGCCCCGGGAGACCCCCAAGGAGGTGGTGGAGGGGCTTTTCCTCGAGGCCTGGAAGGCGGGGTGCAAGGGCCTCACCGTCTTCCGAGAGGGGAGCCGGGAGGAGGTCATTGAGCCCCTGCCCCCCGTGGGGGTCTGCACCTTCTGCCAGACGGCGTGAGCCCACCCCAGAAGAGAGATGACCCGCTACCGCATCGCCGCCAAGCCCTACCTCCCCTACCCCGGGGAGCGCCTGGCCCGCAGGAAGGGCCTTGGAGGGGAGTTTTACGAGCTCAGGCCCTATGCGGAAGGGGACGAGGTGCGCCGGGTCCACTGGCGGGCCTATGCCAAGACGGGAAGGCTCTACACCCGCCTGGAGACCGCACCGGAAAGGAGCCGCTTCCGCCTCTTTCTGGACGAGAGCGAGAGCATGCGCCTCCACGGGAAGCTCCTTTATGCGGAAAGGGTGGCGGCCCTCCTCCTCAGGATCGCCCGGCAGGAGGACCCCAGGGCCCGCCTGGAGCGGGGCCGACCCCAGGACCTCCGCCCGGGGAGGAGCGTTCTCGTCCTCCTCACCGACGGCCTGGACCCCCTCCCCTGGCCCCAGGTCCTTCCCAAGAGGGTGGTCCTGATCCAGGTCCTCTCCCCTCTGGAGCTGGACCCGCCCCTAGAAGAGGCTCTCCTCAAGGACGTGGAATCCGGGGAGACCCTGCCCGTGGGGAAGGAGGAGGTCTTGGGCTACAAGAGGGCCCTGGCGGAGCACCTAAAAGGCCTACGCCTTCTCGCCCTCCTCCGGGGGCGGTACGCCCTCCTCAAGGTGGGGGAAGCCCCCCTGCCAAGCCTCCTACGCCAGGGCGTCCTGGAACTCCTCTAGCCCCAGGGCCCTTAGCCGCCCGGCGTCCACCCCTTCTTCCCAGCCCGCCAGGTGGCGGTAGGCCTTTAGGGCTCTCTGGAAGGCCTCCTTGTCCAGGCGGGCCTCGGGGTTACCCTTGCGGAAGGGCTGGAAGAAGCGCTCAGGCAGGCGGTCCTCCTCAGGGGAGATCCCCTCCCGCAGGTTGAAGAGCCGGGTGAGCTGGAGCGTCCTCTCCCCCACCAAAAGCATCTCCTCCGGGGAGAGCCAGAAGCCCGTGGCGGCGTGAAGGGCCTCCCGCCACTCCTCGGGGGTCCAGGGAACGAAGTCGCACATCACCAGGCTGTTGACGAAGCCCCGCTCCCGGGTCTTGGTCCAGAGCATCCGCACCTTGGCCTCGGAGAGGTCCTCTATGGGGAGGGGAGCGAAGTCCTCCCCGTAAAAGCGGAGCTCCATGAGGGCCTTCCCCTCCTTGGTGTAGGCGGTGTCGTGGAGGTTGTGGTTGTGGTCGGCGCCCGTGGGGCTCACGGCGTAACCCACGCCCAGGGCCCGCTTGTACCGGGGGTCGTGCATGGGCACCTCCTGCCCCTTGACGTGCATGGCCAGTTCCGGGTGGCCGAGGGCCTCCGCCAGGCGCCTGGCCCCCAGGGCCAGAAGGGCCCCAAGCCGCCCCTCCTTCCGGGCCAGGCGCTCAATGGCGGCAATGAGGGCGTCCCCGTTGCCGAAGCGAAGGCCAAGCCCCTCGTCGTCCAGATACCCCTTTTCCACCGCCTCCATGGCGCAGGCGATGGTGACCCCCACCCCGATCACATCCAAGCCGTACTGGTTGCAGAGGGTGTTGGCCTTGGTGACGGCGTAGGGGTCGGTGACCCCGCACGTGGAGCCCAAGGCCCCCAGCCCCTCGTACTCCGGCCCCCCATACTCGGGGCGGACATCGTACTTGCCGGTCCCCTCAATCTTCACCACCTGCTTGCAACGGATGACGCAGGCGTAGCAGGTGTCCCGGCCGGTGCGGATGCCGAGAGCGTCCAGGCTGGTGCCGTCCAAGGCCTCCGCCCCCTCCAGGGAGCCGTCCAGGAAGTTGTGGCTGGGGAGGACGCCCCTCAGGTTGAAGGGGCGCACCGTGCCCACGGTCCCCATGGTGACGAGGCCCGCCGCCCGGTCCATCCGCTCCTTGGCCATGCGCCGGGCAAGCTCCTTGAGGAGGGCGGGGTCGTGGTAGGCGGGGAGGGTCTTCCTGTCGGCCCGGGCGGAGACCGCCTTGAGCCGCTTGGCCCCCATGACCGCCCCCAAGCCCCCCCGCCCGGCAAAGTGGGCCAGGTCGTGGATCACGTTGGCGGTGAGGACCTGGTTCTCCCCGGCCAAACCGATCTGGGCGATGCGGGTTTGGGGCCCGTGGACCTCCTTGATGAGGGCCTCCACCTCCAGGGGGTCCTTCCCCCACAGGTGGGAAGCGGGGTGGATGGCCACCTCCCCCCCCTCCACGTGGAGGTAGACGGGGCCCTCCGCCTTCCCCAGGACCACCAGGGCGTCCACCCCGGCGTTCTTCAGCTCTGCCCCGAAGAACCCCCCGCCCTCGGCGTCCCCGTACCCCCCGGTGAGGGGGCTCTTGGCGGCTACGGTGTTGCGGCCCGAGCCGGAAACGGGGGTGCCGGTCAGGACCTCGGGGGCAAAGACCAGGAGGTTCTCCGGGCCCAGGGGATCCGCCCCTTTGGGCACGTGCTTGAGGAGGAGGTAGGCCGCTAAAGCCCGCCCCCCCAGGTACCTGCGCCAAAAGGCTTCCCCGTAGCTCTCGTACCATACCTCGCCTTGGGAAAGGTCCACGAAGGCCACCCGGTCGTGATATCCCTTGGGCATGGGCCAAGTATACCTCCCCCTAAAATGGGGGGCGTGTGGACCCTCACCCTGGACACCGCCACCCCCTACCTTTCCTTGGGCCTCTTCCGCGGGGAAGAGGGCCTGGGGCGGGTGGTGCGGGTGGAGAGGCGGCATGAGGAGGTGCTCTTTGACCTCCTGGAGGAGGCCCTGCGGGAGGTGGGAGCCAGGCGGGAGGAGATCGGCACCCTGGTCCTGGGGGAAGGCCCAGGCTCCTACACCGGCCTGCGCATCGCCTTGGCGGCGGGGCAGGGCATCGGCCTGGCCTTGGGGGCCAGGGTCTACGGGATAAGCTCCCTCCTAGCCGCCGCCTGGCCCCACCTGGAGGAGGGGAAGCCCCTCACCCCCCTCTTCACCGCCCGAAACCGGCTCTATTACGGGGCCACCTACGTCAAGGAAGGGGGAAGGCCAAGAGTCCTCCTTCCCCCCAAGAAGATGCGGGCGGAGGAGATTCCTCCGGGGTCCCACCTCCTGGACGCCCCTCCGGACCCCAGGGGCCTATATGAGCTCCTTCCCTTCGCCCGGGAGGGGGTAGAGCCCCTCTACCTCTAAGGGTCCTCAGCCCTTCCCGGCGAAAGCCAGGGCGGGGTCCTTAGTCGGTAGCCACCCCCGGCCATCTGGGCAGGCGGTACTGGTAGCTGGGGAGGGGCTCCTGAAAAGGCGCCCCCTTCAGCCTCTCCGCCATGAGGACCAGGTTCTCCCCGGCGATGCGGGCATCCTCCACAAGCTCA
>Ga0308405_1001388_pt1 | contig 12219 bp, 5 predicted proteins | sample HotsprSampleMS13_FD_203473 | JGI IMG/M metagenome (GOLD analysis project Ga0308405, IMG submission 203473) | Hot spring phototrophic mat microbial communities from Mushroom Spring, Yellowstone National Park, Wyoming, United States - 20060912_MS13 ...
GCGATCAGTTACGATTGCCATTTAAAAGCTCTTAATATCAAGGCATGTTTTAATCTTAATTTAATATAAGGGGGAAGTCGGCTTTTTTAAACTTTTACCTAAACTGCTGCTAGCCTGCTCTGACAAAACATTTAACTGGTTTGTTAAAACAAAAAATCTGAAATATCGCTCTCGTAAAATTTCAAGATGAAATTTTTAAAAACTCCCTAAGTGGGCTGAAGAAGACTTTTTTAAAATTAAAAGTCAGCCATCTATTTGTTTGCTGCAGCTAAAAATATTTCAATTTTTTTAGCAGAGCATGCTTAAAGTAGTAAGTGAAAGTTGTTACTGTTCTCAAGCAGTTAAATCCTCCTCCGCTTACTTTTCGAACATCAAAGGTGATTCAAAAGCTACTAATCACTCGAATTCAAAATCAAAAGCTTAGCTACACTACTCTCTTCTTAAACTAAAACTCAACTTCAAGATATTTGAAACTTTGGAAAGGTCTGTTGATAAACCTTTAGCGCTTTATCAATGAAAACTTAATTGCTGCCAGTTTAACAACTAAAGTTAAAAAAATTCTTCCTATTTTCCTACACATATTTTTTGCGGGTGCATCAAAAGTTAGAAAACTCTTCCGATGAAGCCTATGTAATACGCTCAGCCTGCAATTACAAGGTGATATATTTATCAAAAAGTCTCAAAAGCTCTTCAGCAATGTACTGCAGTCTTTCCCTCTCTTCTAACGTCAAAATATACAGATTAGCTTTTGGATGACTACTTTGTTCCACGAGGCTATAACGCGTGTAAAGTTGTAGAATAACCTCGTGGCTTTCTTGCAAAAATTTAGCGTCGTCATTGTCTAAAACCCCTACTTCTGCTAGTTTTTCTAGCCGCTCGCTTGTAGTTAGTGGTAGGTTAAGGGTATCACTATCTGAAAATTTTTCAATATTTGCCGTAACTAAGTAGTAAACCATAAATGGGATGATCCTTCTAAATTGAACTTTATAATCACCCGGAGGGTCGCCAGCTACCAACTGATCCAAACCGTTTCTCAAAGTTTCTTTAAAAGGCTCCAGTTTTTTTTCCTTTAAAAACTGCAGCCAAGCCTCTCTCTCCTCTATTAGCTTAAAAGCTAACGCTTGTTGCAGTCTATCAACTAGCTTTTCAGATCCATACACAGCTCTAGCATCCAAAATTACCGTAGGTTCAACATATTGCCTCCATGCAAGAGGCGAAATTCCAACTTGCAACCGCTCGGGCGTTACAAAAGTCTGACAGAGATGCATCAAGCCAAAATCAGGTGCGACGAAGTTTAACTTTTCCAACTCTTCCAAAAGAGCTTTTCTAAAAAATACAAAAAACTCCTCAAACTGTCTGTAAGTTTCGTCTGACTCTATAAAAATCAGAAAATCTAAATCGCTTTCAAAAGATGACTCCTCCCGTCCTACAGAGGCCGTAAGCACAACCGTAAATTGATCATCGCTAGGTCTTTCAATTGAAGCTGGTAAATTAGACAAGGCTCTCTGTACTACATTTTAAAAAACGCTTTTCTAGCAGACGAAATTTTACGAAGCGCTGATTTAAAGTGGCACATAATCTTTTCATCAGTCCAACCGCCAAGGCTTAAATTTACTAGAATTGAATGCGACTCGTTTGAGTTTAAATGCAAATCGTTTTCCCGTCTGGCCTCGTAGGCTAAACGATTAAGTTTCGAAATAATTTTTCTTGAACTTTCTAGGGCCGCTCGCTGTTGATCGTATATATAAAAGTTTAATTTGTGCACTATTTCATCAACCGAGTCTGATTCAGTTATCAAATCTATTGCCTCAGGGTACTGTATAAAATAATCGTGAATGAAAGCCAGCTTGTACTCTGATTGTTTGGCAAAATTCTCGTAGATCTTGCAAAGTTTCCTTGATTTTTCTGAGTCTTCTAACGCAGCAAGAATATATGTGTCTAAAATTTCTATGATTTTAGTGTAAGAACTATTTTGAGCTCTCAAATGATTGTAAATCTCATCAAGCTCTTGCTGAAAATTCGGCTTTTTGCTTAAAAGCGCCTCCTTGAACGATTTTTTCAACTCATCCATTCTAATTTTAAACGCTCTTCTTAACCTCTCTTTTTTTGCTACTTTTTCAGCTAATTGAGCCTGCGGTGAAAGCCACGCTATAGAGTCGCGAGACGTAAGTCCTGGGTATACTTCATAAACCTTGAAATCTTTCTCAGGCTCACGACTAAGAGTGCTTACATAACGGGCAGGGACCCTACTTAATCGTGATACTCCGTTTGGTGAGCCTGCTCTAAATCTAGCAATTAAGGGCTCATTAAGCACTCCCACCGGCTCAAGCTTGATCTCTTGCCCGCTTAATCTCTGAGCTCTGATGTACAAAATGGCAGGTTTAGCTTGTTCGAAACCTGAATCCCGTTCCTCTTTAAAGGCCTCATGGGCATATTGACTTGCTACTCGCAGGCTGTCAGTAACAAACGCTCCTGGAAGACCTTTTTCGTTGAGAGCTCTCAAACCCAGACCCTCTAAGATCTGATTGGCCCTTGAGAAGCTGGTTCCATGATACAGCATATCTGCCTGCCCTTGCCTTATAATTTCTGCTCTTGCCTTTACTTTTGCTTCTTGTTCAGACATCCCTTGGTTTAAGAAGCGTTCGACAACTAGATTAAACCAAGACCGAACTAACTGATCTTGAAATAGCTGCCACGCTAGCGTGAACTTCTCGCTGAGAGAAGCTTCGAGGTTTTGTATTTCTAGTGAGCCTGGTCCTAATATTGATTGTCTCAATTCCTCAAATGTTTCTTGATCTTCTGTTAAGACAGTCAAAATGAGATCTTCAAAAAAGTTATCCCAACTCCAGCTTGAATCTGTCTTGGTGTGTGTGAGCCCTGCTTTTCTTTCTTCCTCTATAAGATTTTCATAGTCTTTCAAAAGATCGTCTAATTTCCCTTGGAAATAAGCAACATGGTGAAGAAAAGCTCGCGCTGCTACTGGATTAATCGCATTTAGTTGTCTGGTTAAGTTTAATGATCTTGGATCAATTAAAGGCTCAAGCTTTAATTTTTTACGGTTACGATTCATAGTGCTGGTAGGTTTATCTATTATTTGTTGAGGCTCAAATTCCTGCGAGTTTTGCTCAATAGCTTCAAAAAGAAGACTAACATAAGTTAAAGCTAAGATAGTTTGTCCTGATTGCTCTAGCTCAAGTACAAAATCAATCGCCTGATTTAAATTTGTAACTTGCTCTTTAGTAAGCTGCAAACTAACTTCTCGAGAAACAACATTCAGAACAGCAAGTAAAAACCCCCGGCTGTCTTCAAGTGCATTTGTTATATTAAAATCCAATTCTTCTAAAATTGAACTACCGAGGTAGCAAAAGCGTTGGGCCAAGTATGCCGTTACTAATGATTTACTCAGTGAAGGAAGATGATGAAGGAATAGGGCTTCTGCTGCTCTGCTCTTCCTTTTTTGTGCTAGCTGAAGCAATTTAGTCGTAATACTTGGAGAAACTATAAATTGCGTAAGAGGGTATGCCTCTTCATCTTCTAACAACTTTAACAAGCTTCTTTCAGCACCGGGTAAATTCCTTTGAAGTATTGATCTGACTTCTTGAGGTTTGACTGTGGCGTGCTTAGACAAAATTTCTAGAATTCGTTTAGTGCAGACCTCCTCATCAAGCAGCTTAAAAACTTCTCCTAAAGCGAAACCATCAACGCCCGCCCGAGAATCAACGAACAACCCTAATGCCCTATGGATTAAAGCCTCTAAAGCTAACGAATCCCCTTTCCTACTAAAGCTTGCTAGCACACTGTTGAATCTTTGAGTTTTCTGGCTCATACTGAGGCCTTTTAATGCAAAAAATCTGTAGAATGAGTGTTCGTTCAGCAAGACACAAAGAAGATCCTCGCAGACATCAAATAGTTTAGTTACTAAGCGATCCAAGAAATCAGGTTCGTCAGCTTTATCTGCGAACTCTTTGAGAAAACACTCTAGCTCTGCAAAGCCTGCAACCTTGTACTTTTCAAAGACTTGTTTAAGGAAATCTTTAGAATCTTCTCTTTGCAACATCTCCCAAAAAATTTGAACAGCAGTCCTACGAATGTCTGAGGAATTTGCACCAATCGAGATTAATAAAATGGGTAGAATAGAGTCTTTTCTACCTAAGCCTCTTATCAATCCTAAAATTCGAAATTCTTGCGATTCTCCCCCTCCTGAAAACCTTAATTCTCTGCCTTCTTGAGATTTTTGGAAATCGCTTAGTAATTTATCAATTAACCAAGTCTCTAAGGTGTCACAGCAAACGTCAGACTCAAAGCGTTTACTTACTAACATCTTGACGGCCCGCCAGATCAAAGGATTAAAGTGTTGAGTGAAGGGTAAATTTGGTTGAATTTCAGTTAGTAAACCTTTCTCTAAATCGTAAAGACGCATCTCCATTCGAGGCTCTATCAATTCTGGGGGAAGAGACTCCGTTAACTTTTTTAAATTTCTAACGAAAAAAATAAGGCTTCCTAGTTTTAAGATACTGCTATGATCAAGGATTTTTAGGTACCTCTGTGCAGAACCCCAAAACTGCCTTCGATCAGGTAACTCACAATATTTGCTGTGAAGACTTAATTTTAGCTCTCTAAGCTTTTCTGACTCTTCTAGATTTTCAATCTCACCTAGAAGATATTTTTTGTACTCTTCTAGAGTTTGGTCAATTGCTTCTACACCATCTTTAGCACTGCTCGATTGCTGAGTTTTAGGATCTTCAAGAAGAGGTTTAACGCAGTGATTTAAATAGATCTTTATTAGTTCTTCTTTTTGCTCTCTTGTTAATAAGATTTCCTCTTTAGTAGCAACATCTATTAAGGCAAATTCACGATCTAGCGCATCTAAAAGCTGAGTGAAAACTCTGGTTGTTAAGACTTGAAGTTTTTGCTTTAAAAGGTGCCTAAAAAAATCGGCCGAGTCATCAACGCACGTTTGTGCTAGCTCTAAAAACCTTTCAAATTCGCGTATTTCACTCTCAAGTTTAGAAACGGCATGGGAATCTTCAATTTTAGGTCTTCCTGCAAGCAGGTTTTTTAGTCTTTGAAGTAGATTAGGCTGAGTTCTAGATTTTTCCCTAGCTAGTTTTAAGGTAAATAATTGCTCTGATACCGCAGCAACAGATTTAAAATTTTTTTCTCGCAGAAAGCTCTTTAAATAAGCTTCTTTTAAAGCTTTTAACTCAGCAACTTCTCTAGAGTACGACTCAAAAATTCGAGCACAGTAGTTGAAAGAGTGGATGGTTTTTTGCAGTTGATCCAAAAAATTGTGTAGATCTGCCTCATGCAGAGAAACAAGTAGTAAGTCATTAATTTGATCGGATATGTTTTCTATACAAGTTCTACAGCTTCGGAGTAAGCTTAGGTAATTGTTGTGGGAGGCAGTCAACAAGCTTAATAGTTTCTGGGCTGACAAACTACCATAATCTCTGCTAAAGCTTTGAATTTCGTCTCGGTCTAAATTTTTATAAATTTTAGCGAACTCTAAAAGATTAGTTAGTATTTCAAACGCTATGCGGTCTTTAAATGTTGAGGTACAGCTAGTTAGAGGTTCGTAGAGGGACTGCATTCTTCAGATTGTTTGAACAATATTTATATAAGTTATGCTAGCATTGTGCATTTTTGAGACCTGAAACTTCTAGGCTATTAAAGGTTTTGCTTGCCGGGGCTTTGCAGCTTCAGCAGAGGAAATTTTTCGATCGAGAGGTGCTTTAGCATTAATTTCAAAACCTAAACTCTTGTTTGTCGCTTAAGTTTATCAAAACTTTAAAGGCCTGAAGAAAATTAGTGTCAGGAGATATGGCCTTATATTCTTATTTTAAACCGCGGGCCTACAAATAAACTCTGATACCTCTGTTTGGGAAGAAAAATGGTTGATGAGGTTAGTAGCAAAGAAACTCTGTAAATATAAACGATTTTCCGGAAGCGGACACTTTTGAACTCTGAATGCACTAATAAATGTAGTCTCACTTTAGCTGGCATGATTTTTAGAAATTTAAATGGCCTTTAAACGGCAATTTTTTGGGGCTTGAAAAGCAGTTGTGAAAATAAAATTAAGCCGCTAATGACATTTTAGTTGTTAAGAACTTAAGAATTTGAAAGAACTTTGTTGGGCTTCTGAAGCAAGGCTCTGATATTTATGTTAAAAGGTAGCTACTAGAATGCTTTTATGAATTTGCAAATACCTCTGATGCAAGACTCACCTTGATTTAATCATAAGTTAATGAGATGCTCTTTTAGCTAGCCGTTAGCTTTAGCTTGTTAAAAATTCTCTGCATACTTAATTTAGGCAATCCCGAGGTTCCGAGCTAGGTTGAGCTCTTTTCTAGGTAGCATCACCAAAAACAAGTCTTAATTTGATCCTTTTTCCATGAGGTATGAGCCTAAAGAAGCGCCAAAAAACCATGCTTAATTGGTGAAAATTTAAGCCCAATTTGTTGTTTCGATAAACCTTAAAACGTACACTTAAAAAACGCTGTTTGTGATCTTTGATCGATGTTGAATAGATAGATATTCTTGCTAATTATCCTTCTCCAAACAAGCTTCTCTTTAACGTCTGTCTTTATGCAAAACTGATTTTACTTAGTGTCTGGGAATAGGTTAATTTCGTAACCTTGCGGACAATGCAGTTACACGAATTCAGTTAGTAGATTAGTCCATTTTTGTTTCAGTAGATCTCTACTTTTTGCGGCCCTATCTTTGACTAAGTTTGAAGTTGCTGTTAACCTAAACTTTGTATGCAGGTCGAGTTATCTAGTCAAAAAGCTCATGAGCCACTTTACCAGGTGTTGGGGAACTGTGAGGTTGAGTATTTGCTAATGGTTGGTCGAGTTAAGGAACTCGACCTTCGTGAAAATTTAGGAGTAGTTCAGTTAAGTGAGGAAGCTTATCAAAAACTTTGCCAAGGCACATATGTTTGCTGTGACTTTCTTCCTTGCAGAGTTGATGAAGGACGTGTTTCCGAGGTTGCTCTTGCTGTTAGGGGGGATGAAAAATCAGTAATTCCTGGCACTGCATGGTTTTTTGGTGGTAGAAACAAGCAAATATCTGAGCCGTTTGCCAAATTGTATGATTCCCTTGCTTATATAATTAACAAAAAGGGTCAAGAGGTGGAAAAAATGCTCTCTTTAGAAGACCCTCATGATAGAGGTTTTATTGAAGTAATTAAAAGGGAGGCGGGTCAGATATGTGATAAGGTGGAAATTCTACCCCTTGGCGTTGCTTTAACCAGGTTTTATGACCCTCATCAAATTGGTTTGTCAACTTATCCCGTCGAACCTGTCTTAAGTTTGCGAAGCTACGGGCATCTTTTGTCATTAGCAGCAGATGCAAGCGGTATCAGGATTAGAAGTTATCCTTATGGGAGCACGCTTAGTTCTGAAGAGTGCCCTCAGGTGACTCAGCATTCAATTGGCGCTGTAAGATCTACTATCCAACCCGTTGCTGCGCTTTTGCTACCCCCACAGGTCTATGACACGTGGATTAAAATCAAAACAGCCAAGCCAGAAGAGGGAATTTCAGAGGTGATAAGGGTTTCAAGAAAAGAATGGCAAAGCGGTGGGGCTATTGAATTTGATGGTAGACATTTTCAACCTTTGGCCTTCATCCGGGATGTAATAGACGAGGTTTTTAGGTGGAACCAATAACAATTCCTTTAAGCTTTTCTTAACACATTAACGCAGCTTACTAAGATAAATTTTAAATCTTTTAATTGGTTTAGGGTTAAAAATGTACTCCCATTAAATCTTCGGGACCTTGGAAATTTAAATGGAGGGCTCACCTTCCTTGTGCAGTGACCTTAAAAATGTGAGTGGAGGCTTAGTAATGGATTTAGGCAAGACCTAGGCAAACTTAGGACTTTCGTTGCTCAATCTCTAATGCTTTACTTGGTAAATTTAGAACCTATAGCTAGATTGTCGGGCTAATTAACTCTAAAGGTTTTACGATTAACTTGTTTAGAAGCAATAGTAATACTGGTCCCAGCCTCCTTTAAAATAAATTACCTTTGATTAGTATGTTTTAAGTGTATTTTTTTTTTGGATTTTTTGAGTAGAGTATAGTTTTTGGTTACTCGCTTAAGCATTTGGGTAAATGGGCAGACAATAAAAGAAAAAGGTCCCGGAATGGGGAAGTTCTTCGTCTGCATAACAGCGCCTTGCCAAATCTTTTTTTTCAACTTTTCAAGTTACACTAAAAAACCATTTAAAAGTAGAATATCGTTAAAAACTAAAAATATTCCGACTAAGCTAATCAAGCTTCTTTATTATGGATTCTAGAAAAGTCGAAGTTTTTTACTTCTGGCTCAAAAAGAAAAGCTTTTTAGCCTTTCTAAACTGAAGATTTTAAAGAGCTTTAAAAGTGAGTGTGTGATTTGCCAAGTTGCGTAATTAGATATTTATTTTCTGAACCACAAAGATTAAAAACACTTCCCGCCATAAACGATTTTCATCTTAAAAGACAGGCTCTTACCGAAGCTTGTCATAAACCAAAATACCTAGGCTGGTTCTGGATGATAGGGGCAAACAATTTTTCTAAAAACCTTAAAAAGTTATTTTTAAGGTTTGTCGCGATTCTAGCCTCTGGTCCTCCGCTTTGGAAATTTTTATGTTTGGCATTGAATTGCTCGATGCAAAGTTGCTTTAAGTTTTCAAATTGACTGGCCATGGATTTAAGCTGAGCATTGGTGTGTTTTTGTAAAAAGCGCTGAAAAATGGATTCAACTGGTTCTATCAGCTGTTGAAGGATTCCCTCAAAATTATTTCTATTGTTCTGGCTTTGGCCTTCCATTAGCGGATCGTTTAGATGAATCTTTTGAAGTCTGTCTGCTATAGAGACGCCCTTTGAAAGCTGAGAGACTTCATCAGAAGTTTCAATTTCGTCGCTTAACAAAAAGTTTTCTAAGTTTTTGTATGCCATCCATATTGTATGAAGGTTGATAGCGAGTTGTTTCAGACTATAGCTAGACCTGGCAAGTGCTAGATTTATTGATCCCGCAATGATTGGGAGCCCCAATGTATTAGGACCGTTAAAAAAAGGTAGACTTGAAACTAGCTCTATTGTCTGCATTGAAAATGCACTCGACAAAGTTTGTTCTAGGCTCGATAAAACTGACCTGGGAAATCCTATGAAAAACAACGGGTTGTTCCCTTTATCAGAAATCTGCCAGCAAAGCCCCTTCAGCTTTTCTAAAGTGCTTTCATCTAGAGTTGAAAGTTTTTCAGTTAATAAGCCATAAAGCTCGGGAAAAATTGGACGCACTTGTCTAAGACACCAATGCGCGTTGGTTCTGAGTTTATCAATCGTTACAGGATGAGGCTTTAACTTAACTATTTGGTTAAGTTTTTCTATAAATCCAGCTAAGTACTGACCTGCCACTTCAACCCACTCTGTTGCGTTTCCTAGAGTTCCACTATCTTCAGCCTGAGGACCAATCAGTTTCTCTTCCAGCAAGTTAACTACTTTTGCCAAGTCGCTACGAGCTTCTAAAAACAACTCTTCTATCCTCTCTTGCTTGCTCCGAGTGGCGGCATATTTGGCCTGATTGCAAGCTACTGAGATTAGAACACCTAGTCCCTTAACAAATCTGTTGAATGAAAACTTGTTTTGCTTGTCAATTTGCCTCACATAGTTAATACTAGTTTATATCAAAAACAAAAACTTATCAATTGCATAAGACCTCGTTTTATATGCAAAAGCCTACGCAACTTAGGGAAATTGTTTGGAATTTTTAAAGGATTTTATACTTTGTCACTTGTTTTTGGTGATGCTTGATGTAATGCAAGAAATTAGTCTATTAGATAGCGCTACAAGATCCAGTAATTTGGGTAAAACGCTAGGTTTTTGGGTGTCAAGCAATAACTAAGAAAGTTAGTAAATTTAGCATCTGATAAATGTATTGTTTGTTTTACGATTATAAAAAAACTTTTTAATAGCGAAAAGCTTTTTAAATCACCTAATTAGAACAACAAAACCGTTGAAGTTATCCGTTTAAAATTAATTTTAAATTGTTCTAAAAGAGATCTAGTTAGCTTAAGCTTCCTTTAAAAAACTTCAAAGTCTACGTACTTGCTGATTACTACCTTTTAAGCTACAAGCTTTATCAATCTTTTAGTGTCAGTTTTGAAATTTTTAGAGGTAAAGTGGTTGCCTTCTTCACTCTATTAACGTTCTTAGACTCCTCAAGTATTCCGGTGAATGGATCATAAGTCTACTATATTGTCCTAGGCCTTTAGAGTATAAAATACAAAAATTAGTGCTGTTCCAAAAACTATCACTGTTATCACTGTGGGAGACGTTTTCTCTTACGGCTGCTAACAACCATCCCACCGCCTGAGCCAGTTTTTCTGGCTGAGCAGACGGAGGAGTTAGAATTATTAAAGTTCTAAAATTCCCTTCTTGAATTTCCGCGCCGTAACGAAGCTTAAAAGTATCATTCAACCCTACTGTTAAACCCTTGTTTAAGAAATTTCTCGTCGGCACCTCTATAGTATATGAACTTTGGTCGCTGTCGATTAATGAATCAAATATATCCTGGATGTTTACAGCTGAAAGTAGCTCGACCACACTAATTGGAGTATTGCCAACTAAAACAAACCCGCTTCGAAGACAGTTTTCACTGTACGCGGATAAAAAGAGCACTTTAGATAAAGCTCGAATTACTTCAAAAGAGATGTTGAAATTTTGTAGGGCACTTAAGCCAGGTACGAAAAAAGTTTTGTCCAAAATTTTTTCTTGATTAGGAATTTCAAAGAAGCCTATTAAGAGAGGATCGACATATATTGGCTGAGTTGCTAAGCCGGGTAGGTTTAAAGCAGAACAATCAGAAGGAATTAGATCATTAGCCCTACAAAACTTTCTACCCTCGTTGGAGTAGAAAATTCCTGTGTAGTGGTTAGCATTAAAAGTTATATTCGATGGACAATCCTTCAGAAAAACAATCGGCCCAAGCCTAACTAACCCAACTGGTGTGGGAAAAACTAATCTTGCTCCCCAAACCACCTTACCCTCATGCTGTTTGGAGATTATTGAACGGTACACTCCTTGCGAGAATAGATGAAGAGAAGAGTTGAAAATGGCTCTCAAATCATTGATCTCGATTGACGACTCGACATTTGAGGAAGAACTTGAGTTATGATCGCCTCTTAGCTTTTTTAGTAATTCAGAGGCCGCTTCTTGGGTAGGCTTAAGATCAAAAGCTGAGCATTTTTCCACCATTCTTTCTGCTGGGCTTGCCCAAAATTGAAACAACCGCCCGCCTACTCCATGTATTTTCCAACCGAGGCCTGGGCCTAGTTTACTACGTTCAAAAGCGGCCAGAATGGTGTTTGGCTCTAATCTGGAGTGCTCAAATCTGCTCACTCTAAAAGGTTATGACAGTATCAAGAAGTTTGTTACTCAGCCAGAACAGGATTTTCAGAGGTTTAAAGAAAAGAATTGAAGGGGCCCTTTCAAATAAAAATGGTTCTGGCTAATTTTAGTATTGTTTTAAGTTGTGGCGTTGCGTTTGGTCGCAGCCTCCTTTAAAATAAATTACCTTTTATTTGCATTTTATGAGACTAATTTAAAATTTCTGCCACTTTTTTGAGCAAACAATCGTTTAGTTAGGCGGCTAGCTGATTAAGTAAATGAAGGATTTAACAAAGCGGGAAGTTTGGGGTAAAGTGAACGAGTCAGTGCCTAGCTCTATGAATTCTTCTTTAATAAGTATACTGGATAACGATTGATGCAAGAGAGATCTACTAAAAAAACATTGTCGTCTTAATGGGTCTTGATTAGTTAGAAACCATGGGCTTTTTAAGAAAACTAATTTTTTACTCACTCACCCTGGGCTAGTGAGTAAGCCCTTCTGCCATTGAATGAAAAAAGATACTCTACTTTTAAAATTTGAACGCCAAGCCGCTGTAAACTCGTTAATAAGTTCGGCACGTCATCTTGGTTTTTGCCTACAAACCTACATCTAAACTGATCTACTGGGTCGATATCTGAGGTTTTTTGGGGCCATATTAATAAGCCCCGATTTGATATTAGCTTTAAGCTGAAATTTTGCTGGCTGAGTATTAATTTTTCTGCCAGCTGTTCTACAGGGCCTCGAAATTCAATAAAAACATCAACTCCTTCGAAATTTTTTTCCTCAAACTGGTAATTTTTTGCTAACGCTTTATTTAAGTCTAACTTTGCCTTGAAGGAAGCTTTTTTCAA
>Ga0308405_1001408_pt1 | contig 12113 bp, 6 predicted proteins | sample HotsprSampleMS13_FD_203473 | JGI IMG/M metagenome (GOLD analysis project Ga0308405, IMG submission 203473) | Hot spring phototrophic mat microbial communities from Mushroom Spring, Yellowstone National Park, Wyoming, United States - 20060912_MS13 ...
CGGCCTGAGAGCCTCCCTCCAGGCCAGAACCTTTTTCTGGATTTCCTGCACCTCCGGGCGGAAGGCCTCCCCGCCCGAGACCTTGGCCAGGGCCTGGATGAAGTCCTGGGCCTTGAGGGTGCTCCTTTGGCTGTCCTGGATCACCAGGTAGCGGGCGTAGGCCCGGGCCAGAGCCAGGTAGGCCTGGGGGCGGGAGGTGGCGGCAAGGGCCTGGGCCAGGTCCTGGGCCATGAGGGCCAGGTAACGCCCTTCCAGACGCTTCCTGGCCTCCTCAGGGGGCAGGCCCGCCACCTCCCTCACCACGCCCTGCCCCAGGCCGGTGGCCCGCACCAGGCGGCTGAGGTAGAGGGTCTTCTCCCCCTCTGGCGCGGTGAAGAAGCCGTCGTAAAGGGCCTTGCCCAGGAGGTGGCGCACCAGGAGGAGGCGGGCCTCGAGGTCTACCCGGCTTTTCCGAAGCACCGCCTGCCGGGCCTCCTGGAGGTTGCTTATGGCGGCGTCCCGAAGGACCGGGGGAAGCCCCTCCGCCTCCTGGCGCAGAAGTCCCTGGGCCTGGTCCAGGGCGGCCAGGGCCCCTGTGGGGTTATCCAGGCGTGCCCGGGCCAGGGTCGTTTCCAGGCGGTCGTAGACCTGGGGAAGGGGCGCGGCCAGGGCCAGACCGAGAAGCGCCACCAATAAAAGCCACCTCTTCATCCCGCCACCTCCGATAGGCTGGTAAGCCGCCTCAGGTTATGGAGGAGGCGGCCCACGTTGGTCTCCTTCCGGGCCACAAGGCCGATGTACCCCTGCCCCAGCGCCCTCATGGCTACCAGATTATGCTGCAAAAGGCCGTAAAAGGTTTGGTACCCCTGCCGCTTCAGAAGGAGGTGAAAGGGGTCCAGGGGGACGGGCTCCCCGGCGAAGAGCTCTTCCCGGCCGCTTTCCCCAGCCACCACCACCCCCACCACCCCCTCCAGGCGGGCCAGGCGCTGGGCCAAGGCGGTGCGGGCGGCGGGGTCTTCCAGGTCCACGGCCTCGAGGCGAAGCCCTTCCTCCTCTTCTTGCTCCTCGCCTTCCGCCTCTTGGGCGGCCAACGCCTTCATCTCCCGCACCCAGGCCTTCAGCTCAGGGGGCATCTCCTGGAAGGGCAGAAGACGCCTAAGCTCCGGCCAGATGACCCCTTCCACCAGCCTGGCCCACTCCCCGGGATTTGCGGGCTTCCTCATCTCGGTAGCCCGCCCCAGGAGGCTTTCCGCCGCCCGGGGGGAGACATACCGGCTCAGGATCTCTAAAAGGCTCTCCTCCATAAGGACCCGAAGGGGCTTGCCAATCTGCCCCTCAGAGTGTACCATAACCTCTGCCCGAGGGATCGGGCATGCCGCGCTGGGGTGTCGTCTAACGGCAGGACAGCGGACTCTGGATCCGCCGGTCGTGGTTCGAGTCCACGCACCCCAGCCAAACTTTGGCCCCATCGACTAGCGGTTAGGTCACCGCCCTTTCAAGGCGGCGGCGGGGGTTCGAATCCCCCTGGGGTCACCAAAGCGCCGAGCCGCACCGCGGCCCCATCGTCTAGAGGCCTAGGACACGGCCCTCTCAAGGCCGAGACGGGGGTTCGAATCCCCCTGGGGTCACCAAAGCGGCTCGGCCGCTTTCTTCCCTTGACCCAACCTCTCCCTTCCAGCAGAAACAGTAGGGCTAATACCCCCACCCCGTATAAGTGGGGTGTAAAGTGGCCTTGGAGGAGGTAAAGGAGGACGGCATGGAGTTCACCCTAACTGGGCTCGGACAAAGCGGTGGGAAGGAGGAAACCTACGACGTGGTCATCATCGGCGGGGGGCCCGCGGGCCTCACGGCGGGCATCTACGCCGGCCGGGGCGGCCTGAAGACGGTGATCGTGGAAAAGGGTCTCCCCGGCGGGCAGATCGCCCAGACCGAGGAGGTGGAGAACTACCCCGGATTCCCTGAGGGCATCTCCGGGCCGGAGCTGGCGGGCCGGATGGTCCAGCAGGCGGAGAAGTTCGGGGCCCGCATCGTCATGGACGAGGTGCAGGGCCTGGAGAAGACGGAGGAGGGCTTTCTGGTGCGGGGTTTTGAGCGGAACTACCCCGCCCGGGTCGTCATCATCGCCACCGGGGCCAACCCCAGGAAGCTCCAGGTCCCGGGGGAGGAGAAGTTCTACGGTCGGGGGGTTTCCACCTGCGCCACCTGCGACGCGTTCTTCTACCGGGATAAGGAGGTGGTGGTGGTGGGCGGGGGGGACGCTGCCGTGGAGGAAGGGCTTTTCCTCACCAAGTTCGCCCGCAAGGTGACCCTGGTCCACCGCCGGGACGAGCTTCGGGCCAACAAGATGGCCCAGGCCCGGGCCTTCCAGAACCCCAAGATGCACTTCCTCTTCTCCCACGTGGTCACGGAGATCCTGGGGGAGGAGCAGGTGACGGGGGTGCGGCTCAAGAACCTGAAGACCGGGGAGGAGTACGTCTACCCCACGGACGGGGTCTTCGTCTTCATCGGCCATGAGCCCAACACCGGCTTCCTCCGGGGGGTGGTGGAGCTGAGGCCCGACGGCTACATCGCCGTTCGCGACGAGGTCTTCACCTCGGTCCCGGGCATCTTCGCCGCCGGGGACGTGGCCGACCCCATCTACCGCCAGCTGACCACCAGCGTGGGGGCCGGGACCCGGGCGGCCATGATGGCGGAGAAGTACCTGGCGGAGAGGGAAGAAGCGGTCAGGGGTTGAGGCCCGCCCTCTTTCTGGCCCCCCTTCTGGCCCTGGCCCTGGGCCAGACCCTCTACCTGCCCTTAGACGACCGCCCTCCCAACCTGGCCCCGTGCGCCTGGGGGCTGGTTCTTTGCCCTCCCAGGGAGGCTTATAGGGGGCCGGAAGGGGCGGACGCGGGGAGGCTTCGCGCCTGGCTCCTCGCCACGCCAGGCCAGCGCCTCGTGGCCAGCCTGGACGCCCTGGCCTATGGGGGGCTTCTCCAAAGCCGCCACCTCCCCCTCGCCCCCGAGGACGCCCTGGCCCGGCTCCTTCCCCTCCTCTCCTGGAAGGTGCGCCATGGGAGCGAGGTCTACCTTTTCGGGGTCATTCCCCGGTGGGACGCCACCTTCAGGGAGAGGAACCTTCGGGTTCTCAAGGCCCTCGCCCCCTGGGCGGGGCTTGGGGGGGTCTATCTGGAGGCTGTCTGGGACGATGCCATCCGGGGCTCTCCCGCTCCAAGGGAGGCCGCCACCCTCCCCTACCCTTCCCGTCCCGGGGCCGACGAGGCGGGGCAGGTTCTCCTCCTCAGGGCCTTGAGGCCCGGGCTTAAGGTGGCCGTGGTCTACGAGACCCCCGCCCTGGCCCGGCAGGTGACCCCCTACGAGGGCCTTCCCCTGGGGGAGACGGTGGCCCGCCTTCTGGGAAGCGCCGCCGCCAGGCCCACGGCCCTCGAGGAGGGGCCGGACCTGGTCCTTTACGTCTACGGCGGGAAGAGCCCCCGCCAGGCCGCTTTGGACCTCCTCCGCCTCATGGCCCGCCACCCCGTGGCCCTGGCCGACCTTTCCCGGGTGAACCGGGGGGACCCCGGGCTCATGGCCTACCTCCAGGGCCTAGGCCTCTACGCCCGTCTTTTCGCCTACGCCTCTTGGGGAACCCCCGCCAACAACCTGGGGAGCGCCCTGGCCCAGGGAGGGCTTTTCCTGAGGGACCGGGAGGGGCGGCTTCTGCGGCTCGCCGAGGCCTACTTCGGCTACTGGTGGGGGGAGGTGGGGAGGCCCTACGTGCGGGCCCGCTTTTCCGAGCCCCTGCGGGAGGAAGCCCAGGAGGTGGCCGCCCTTTGGCCCTATGCCGAGCTCGGGGGCAGGCGGCTGGACCTCCTGGGGTTGCGCTTCCCCTGGGGGCGTGCCTTTGAGGCTGTGCCCGCCTGGGCCTGGGTTCCCCTGGCCCGGGGTCTGGGCCTGGTAGAATAGCCCGAGCATGGTTTCCCGAGCCCTGGAGCTGAAGCGCCTCGAGGCCCTGGCCCAGGCCTTCCGCCTCCTGGCTCCCCTGGACACCGGCGAAGCTGTCTACCAAAAGACCGTCCAGGTCCTCAAGGAGAGCACCCGGGCGGTCTCGGTCCTGCTCCTCCTTTACCGCCCTGAGGGGGACTACCTGGAGCTGGTGGCCGCAGCGGGGCTTCCCGCCTCCAAAGTGGGCTTCCGCTTGGAAAGGGGCCAGGGGGTTTCCTGGGAGGTGCTGGAAAAGGGGGAGCCCCTTTTCCTCCCCGACGTTTCCCAGGACCCCAGGGTGGTCTTCCTCTCGGGAACGCGGCAGGCCGGGGCCTACCTGGGGGTGGCCCTAAGGACCCCGGAAGAGAAGGCGCTGGGCGTCCTCTCCCTGGACACCGCCGGGGGGGTGGGGGAGATCCTCCCCGAGGAGCGCTTCCTGGCCCAGGCCCTGGCGGAAGCGGCGGGGGTGGTCCTCTCCCGGATTGAGGCCTGGGAGAGGGCCAGGCTCGAGGCGGAGCGCCACAAGGCCCTCCTGGACCTTTCCTTGAGCCTGGAGGCTTCCCGGGAGCCCCTCGCCATGGCCCAGGAGGCCCTGGAGACCCTCCTTCGCCTCACCCCCTACCACGGGGGAGCCCTCTACCTCTTCCAGGAGGGGGTGGTGCGGCCTGCGGTGTACACCGGCCGCTACCCCCCGGGTTTTCCCCGCCTCTACGAGGTCCACCCCATCCGCTTCGGGGAGGGGCTTCTGGGCCATCCCCGGCTTTGGGAGGGGCCGGTCTACGTGGAGGACTACGCCCGCTTTCCCGGAAGCCTGAAGCCCTTCGCCGAAAGCGGCCTGCGCTCGGCCCTTCTGGTGCCCCTCAAGCCCGAGGGGCGGCGCTACGGGGTCCTGGCCCTGGGGAGCTTCGGGGAGGCCATCCCCTTCCTCCCGGAGGACGAGGCCGTCCTGAGGGTGGTGGGCCGGAGGCTGGAGGAGGCCCTGGAGCGCCTCTTCCAGCTGGAGCGCCTCCGCCTCACCCGCGAGGCCGCCTTAAAGGCCCTTTCCCGGGTGCTGGAGTACCGGGACCTGGAGACCAAAGGGCACACGGAGCGGGTGGCGGAGCTTTCCGTGCGCCTGGGGCAGGCCCTGGGCTTTCCCGACCTCGAGGGCCTCCGCCTGGGAGCCTACTTCCACGACCTGGGCAAGCTGGCCCTCCCCGACGAGGTCCTGAAGAAGCCCGCCGCCCTCTCCACGGGGGAGTGGCGGGTGGTGAAGACCCACCCCGAGGTGGGCCTGGAGATCCTGCAAAACCTTCCCTTCCTGCCCAAGACCGCCCTGCACGTGGTCCTCTACCACCACGAGCGCTGGAACGGCTCCGGCTACCCCAGGGGGCTCAAGGGGGAGGAGATCCCCATGGAGGCCCGGATCTTCGCCGTGGTGGACGTCTGGGACGCCCTCCATTCTCCTCGCCCCTACAAGGAGGCCTGGAGCGAGGAGAAGGCCCGGCAGGAGCTTTGGGCCCAAGCGGGAAGGACCCTGGACCCCCGGGTGGTGGCGGCCTTCCTGGAGCTCGTCTAGGCGCTCACTCCACGGTGACGCTCTTGGCCAGGTTCCGGGGCTGGTCCACGTCCCGCCCCAGGAGGACGGCCACCTCGTAGGCGAGGAGCTGCAGGGGCACCACGCTCACCAGGGGGGCGAAAAGGGGGTGGACCTGGGGCACGTAGACCACGTCCTGGGCGAGCTTCTTGATCTCCTCGTCCCCCTCGGTGGCGACGGCGATCACCTTCCCGCCCCGGGCCCGCACCTCCTGGATGTTGGAAAGGGTCTTCTCGTAGAGGGGGCCCTGGGTGGCCAGGACCACCACGGGCAGGTGCTCGTCAATGAGGGCGATGGGGCCGTGCTTCATCTCCCCCGCGGGGTAGGCCTCGGCGTGGATGTAGCTGATCTCCTTGAGCTTCAGGGCCCCCTCGTAGGCGGTGGGGGTCTGCACGTGCCTTCCCAGGAAGAGGAAGTCCTGGGCCTGGTGGTACTTTTCGGCGATGTGGGCCACGATGGGCCGCTTTTCCAGGGCCTCCTCCACCAGGCGGGGGAGCTTCCTGAGTTCCCGGATCAGGGCCTGGGCCTTCTCCCGGGAAAGCCTCCCCCGGGCCCGGCCAAAGCGGAGGGCGAGAAGGGCCATGGCCGCCAGCATGGCCATGTAGGCCTTGGTGGAGGCCACCCCGATCTCCGGCCCCGCGTGGATGTAGAGGACCGCCTCCACCTCCCGGGTGAGGCTAGAGCCCTTGGCGTTGATGACCCCCAGGGTCCTGGCCCCCTTGCGCTTGGCCTCCCGCAGGCCCTCCAGGGTGTCAATGGTCTCCCCGGACTGGCTGATGGCCACGGCCAGGGTCCTTCCGTCCACCACCGGGTCCCGGTAGCGGTACTCGCTGGCCACGTCCCACTCCACGGGGATCCGAGCGAGGCCCTCCAGGAGGTACTTCCCGTAAAGCCCGGCGTAGGCCGCCGTCCCGCAGGCCACCATGTGGACCCGGTCCACCTCCAGGGGGTCCAGCTCCAGGCCCAGGTCCACGTCCCCCACCTCCTCCAAAAGCCTCCCCCCCAGGGTGTTCTCCAGGACCCAGGGCTCTTCGTAGATCTCCTTCAGCATGTAGTGGGGGAAGCCTCCCTTCTCCGCCGCCTCGAGGCTCCAGTCCACCTCCACCGCTTCCCGCAGGAGGGGGTTCCCCAGGAGGTCCGTGATCTCCACCCCCTCCCGGGTGATGCGGGCCACGTCCCCGTCGTGGAGGAAGATGACCTTCCTCGTGTAGGGCAGAAGGGCGGGCACGTCCGAGGCCAGGAAGTTCTCCCCCTCCCCTAGGCCCACCACCAGGGGGCTCACGGTCCTGGCGGCCACGATCTCCTCGTGGTCCTGGTGCACGGCCACCACGGCGTAGGCCCCCCGCACCTCCTTCAAAGCCTCTCTGAGGGCTTCCAGGAGGTCGCCCCGGTACTTCTCCTCTATGAGGTGGGCCAGGACCTCGCTGTCGGTGTCCGAGCTGAAGCGGTGGCCCCTGGCCTTCAGCGCTTCCTTGAGCTCCAGGTAGTTCTCAATGATGCCGTTGTGGATGACGGCGATCTTCCCATCCTCCGTGGTGTGGGGGTGGGCGTTGGGGTCGGTGGGGGCCCCGTGGGTGGCCCAGCGGGTGTGGCCGATGCCCAGGTGGCCCTCAAGCCCCTCCTCCCTTAGCGCGGCCTCCAGGACGGAAAGCTTCCCGGAGCGCTTCACCACCTTCAGGCCCTCCGCCGTCTTCACCGCCACCCCGGCGGAGTCGTACCCCCGGTACTCCAGCCGCCTGAGCCCGTCTATGAGGACGTCCGTGGCCTTCCTAAACCCGATGTACCCGACGATGCCGCACATAAAACCCCTTTCCGGGGGGAGTCCCCCCTGCTTTTGGCCCTCCCCCGCGGTTGTCCCCCCCTCGCGGGGCTGGCTTTCCCTTGGGGGTTCTTGGGCGGGCGGGGCGGGCACACCCCGGGCGGCATCCGCGGATTCCCTCGATCTTTCCCGGCCCGAGCCGGTAATCCCCTTGCTGGGGTCCGCCACCTCGTGAGGCCAGAGGGCCCCCTGCGCTTCCCGCCTCTGGGGCTGAAGCCCCAGGGGGAGTATAGGGGGCCATCCCAGAGCTTGACAAGAGCGGGATGAGGCCTTTATGATATCCCCGGACGCAAGGTCAAAGCCGGGCCAAAAAGTGCCCGCTGGCCTTGCCCCTGGGGCCCAGAGCGGAGAGGAAACGCGGAAACTCGCCCGCCCAAGCCCCAGACCTCCAAAGGAGGTGTAGGGAACTATGAAGAAAAGGCTTGTCACGCTACTGGCCGGGCTTTTGACCGTGCTCTCCCTGGGGTTCGGTCTAGCCCAGTTCTCCGACGTGCCCGCCGGGCACTGGGCCAAGGAGGCCGTGGAGTCCCTGGCGGCCAAGGGGATCATCGTGGGCTTCCCCGACGGCACCTTCCGGGGCAACGAGCCCATCACCCGCTACCAGGCCGCCCTCATCATCTACCGCCTCCTGCAGCAGATCGAAGAGGAGCTGAAGGCTAAGGGCGAGGCCCCCACCCTGGAGGCCCTGACCCCCGAGGACCTCGAGGCCCTGAAGAACGCCATCCAGGAGCTGGCCGCCGAGCTGGCCGCCCTGGGCGTCCGGGTCTCCGCCCTGGAGGACAGCGCCGCCACCAAGGAGGACATCGCCCGCCTCGAGGCCTTGATCGAGGAGCTCAGAGCCCAGCCCATGCCCGAGGTGGAGCCCGGCATGGACCAGGCCGCCCTCCAGGACCTCCTGGACCGGGTGGAGGCCGCCTCCATCGCCGCCGACACCGCCTTGGCCCAGGCCCAGCAGCTGGCCGAGCAGCTGGAGGCCCTGGCCCAGGCCGTGGAGGGCGTGAAGGACGAGTTGGCCGCCCTCTCCACCCAGGTGGAGGCCAACGCCCAGGCCATCCAGGCCCTCAACGAGCTCGCTGTCACCCTCAACCAGGACGTCCTCTCCCTCCGGGACCAGGTGGCTGCCCTAGAGAAGGGGGCTGTTACCCAGGAGGACCTGGAAAACTTGAAGGCTAGCCTGGAGGGGCTGAAGGGGCGTCTGGAGAGCGTGGAAGCCCTTGTGGAGAGTCTCGCATCTGAATCTGACCTCACGGACCGGGTGGAGGCCGCCTCCATCGCCGCCGACACCGCCCTGGCCCAGGCCCAGCAGCTGGCCGAGCAGCTGGAGGCCCTGGCCCAGGACGTGGAGGGTGTGAAGGGCGACCTGGCCGCCCTCGCCACCCGGCTCGAGGCCAGCGAGCAGGCCATCCAGGCCCTGAACGAGCTCGCCGTCCTCCTCAACCAGGACATCCTCGTCCTCCAGGACCGGGCGACCGCCCTGGAGAAGGGCCTGGCCGACCTGCAGACCCAGGTGCAGGGGCTTGACTTCGGGGAGTTCGCCACCAAGGAGGACGTGGCCGCCGTCCAGGAGTTCGCCGCCGCCCTGCGCTCCGACCTGGTCTCCCTCTCCGAGAAGGTGTCCAGGCTGGAAGGCACCGTGACCGACCTCTCCGGCAAGGTCTCCACCCTCCAGCGCAACGCCTTCACCATCAGCGGGAGCCTGACCCTCACCTACTTGGCCAGGGACGCCCGCAACTTTGGTAATGTGGTAGGCGGAACGGAAGTTGGTGTCTACGATGTGGACCGGGTGATCAGCGGCACTTTTGTGGGTGGTGGCGATCCCGATAGCGATGGCAACGTGGTGGAACATGCGGACCCCATCGTCAACCAATCCGGCTCCACCACCGCCAGCCTGAGCCTGAGGATCCAGACCGGTGCCCTGGATGCCAGGTCCTCGGGTGGTGCCAACGCCTACCCTGGCCTGGTGCAGTTCAGCATTACCGGTTCCTGGACGAACCCCGGCTCCGGAAGCTCCACGGCCGCTAACCTGGTGGTGGACAAGGTGTCCTCCACCCTCAAGGTGGCCGACGGCCAGCAACTCTCCTTCGTCTTCGGGCGCTCCCTGAACACCAAGTTCACCGAGTACGTCATGGACAACGAGGCCAACAGCCTCGGCCATGGCGTGGTGGCCACCCTCAAGGGCCTGCCCCTGGGCGGCACCCTCACCGCCGTCTACGGGGAGAGGGATCCCGGCACCGCTAACTTTGACTACGTCAAGGGCCTCCGCCTGGCCCTCCAGCCCGCCAAGGAGCTGGGCTTCGGCCTCTCCTACGCCCAGCACGACGTCCCCTTCGCCGAGGTGGCTGGTGTGGACGCTACCGCCGACCTGGGCGTCCTGAAGGTGAATGGCGAGTACTTCCGCTTCGGCGCCAACGTCCTGAGCGGCCCCTACTCCGAGGGCGGCTACGTCCGGCTGGAGGCGCCCCAGCTCCTGGGCCTGAAGGCCAACTTCCGGGCTCTGGACTTGGGAGCCGCCAACCCCGCTGGCCTCAGCCTGGACACCGACAACCCCTTCAGCGATAACCAGCGGGGCTTCACCGTGGAGGCGGGCCTGCCCATCGCCATCGCCAACCTGGGCCTCCTCTACAACGCCCAGGTGGCCCCGACCTTTAGCCCCCTTGCTAGCGCCTTCCGGGCTACCCTGGGCCTGGACCTTCCCGCCGGCTTCAGCCTGAGCGCCGGGGCCACGCTGGCCAGCAACACCCCAGGCGAGTGGTTCCCCACCACCTACAACTTTGCCGGTGTCCCTGGTCCCAGGACTGCCGCGGATTACGCTACCGCCATCACCGCCACCCTAAGGCACGATGGCAAGGCCAAGGAAGCCCTCATCAAGGACTTCAACCTTACCGTGGCCTACACCAACCGCACCCTCCTGGGCGGGCCCAACGACGGCCTGGCCGCCTTTGGCGACTTTGGCCCCCTGGCCCTCGGGCCCCTCAGCGTGGACAGGGTGATCTTCCGCTACAACGACAGCGACCTCCAGAACCCTACCCTGGGCCAGACCCTGAAGGGCGGCATCCGGGCTGGGATCAACCTGGCGGGCCTGCCCCTGGACCCCAGCCTCACCGGCGAGTTCGTTACCCGGGTTAGCGACGGGAACATCTCCGAAACCAAGTTCGGCTTTGGCCTCAAGTTCGGCCAGTTCCTCTTTGACAAGAGCGTCCTGGAGGTCAAGGCGGCCCAGTACAGCGCTCAGGGCCTGAGCATCAACCCCACGTTGGACAGCGACGCCGACAGGGCCTTTGACCCCACCGCCGACACGCTCTACACCTCCACCTCTGGTGCGGGCGGCAACCTCTCCGGCGTCTACGTGACCTGGACCTACTGGGACCTCTCCTTCGCCTACGGCTTCTTCAGCAACCAGCCCCTGGGCACCCTCCTCTCCGACATCGTGAACCGCACGACCACCGGGGACTACGGCCGCGCCTTCCGCATCCGGTACACCGTCAACTTCTAAGGCCTGTGGGTTTCCCCCCGCCCCTAGGGGCGGGGGATTTCCTTTCACTCCCAGCATGGCACTCCCCGCTACCGTGGGGCTAGGGGCCTTCCCCTAAACTGAGGGGGATGAGCTTCCGCTACCGGGGGCCAGCGCCCAAGGGGGACCAGCCCAAGGCCATAGGGGAGCTTTTGGAGGCCCTAAGGGACGGGGAGCGCTACGTCACCCTCCTCGGGGCCACGGGGACGGGGAAGACCGTCACCATGGCCAAGGTCACGGAGGCCCTGGGGCGGCCCGCCTTGGTCCTCGCCCCCAACAAGATCCTGGCGGCCCAGCTGGCGGCGGAGTTTCGGGAGCTCTTCCCGGAGAACGCCGTGGAGTACTTCATCAGCTACTACGACTACTACCAGCCCGAGGCCTACGTGCCCGGGAAGGACCTCTACATAGAGAAGGACGCCTCCATCAACCCGGAGATTGAGCGCCTAAGGCACTCCACCACCCGAAGCCTCCTCACCCGGCGGGACGTGATCGTGGTGGCCTCGGTCTCCGCCATCTACGGCCTGGGGGACCCGAGGGAGTATCGGGCGCGGAACCTGGTGGTGGAAAGGGGCATGCGCTACCCCCGGGAGGCCCTCTTGGAGAGGCTTTTGGACCTGGGCTACGAGCGGAACGAGATAGACCTCTCCCCGGGCCGCTTCCGGGCCAGGGGGGAGGTCCTGGAGGTCTTCCCCGCCTACGAGACCGAGCCCATCCGGGTGGAGCTCTTTGGCGACGAGGTGGAGCGCATCCTCCAGGTCCACCCCATCACCGGGGAGCGCCTGCGGGAGCTTCCCGGCTTCGTCCTCTTCCCGGCCACCCACTACCTCTCCCCGGAAGGGCTGGAGGTGATCCTGAAGGAGATAGAGAAGGAGCTCTGGGAACGGGTCCGCTACTTTGAGGAACGGGGCGAGGTCCTCTACGCCCAGCGCCTCAAGGAGCGCACCCTCTACGACCTGGAGATGCTGAGGGTCATGGGCACCTGCCCGGGGGTGGAGAACTACGCCCGCTACTTCACGGGCAAGGCCCCCGGGGAGCCCCCCTTCACCCTCCTGGACTACTTCCCCGAGGACTTCCTGGTCTTCCTGGACGAGTCCCACGTGACCGTGCCCCAGCTCATGGGGATGTACCGGGGGGACTACGCGCGCAAGAAGACCCTGGTGGACTACGGCTTCCGCCTGCCCTCGGCCCTGGACAACCGCCCCCTGCGCTTTGAGGAGTTTTTGGAGAAGGTCTCCCAGGTGGTCTTCGTCTCCGCCACCCCGGGG
>Ga0308405_1001409_pt1 | contig 12111 bp, 13 predicted proteins | sample HotsprSampleMS13_FD_203473 | JGI IMG/M metagenome (GOLD analysis project Ga0308405, IMG submission 203473) | Hot spring phototrophic mat microbial communities from Mushroom Spring, Yellowstone National Park, Wyoming, United States - 20060912_MS13 ...
TCGAGTCTCCTCTCGCCCACCACCAACCCGACAGCGAACGAGCGGGAGTAGCTCAGTTGGTAGAGCGTCTGCTTGCCATGCAGAAGGTCGCGGGTTCGAATCCCGTCTCCCGCTCCAGAACCACTATATGTCGTGACTGACGCCACGCACAGACACCACATCTTGTGGTCCCCAACATCAGCAGTCGATTCAACAAGGGGGAAGCTATGACCGACTGCTGGACCGCATTTAGAGAATGGATCGTGGATTGCCACGGTGCCGGACTCTCTCCGAAGACGCTGCGGGCATACCACGATCGCGTAGGACGCTTCCTACGGGAGATGAAACCACAGACGCTGGATGACATCAACCCGACTATGGTGGCAGAGTTCTCGGCTGGGCTACGTGGGCGGGGGCTGAGCTCGGAGAGCGTGTTTGACCATTTCAAGGATTTAAGGATATGGCTCAACTGGTGCGTGCGCCAGGAGATGCTGGAACGGAATCCCTTGAATAGGATGCGCCCGCCGAAACGCGAACACAAGATCAAGCCCGTGCCTTCAGTTGAAGAGCTTCAACGGTTGATAGAAGCCGCGGCCATAGACGACTCGTGGGTGTCCAAACGGAACAGAGCACTGATAGCAACGCTCATCGGCACGGGGATGCGAATCGGCGAAGCTGCACAGATGCTCATCGGAGACGTGGAACGCGGTTACTCCATTATCCGTGGCAAGGGCGGACTCGGAAGGATGGTGCCGCTGTCCATGGATGTTAGGCGCGAACTACGACGGTACATCCGGGCGATACCAAGACCGGTGCAACGCGACGAACCACTGTGGCTGCAACAAGACGCCAAACGACCGCTCTCCGCTGCAGGAATGACAGAACTGGTGCGAAGAACCAGCCAACGCGCGGGGCTGAAATACCGACCACACGCGCTCAGACGGGCATACGCCTCATTCGCTCTAGCTGCCGGAATGGACTCGGAAGTGTTGAGCCGCTTGCTTGGGCACACGACCGGGCGGATGCTCAGACAGTATGCGAAGCTGGAAGTGGATGCGCTAGCCGAAGCGATGGCTAGGTACAGCCCACTTCGGAAGCTGAAGCTGTAGGGCGGGAGCTAATCCCGCCCAAACAGCTCGGCTTCGGCAACGCCAAGCGCGGAGGCAATGCGCTGCCGGGTGTCGGCTCGCTTCGGCATGTATCCATTCCGAATCAATTGAATGGTGCTGCCGCTAACGCCTGCCTGTGCCTGTAGGATGACGTATGCTGGCTTGCCATGACGCTCCCGCGCCAATCGCTCAATCCGCTCCCAAATCTCCGAATACTTCGCCATCGTCTCTACCCCCATTTCCATCTTCTTCACTAAAATCATACCACAAGACTTGACAAACGCGCAAGTGGTGTAGTATAATCTTAGTGAAGATGAAGACGACGAAGAACACGGTACTATACTACATGGGGGTGATAAGCATGAAACTGGACATGGACCTGCACGACATCGTCGTGTGTGAAGCTCAAGCGGCTGGACATCTGCTGGGACCGCACCTGCTGGAAGCTGTGGGGATACTCGAGCAGCTTGCCGAGAGCGGGGCGCAGATCGGAGTGTACGAGAACCGCGGCTGCACCTACCCCACATTCAATGTGCCGTTGACGTCCATTAACACAAAAACGGCTGGAATGCTCTACGGACTCTTGCTGCTGGCATGGCCGTTCATTTCGCCGGAACCAGACGAGCGGTGCGAAGTGCGGGCAGTGGTGTCTGCGGCGGACTTCCTGCCCAAGGCGCGAGAGATCATGCAGGACGGACAGAAGGTCGCCGCGCTGCTCGGCTTAAGCTAACAACGACTGGGGCTGCCAAGGATGGCAGCCCCACCCCAAAACCTTAACAAAACCTTAACATTATGTCTACATGTTTGTCTACTATTTTGGCGTGCTGGGTTTGGATCGCGGCGGTACTACTTAGAGTGGAATATCATATGGAGATTGTGTGTGAGTGTTGTTTCGAGCCGATTGATCGGCGCCATCTCCTTCTGGCTGTGAGATAAGGTCGGGGGCAGGGTGCCGGCCCCGCCCCCAACAATTCTCCTTCCAGAGCGAGATGGCTGTAGCACAAACCAAATCTCACAGAGAAGGAGAGTGAACCAAATGATCAACTCACCCGATTCGATTATGCCACATGACGCGCCTCGAGTCAAGGCCGCTGCGGCAGAACCATTCAAGTTTGCCCATCGCTACGCCCAGCTGGGCTACCCCGTATTCCCGGTCCGCCCCGACAGGAAGGACCCTGCGACCGAACACGGGCTGCACGACGCCTCCACAGACCCAAACACAATAGATCAGTGGCTGCGGCGGAACCCCCGCTACAACATCGGGATGTGCGCAGACGATGTGTTGGTGCTGGACGTGGACGTGCGTATGCCTGAAGATGCGTCCGAAGACGAACGGGCAGCCGCACAGGAAGAGTTCGTGGCTCTGGTGCAGGAGCTGTTCGGAGATGCTTACGTCCCTGCAGGCATGCCCGTGGTTCGTACGCCCAACAACGGCTTCCACATCTACATGCGGGTCGATGTGGACTGGGCTGCCGAGTGGGGCGTTGGTAGCACATCCATATCGGTCGGCTCCAAGTTCAAACACATCAAACAGCTGGACCTGAAGGGATGCGGCCGCGGCTACACGCTGCTGCCCCCCAGTCAGGTCGACGGTGTCCAGTATCGGTTCACAGGAGCTTACACATGGATCCTGCCAAAAAACGACCTGGCGGTGATGCCATCCCAAGTGCGAGAGGTGCTGGAGAAGCTCATCTCAGAGGCGCGACCGAAGCCCAACAACGGGAACGGACACCGACCACCTAATACTGGTCAATTGGCTGTTCCTGTCAGAGCTGGTGGAGAGCATGCCGCTATCGATCAGCTGGCTGCTATTTGGACTCCAGGACGACGCCAAACACTGGCGCTTGCATTCGCCGGTGCGGCGCGGAAGTCCGGAATACCAGAGCTCGATGTCGAAGAGATAATCGCAAGTGTGTGCGATCAGACCGGAGACACAGAGCTGCAGAAACGCATCGATGCCGTGCGATGCACTTACGCCAAGCCGATACAAGCCATAGCTGGCTGGAGTCTGTTAACCGATTCGGAACGCGCAACTGTTGCCTACACTCTCGGCATGATCGCTCCGTTCGGCGCGGTGACAACCCAACCAGAGCAGCGAATCATCCTACAGGCAATCGCGTCGCAGCTGGGTTGGTTTGACGCTAGGTACAACGAAGCGACACATAGCATCGAGATATGCGAGCGAGGTACATGGCGCCCGCTGACCGATGGCGATATCGCCGAACTGACGTTCGTTCACGCCTCTTTCATCAACCCCGAAGGGCGCGAACAACGGATTAGAATCGGGAAGGAACGCGCGAATGACGCAGTCACGGCGTACGCGCACAGGAACAAGTTCGACCCGATTGCTGATCTGCTACTAAACCAGCTGCCTCCGTGGGATGGACGGGACCGAATAGCCGAGCTGGCTGCACACATCATCCACAGCATGCCCACGCTCCCCAATGGAGCAGACCCGGTGGAGACGTTTCTGCGGAAGTGGTTGGTAGGGGCTGTGGCGCGGGCGCTTGTAGGGGAGCAGAACTTCGTGATCATCCTAATCGGCAGTCAGGGGATAGGGAAGTCCCAACTGGCGCGATGGCTAGCCCCCAAACCAGATCTCTTTAGCGACGCCCCAATAGACCCAGACTCCAGAGAATCTGTCGTGCTGGCTGGGCGGGTGCTTGTTCATGAGCTGGCGGAGCTTGGGTCGACTACAAGGCGTAAGGACGTTGACGCCTTGAAACGATTCCTGTCGGCTTCCACTACCGATGTCCGCCTGCCGTACGCGCGTACCTCTACTTGCATCCGCCATAGGGCAAGCTACCTGGCAACAGCGAACGACGCAGAACACCTGCTTCGGGACAGTACGGGGAACCGACGGTTCGTGGCACTGCGGATAGACTCGATTGATTGGGCGTATGCGCAGATCGATAAGCAGCAGCTCTGGGCACAGGCGGTTGCCCTTTACCGAGCCGGGTGGGACTACCACCTGACCGATCAGGAGAAGGAATACCAAACCCAAACGAATGCCAAACACGAGGCGCTACGGAGCGGAAGCATCGGGGATATAATGCTGGAGCTGTTGGATAATGTCGAAGAGCTGACGAGGCCGCAAACCATACCTCTCCAGGCGATCCACCTGCTACCACCAGAGCCGCTAGCACAGGAATACCTGCGGATGATAGGAGCCGAAGACGGGAGCATGGCTGCTGTTGCACCCATCGGTGTGGTGTCCCCGACTGGGGAGATCGCAATCTGGGCCTCTCAGCTTGCCAACCTGGCAGCTAGAGTGATCCGTGGGGGAGACGCGAACCGGTATCTGCAGGAGATAAATGCTCTGGTTAGCCGCGCTGGCGGTAGGATTAGCGAACGCCGTGAGATAAATGGGGTACGTCGTCGGTGCGCAGTCCTGTCGATTGAACAAGCCCAAGCGCTGATGGACTACCTGTCTTAGGCTGCCTGGCATAGCCTCCATCCCACACCACGCCCCGTTCATTAGAGAACGGGGCGTGACTGTTTGGTGTGGTGGGGCAGGCTGGATTGGGCGACGTGGACAGCGAATGGACAGCGTGGACAGCGAATGGACAGATGCTGTCCAAACACTGGTCAGTTGAGTTTGGTTGTCTTATTGTCGTTTTGTGGTATATACTGTCATCATATCATGTATTATGTGCGTATTTTTATTAACACACTGCTTATGTGGTTAGTGTGGACAGTGTGGACAGCAGAATTGATAAAAAATTCTCCTGAAGGATGGGGTTGGGGGAATTTATATGAAATCGCTGTCCACGCTGTCCACGCTGTCCACGCTGTCCCATCCGAGAGGCGCACGGACACAGTGCCGGAACAGCAATGGAACAGTAACGGAACAGTAATGGAACACCTACTGTTCCATTACTGTTTGGTTGAATTTGTGCGGTTTATTGTCGTTGTCAGTTATTTAATGACACTCTGTCTTGTATTCTGCGGGTATTTTATAGACACACAACCAATGGAACAGTTGGAACAGCAGAATCATCAAAAAAATTCTCCTGATGAGAGAAGGTGGGGGAATAATATAGGAATCTGCTGTTCCAACTGTTCCACTGTTCCATCGCCCAGCAGCCTGGGCCCATCCTGTTGGCAGCTGTGAGGCTGGACCTTGCGGTCGTGGGTACTGATATTCGTGCCAATCCATCCATATGGAGTTGGTACTGTTTGGTATGGGGGTTCGTCTCACCGACGAACCCCGCGAATCCCCCCATCCCGCGAAGGCGGGATGGGATGAAGAAATCTCAGTGAGGAGTGATAATCTTGCAGGCTCTGTACCACCCAAGACAGCATTTGAAAGATCGACACAATCAGATCGTAGATGTTGTGTCCGCCGAGTTTCGGCAGCTTGGCTTCGACGTCGTACGCACCGGATACGAAGCCGGTGGACAGCCGTATGACCCGGACCTGTTTGTCTGCGACCAATCAGGTGGGCTAGGCTTCTACATTGAGATCAAATGTCCCAGCGGTCCGAACATTGCAGTTGACTTGGAGGCATGGTCCAGGTATCTGACGCTGGGCAATGTATTCGTCCTTGCGATGTGGGACGATGGCAGGTTCGCCGTGTTTGACGTCGACGTCGACATTCCCGTGTACTGGGGTGCAGCTTCAGATGACTCCATTCCTGTGTTGGCTGCTGGTCAACTAATAGAGCTGGATGTGCCGTTGAGGCTGTTTAAACGTGGTAGTTCCCAATACACCAGCAACAAGCCGTTCGTGGTGTTCAAGACCCCCCGACAGTTTGGTTCTCTTCGAGAAGCTATCGACTTCATTCTCCAAATCAAGGCTGGTGGTTCAGGTGCGCAACCATGATGAGCAGGAGCTGTATGAGAGGTTGGAACCGTGGGCTCGTCGATTAGCATCATCCATCGCGCATCGCACCGGCTTAGCCCGTTGGGCGGACGACATAGCCCAGGACGTGTTGATTGCTCTCTGGGAAGCCGTCTGTGCGGTGGATGGTAGGGGCGATGCGATTGCGTTCATCAAGCAGCGGGTGCAGTACCGCGCCAGGAACGCGGTGAAGCGTTATGGAAGGTGGGACGACCGCGAGCTCACCGGTCTGCTGAATGACATAAGCAACGACACATTTTGATGGGTCGGATTGATACTATATATATGGGAAGGGAGAGCAGCGGACACTTCTTGGCACACCACGCACACAATTATGGCGCAGAAGAATTGGAAGCCCATATTCCTGGATGCGCTCCGAGCAGGGCACACGGTGACGTATGCCGCGCGACGCGCTGGGGTTGGTCGTCGTACGGTGTACCAGCACCGCAATCGTTCGGCGGAGTTCGCGCGTCAGTGGGACGAAGCCGCGCAGGAAGGATTGGATAATCTGTTAGAGATCATGCTCTCTCGTGCGACAGACCCCAGCGACAAGTCGTCGGCGCAGTTGTTGATGTTTTTGGTCAAGGCGCGTCTGCAGATGTTGCGCTTCGATCAAGATGACGTGGTGATTGATTAGTGAGGTTCACCGAGCGCGACTTCTGGGAAGCTATAGGCGACCCCCACCCCCGACAGGCTGAGTTGTTAGAGCTAGCCCGTTCTCATCGGCGGGTGGCGGCTACGGCAGGTCGTCGGTTCGGCAAGTCGTGGTTGCTAAGTGCTTGGGTGTTGTGGCGGGTTCTCAAGCAGGAGCAATGTTGGTGGATAGCACCGTCCCATCAGTTGGCCCGTATTGGGTTCGAATATGTGTTGCAGCATGCCAGGCAGCTACCAGCTGCCATTCGCAAGCAGCTGGGCATCAAACGCAGTTCGCCTTACGAGATTGGGTTTCGGTCTGGTCTGTGCCAGTTTCTCAGCAGCGATAACGAGTGGCAGCTTCAAGGGCGCGGACTGGATTTGATTGTAGTAGATGAAGCCGGAGAGATTGGCAACTTAATCTATCTCCACGACCAGTACTTGAGCCCGTGTTTGTTGGACAGGGGCGGTTCACTGGTCTGTATAGGCACGCCGAGAGGCAGGCACACCGATTACTACCAGCTGTGCGGTAGACCAGAGTTTGTGCGGTTTGTGGGCAGCAGCTACGACAATCCATTCATCAGCAGGGACGAGCTGGAGAGGTTGTCTGCGGAGCTGCCGGAGCAGTTGAAACTGCAGGAACTCGAAGGCGAGTTTGTGGACGTTACTGGGCGAGCGTTCCCGGACATTGCGATTGATTTGATTGAAGAGTTGGACAGTGATAGAGCATGTTGCGGATTGGACTGGGGCACGTGGTCTCCGGCAGCAGCGGTGTTGGTGGTCAGGCTTCCTGACGGTAGGTACTACGTCATGGACGAGCGTTATGGTGCTGACCTGAATGCCCATCAGTTCGCTGACATGGTCCGAGACATGGCGCAGGGTATCGGGCGTTGTGATTTTGTGTTGGACTCGGCATGTTTCAACAGAACAGATGGTTTGGTTAGCGTTGCCGAGCGGTTCAGAGAGAGACAAGTTCCAGTCCAGCCTGCTACCCGCGACAGGCTTGGTTCGTTGGCGTTGTTGAGACAGCTCATGGCAGAACGGAAGCTGGTAATATCGCCCGCCTGCACGAACCTGTTGGATGAGCTACGCTCTGCCGAGCTGATTGACGGCAGGGGCGACTTCTCCGGCAGCGATCATGCTATCGATGCGTTGAGGTACGCAATAGCACATCTTCATCAATATCCTGTTCGCAAGCAACCCGACACCAGCCCACAGGCAATCTGGGAGCACGCGGTACGCTCTGCTAGGCGGCAGCGAGTCGGTGCGAAGTACTTATAGGAGATTAGAAATGCCTACCTATGACTGGCAGTGCGATCAGTGTAATTTAACATTCACCGTGTTCGTTCCGAGTTACAACGACAATGCATCCTGCCCTAACTGCCATAAGCCAATGAAGCGGTTATTCAGCCCGACGTCCGCTCTGTTTATCTCGGAGCCGTTCCGCGACAACAACATCGATACGCTTCGTAAGTGGGCGCACGAGCTGGAGCGCAACCCAGCTAGGCGCAAGGCAGCTGAGCGAGCCGCTGCGGTGGCACGGGAATTGAATGCTTCGGCTAGGGAATGGGAGCACCTTGACCAGCGAGTTGAGAAGTTCAAGCGCGGTGAATTGGATTGACTACTGAGAGAATTACTGAACTCATCAACATCCTAGAGAGCCGACAATCGCATTACAGCGAGCTGCGTGCGATTGCAGCTGGTGCCCTACCTTCCATATGGAGCGATTGGCGACACTACGAACCGGCTGGGTCAATCGCTGCCGATATAGTGGCAGTGTTGGAAGCTGCCTTGATTGGTCGTGTGGACTTGCGGGTCGACCCTGACGATGCTGTAGCCGACCAGCTGATGACGTTGCTGTACAACCGCCATCTCCATCCGCTGGTTCGCGAAGCCGTTCGGGATTTCGTTGTGGTTGGCTGGGGCGGCATTGTGGTGACACCGTTCGGTCCAGCTCGGTTGAAGCCGGAGCACTCGATTGCAGGCAAGGACTGGTATCTGCGTAGGTTCGAGTTAGACGTCAGGGCAGCCCGGCAGCGGTACGGCAAGCGCAGAGTGTTTGACAACAAATCTGGCAATGTGTTGCTTATTGAGACACTGCAAGACGGCAAGCTCCAGGTTCGCTACGGAGACGCGATTGTCTATTCCAGCGACTGGGACTACGAGCCGCGGTTGTTGATTGGCGACGAGAGGCCCAAGCTGGTGGATGCTAGCCTGCACGGCGCACCGATTGGAATCATAGAATCGTGCCGAGATTTGTTCATTGACCACCACATTCTTCGGCAGATGATTGTCCGCCGCGCCGCGATGGCAGGGCTGGTGCAGGTAGTGAGTTCGCAGCTCGAAGACCCGGCATCAGCAGATAACATTGCCCGACGCTGGGACACGGTGCTTGTGCGAGATTCTGCAGCCGTATTCCCATTGGACCAACGCTCACTGGCAGAGCTGCTGACCATCCAACAGCAGATTGAGCAGAGCATCTCCGCTCGGTCTGGCGTCTCTCTGTTCCAGCGCGGTATCAGCGACCCGACCATCAACACAGCAACGGAAGCTGCATTGCTACAATCGCAAACCAATACGCGGTTGGTTTATTTGCAGACCATTGTTAGGGATTGGCTGAATGATTGCGTATCCGACTACCGCAGGTACTTGGTGAACCTGCCGGACGCCGAGTTGGAATACATCGAGTTTCCGTACAACGGATCGACGCAATATTTCGGAGCAGGTCGCCATTACTCTGAAGCGCTAGCTGGCAGACAAGTTTCCGTAGCCCTGTCGGGGTATCGCGACATTGCACAGAGACAGCAGGAAGTAATGGCGTTGTTACCCGTGTTACAGCAGAGCGGAGCCGATGTTCGTCCGTTGCTTGAAGAACTGATTCGCTTAAGCGGGCGCGACCCGAAGCTCTATCTTGAACAACAAGGAGTGCAACAATGAACGAAGAGATCATGAACGCTGGTTATGATGCACAGTCTCCCGAACCTGAGACCGAACCAACAACGAACACCGAGCAGCCCGCTCCGGCACAGACTACCGAACCTGAGCCTGATCCGGCACAGGTACTCTGGGAGTCTCTGCAGCAGGACCCGATTGGGACCATTGCGTTTCTGGCACAGCATTACGGAATGCAGCCCGCGCCGCCGACGCAGGGCGACCCGACCTATGTTCAACCGCAGATGCAGCAGCCCCTGCAGCAACTGGATCCGTGGCAAGAGCTGATAGCCAATGTTGCCCTGCGCATGTGGCAGTCGGAAGCATCTGCTGTTGTGAAATCAAGGGCACAAGAAGACGGGTTGGAGCTAAGCGATCAGGATCTGCAACAGATCTTCCTGAACGCGCTTGAGAGGTATGCCGGCGACATCGATTCGGCATACGCAGCCTTCGCCTATCCACGATTGAAGGCTCGGAACTCCCAGAAACAGCAGTCCGCCGAAGAGAAGGAACCCGATAGTGGGGACCTGATGTCCAGTATCATTATGGCTGGCTACAGGTAGCCATACTTAGGCAATCCGCCTGCCCTAACCAGGGCGGGCTTGCACTCATACGTTCATCTTCATCCTACACCAAATCATCAACAAGGAGTGAGCACTTATGCCTGCTTCTAGTCTGACATGGTCCTGGGATCGCGCAGCGGCTTATGGGCTTCCTAAGCTGATCGCCGAGCTGCGCGACTCGATCACGGGACCGCCAACCTTCGAAGCGCTGCGCAAGCTTGATGCAGTCGTACCGGACAAGGGCGGCAGCACTATTTTGTTCCCGTTGCGGTACGCTGCCATTAACGTGCAGGTGGTGCCCGCCAACCCCATGAGCATCACACCACCAAACGCCATTACGGACATCCTGAGCGCAGCGAGCTTCGACTGGGCAGAACTCTATGCGCAGATCGCCATCGATTTGCGCGACATTAACAAGGTGTCAGACAACCCCGAACGCGCCGCAACCATGATGCGCCGGTACGCCGAGTCAGCCATCAGAGACTTCTACAAGCTGATTAACACCAGTTTGCACGGCTCTGGCACGGGCACGGAAACGTCCCACGGCGGATTCGGGTTCTATCTCGACGGGGCGAACAGCGGCACCTTGGGCGGAATTAGCAAGGCGAACACCTGGTGGAGAGCCAGACAAAAGACCAGCGTTGGTGCCATGAGCGTCGACAAGCTCGACAGCTGGATCGTTGAGTTGTCTGCGGACTACGAAACTCCGCAACTGTTTGTCAGTACACCGGCAATTATCTCCAAAATCAGGTCGCTGTTGCAAGCCGGTGAGCGCGTGGTGAACAAGGGCGGCTCCGATCAGGAGTTCGGCGCGTTGGCAGTCGCCTACGCGGGCGTTCTGTTGGTAGCCGATGCGTCCTGCCCCGCCGGCACCGGCTACTTGATTAATGTCAACTCCATCAAGGTCTACGTCGATTCAAACGAGCCGCGCATGGAGAAGGTGTCGTACCCGGCACCGGCTCAGATCTGGAACGTCGTCATGTTCAGTCAGTTGGTCGCCGGGGCGCTTGCCGATTCGTTGCGGGCTACCGGTATCACGTAATCCCCGTTCCATCGGGCTGGGGATTGCTCCCCAGCCCACCCTAACCACTACCTATTATCTATATACAAGGTGATCCCACATGCCAAGCATCGAGAGACCTTATCCTGTCGCAGGTGGTCAGGTGGCTGAATGGCTGTCCGACGACTTCAACGCGAGCAATCTAGACCCCACGAGCTGGGAAGTCACCGGCACCCCATCCGTCGCCAGTAGCGAGCTGACGCTATCTGCAGGACAGGCGCTGTTGAGCCGTCAGGGGTTCCAGCCGCCGTGCTTGATTGAAGTCGTTGCCACCATGACCGCCCGTGCCGGCGGCGACGACTTCCGCATCGGCTTCTACACCGACGATAACAACCTGGTGGAATGGCGAGCGGCTGGAAACACTGGTTCCAACATGGACGCGGTCATGCGTGCGGGTGGCGTGTTGGACGAACAAAACGGCATCAACGTCGGTGCAGTCAACGGTCAGTACAGGCTTGCCAGTATCTATATCGGCGTTGGCGAAGCGGTGTGGTCGTTCCGCAACATCAACTCGCAGATAGTGCGCAACGAAGTGCATCGCATTCGGGAGCACGGCATTCCGAACGGTCCGTTCCGTGTTCGTTTGGCTGGGTTAGCCGGCACGAGCAGTCTGAAGGTACACCGTGTGCAGGCGTATCAGCTGGCGGACATTGTCGTGCCGGGCGCGTTGGGACACCATGTGGACGGCCTGGCTATCCCTGTGCGGTTGACGAACACTCCGTTCATGGCGTCGCCGAGCAGCCCCGTGCTTGGCGCTGTTCAAGTAACCACTGACGTGTTCAGCGCGTTAGCAGCCGGTTCTGTGCAAGCGGGTTCCAACCGTGCCGGGTTTACGGAGCAGGCGCACGTGCAGGCGTACTTCAGCGGTGACCAGCCGTTCACGTGCTGGCTGGAAGCGCAGCTGGACGGCAGCAACTGGGTCGTGATTTGGTACGGTTCCAGCGCGGATGCCACGACGGATGGCGTTACCCGTTACTATGCGGTCTCGCCGATA
>Ga0308405_1001412_pt1 | contig 12106 bp, 9 predicted proteins | sample HotsprSampleMS13_FD_203473 | JGI IMG/M metagenome (GOLD analysis project Ga0308405, IMG submission 203473) | Hot spring phototrophic mat microbial communities from Mushroom Spring, Yellowstone National Park, Wyoming, United States - 20060912_MS13 ...
TGCCCGGTCAGCGATGCGCCGCCCCAACCGGTGTCGGGGCGAGGCGCTGCCTCACCCGCGCGGTGCTGGCAACGGTACGGCGACAACCAGCGGGCGGGGGTCGCTGGTCCAGCGGCACCCCGCTGCGCGACGAGTAGGAGGTGTTCCATGACGCTGACGCTCGAGGCAGCGCGCGCTGCGCTGCGTCGCCTCGCCGCCGACCAGGCAACACCGCCCGCCTGGTCGGACGAGGACCTGGACACGGCGCTCGCCATCGGGCTGGCTCAGCTCGACCAGCTGGCACCGTCCGCCGCGGTGGTCCGGCTGGCCGCGGGCGGCACCGACCGGCTTCCGCTCCCGAGCGGGGTGCAGCGCGTTCTGGCCGTGCTGCACGCTGGCCAGCCGCTCGCCGGGTGGTCGGTCTGGGCTGGCGAGTTGGTCTTTCCCGAGCCGGTGAGCGGCAGTCTGGAGCTGCGCTGCTGGCAGCGCCGCACGCTGCCGGCTGCCGCCAGCGATCCCCTGCCGCTCAGCGGGCCGGCCGAGGAGACATTTCTGCTAGCCGCCGCTGGCGAAGCGCTGCTCGTCCAGGCGCTGGCCCGGCAGGGTCGCCACCAGGGGCCGGTCGGGCCACTCGTCGCCGCGCTCGAGCAGGCGCGGGCCCAGCGCGAGCGGGCAGCCCGCTCCCTGCCGCGTGTCCTGTGCAGCTGGTCGCTGCGGTAGGGCGACGCGCCGCTCAGGGGTCCGGCATCGCCTGCCTCTCCCGGGCGGGGGTCGTCGGCTGCCCAGGGGAGCGACCACACGCCCTCGCGGGGGTGGCACCCTTCCTGGTGGGAGCGACGCGCTGCCTCGCCCGTTGCGCACCAGCGCGGCACCGTGCGGTGATGCGTCCCGGTGGCGGCAACGCTCCCCGGACCGTGACCATCCGCACGAAACGTGGTGATGGCCGGCCCTCCGGGCCGGCGGGTCAGGCACCGCCTGACCCCTACGAGGCGGCGCCGCTCACCTGACCGGAGCCGGCTATGCGGCGCAATGGTGCTGGGCCGCACCACCCGTGTAGGGGCGAGGCGCTGCCTCGCCCGCCGCGCCACCGGCGCGGCACACCGCGCGGCGCACCACCGTGGGCGTTGGCCATCCTGCTGACACGGTTCCCTACCGCACCCGCGACGCCTTCCCGGCCCTGGCGGGCCGGACGGTCAGGCACCGCCTGACCCCTACCGGGCGCGGCCGGTGGCACCGACTTCGAGCGAGTGTCCGCCGCACCGGTGCTGCGCTGACCTGCCCCTGTCGGGGGACGCGCCAGCTCGCCCACCGGGCTGGGAACCCGGGAACCGGCTGTGCGCTCCGCTCCCGCGGTACTCGGAACGGCCCAGCCGCCGGTCGTGTGGCCGCGTCGCCACGGCTTACCACACCATGAGGACGATCTCCCCATGGCAGAGTGCCGCCCACGATCCGGCTGGTGACGGAATCCGGAACGCGGGTGGCCGGGGCACACGGCGCCTGGCGGCGGACTGGTGCTTCACTGGCCTTCGTGACCCGCGCGCTCCGCCGCGTGGGGCGTCACCCGCTCAGCGTGCGATCGACGACAGTCTGACTTTCCGGTCAGCAGCCCTACCCAGCTGATCCTGCCCGCCCTGTCTGCCGGGCAGGGGACCACCCGAGGGGGCACGACTGGCTCCTCGGGTGAGCGGTCGGCAACGGAAGAGCGAGAGGCGCGTGACACGCTCGCGGCCATACCGGCCAGTGACCAGCGGGCCGAGCTGTCGATGGCGCGAGGGCGTTCGGCGAGCCGGCTGGCGAGGCTGTCCCAGCGAGCGCGCTCGACCGTCCGACTCGGCCAGCGCAGCGGTGCCAAAACTGCCCGGTGGCCCTCGTCGCTGACCGGTCGCCGACTGCCCAGCTGGCGGGATGCACGAGGCAACCATGACTGGTTCCGGCGCCGGGGAACCACACCGGCACGCTTCCCTTCGGATGCGCGCCGAGCAACCGACTGCCTCGACCTCTGTGGAACCCCACTGGACGCCATCTTGCACCGGCGTGGCTGGCGCTCTCGGGACTCGCCGGTCGTGCGCTGGCTCGGTGCCTTCGAGGAGTGGTTCGGGGGAAGCGTCGAGACTGGCACGACGTACCCGAGCGTCTCGGTCGAGTAGCTCGTGTTCGCCGGGGCGACCCGGCAGGTTCGTGTGTCCGTACAGTTAATTGGCTGGCCGCCGCGCCATGGAGTGTCCGCTGGCCGGACGGATGCACGTTACCAACCGGCGCCTGGTCAGCGGTTTCCAACGGGTGTCTGATGACACCCCTGACCCCACTTTTTCGCTGGCGGGAAGGGTGGGATTCGAACCCACGGGGGCGAGTTTTGCTCACCCCAATCGCTTAGCAGGCGACCCCTTTCGACCTCTCAGGCACCTTCCCGTCTACGAGCACCTGGGCGGAGAGGGAGGGATTCGAACCCCCGAGGCTCATCGCCTTGCCGTTTTCAAGACGGCCGCCTTCAACCACTCGGCCACCTCTCCGCACAGCACGCTCAGCAGCACCAGCAATGCTCGAGCGTGAGGCTCACTGCGAGAGTATACCAGATCATCGGCGCACCCATCCAGCAAGGTCGGAATGGTCCGGCGCAGTCGGCCAGGACCAACCGGACGCCGCCCGAACGGGCGCGAGGCGGAAGGAAGCAGGGCCGGACAACTGGCCGTGTCCGTCGCTGGAGGACGCGTTTCGGCCATCGTGGGAGCCAGGCTGGTCCGGCCGGTGAGTCCAGCCGTGGCGCGCCGGGCGCTCGTTGTGTGCACCGTGCACGGTGGGCGGCAGCAGCTCGGTCGATCGACGGTGCTCCCGCCGGCGCTCGACCGCATCGGCTCGTCGCCGTTCGAGAGCTCGTCGCTTGGGCCGTCACGCAGGTCCGGGCTTGCCGGGTCCGGAGATGGGATGGCATCGCGCACGACCGGGTGCGCGAGTGCCTCGCGCGGTACTCCTCGGGATTTCGGCAGGATCGCTGAGGGCTCGCAACGCCGGTCGGTCAGGCGCAGGTCCAGCCGGTTCGCATTGTTTCAGCAAGAGCGATGGAGGCTCGAAACAGCGACTGCTCAGCGTATCTGCCGCGCCGGATGCCCGATGCGACCGTGTCGCTGTGGGCTGACAAGGCCGCCGGCGCCCTGGCTGCACGCCACACGCCTCCGGTTTCGACCGCACCGGAGCGGGCAGGAAACGCTGCACGGGGACGGCTTACAGCCTCGTCGCCGATCCGCTGCGCCAGGACCGCTGCTGCCGTGCGACCCCGGCCTTCTTTTGCCGCGCCCGAGATGGCTCGCTCGCCGCGAACGCTGCCGAACCTCCGCACTGGTCGCGCGATCGCTGCTGCTTCCGTGAGGTGGCCTGAGGAAAGCTCTTCCGCTCGACCGTTCCCGATCTTGACACGGCACTTTTCGCGCCGTATGATCGACAGGACATTCGGTGGGTTGTGCGGGGCGCGCGTCCGCTGGGCGAGCGCCCGTCCAGGGTGGGAAAGGCTCGCCATGCGGAACGTGCGTCTGTTCGTTTCGGTCCTCCTGCTCTGCGCGCTCGTCGTTCCGCCTATCGCCGCTCAGGAGAGTGCGCCCGATTCGCCCCCGGTTTTGCTGTTTCCCTTCGTCCCCAATGGCGAGCACTACGGTGATACCGGTCCCTGGTACGGCACGCTCGTCCTCCAAAATCCCGAGTCGGTTCCGCTCACCGTCGAACTCCGCACCGCGGGCGGTCAACGCCTCCGCACTGTCACGGTCGATCCCCATGCTCACGCGATCGTTCTGCCCAGCCAGCTCTTCACTGGTGCCTGCCGTCAGTACCCGGCTACCGTGCGTGTCCACGAACTCGACGGTATCGACCGGATCCACCTCCCCACTGCTGCTTTGGCCGTCGACCGGATCGAGATCGCTGGCTTCCAAGAAGGGATCGATTTCCGCTGGGGTGCCCTCGCCGACGAGGTCTGGATCGATTGGTCGCTCCCCGGCTGGGAGCCGACCGCCCCCTACACGGTGCTGGTCATCGACTGCCCTGATGGGCAGCCGGTCGCACTGCATCTGGTCGCGCCCACCGATGCGCTCCAGGGCGACGCTGCCTCCTGCGTCGCGCTCACCCGCGCCATCGAGCTTTCCGCCGTGAAGGGCGTCCCCGACGGTGCGGACAGTGTTCCCCTACCCAAGGGGATCGGCCCCATCACGGCGGTCGAGGTACGCTACGGACCGCGTTACTGGGCGAGTCTGGGTCTGGCTGATCCGACTGCCCTCGATACCAGTAGTCGCTGGCAGGCCACGGTGAGCGGCGGTGCCGTCACGATCCAGTGGGGTGCAGCGTCCGGCGATGACGACGGTGGGATTCCCAGCGGAGCGCGCTACTCGGTGATCGTCCACGCCCAGGAGGCCGCCTGTCGCCAGCCTCGCGTCGCCGCCATGCTGCTCCTCACCAGCGGCGCTCCAGCCAGCTCGACCGGCTCGCTGAGCGGCGCGACCATCGCCTCCAGTCTTCCTGCGGTCGCTCCTGCCCGGGCCGGGGTGACGGTCGTCCCCTTCGTGCAGCGGAACAACGGTTGGACGACCGTGCTCCACCTGGCTCACACGAGCGAGCGGAGCTGCCCAGTCCAGGTCGAGCTCTACGGACGCCGCGGTGACCTGGCCTGGTCGGGTAGTCAGACGCTCGAGAGCGGCCAGGTGTGGCATCTCGATCTGCGGACGCTCACGCTGCCGAGCGACTTCACCGGCAGTGCGTGGATCCGCAGCAGCTGCGGCCCGCTGGCCTTCGCCGACCGCCTCAAGCCCAGCCACCGACTTGCCGTGAGCACGGTCGCGGTCGATCCAGCCGAACCAGCGCGCAACCTCGTCCTCCCGCTGGTTTACGCCAACCACAGTGGCTGGAACACCGGCATCGCGCTCACCAACCTGGCGAACAGTGCGGTCACCGTCGATCTCGCCTATCGCGATGCCGCGGGGACCATCCTCCGCAGCGAGCGGCACACGCTCCGACCGCGCGAACACGAGGTGTTCTACCGGCCCGACCTCTACCCGGGCAGCCCACCGCCGGGGTTCCGGGAACTGGCAGCGCTCAGCGTCACTGCTGATGGTCCAGTCGCGCTGATCGGCGACGCGGTGAAGTACCAGGCAGGCTCCGGCAAGGCGCTGACGCTGCCGGCACTGGTACCCCTCGATCCCGGCATCTCCCTGCTCTTTCCGCTCGCCACGACCGATCTGCCACCCGAGCTCGGCGACGCGACCGGACTGACGATCGCCAACGCCTCGACAGCGCCTGCTCCCACCACTGTCGAACTCTGGTCGCTGGGCGCGCCGGTCCCCATGCGTTTCGAGCTTCTCATCCCCGCCCAGGGCTTCGCCGTCCTCTATCTCCCGGAACAGGTTCGCGTCACGTCCCGTTTCACCGGGACGGCCATCGTCTCGACGGCGACTGGTCGCTTGGTCGCCAGCGGCACACAAGTGAACGCGACGGTGCTCGCCGATGGCGCGACCGGGACGCCGCTCGCTCCCGGCTGGTCAGTGCCGGTCCTGGGAACGAGCCTTCTCCCCACCTGGGACGCGACCGGTCCAGGACTCGACGTCGCTGCCAGTGCCGCGGGGCTTCCCAACACCCCGCTTCTCCTCGAGATCAGCGACGAGACGGCTGACCTCGATAGCGATCCGGCCTGTACCAGCCCGAGTTCGCTCCGGGTGAGCGGCACCGGAACCCTCGCGGTCTCGCTCTACACCTGTGCACTCGATCCGGTTCAGCCACCCACTGTTCGCGTGCGTCTCTGGTGGGATCGCGGTCCGCTCGTCGGCGCGCTCGATTCCGGCGACGAACTCCTGGTCGAACGAGTCGTGGCGCTGCCGCGCTGAGGGATACGCCGGAACGTGCTACACTGCAGCTCGGCTGGCAACGGCGCCAGCCGGAGTGGTCGGCGACGACGCCGCTGGGAGCACGATGGCTGAACTGATCCTCCGCGATCTCTGCCGCTGGGATCGACGCTTCGTTCTCGCTTGCCCTCCCGGCCTCTCCGAGGAGAGCGCTCTCGAGCGTCCCATCTCCTGGGCGATCGGTGTGCGGGCTGCTCCACCATTCTTACCGCCACCGCGCGGCGACGAACTCGTCATCCTGAGCGGCCGCATCCTGCGCGAGATCCAGGCCTCCGGCCTGGCCGAGGCCGAAGACCTCCTGGACACGCTCGCCGAGGCACCGATCGCTGCGCTCGTCACCGAACCGAACCTGATCGAGGGACCGGTCGGCTCGCTGCCGCTCCTCCTCTTTCCCGGGCCTCTCCCGCTCGATCTGGAGTCGACGCTCAACCGCTTGCTGACCGAGCAGCGGCGGGCACTCTACCGGCTTTCCACCGAACTCACCCGCGAGCTTTCGCGCGCCGCGTTGAGTGGCGGGCTCGACGCGGTGCTCCAGGCGGCCGCTTTGGCGAGCAATCGCTCGCTCCTGCTCCAGGACAGCGAGGGTCGCCTGCTGGCCGCAGCTGGTCCGACACCAACCCCAGCTCCCCCCACCGCGCTCGCTCAGGCACGCCCGCATCCCGCGACACGCCTCCTCAGCGAGTCGCTGGGCGAGCGCTTGCTGACGGCCATCACCGCCGGAGGTCGGGTCGCCTATCTGTCGCTCCTCGCCGTGGCGGGCGAGACGACGGAGCGGGATCGCCTCGTGCTTTCGGTGCTCGCCGGCCTGTGCGCCAGCCTCTTGGCACAGGAAAGCCGCACCGCACGCCCCACTCCCTCGAGTCAGCTCGTCGCTGACCTCTTGCTCGGGCGGGTCAGCGAAAGCACGCTCCCCCTCGTTGCTCAACGACTCGGCCTCGGTCCGAACCAGCCGGTGATCGTCGCGCTCTTCGCTGCCAGCGGCGAGCCAGAGGCAGCGGAACGCATTCTCCGTCGCATCCTGGAGCCGAGCGCACGCGACCGCCTGACTCCCCTCGGGGATACCCTAGCGCTTCTCCTGACGGAGGACGAGGCAGCGGCAGTGGAGGACAGGGCACGCAGCCTGGGACGCCCCACCTTTCCCGAACCTCCGGCTCTTCTCCCGCCCCGGTTCGCGGCTCCTTCGGTGCGGAGTCAGCCAGCATGGTTCCTCGTCTTCGCGGAGCCGGTCCCTCACCTGCGCGCGGTGCCGCAAGGGCTGCGCCAGGCTCGCTTCCTGGCTGGTCTGATCCGCGAGGGAGCCCTGCCTGGCCCGATCGCTCGCTTCGATGCGCTCGCCGATACCGGCCCCTTCGCCTTCCTCTATGCACTCTGGGGAGAAAACAGGGCCACCAATCTCGCTCGCTCCCTGTTGGGCCCGCTCCTCGAGGAGGACGAGCGAGCCCAGGAACTCCTGCGCACGCTGGCAGCTTTCCTCGCCTGCGGAAGCGCTTCGGAGGTCGCCGCGCACCTCGGGATTCACCGCAATACGGTCGCCTATCGCCTGGCACAGATCAGCGAGCTGACTGGTCGCAATCTGGCCGATCCACGCGACCGGCTGCTCTTGCATCTGGCGCTCTTGCTCGTGAGCATGCCACCAGCGGAGCCGCCAGCCGCTCAGTGAGCGCGACGCCGCGGGACACGAAAACCGAGTTCGGCGGCCGACCGGGCGAGGACGACCCGCTCCAGCGAGACGACCTGGACATCGCGTACCGGAATCCGTCGCCAGCCCAGCGGGATAGGCAGTCTGCCGACCAGGAAGGTACCGGCCCCGAGCGGCACCGCATCGTCGGGCGCACTGGCATAAGCTTGTCCGGCTGATTGGGTGATCGGGCCAGGATTGCCGAGCGGGCCGGTCGGCTGCGGACCGAGTCGTTCACCCGATACGCGGCTCCCCTCGGTTGAAAAAACCGAACGAGGACGGACCTCGAGCGGGCCGAACTCGACACGCCGCACCGTGCCGAGATAGACTCCGTCGCTGGTAAAAACATCCATCCCGACGCGGATATCGCGTGCATCGAACGTCGTGCCACGCCTCCGGCGAGCCCGATCGTGACCGATGGGTCAGGACAATCATGCCCCCGTAGCGTAGTATAAGGAAGCACCGTACCGGTCGAGGGAAAGGGGATCGGGGTGCACAAGCAGCGTGGGGGGCTTTGCCGAGTCGGGTATCGCCTGCTCCTCGTCGCGATCGTCGTCGCGAGCCTCCTCCCCAGCACGATCGCGCAGGCAGCAAGCGACGAGGCGACGCTCGCTCTGGAGCGCATCAACCACTGGCGCGCCTGGAGTGGTCTGAGTCCGCTTGTGCGCCATCCTGCATTGGACGCCGCCGCCCAGGCCCATGCACGGTACTATTTCCTCAATGCCAGTGATCCCGATCTGGCGGGAATGGGGCTTCATCGCGAAAAGCCGGGGGATCCCGGCTTTACTGGGGAAGACATCCTCGCCCGTGCCCAGGCCCAGGGCTACAGAGGATCGGTCAACGAGAACATCGCCTTCACTGGCTCGCTCAGCGCTGCTGCCGAGGCCTTTCTCGGCACGGTGAACCATCGCTTGCCACTCCTCGATCCGCGCTATCAGCACATCGGTTTCGGCGCGGTCAACGAGGGCAACGTGCGGATCGAGGTCGTGATGGTGGGAACGCTCGGCGACTGGACCGAGCAGGCCAGCCCGGAGTGGGTCGTCTGGCCGCTCGACGGGATGACCGGCGTACCGACCCACTTCTGGGGCGAAGCACCCAACCCGTTCCCCGAGGCCATGTATCCGATCAGTTATCCGATCACGGCCAAGTACTTCGGTCCGGGCGACGTCTTCTTTGCGCGCGGCGAGATCCGGCGCGAAGGGCAGGTCGTCCCCAGTCACTTCGCCACCGGATCGGGATGGCTCAGCCGACGCTCGGCGTTTCTCGCCGCCACGGAACCGCTGCGAGCGGGGACGAGCTACCAGTACGTGATCGAAGGCACTGGCAATGGTCGCCCCTTCCGGCTGACCGGTACCTTTCGGACAGCAGCACGAGCAGGCGAGGAACTGTCCCCTGGCTCACCAGCACTCGCTTTTCCCGTTCCACCGGGCCTCGCCTCCGCCCCAGCTGTCATTCAACAACAGTGGCGCGCGACCGATGGGCCGGTCGCGAGCGGCCAGCGCGCTGGCTGGACCTTCGGCCCGGATGCCTGGGCCACTCGTTGGGAGCCCTATGCCGAGTCTCCGGGTGGGCGCCGCCAGGTCGTCTACTTCGACAAGGCGCGCCTCGAGATCACCGATCCAGGGGGCGATCCTGCTTCCCCCTGGTTCGTGACCAGCGGGTTACTCGTCAGCGAGATGGTGCTCGGTCGCATCGCGGTCGGTCAAAACCGCTTCACAGTGCGCTCCCCGGCTCCAGTGCCGCTCGCCGGTGACCCCGCACCGCAGAACCCTGACGCCCCGACCTACGCCAGTCTGCGTCCCCATTCGTCGCTGATATCCGGCGTGCACGCACCGAACCGGACCGGGCAGCTGATCCGCGAGGTACTGTGGCGCGACGGCACGGTCACGAGCGACGATTCCCTGGTCAGCTTCGGCGTGACCGTTGCCGCCTATGACGAGGTGACCGGCCACAACATCGCCCGGCCGTTCGTCGACTGGCTCGGCCAGCAGCCCTGGGCCCCCGTGTACGTCGTCGGTCGGCCTATCGCTGATCCGTATTGGGTCCGCGTGCGGGTGGGCGGCGAACTCCGCTGGGTGCTGGTCCAGGCATTCGAACGCCGCATCCTGACCTACACGCCGGACAACGATCCCAGCTGGCGAGTGGAAATGGGCAACGTTGGCTGGCACTATTACGAGTGGCGCTACGGTACGCCGGCGCCAGCAGGGTGAAGCAGTGTGCTCTCGTGGCCGGTATTCGGTGACGATCGAGAGGAGCGAGCAGGGATGAGCCAGGCGACGCGCGACGCCATCCTACAACAGGTGCGACAGACGCTCGAGGCCCGCTTGGCCCTGAGCGACCAGATTCCGCAACTCGCTGAGGATGTCTGCCGCATCCTCGAGCGGACGGTTCCCTGGTACGACTGGGTCGGCATCTATCTCGTCGAGGGAGACGAACTGGTGCTCGCTGCCTGGTCAGGTCCCGCAGCCACGGAGCATGTGCGGATTCCGATCGGTCAGGGCATCTGCGGGGCCGCTGCTCGCGAGGGACAGACGATCATCGTTCCAGACGTCCGCCAGGATCCACGCTATCTCCAGTGCTTCCTTTCGACCAGATCGGAGATCGTCGTCCCGATCCGGCAGGATGAAGACGTGATCGGCGAAATCGACATCAACAGCGATGAGCTGGCCGCCTTCGACGAGAAGGACCGCGCCCTCCTGGAATGGCTGGCCAGTGAACTCGCCGAACGGCTCCCTCACCACCGCGCGAGCGCTGCCTGACCGAAAAGCTCGTCCCAGGTGCTCGCCGTCGCTGGATAGGCCTGCCGCTTGGCCAGTGCCTCGAGGAGCTGCTGAGGGACATCGGTCGTCACTGCGCGAACGCCGGCACGCAGCGCGCGGAGCGCCTCGCGCGGATCGTTCACGGTCCACGTCGTCACCTGCCAGCCTTGCCGACGCAACCAGCGGGTCAACCATGGCGTGACGACCCGGTGCTGGAGCGCCACGACATCAGCCCGCGCCAGCCGCAGGGTGAGCGCCAACTGGACGGCCATGAGCGAGCGCATCGGGAAGGCGCTTCGTCCGGCGACCCGCCGGGGAAAGCGCGTGAACGCGTGGCCGTGCGAAAGGCCACGCAGTGCGGTCGGGAGCGAGAGCGCCAAACGGCGGAGACTGGCCGCGTGCTGGCTCGTGATGTAGACCCGCTCCGGATGCCCCCACCGCTCCACGATCGTCACCAGTCGTCGCTCGAAGCCGCTCCCTTTGAGGTCGAGATTGACCAGGGCCTGCTCGCCGAACTCCTCGAGAAATTCTTCCAGCGTCAGGAGCGACGGGATGGCCACCCGCAAGGCCGCCAGGCTCGCTTGCCGCACGACGAGCCGGCCACCACCCGGCAACGGCACCACGCCATCGTGCAACAGCACGAGCGCCCCATCCGCAGTTTGCCGGACATCGCACTCCAGTGCTGGCACCCCAGCCGCCAGTGCGGCCTGGAAGCTCTCGGCCGTATTGTCACCCGGCGACTCCCCCGCCCCCCGATGGGCGATGACCGTGAAAGGACGGTCGATCACGCTTCGCATGACTCAGTTCGCTCACCCGCGCACCGCAGGAGCCGCACCAAGCCGTACCAGCTCCCGCCCAGGAGATACCCACCGAGCACATCGGTCAGCCAGTGGTGACCGAGATACATCCGAGAGAGTCCCACTGTCGCCACCAGCAGACCAGCACAAGCGAGCAGCAGACCACGCACCCAAGCCCAGGGTACACGCTCGGCCACTGCAGTCAGTGCCGCCAGCCAAAAGGCTGTATACGTCACCACATGCCCGCTCGGATAGCTCGCATCACGCGGTTGCGTGACCGGGATGCTGATGGAGGGATGATTCGGGCGCGGGCGGCGGATCAGGCGTTTGGTCACGAAGCTGACCGTGCTCGCTGTCCAGGTCGAGAGAAGCTGGAGCGCCACTGTTCGTTGGCCGCGCCACCAGAACGCAGCGATCACCGCACTCGGGAGCAACACGCTCTGCGGGGGAAAGCCGAGCCAGCTCACCCAGCGCAGGACGTGACCGATTTTCGGTGGAATGCTCGTCTGGAGCCGACGCAGCAGCGCCAACTCGTAAGACGACTGGGGATGCCGCCGCACCCAGAGCGCCAGCAGTACGTAGAGCAGGAGAGCACCTGCGAGCGCGAACTCTCCTGCAACTCGACGCCGGCAGTCCATAGCGCTCTCGCACTGCCCTTCGCTATTCGGCGAAATCCTCGAGATCCGGTGCCTCGTAGCGCCACAAGCGTTCGGGGCGCTGGTACCCGAGCGCTGCCAGGTGATCGACCACCGCAAGCACGACCTCGTCAGGCGTCGAGGCACCAGCCGTCACCCCGACCACCCGCTTCCCCTCGAGCCACGCACGGTCGATTTCCTCCGGTCGCTCGATGTGGTAGCTGGGAACACCACAGGCGCGGCCGACTTCGGCGAGGCGCGCCGTGTTGGAACTCTTCTTTCCACCCACTGCGAGCAGGACATCGACTTCGCGGGCCAGCGCGCGCAACGCTTCCTGCCGCTCCCACGTCGGTTGGCAGATGGTATTGACGATCCGAATCTCGCC
>Ga0308405_1001426_pt1 | contig 12033 bp, 11 predicted proteins | sample HotsprSampleMS13_FD_203473 | JGI IMG/M metagenome (GOLD analysis project Ga0308405, IMG submission 203473) | Hot spring phototrophic mat microbial communities from Mushroom Spring, Yellowstone National Park, Wyoming, United States - 20060912_MS13 ...
GTTTTAAGAAAAATACTTGCAAACGAACTAGTTAGAAATGTAAATTTGTTTAATAAATATGTAAACGCATTATTTAATGACTACGACTTATTAGTATATGAAAGTTTGTTACTAAAATCTATAAAACGTTTGATTACAATGATATGCCACGAAAGAATAGGGCATCGTAGTGACCTATCAGACACATATTTACACAAATTATTCTTAGAGTCTATCAATGTAAATTATTACGAGTACACTATAAAAGCTAGAGAACTGCTAGAAAAACTGAAAGACTCCGACAATTTACATTTACTACACGAATTTTTAGACCATCCGTTTTGTATTTTCAGTTTAATGCAAGAATTTTACAATTATTCCCCTTTCACATATTTACGCCAAAAGTCTTTATTCGATAAGTCAGTAGAATTTATGAAAGGTTATAAAAGTGTGTTTTACGCTAGACAAGCAGAATATTTGAAAATACTAGCGAGAAAAAACTTATTAGAAGAAATACTTATGTTGTCTATATTAGTTAGTTCAGCGCTCAATATTACAGATACAGCATTATTCTTTGTAGAAAGTGGGAAAGACTATGACAAGTATACGAGGCGGGTTTTTATAGTCGAAGATTACATCTTGCCGATATTGCATAATACCTTTAAAACTGTAGGTGATTTGGTAGAAAACAAGATAGGAATAATTACGAATAAATTGAATAAAAAAGATGATTTATTGAGATTATCTTTATTATCCCTGAAGAGAGATATACAATCATTAGTCAATATACTTGATTTTTTAGGTGTAAAAAATGAATTAAAAGTATTGGCAGAATCTGTAAGTTTACCTATTTACTCTTTAGTTTGAGGGTTTGCAAATGGCAGCCAAAAAGAAGACTGACAACACCACCACTTCTTCCGATCGTATGGAACTATTCCTTCAAGCCATTAAAGAATGGGAGCAGGATATTAACCAAAAGTTAAAGAAATATGATAGTTTACTGTCGAAAGAAGATAATTATCCGGATGATATACACGAAGCTGTTAGGCAAATGAATTCTGAGGAGTATCAAAAGTTACAAGCTTTAATTGTAGAAAAAATCAAACAGTTGCCTGGGCAAAGACTAAAAGCTATTACTATTCCTAAAGGGGGTTATGGTACCTTGAAAGGTACAGTCCACGTTGAAAACGTAAATGGCGTATACGTGGTGTATGACGAACACTTTGACCTACTTACTACTATACCCGGTGATTGGTTATCAGATAGTGAGTTGTCCGAGTTAAATAGTAAATTATCTAAGTTCAACAACAGCACAGAAAACGAACATGCTATACTTGAAGTTGTATCTTCTGTAGCTAAAAAGCACTACGTACCGATCATCCATGGTTTTATTACATTGTCTTTAAATGATTTAGAGGTACTGGCTGCTCAGTTAGAAATCGGTGATTATGCAGAAAAAGTATTCCAAAAAGATGTTAAGAATTATTTTGAAAATCAGGGTTGATATTGATGAGTGAAAAAGAAATGACAACGATCACTCAGCAGGAGCAGCAACCCTCCACTACTACTAATGTTACTGTTAGCAGTGATAGAGAAAGGTTTGCGGAATTACAGAAATTAAGTAACCAAGTAAGAAAGTTGATAAAGTATTGGTATAAACATAAATTGGCTATGGAAAAGTATGAACAACTTATAAAAAGTATCGTTTGCGATCAAATAAAGTATTCTGTACATAGCGAAGAGGCATCGGTTATATACTGTTCCGGTAAAAATAAAATTGATTACGAAAAGGTAGTAGAAGAAATAAACCCACCTAAAAATATCATTAAGAAATATACCACTGTCCACATCAATTACAAAGGAATTTGTGAAGAAATGCACGTACCTGATGAAATTTTAGAAAAATACATTTCTGATACGAGTGCCCCATATGCTTACCTCAAAGTTAATAAAAAGGAACAAAAATAATAATACTTTGGGACTGAGTGGGATGTCTGAAAGTTTAACAGAGACTCTTCATTCTCTTGATTTATTTGATAACAACCAACATTCAGTCAAATTAGCAGCAGCAATTCCTGTCGGTACTGATAGAGAAGCAGAAGAAATTTATAAGTTAGCACTAAAATACGGGGTGTCTGTATTTGTCCCCACTGTACACGGTACAGCGGTAAACACTAGAACAGCTTACAATGCTGACGGGTTGGTACCTCATAAAGTAGTAACATTTGATGATAGTGGTGATGAAAAACATAATTTTGTAAAATTTTATGATAAAGTTATAAAAATAGAATGCGATGGGCCTATCTTTGATCACGTAAAAGATAAGGTAATTATTGTAGATCATCATAGGCCGGGAGACCCCGGATATGAAACACCTCCTAGCGAATATTGGTTAGGTTCCTCTATCGGGCAATTTGTTCAAGTATTAGGAAAATACCGTGAAGAGTACATGACTGAAGATTTCTTATATGTAGAAACCGTCGATAATAATAAATTCTGGTTTCCTAAACCCCATAATGGGCATCTCTTGTATATAGCAGCGGCTGATCACAATTTATATGCTGCGTATGCCGGCTTATGCCCAGGCATTATTCCGGCAAATATGTTGATGTTTAGACTTAATGAAAAAGCACAATTTACTGGTAAAAGTTTAGAAGAATTGGTACAACAATTTATAAACGCTATGGATATCATCATGAAACACTACGATAAGACGAAAGGATATTCAGATTTAACAAAGTTGGGACCTGTGCAAATACCGGAACTAAACGAGGCAGCAGCTTACATGGGTGCACCTTTTATGGCTCAATTGACAGATAAAGATGGCAAACTGAAAGTCGTATTTCAAGGCGCTAATGAAGAATTAATTGTTAAATTTATGAATAAAGAGTTAGTGCCTGGTTTAGTAAAAACTTACGGTAGTCCTAAGAGAGGATATGCAGGCGGATATTACGAAGAAGAAGTAGAAGAATGAAAATGTTTGACAGTGTCGAACAACTTGTAAAAAGTGGATTAGTTAAAAATAAAAATGTACATACTTTGGAACTATACACTCTAAGATATTGGTATAAAGCAGCCAATGATTATCAAGAAATTGACCCAAGGTTTATAAACTGTGTAAATCGTTTGTTAGTAGACTATTTCGATAAATCACCTTTCATTTTTTTACTATTCAACAAATTATTGATGTCTAATTATAAAATAATGTTTGAAAAAGAAGTTGACCTAAGTTGTTTGATAAACAAAGTTTTCGATCGCTCAAAAATTGAGTATATACTCGACAAAAAATGTGGGCCTCGTGCTGCGAGTCTCCATGTAAACCAACATCTCAAATGTTTTTTAGATGTGTTCGATCCAATAGAGTTTTACAAAAGTTTCGTGGAATTATGTAATAGTAAATTTAAAGATTTACAACCAATAATTATATATTGCAACTGGTTGTACGGATTAAATTCAATAATTCGTATAGTAGGCAATAAGTTATTTGGATTTTTATTTTGTAACAATTTACCTGATATTCTGAAAACTTCTTACATTTATAAAACTGGCATGCTTTTATACAATAACTTTTGTAAGAAATATTATAGTTATCTGAGACAACAAAAAAGCGAAGAAGAAAAAAAGTATTTTAAATTTTTTCAGCAACTGACAATATTTTTGTGTATGCAATCGATTCAACTAGTTTTTGATTCATTAAGTATATTATGTGAAGAAATAGAACTAAAAAACAATAAATATAAAAAACACAAAGTTGTATGTAAAGCGGTTGACGTTTTAGAGCATTTCTTATGTAATTTTATAAAATATAAATCATTTTTAGTAGAACCTTTTGATACGATAGTTTTTAACAATCCGCCACGCGAATTCACTCGTTATGGTGTACAGCTGATCGAACCTATTTTTATTTTTTCCAGGTTTATTGGTAACAGTATATATTTCGTTGCTGTTAGTAGCTGTTATAAATTTGATTGCCAGTCTTCTAGATGTCATCATAGTTACTGTAAAAAATTACACTATATTTTTCAAACAAGTAATCAACTGTGTCAAAAAATTTCCGATAAATTACATAAAAAAAAGCTAAAATTAGTCGCGGAAGACGAAAATGAAAAACCAAAACATTAGTAGTGAAAAGAGAAGATACACGATTAAAGATATATTAATATTTTCATTAAAGAAGATGTATTCTGCTGATTGTATGTTTGATGGTCAGCAAAATGAGTGTTTTAGGACATATTTTGAATATTATTTAAAAGAAGTTAAAAAATACATATTAAAATACCATCCAATAGGGTACTCGTTGATACCGTATATCTTAACAAAAGATTTAGAATGGTATCTTAATAGGCCAGAAGATAACAATTCTAATAAAGATGTAAAAGACGCGTTAATAAAGATAGCACGTGAAAGTTGGTTAGATGCGGTGAAAATGATAAATAGGATATTAGATGTTCTTCGCTTACCTACTAAAAATGATGATTGTTACCCCTCTGTTGATGATAATTTTTTTGTAGATGAATCTAAATTATTTGAATGTATTATAATATTTATAACAGAGTTGTTTAAAATAAATTTATTACACTTAGATTGTTACAAATTTTATGAAACGTTGGTAACAAAAAGCGGGATCAAGAGCTACAGTGAATTTTCACGTTCTACTACTGCTTTCTTAATTTGGGATAAATTTTTAGATGCGTTGAATTCATTAATAAGCAATCAAACTGATTGTTATCGTGAGTTTATGTTTTGTGTAAGCAGACTTGATAGTTCTTTTAAATCTAGTGTCAAATTAAGTTTGGTATCGTTAGGTTATATGTTAAAAATTTGTAAGAAGTTATTTAGAGAATACAAAGAAAACGTAAATAAAATAAATAAAGATTTACATTTAATTTATAGTATTGTAGTTTTATTTGTCATAGTTCATTATTTATACGGAATTTCCATGTGCTTAAATAATATAATTTCTTTGTCTAAATGGTACAAAATAAAAGATGAAAGTATGAAAAGAATAATAAAAATTTATGCAAATATGTTACGTGATTTTTATAAAATTATGTTTTTCGGAAAAAATAAAGTTTGGCCTAAAGATAAGGTTTCTAAACACATTTATTTAAAACTTTGTGATATAGGGGGATCACTAACTTATAGGTTACAGATACTTTGTGAAGAATATTTTACAGAAGAAAACAAATATGACAAATATGGGAATTTGCGATACTGGGAAAACATAGTAGGTATAGCTCTTATAATGCGGCAGGTACTGAGAACAATAAAAAAATCATAAATTGTTTTTGGGGTAAAGAGTTTGGTGGTCGAGAACTCGTTGCTGACTCTAGACACAGCTGATAAATTACCAGTATTTCTCGTTAAGAAACTAGTATCGAACATGGTCGAATATGGATGTTCAGCAAGAGGAGAAACTGATAAACGTATTAGGAAGTACAATCATATTTTAGAAACATCACTGAAGTGCTTAAATGATTACAGTAAAAGTAATGCTTTAATTTGTTTACTATATAAATTGGTATTTAAAAACTTAAATATACTTCGTGAACTTTATAAACGTAACCTCTCCTATCGTAAAGAAGGTAATTTACATAAACTAATTGCTAGCTATTCAAAAAATCTGCAAGAAATAGAGAAATACGTTAGGATGATAAAAATAAATTTAGTGACTTACTACAAAACTTTATTAAAAGAACTTGACTTGATGAAATTTTATGAACAATGTTTAGAGATGAATCGTATAAGAATAGATGAAGATTTTTATAAAGAAGGTAGTGTTAGAAAAGTGAAGAAAATAGATGAGCTGTTACGTTACTTGTACCTGACAGTACTTAGAGATGACACTAATATATTGAGGTTGTATGATGCAAAAAATTATTTTAATAAAAACTATAGGCTTCTGTATCTTATAATCTATTACGTATCATTTCATTATCGGTTAAAAATAACAAATTACTTATTAAGACAATACGAAAAAGTGATAAATGATGATCAATTAAAACAAAAAATAAATGTAAGGCTATATAAACATTTGTCATTGACTTTAATATTTATTTTCTTAAGCGAAGTAGTGTTTATAGCTATAAAGTTGGTAGAGGAAAATGACGACCTAGTTCTTCAAATTTTTGAATCTGCAGATATAGGGAGTATAGAAAACTTAGTAAATAAACTGAATAAAACATTAACTAAGATTTATTCTGTTTTATTTAATAACGAAAAAGAAGATAATAGAACTTTCTTAATTTTTACCTCTAACGAATATCCATATATAGACGGAAATACAAACTATCTCATTCGTTATCAGTTTGCTATGTGTACAAAAAAAGTTTGTGAAAAATTATCTAGTTTAGTACAGAAACAATTAAATAATAATTTTAATTCTACAGAATTCAGTGGGAAATTATATAGTATTTTACAAACTATAAATCAAATTTATTTTATAACTGATAAGCTTTGGTTAAGAATTGACAAGTTAATAACTTATTAACCAAGCTTAAAGTAGTCTTCTTATATCGTTGTAGTAAATAAGTCATAATAAAAAATTGCGGAAAAAAAGGTGGATGATTGTGAAAACAAAACAGACACGAATCTAATTAGTGATGCAGAAAAATTATTAATATATTCAATTGAAAAAATATACACGAATCTAATTAAACTTCAATCTTTATCGACCGAGGAGAGACCAATAGGCGATAAATTTACTAATTTTTATACTTACACTCTTGCGCGAAAATTAGAACCATTATTAGAAAATTGCGGTACTAATAAAGTTTTAAATTCTTTATTACCAAAGTTGTTATTCAGAAATATAAATATACTTTATAATTTCTACAGGTATGGTTTTCGTGCGGTAGGTAAGTGTAAACCACCTTCATCAGCAGCTAATGATTCGGAAGAAATTAAGAAATATTTTGAAAAAATAAAAATAAGTTTACTAATTTATTTTAAAACTTTGCTAAAAGAATTTAATTTAATGAAATTTTATAAACAGGCTGCTGATATGAGTGGAATTAAAGTAGACACAGATTTTAGTGAAAAAATAAAAACAATAAATAATTTGTTAAATTGTATCAGAAAAATAGTAGAGTACTATAGTCGTAGAGGAATAATCTCTATGGTATATGACCGTTACTATTTTGAAGACGAGTGTGGAAATATACCTTCTGTAATCTATTTTATACTGTTTTATTATTGGATAAAAATTACGAATTCTTTATTAAAACAATATAAAGAAACAATGGATAACGAAGAATTGAAACAAAAAATAAATATTAAATTTTTTAGATACTTATCATTAGTTATAATTTTTTTGTGTATAGGGCAAGCGTTACTGGCAGCTCACAAACTGATAAAATTTGGCTATATATCCGACGGGTCTACTCTTATCGAACATATATCCACATACGACGTTAAAAAATTATTAGGTAAAATGTCCAAAGCGTTGAACAATGTTTGTCTCATCATGATATGTGGTGAAGAAGATGTAGAATTTTTAAGAGTACAATTTAAAGAATTTTCTTCTAAAAACGAATCTATCAAACAAATTATAAAGATATTTTTTATTGAGAAGATAAATGATATTATGCGAGATCTTGAAGAAAGTTTATTTAAATGGAAGTCACTACCTATTTACATAAGAAGCAAATCGGATTGCGAAGATTTATATTATATAATACGAGCTGCAAATGAAATCTGTTCTGTGAAAGATACGATTTATGCTGTGATTTATAATTGATAATAACAGTAATTTTGTGACTATAGATAAAAATTGTGGGGAGGGGAGTTGGTTGATCATAGAAACAAGGAAAACATAGCTGTGATTAATAACGCAGAAAAATTATTAATATATTCTATTCAAAAAATATACATAAATCTAAGTAAATTGAAACGTTTACGGATTAAAAAAAGAACAATAACTGATAGACTTGCTGATCCTTATATTTATACTCTCCAAAGAACCTTACAGCCGTTATTAGATAATTATTTTACCAATAAAATCTTAAGTTCTTTATTGTATAAGATGTTATTTAAGAATTTAAATGTACTTTATAATTTCTATCAATACGGTTTTTGTTTACACAGAAATTATACATCATCTTTACCAACCAAAGACCCTAAAGAAATTGGAGAATACTTTGAAAGAGTAAAAATAAGTTTATTAACTTGTTTTAAAATTTTGCTAAAAGAATTTAACTTAATGAAATTTTATAAGCAGGCTATTGATATGAGCGGAATTGAAGTAGATACAAATTTTTGTGGGAGAAGTAATAAGAAAATAAAAATAGTAAATAATTTGTTAAAATATATCGGAGAGGCAGTATTCGACTATAAATATAAAATAACTTATATTAATAATCTCCATATGTACAACGTAACAGACGATAGAAATTTATTTTATACAACTCATCACATGTCATTTTATTATTGGATAAAAATCACAAATTCTTTGTTAAAACAATATAAACAAACAATGAATGATGAGGAATTGAAACAAAAAATAAATATGAAATTATATAAATACTTATCAATAGTTATAATTTCTTTGTGTATGGGAGAAGCAGCAACAGCAGCCAAAGAACTAATGAAATATGTTTATTATCCGTCTACTATCGAGTCTACAACAATAAACAAAATTAAAAAACTATTAGACAAAATGGCTAAAACGTTATCTAATATTTATTTTACTATGATGTGTGGTGAAAAAAGTACATCATTTCTAATAAAAGTATCTGAAAAATTTCCTTACATAGACAAAAATGTGGAAAGAATTATAAACGATCGTTTTCTTGATGAAATAAGCACTTTTCTTTATTTCCTAAAGGAAAGTTTAGCTAAACAAAAGTTACCTATCGATTATAAAAGTGAGTCAGGCCGCGAAGATTTGCATTACATATTACGAACTGCAGGTGAAATTGATTTTACAAGGAATATTATTCGTCTAATAATTAATTAATCTGTAATTACAATAATTTTGTAACAACATAAAAAATTGCGGGAAAAACGGTGGCAGAGGTCAATAACGAAACCAAAACAATAGACACAAATTTAATCGATAGGGAAGAAAAATTATTAATGTATTCTATTGTAAAAATGTATACGAATTTAAGTAGATTGAAATGTTTACCGACTAAAAAAAGAAAAAAAGAAACGGTAGAAGTTAGTGAACCAGCTGGTCCCTATGCTGATGCTCTTCGGCGGATGTTGCGACCGTTATTACAAGATTATGGTGCTAATAAAGTTTTAAATTCTCTATTACTTAAGTTGTTATTCAGAGATTTAAGGGTACTTTATAATTTTCATCGATATGATTTCGATCCAGACGGGATTGTGACATTTTTACCAGGTGACAATCCAGAAGAAATTAAAGAACATTTTGAAGAAACAAAAATAAGTTTATTAAATTTTTTTAAAGTTTTACTAAAAGAATTTAACTTAATGAAATTTTATGACCAGGCTGCTGATATAAGTAAAATTAAAGTAGATGATACAAATTTTGACGGAAGAAATAATAGGAAAATAAAAATAGTAAATAATTTATTAAGGTATATCAGCATTATAGTGTACGAATACTACCATGAAATATTTATTTTAGAATACGACTATGACTATCGACGCTTAGGAAAAAGGTATTATCATTTATATAGTATGATTTATTACACATCATTTTATTATTGGATAAAAATTACAAATTCTTTGTTAAAGCAATACAAACAAACAATGAATAATAATAAATTAAGGAGAAAAATAAATGTTAGGTTATATAGATATTTGTCAATAGTTATGATATCTATGTGTATGGGAGAGGCAGTAGAAGCGGCCTACAGACTGATAAAACGTTATTTTTTAAGTAATTCTTCCCTTATTAAACCTGTAAGTACAAACGATGTTAAAAAATTATTAGGCAAAATATCTAAAGTGTTGAATGATATTTACTTTATCATGATATATGGCAAGGAAAATAGGCCGTTTTTAATAGCATCATCTAAAAGATTTCCTTACGTAAATAAAGAAGTAAAGGTAACTATAGACATGCTATTTCTTGACAGGATCAGGCAAATTCAGCATGAACTAGAAAAAAGTCTAGCTAATGGAAAATTACCTATCAACCTAAAAAGTGAATCGGGTCGTGAAGACTTACGTTACATATTACGAACTGCGGGTGAAATAGTTTCTATGAAAAACGTAATCCATTCAGTAGTTTATAATTATGATAATTTTGTAACAAAAAAACTCAATAAGTAAAATATAAAACGATATACGGTGAATTACTCAGGGAAAACTTGATGAAAACGAAAGAAGAAAAGGAAGTTTCTTCTAATAATTATAACGTGTTGCTTCCTGCACCTATGGTTGATGGTACACATAAATTAACGATATTTTCTATTAATAGATTATTATTAAACCTCCGCCATTTTAAATTACTGAAAACCAAAGAGGTATCTTCTGGATTAGATGTTGTTAATTATCTTCGTAATATAAAGAGGCAATTATGTTTGTTAAGTAATCATAATTCTGGCAATACAGCAAACTTACTGCTACTTAAATTATTATTTAAAGATTTAAGAGTATTTTACGATTTCTGTGATAGCTATGGTTTCCATTATTGTCAAACAGACCTGATTATACCATATAGCGAGTCAGAAGAAAAAATAAAAGAATATATGAAGATAGCATATATAAATATATCCACTCGTTACAAAATTTTGTTAAAAGAGTTTAATTTAATAAAATTCTACGAGCAGATTAATAAGATAGTTAAAATTGATATAAATGAAAAATTTATTGAGAAAAATCGATCCACTACCAGAAAAGTGAAAAAGATAAGTAAGTTAATAGATTTTATCGGTAGATTTTTGTATAGATACAATGAAGCTATATTAAACGCTTATGACAATTATAACGTCGAAAAAGGAATGGCAGGGCATTTAGTACCACTCACCATCTATTATATGGCATTTTACTATTGGATAAAAATAATAAATTCTTTATTAAAACAATATAAAGAAACAATGAGTGATGATAAGTTAAAGAATAATATAAACATTAAATTATATAAGTATTTGTCACTGATAATTATATTTATACTTTTGAAATCAGCATCGCTTGTAGCTTATAGACTGTTATATAGAGCGTGTTTATCGTATACGTCACAAAAAGCTATAAAGATAAATCATCTTGAAAAAGTACTAAATAAAATAGTTGAAGTATTACATAAGATTTGTTTTGACGTGCTCGATGAAGAAGGTGAAAAATCTGCACAATACGTAATCGGACTTATAGATAGACATGTGAGGAATGAAAAAAAGAAAAACTATAAAAGTATAAATAGAGAAATAGTTGGTGAATTGTTCGGTAAAGAAAAATTTCATGCATTATCTAGAATATGTAATGAAGTGTCATACGGCATAGCACGGCGGCGGATGCGTACTGTTACTACTGATAATGGAAGAGAGAATAATCGTTTAAGTAAAGAACAAGAGGATCGTATCTTGAAAATTGTTGGTGAAATTTACATGCTAAGCGATGTAATTAGTACAAGAATTGCATGGTAGTAATAAACCACTACTTCAGAGAACAAATCAAATTACACGGTAAATTTTTTGTTGGGGGAGGCACGCCATGCACATCGGTTATGTTCGCACAAGCTGTGGTACTGTTTTGCTCCAACTACCTGCGGACAACATTTGGGGCTTCGTTTTGGCCGATGATGACCAAGTCTGGCCGGGCGGATTCGGCTGGGAATCTTGGGAGCCGATCCCGGACAGCGAGGTGCCAGAAGACGTTCGACAGCGTCTGCACTGGCTGCTAGAAGAAGCCCGCGACGAAGCCGAAGTATCAGAAGATAACGACTGACTGCAAGTCGCTGAGATATACCTAGGTAGCCAATACGCGGTAAACTAACTATCTTATTGATTTTGGTAATGAGGTGTCGGATCGAAGCCGATCCATTGGATTTCTTGGGTGATACCCTGGAATCGCCTGGCCATGACGGCCAACGCTTCTGGGTTGTTATCGACGAGTAAGAAACGTCGGCCCAGTTCCCAGGCAGCT
>Ga0308405_1001437_pt1 | contig 11993 bp, 11 predicted proteins | sample HotsprSampleMS13_FD_203473 | JGI IMG/M metagenome (GOLD analysis project Ga0308405, IMG submission 203473) | Hot spring phototrophic mat microbial communities from Mushroom Spring, Yellowstone National Park, Wyoming, United States - 20060912_MS13 ...
CGCGCGCAAGAAGACCCTGGTGGACTACGGCTTCCGCCTGCCCTCGGCCCTGGACAACCGCCCCCTGCGCTTTGAGGAGTTTTTGGAGAAGGTCTCCCAGGTGGTCTTCGTCTCCGCCACCCCGGGGTCCTTTGAGCTTGCGCATTCCGGCCGGGTGGTGGAGCAGATCATCCGGCCCACGGGGCTTCTGGACCCCCTGGTGCGGGTCAAGCCCACGGAGAACCAGGTCCTGGACCTCATGGAGGGCATCCGGGAGCGGGCCCAGCGGGGGGAGAGGACCCTGGTCACGGTCCTCACCGTGCGCATGGCCGAGGAGCTCACCGACTTTCTGGTGGAGCACGGCATCCGGGCCCGCTACCTCCACCACGAGCTGGACGCCTTTGAGCGCCAGGCCTTGATCCGGGACCTGCGCCTGGGCCACTTTGATGCCCTGGTGGGGATCAACCTCCTCCGCGAGGGCCTGGACCTCCCCGAGGTCAGCCTGGTGGCCATCCTGGACGCCGACAAGGAGGGGTTCTTGAGGAGCGAACGGAGCCTCATCCAGACCATCGGCCGGGCGGCCAGGAACGCCCGGGGCGAGGTCTGGCTCTACGCCGACCAGGTCTCCGAGGCCATGGAGCGGGCCATCCGGGAGACCAACCGGAGGCGGGCCATCCAGGAGGCCTACAACCTCGAGCACGGCATCGTCCCCAAGACGGTGGAGAAGGGGGTGCGGGCGGTGATCCGCCCCGAGGGGTACGGGGAGGCCCCCCTTGAGCTCCCTTCGGAGGAGGAGGACCTCAAGGCCCGGCTGGCGGAGCTGGAGCTTCTCATGTGGCAGGCGGCGGAGGCCCTGGACTTTGAGCGGGCGGCGGCGCTTAGGGACGAGATCCGAGCCCTGGAGGCCAGGCTCCAGGGCGTGAAGGCCCCGGAACCCATTCCCGGGAAGAGGCGGCGGAAGCGGCGATAATACCACCCCATGCTGGCTTGCGCCAGCATGGGGGCCCCAGAAAAGCCCTGCCATAGCCCCGACTTGGGCGCCCCTCAGGCCAACAGGAGGACGGGGTCTTCCAGGTAGAGGGCCAACCGCTCCAGAAGCTTCCTGGCCAGGGGGGCATCCAGCCCTGAGACGGCGAGGATCCCGTCGGGGGCCAGGAAGAGGCTGGGCCGGCCCGTGTGGACCTCCTCCTCGCCGAAGAAGCAGAGGAGGCCTTCCCCCTCTTCCCCGCCCTCCTGGTGGAAAAGGGTCAGGAAGGCCGGGCTGGGCCTGAGGCCCCTGACCCTTTCCCCCTCCACCCGGCCGAGGAGGGGCCTATGGGGGAGCTCCAGCTCGGCGAGGGCCCTTTCCGCCGCCTTGAGGAGGAAGGGCAGAGGGGTTTCCGGTACCCCGTGGACCCGGTGGAAGGCGGCCAGGGCCTCCCCTAGACGCGTTTGGTCCACCTTCCGGCGGAAGACCCGAAGGGGGGCGCTTTGGGCGGGCGCGGGCACGGGGGCCACCCCCAGGAGAGGGCTTGGGGGAATCTCCTGGGTGAGGAGGGCTTCCTCGAGGGCGGGAGGCGCCTCGGGTTCAGGGGCCTCCTGGGCGGCCTCCAGAAGCTCTTCTTGCCAGGGCTCGGGCTCGGGGAGGGGCCTTTCCAAAAGGTCCTCCTCCCAGGCCTCGAGGGCCTCTTCCTCCTCGGATAGGAGGAGGGGCTCCTCGTCCAGGAGGTCTATCTCGGGGAAGTCCAGGGAAAGCTCCTCCTCGGGGACCTCCTCCACCTGCAGGGTGGGGGTCTTGGGGGCCTCGGGGATGAGCTCGGCAAGGTCCACCCCTTCCCTTTCCAGGGCGGCCTGGGCCCGCTTCAGCTCCTCCTCGGGGGGCAGGGGCGGGGATGATTCCGGCATGGGGGGGAGGTCCACCTCCCCGGCCATGACCTTGGCCAGGAAGGCCAGGATGTCCCGCTCCACAATGGTGCCATCCGGACCTGTGCCCTTCAGCCTGCGCCAGTCTATGCCGTTCTCCTCGGCGAGCCGCCGGGCCAGGGGCGTGATTTTGGGTTCTTCCATCTTGGCCCTATGATAACAGGGTGGAAGCGCGCTTTGCCGAGCTCCTTGCGGCCTACTGCCTCGAGGCCGCCCCCGGGGAGACCGTCTTGGTGGAGGCGGAAACCCCAGCGTTGCCCCTTCTTCCCCACCTGAAGCGAGCCCTCCTCCAGCGGGGGGCCTATCCCCTCTTCCGCCTGGGCTACCCGGGGGAAGCCCGGGACTTCCTCCTTCATGGGGGAAGGTGGCTGGAGGCCATCCCCGAGGTGGAGCGGGCCCTCTACGAGAAGGCAGATAAGTTCCTGAGGGTCCTTTCCGCCGAGAACCCCTTGGAAGTGGCCTCCGTGGACCCTGCCCTCGTCCTCAGGCACCAGCGGGCCTGGCGGCCCCTCTCGGAGATCCGCCTGCAGAAGCGCTGGGCCCTCACCCTCTACCCCACGGTGGGCTACGCCGTGGGGGCGGGGATGGGCACCGAGGCCTTTCGGGCCTACATGGAAAGGGCCCTCTTTTTGGACCGGGAGGACCCGGTGGCCGCCTGGCGGGAGCTTGCCGCCTTTCAGGAGGGGCTCATCCGGCGGCTTTCCCGGGGGAAGACCCTGCGCATCCTGGCCCCCGGCACCGACCTCACCCTCTCCGTGGCGGGGCGCACCTGGGTGAACTCCGACGGGCGGCGGAACATGCCCTCGGGGGAGGTCTTCACCGGGCCCCTCGAGGACTCCGCCGAGGGCGAGGTCCGCTTCAACCTGCCCGCCTTCGTGGGGGGAAGGAGGGTGGAAGGGGTCTGCCTCCGCTTCCATAAGGGAGAGGTGGTGGAGGCCCGGGCCCAGGTGGGGGAGGACTACCTGAAGGAGGCCCTGGCCACCGACCCGGGGGCGAGACGGCTCGGCGAGGTGGGCATCGGCACCAACTTCGCCCTGGACCGGCCCACGGGCCTCATCCTCCTGGACGAGAAGATGGGGGGCACGGTCCACCTGGCCCTGGGCCGGAGTTACCCGGAGACCGGGGGGAGGAACGAGAGCGCCCTCCACTGGGACCTGGTCCTCTCCCTGAAGGAGGGGAGGCTCCTTCTGGACGGGGAGCCCCTTATGGTGGAGGGACGGTTCGTCTAGAGGTCCTGGCGCTCAAAGACCAAGGCGGCCAGGAGGGCGAAGCCCAGGGTGTAGATGAGGAGCAGGGAGAGGCCAAGCGAAGCCGCCTCCGGCCGCAGGTGTAGGTCCAGGTAGGTGGTGAGGAGGAAGGGGGTGAGGGCGGGGAAGGCCACCAAAAGGCGCATGAGGAGGAGGGTGGCCACCGCCGCCAGGGCCCCCGCCGTGGTGGAGAGGAAGAGGGTGCCGTAGAGGAGGGCCAGGGAGGCGAGGGGCAAAAGCACCGCCCCCGCCAGGAGGTGGGCCTTTAGGAGCTCCTTCAGGGCCATGGCCGGGGTGAGGAGGCCCGTGCCCGCGAACCCCCCTTCCCCCAGGCCCGTGCCTCCGAAGAAGGGGCCAAGGCCGTGGGGCAGGCCCGCGAGCATCCCCCCCAGAAAGCTCGCGCCGAGGAGCACGAAGGGGTAGAGGAGGAGGGCTTGGAGCTTGGCCAAAAGGAGAAGGGTGCGGGGCAGGGGCCTTAGGAGGAGGCTTTTTAGGGTGCCCTGGGCCACCTCGCCGCCGATGGACTCGCTGGCCGCCATCATCACCAAAAAGGGGAAGAGGAACTCCATCCCCGCAAGAAGGCTCAGGGCCACCACCTGCCAGCCCGAGGCCAGGACCAGACCGTAGACCTCCTGGAGCCCGGGGGCCAAAGCCCAGAGGAAGGGGAGGAGGAAGGCGGCCAGTAGCCCAAGCCGCACGGAGCGGAGCCGGAAGAGCTTGAAGACCTCAAAAAAGAAGAGCTTAAGCATGCTTCACCCGTTCCTGGTAGTAGGCCATGAGGTCAAAGCCCTGGGGGAAAAGGGCCCGCACCCGGTAGCCTTCCCTTACGAGGGCCTTGAGGGCCGCCTCCTGGTCCCCCTCAAAGAGGATGGCCCCGCCCTGGAGCCGGGCGGAGGCCACCTGGGGCAGGGTCTTGAGGAGGGCCAGGGCCCCCTCCAGGGGGTGGGCCTCGAGGCGGTACACCTCCCGGCCCCCTAAGGCCACCTCGTCCAGAAGCCTTCCCCCGCCCAGGATGCCCACCTTGTGGGCGTAGCAGGAGACCTCCTGCAGGTGGTGGGTGGAGAGGAGGACGGCCACCCCTTCCCGGGCAAGTTCCCGGAGGAGGCCGTGGACCAGCTCCACCCCCTCGGGATCCAGGCCCGAGGTGGGCTCGTCCAGGACCAGAACCTTGGGTCTGTGGAGGATGGCCGCCGCCAGGCCCAGGCGTTGCCGCTGCCCCAGGGAGTAGCCCTCCACCTTCTGGTCGGCCACGGCGAGGAGCTTGAGCCGGGCCAGGACCTCGCTCACCCGGGCCTCCTCCTTGACCCCGGTAAGGTAGGCGGAAAGGCGCAGGTTCTCCCGCCCGGTGAGGTAGGGGTAGAAGGCGGCAGGAGCCTCCACCACCGCCCCCAGGTGGCGCCTGGCGGCGGGGGTCTTGTGGACGTCCTCGCCCAGGATGAGGGCCCGGCCCTGGCTGGGAAAGGCCAGGCCGGTGACCAGGCGGATCAGGGTGGTCTTGCCGGAGCCGTTGGGGCCCGCCAGGGCGTAGACCTCCCCTGGGCGCACGGCGAGGCTCACCCCTTCCAGGATGGGCTTCCGGCCGTAGCGCTTGCCGATGCCCTCTAGCCTCAGGGCTTCCATGGGTGCTATACTACCCAAGCCCCCGGTCCAGCGCGGCGGTCCGGGCGTGAACCGGGTCAGGTCCGGAAGGAAGCAGCCCTAAGCGCCACGGGTCGGGTGCCGCTGGGTAGCCGGGGGCAGTTTATCCACAGGGTTATCCACAGGCCCAGCTGGCCCTTGCCCACGGGCTCCCGGATAAAAAGCTCCTTGGACACGTGGTTTATCCCCCCTTCCTTTCCCTGGGCCATGTTCTGACCACCCCCTTTTCCACAAGGGCTTGGACCTCCTCGGGGCCGAGGCCGGCCTCGAGGAGGACCTCCTCTGTGTGCTCCCCCAGGAGGGGTGGGGGGAGGCCGGGGGAAGCGGGGGTGCGGGAGAGGAAGCGCAAGGGGTTGGCCAGGGTGGGGAGGGAGCCCAGGAGGGGGTGGTCTAGGGTCCAGACCGCTCCCCTGGCCTCGGCCTGGGGGTCGGAGAAGGCCTCCTCGAGGTCGTTCACCGGGGCGGCGGGCACCCCCGCCTCCTTGAGCCTTTCCAGCCAGTAGGCCCGGGGGCGGGTCCTTAAAACCTGGGCCAGCGCCCTTTCCACCTCCTGCCGGTTCTCCACCCGCATCGGGTTTCTCGGAAAGCGCTCCTTGAGCCCGGGAAGCTCCAGGACCTGGCAGAGCCTGGCGAACTGCTCGTCGTTGCCCACCGCCAGGACGATCCAGCCGTCCGCCGCGGGAAAGGCCCCGTAGGGCACGATCTGGGCGTGGGCGTTGCCGAGCCTTTTTGGGGGGGCCCCGGTGAGGAGGTAGCTCTCCCCCAGGTTGGCCAGGGCGAAGAGGCCCACATCGTAGAGGGAGAGGTCTATGTGCTGGCCCTGGCCGCTCCTTTCCCGCTCCAAGAGGGCCGCAAGGACCGCCACCGCCCCCATCATCCCGGTCATGACGTCTATCCAGGCCACCCCCACCTTCATGGGGGGGCCCTCCGGCTCCCCGGTCACGGACATGATGCCCGTGTAGCCCTGGAGGGCGGCGTCGTACCCGGGCTCCTGGGCCCTGGGCCCCGTGTGGCCGAAGCCGGTGATGGAGAGGTAGACGAGCCTGGGGTTCTGGGCCTTCAGGCTCTCGTAGTCCAGGCGGTAGCGCCCAAGGTCCCCGGTCTTGAAGTTCTCCACCAGCACATCGGCCCCCGCCGCAAGCCGCCGCGCCACTTCCTGGCCCTTTTTAGTCTTCAAGTCCAGGGCCAGGCTCCGCTTGCCCCGGTTCACCGAGAGGAAGTAGGCGCTTTCGCCCTCCAAAAAGGGCGGCCCCCAGCCCCGGGTCTCGTCCCCCCAGGGGGGCTCCACCTTGACCACCTCGGCTCCCAGGTCGGCGAGGATCAGGGTGCAGAGGGGGCCGGCGAGAACGCGGGAGAGGTCCAGGACCTTGATGCCGGAAAGGGGCTTCATGGGGGCATCTTATATAGTGGGGGCGTGAGCCGGGTACTGGGGCATCTCTTCGTGGGGACCGTTCTCCTCTTCGTGGCCCTCCCCTTCCTCTGGATGGCCTACGCCGCCTTCATGCCCAAGGAGGCGGTGTACTCGGGAGAGCTCTTCTCCAAGGTGGGCTTCAGCCTGGAGAACGTGCGGGGCCTGGCCAAGGAGGGGTTTTGGGGCCGCCTTTTTTTCTCCCTGGCCCTCTCCTCTGCAGTGGTTTTTCTCCAGCTTTTCACCGCCCTTCTCGCCGCTTACGCCCTAAGGGCGGGGCTTGGCTTTCTGCCCTTTTATCTGGTGCTGATGGCCGTCCCGGCCGAGCTTCTTCTGGTGCCCCTTTACGGCATCCTCAGAGGCCTCTCCCTTCTGGACACGGTCTTCGCCCTCCTGCTTCCCTTCGCCGCCAGCCCCTTCGTCATCTACCTGGTCTACCAGGCCATGCGGGCCGTGCCCGAGGAGCTTCTGGAGGCGGCCCGGCTGGACGGGGCGGGGCACCGGGTCCTCCTCTTGCGCATCCTTTTCCCCCTGGTCCGTCCCACCCTGGTGGCCGCGGGGGTGCTGGCCTTCGCTGCCCACTGGAATCTGGTCCTCTACCCCCGGGTGGTGGTCACCGACTCCCGGTTCTGGACGGTGCAGACCTGGCTCACCGACCTGCAACGCAAGTACCCCACGGACTGGGGCCTCCTCTCCGCGGCGGCCCTCCTTAGCGTCCTTCCCATCGCCCTCCTTTACCTGGCCTTTGAGCGGCGGGTGGTGGCCACTTTTGAGGAGGGGCTGAAAGGCTAGCTTGACCGGGCCTTGGGCCCTGGTCTACCCTGGTCCCATAAGGGGGTGAAAGCCGTGCGCGCTCTGGTGTGGGGGCTTCTTTTGCTCCTGACCGCCTGCGTTCCCGTGGCCATGCTCCGCCCCCCGGAGCCCGCGAGGGGGCTGGAGGTGAGCGTGGGGGGGAGCGTGCTCAACAACCCCTTCGGGGAGCAGAACCCGGTGATTGCCCTCCCCTACCTGGCCGTGGCCTTTGGCGATGGGGAGCTGGAGTACAACTTCTCCGTCCAGTGGGGCCTCCGGGGTGGGGTCAAGCTGGGCCTGGGCCCCGGACTGGCCCTGGACGCAGGCCTCACCGTGCCCCCCGCCTTTGGCGAGGGGGCGGACTGGAGCCGGGGGGTGCCCGTGGTCCTGGACGGGGGGCTCATCCTGGGCGGGGAGGGGTTCTACTTTTCTCCCCGCCTCCACCTCATCGGCGTTCCCGGTTCCGGTGGGGGGCTCGGCTACCAGCTTTCCCTCGGGGCTTACCGCCGGGACTGGGTGGCGGAGGTGGGGGCCATGGGAGGGTTTGGCGGGGGCTTCCTCCTTAGCCTTTCCGCCGCCTGGCGCTTTGGAACCGCTCCCTGAGGACCTTTAGCCTCTCCCGAACCCTCTCCTCAAAGCCCTCCCCGGTGGCCTCAAAGAGGTGGAGGCCCTCTAGCTCCTCCGGCAGGTATCTCTGGGCGAAGCTCCCTTCCTGGTCCTCGTGGTAGTAGGCGTAGCCCTCCCCGTGCCCCAGGGCCCGGGCCAGGGCGGTGGGGGCGTTCCTCAGGTTTGGGGGGACGGGGGCCTCGGGGTGGGCCTTTGCGGCCTCCTCCGCCCGCTTCCAGGCCTGGTAGAGGCTGTTGGACTTGGGGGCCAGGGCCAAATAGACCGTCGCCTCCACCAGGGCCAGCTCCCCTTCCGGGCTCCCCAGGGCCTCGTAGGCCTCCTTGGCGGCCACGGAAAGCCTAAGGGCCAGGGGGTCCGCCAGGCCCACGTCCTCGAGGGCCACCCGGATGAGCCTCCGGGCCAGGTACCGGGGGTCGGCCCCGCCCTTTAAAAGCCTCGCCAGGTAGTAGAGGGCGGCGTCCACGTGGTTTCCCCGGAGGCTTTTGTGCAGGGCGGAGACCAGGTCGTAAAACCGGTCCCCCTCCCGGTCCATGCCGAGCCTTTCCGCCCCCAGGGCTTCCCGCACGCTCCCAAGGTCCACCCGGCCAAAGGCGGCGGCGAACTCCAGGGTGTTCAGGGCGAAGCGGGCGTCCCCTTCCGCCGCCTGGGCCAGCAGGCGGAGGGCCTCCTCCTCGTAGGCCACGCCGGGAAGGCCCCTGGGGTCGTAAAGGGCCCGCCGGAGGAGGACCAGGAGGTCCTCCTCCGAGAGGGGTTTCAGGGGGAGGAGGCGCAACCTGGAGCGGAGGGCGGGGGTGAGGAGGAAGGCGGGGTTTTCCGCGGTGGCCCCGATCAGGGTGAGGAGGCCCGACTCCAGGTGGGGGAGAAGGGCGTCCTGCTGGGCCTTGTTGAAGCGGTGGATCTCGTCCAGGAAGAGGACGAGGCCCCCTTCCTGCCTGGCCCTTTCCACCGCCTGGCGCACCTCCTTGAGCCCCCCCTCCACGGCGGAGAGCCTCAGGAAGGGCCTTCCCGTCCCCTCGGCCAGGAGGCGGGCCAGGGTGGTCTTCCCCGTGCCGGGGGGGCCGAAGAGGACCATGGAGGAAAGTTTCCTCGCCTCCAGCATCCGCCTGAGAAGCCCCTTCTCTCCGGTGAGGTGGGGCTGGCCTAGGACCTCCTCGAGGGTTCTAGGCCTAAGGCGCTCCGCCAGGGACTCCATCCTCCCCATCCTAAGGGGGTGTGGTAGGCTTTGGGGGAATGCGGGGGCTTTTCCTTCTTCCCTGGGGCCTCTTCCTAATGGGCCTCCTTCCCTTGGGGGTAGGGGAGCCTTCGGGGGAGGTGGGCCGGGGGCTTGGGCTCCTCCTCGCCGCCTTTCTCCTGGCGGGGGTGGGAAGCCTTTACTCCCGTTTTCCCGTGGCCTTTTCTGTGCAGCTTTTCCTGGTTTTGGGTCTGGGGCTTCTGGCCTTCCAACTGGCTTTAGAGAGCGCCCTCTCGCTCACGGGGCTGGAGGTCCCCCCCTACGCCGCCTTGGGCGGGGTCCTGGGGGCCTTGGCCCTGGGAGGGGCCTTCTTCCTGGGGACGGGGCAGGAGGCCCCCCTGCTTCCCCCCCTGCCCCGGCTGGGGAGCCGGGAGGACCTGCAAAGGATGGCGGGGGCCCTCGAGGGCCTGGCCCTGCGGCGACCCCTGGTCCTGGTCTACCTGGGCACCCCGGTCTCCCCGGAAACCCTGCTTGGGGAGCTCAGGCGGGGGGATCTGGCCTTCCAGGTGGGGGGGGGCTACCTCCTGGTCCTGCAGCTGGCCCGCCCCGAGGACGCCTTGGGCCTTCTGAGGCGCCTCAAGGAGCGCTTTCCCCTTTCCGCCTACGCGGTGGAGCGCTGGCAGGGGGGAAGCCTGGAGCGGGTCTTGAGCCGCCTCGAGGCCGAGGCCCTCCTGCAGAGCTAACCGCCGGGGAGAAGCCCTGCTGGGGTTGGTGTAAAGCTTCCCGGGCTACACCCCTTGAAGGTGTAGGAGAGCGGGGCCTACCTCCCCCCAAGGGTTACTCCAAGGCTCTACCCTTAGGTCCAAGGAGGGTAAACCATGGAGAAGGGCAAGGAGATCAGCCAGGCGTGGCAGGAGGCCTTGGAAACCTACGGGGAGCGGGAAGAGGAGTAATACCACCCCATGCTGGCTTGGGCCAGCATGGGGGCCCTGGCAAAAGGTTCCTGGGGGGCTTTGCCCCCCGGCCTTATTTGCCCACCAGCCGCTTCCTCTCTGAGGGGTTCAGGACCCTTTTCCTCAGGCGCAGGCTCTTGGGGGTCACCTCCAGGAGCTCGTCCTCGGCCAGAAACTCCAGGGCCTCCTCCAGGGAGAGCCGCCTTGGGGGGATGAGGCGGATGTTCTCGTCGGAGCCCGCCGCCCGCACGTTGGTGAGCTTCTTGCCGATGGTGACGTTCACGTCCAGGTCGTTTTCCCGCACGTGCTCCCCCACGATCATGCCCACGTAGACCTCGGTCCCGGGCTCAATGAAGAACTGGACTCTTTCCTGCAGCCGGTTCAGGCTGTAGGCGGTGGCCACCCCCGCCTCCATGGCCACGGCGCTCCCCGTGGTGCGGGTGGGGATGGGCCCGGCCTGGGGGCCGTAGCCGTGGAAGGTGTGGCTCATGATCCCCTCGCCGCCCGTGAGGGAGAGGAAGAGGCTCCGGAAGCCGAAGAGGGCCCGGGCGGGGACCACGAACTCCGCCCGCACCCTCTGGCCCACCTCCATGTGGACCATCTCGGCCCGCCGGGACCCCAGGGCCTCCATGACGCTCCCGAAGCGGTCCTGGGGGGCTTCCACCACCAACAGCTCGTAGGGCTCCAGGCCGTCCTTGAAGAGGACCCGGGGCTGGCCCACGCTGAACTCGTACCCCTCCCGGCGCATGGTCTCCAGGAGGATGGCCAGGTGGAGCTCCCCCCGGCCCCTCAGCTCAAAGACCTCGGGGGCCACCTCCTCCACCTCCAGGGCCACGTTGGTGCGGAGCTCCTTCTCCAGGCGCTCCTTGAGCTTCTGCCCCGTCACGTACCTGCCCTCCCGGCCGGCGAAGGGGGAGGTGTTGGCGGTGAGGGTGAGGGCCACGGTGGGCTCGTCCACCCGCAGGCGGGGCAGGGCCTCGGGGGCCTCCTTGGCGGCGATGGTGTCCCCGATCTCCGCCCCCTCCAGGCCCGCCAGGGCCAGGATGTCCCCGGGAAGGCTTTCCTCCACCTCCACCCGCTCCAGGCCCTGGTGGGTGTAGAGGGCGGCCACCCTGGCCTCGAGGGCCCCCGTCTCCTTGAGGATGACCACCCCTTCCCCCTTGCGCACCCGCCCCCGGGAGACCTTGCCGATGGCCACCCGGCCCAGGTAGGGAGAGTGGTCCAGGTTGGCTACCAGAAGCTGGAAGGGGCCTTCCTCCCACCTGGGGGAGGGCACGTGTTCCAAAATGGCCTGGAAGAGCTCGGAGAGGTCCTCCCTGGGCTCCTCCCGCCAGGCCCGGCCCTCCCGGCCGATGGCGTAGAGGTAGGGGAAGTCCAGCTGCTCCTCCGTGGCCCCTAGCTCCACCATGAGGTCAAAGACCAGGTTCAGCACCTCGTCGGGGCGGGCCTCCTTCTTGTCCACCTTGTTGAGGACCACGATGGGCTTGAGGCCGGCCTCGAGGGCCTTCCTCAGGACGAAGCGGGTCTGGGGCATGGGGCCTTCGGCGGCGTCCACCAGGAGGAGGACCCCGTCCACCAGGGAGAGGGCCCGTTCCACCTCCCCGCCGGAGTCGGCGTGGCCGGGGGTGTCCACGATGTTGACCTTGACCCCCTGCCAGAGGACGGCGGTGTTCTTGGCCAGGATGGTGATCCCCCGCTCCCGCTCCAGGTCGTGGGAGTCCAGGATCCGCTCCCCCTCGTCCTTGACCAAGGCTTTGGACTGCCGCAGCATGGCGTCCACCAGGGTGGTCTTCCCGTGGTCCACGTGGGCGATGATGGCGATGTTTCTAATCTCCATGGGCGCACCCAATCCCCCCACTCTACCACGGAAAGGCCCTTAGGATAAGGGCATGAGGATCGCCACCTTCTCCCTGGTGGCCCGGGACCCGGATACGGGGGACCTGGGCGTGGCGGTGGCCAGCAAGTTCCTGGCGGTGGGGGCGGTGGTGCCCTTCGCCGAAGCGGGGGTGGGGGCTATCGCCACCCAGTCCTACGCCAACCCCCGCTTCGGGCCCCAGAGCCTGGCCCTGTTGCGCCAGGGGGCAAGCCCCGAAGGGGTCCTGGAGGCCTTCCGCCGCACGGACCCCGATCTGGAAAAGCGCCAGTTCGGGCTGGTGGCGGCCACCGGGGAGAGCCTTACCTTCACCGGGGCCGAGTGCCACCCCTGGGCCGGGGGGCTTTCGGGGGAGGGCTTCGCCGCCCAGGGGAACCTCCTCTCGGGCCCGGAGGTGGTGGAG
>Ga0308405_1001441_pt1 | contig 11969 bp, 8 predicted proteins | sample HotsprSampleMS13_FD_203473 | JGI IMG/M metagenome (GOLD analysis project Ga0308405, IMG submission 203473) | Hot spring phototrophic mat microbial communities from Mushroom Spring, Yellowstone National Park, Wyoming, United States - 20060912_MS13 ...
CGCCATTAGGGACAATGATGCATGGGCGGCCAGGCCGAGCCATCTGAGCAGCCAGGTATCGTGTATTCACGGTAATGCCCATTGCCAGTCTTGGCAACAGCCATTGCCAGAAAGCAAAGACAGCTCGCTGCCAATCTGCCGTAAAACGGTTGGCGGTGACTTCATCATCATCGCAATCAACGAAAAACGATTGACCACGCCAGAAGCACACCGAGACGAGTGCGGCCATGCCATTGATCGGTTGTGGTTTACCCAGATGGTACCAGGTTGCCGGTGAATGGAGAACTCCCCAAATCATTCCCAGCGTTGATCGCACAACTACGCGCAAGAGTTGAAAAGGGCTAAAACTCTGCGGTATGCTGCCGGTCTTACGGGCGTGCATCTGTCCGACATACCAGACTTCTACCCCATCAACAACAAACTGGCGGTGAGTACATGTTGAAAAGTCGGGATGGAGCGCCAGCAGACGCACCTGAAATCCCAATTGAACCAGGCCACGGGCAATGTTGAAATAGCGACGGCCAGACGGACGGTCAATCCCCATCGGTAAGAGGAAGACAACGCGGCGTGTAGGTGTCACGGTTGCTTGCCGATGGCTGGTGAAGATAGATAGCTTGTTGACAAGTCTCAGCACAGGGCTACTACTTCCCATTCAGTTCACGTGCCAGGTCGGTAATGATTCTCACCAGACGGGGCCACGACTCGGCTCGTTCGGCTGCTTCCGCCTGCACATGGGCAGCAAGGCAGGTCGCCAGATCATCTTGAAAATAGCGCACAATGGCGTGTGCTAGTGCAGTTGCATCCTGAGGAGGGACAATGAGTCCTGTCATCCCATCTTTGACCACCTCTGGCAGACCACCAACATTAGTGGTAATGACCGGTTTGCCAAAACTGAACGCCAATTGCACGACAGCACTCTGGGTCGCCGAGATATACGGTAACACAACGACATCAGCCATGGAAAAGATGGCCGGCAGCTCTTCATTTGGTACATAGCGATTGATGAATGTGATCGCGTCAGCAACGCCAAATTCGGCGGCATATCGTTCGTAATAGGCTTGTGATCCCCAAATTTCACCCACTACCAGCAAATGCACATCGAGCTGATGACGCACCTGAGCTAACGCCTGGATCAGATATTCTAGCCCCTTGTACGGCCGTACAAATCCGAAAAAGAGCAGGATGCGCCGTTGATCAGGCATCTGCCACTGATCACGCAGCGCAGCAGTCATAGCAGCTTTCGCTTCCTTTGAAACAGGCTCATACGTAGGGAGGAAGGCTTTGACAATCCTGGCTTGGGGGAGCAACGCTCGTGCCCGATAGCGGTCGGGATCGCTGTGAACAATTAGTGCATCTGCACGTCGTAAAACCGTCGTTGCCAATCTTCGATCAATCACACCACCGCCGTCGTGTGGCAAGACATTGTGACAAATCATCGCAATCTTCGTTGCTGGTGGGCGCTTCAGCAGACTCGAAATAACCGTCAGACTAGGTGTCCAATATGGAACCCACCACTGCAAGAGCAAGAGATCAGGCTGATCGGCGCGTACCCGACGCACTAATCGCCACCAGGTCAACGGATTCATTGGATCGAGCAGATACTCGCAATCGACCCGGAGTGCAGTGCGACTCGGATCACGATCACTACGACCGGGAAAGAGCCAGGTGGGATACTGACGGGTGAACGAGTAGAAGAACGTCGTATGACCAGCCGCACGAAGGTAATAAACCAGCATGGTGCTGTACTGGGCAATTCCACCTCGAAAAGGATAGGTTGGGCCAACCACTGCAAGTCGCACTAGCGAATCCTCCAAATACTTACCCCGTTTTGGCGGTAGATTAACTCGTAAAATGGTGAAGTATCGATCTGTACTGGATCAAGGTACTCGCCACCAGGATTGGCAGCCGGTCCATCGTAGAGAAAACGAAAGCCAGATGCGCGCAATGCTGCTGCTGCCTCGGCACTGCCTATTGGGAATTGCTGAATTGACTGATGAAGTGCGGCAATCTGTCGCAGCGTATCGGGCGGATCAGTGGCTTCAAATCCTACAGCCATTGGTAGTAAATTGGTACGGCGTCCGGTAAGAAAGCTCAACCACCATCCACCATCGTTACCGGCATACACGTAACCACCGTAGGCGGGAAATCCGTTCACAAAGATCGCCGCATCTGCCGGTAGATTGGTTTTAATCCACTCGGCAGCCGCTATATCAGCCGGAGTTGCCAGTTGATAGGAGGGATCAAGAATGCTAACCTGGATCGAGGTACCCCAGCCGAGGACGATCAGTGCCACTATGATCTGCGCTACAATGATAAAACGATCCTGCCACTTCCAGACTGATCGCGTCAGAATGGCAAACAGACGTATCAGTGTCAGCCAACCAGCCCCAGCCGCTGGCGTAATAGCTACGTATGCACCGATTAACACCGTAAATGTAGTGATCAAGCCTTGACCATTCAGGCCGATCAGTTGCGGATTTGCCGCCAGCCAGGCGAAGACAGCCCAGAGCGTCAGGACAATACCAGCCGCTTGTCGCCGCCACAACAGGCTCGCCAGACCCAGAACTGTCGGTAGGAAAAGACCCGTGCGAAATGCTGTCCCAATGATGTCGAGCGAGATGGGATTGCTCGTTTCAGAACTGGTATTCAAGAGAATGGAAGCCAGACGCATGATCTGCCCTTGTTGTACACGCCATAGCCAGGGTCCGACCAGGAGACCTGTTCCGGCAGCACCGAGCAGGCCGACTACACTCATACGCAGCAAATACTGCCACTGGTGCGATGTGTAGAGGGCAAAGGCTGTCATTGCGTAGGCAAGGATAAAGCACATCGTCAGAATTGCTACTCGATAGTGACTGAGTAACAGAGCAGCGCTGGCAATACTGGTCAGGAATAATGGTTTAAGCAGGGTATGCCACGAAAGATGAGGCTGTAACGTCCGATCAAGTAAGGTCATCCAGTCCAGAGCCACTGCCGGTAAAACGGTTTGCCCGGCTAGTTGTGTATATCGTCCCCAATTCACGTAATATGCCGGATAGAGGCTGAGGAATCCGACCATCACGGCCGCCCAGAGACCAGTCAGTCGCGAATTGGTTAGTCGTGCCGTCAGTAAATATGTCAACGGTGCGGCCAGCCCATTCATCACCTGCCCAACCAGGATCACTCCCTGTACGGCTGATACACCGCTTAACCAGTGCCACCAGGCCGCCATCGTATGGAAGGCGTAGTGATAGGTAAAGGTTACGGCTGGCGCATACGGTTGCCAGGAATGGAAAAGGCCGCCGTGATCTATCAGCAACTGAGTAATAACAGTATGATGGTATGAGACACCAAAAAAACCAACTGGTACTTCACGTACAATAAAAAAGCGAACAGCTAGAGCAGTAATTGTGAGTAAAGTGATAGCGAATCCAATCAGATTTCGGTAGTGATTTTGATACAATTTACGTAGTTGTATGGGCCAGAAAGCGAGGACAGCGAATATCAGAATCATCAGCCACGCCGAGACACTATTCCAGCGCCATCCAATCAGATCACTCACGAGAAGTAAGAGCGGTAGTACGCCACAACTGAGGCTGGCTGCATATATCAACCGTTCAAACCAGATGAGAGGAGCCTGACACAGCCAGCGTAATACAGCAAGGCCAGGGAGCGTGAAGAGGATGATACCGCTAAGCAGCGTTAGCGGTGCATGAAGCAACGTTTGTGGGAGCCACCAGAGCAATCCAGGCGCTGCCATGCTCACGACAGCCGCCAACCAGATCACAGCTAACCAGATTGTCGAGTGGGATGATGTATCTTTACCTGCAACGATCACGCATCGATCCTCATGATGTCAGCCATAGAAAAGCGTGCTTATTGTAGCATGGCTCTTTACACAGCGTGCAAAAGGGTCCAGGTAGCTGCATCATTATCAGGTACCATAAAAAACCCTGTGATCACAATGTGACAGACCACAGGGTACAGTTCTTATCTTGTCAGAGAAAGCTACGCATTAAACTGTGTCCAGAACACTTTCTCGTACTCTTTTGCGGCTCGTTCCACTTCATCCTTCGACAACATGTTCATCCGTACCAGCAATTGGCCTAAACTGTAACGCTTCCCTTGCTGATCGAGACGAATCTGTTCGGTGAGCACTGCTTCGAGTTGGGCCGCCGTAATATAACCGTGCTCAACCAGATACTCACCCAGAACCTGTGGGGCAGTACGGGCCCGGCTCCGTTCTTGCTGCTGAATGATCAATGCCTTGGCTAGCTTTGCTGGTGTGATTAATCCGCGCCGTAACAAGAGTTGACCGATCCGTCGGTCGGAGACCAACAGACTACCCCGACGTTGCTCGGCCAGCACCTCTTGTAGTTCGGCTTCGGTGATGGCGCCAATCGAGACGAGAATATCACCGATTAAGCGAGGTTTTGGTTGTTCATGAAAGTATGGTGTTTTCACGTCCGAGAGCAGACGCATTGTGCGGATCTCATTCAGGCGTTGTTGGGCAAAGCGGTCGGCCGGGTCTACCGTTAACCGTGCCTCAAGGTAGGCAATGAGCAACTCTTCATCATCAGGTGCAAGGATCGATGCCCGTTCGAGACAATCTTTGCGCTGCTGCGGATCATGCACTAATTTGCTCAGGGCAACCCACGCATCTCGACATTGATGCCCTTCGAGCAAGTGCTTGCGGATACTTGCCATATCTTGTTGATGTTGTGCAACAAAGAGACACGGTACCAGACACTGTTTCATGAGGTTTTCCTACGATATAACGTCGTTGTTATGAAGCCTCTACAACAGAATGTGTGGTAATCTACACGTGTTGTAGATGCGTAGTCTTATATTATACATGCCTGGATTAGAATTGTGTGAGAGTATGTATGGACACTTTCAAGACAATCTTGACTGGTTTGGGCAATATTGGCCGTACTTTCCTCGAACTGCTGGTGGCTGATTCGGAGCGTTTTGCACTTCGTTATGGTTTCCAGTTGCGGATTATTGGGGTTGCCGACTCGACAGGTGTTGCGTTTGATCCTGACGGTCTTGATCTCCCTGCCATTATTGATTGTAAGCGTCGTCGGCTTGGTGTACGAGTGTTACCAACGTTCCGACCGGATCTCGATCCGATTAATCTTGCACGAACTGTTGATTATGATCTGCTGTTATACCAATCACTCGTTGAAAGACCATCTGTGAGGCTTGAAGATGAGCAAATGCTACGAGAGTACACGTCCACATTATGCGGTGCGTGACGAACGTAAGCTCTGTTACCACACGCAGCAATGCTTGTACAACGACTGCGTTCTTCTTTGTCAATGAGTTATCGGTATTCCTGTTACTTCCACCATGCAAGGATTTATTTACAAAATATACAAGATTCAGATATGATTTTAGCTCTAATAAATGTAATGTTTACGTAAAACTTTGTAATAGTACATTCGTATCGTTATTCTTATGACAGATAGACGTACAATTCCAGATCATCACTGCGACCTGTCGTTCCTCTAACTTCACCAATGCTAAGGTCCTGCCGTAATAGTGAATGGACGTAGGCTGTTGTGCGTCATCGCCTTGACCGAGGGATACACTATCTGAGATTGTTTATGCAACACTGTCACTGCATCGCGTACCTAGTGCAGCTCGCCTAGTGTTGCCGGTTCCTTTAACTCAACGACTCGCTAGTTACTCGGCTAGCTGGAATAACCGTGCCCATCCATGCATTGCAAACCCTGTGCCGATCATGAACTACCTAACCTAGCATTGTTCGGTTATGAATGTAGCAAGTAGCAGCCACCACGCTCGGTCGGACTGACAGTTGTGCAACATCTATAATGCGTGCAGTGGCATTTGTGAGTGGGTGTCGGTCGTTTTCCAGAAGCATCAAGTTAGCAATTCTTCAATCTCATTCTAATTCTAATAACCATCTTTGCATAGCTCCCTCGTTTCTTCTACTGTACACACCTATTTGTGCGCATAATATACGAGTTTTTGTGACAGGACCGTCATTGTGTTACATACTGTTCTCTGTTTTTGTCTCAATCAACGGAACTGTCACTTACAGTGCGCATCTTATCTGTGCAACTATCATCGGCTCATCTGGTGCTGATAGTGCTTAAACAACAACGATTTTGAAACGATCAATAAGTTTCAAAGAACAACTGAGGATAGCATATATTCTGTCGTATTACTGACAGAGAATGTGGTGAGAGTGTACCTATTTTGAGTAATCGGTATACTCAACGCATTGGAATAGAATAAAGAGTTTTTAGCTAATGACTGTATATGATTTACAAACCAGTTGGTGAAGCTAAGATGTTCTCTAGATCAGAAGTTTGACGAGAGTTTGAAGACGTAGTAGGATAGTGTTTCAGGATAAGGCTTGGGTGTAGGGTTTATTTAAGAAGTGAATAATCGTATGTTTATTAGTACAAGAAAAATGCGACAGGTAAAACACAGAAAATGTTTGGGTGTACTCCTAGTACTCCTAATTGTTCTTGCATCTCTTTTTATTACTGGTTGCTCTGATTTCGTGGATCATGACCAAATAACTATCGTTCCTGAACAAACTCTAGTTTTGGATTCTAATAATACTGTTGGTCAGACCTTTGTAGCGCGTCACGGAGGACTGAATGGTATAGAACTTTGGTTGAAATCGCAGCCAGGCAGTACAGGAGTCCTTCGTCTTTACTTGCAGCCTGAACCCAATTCTCCTTCTAATTTGGCTATAGCAGAATTATCTCTTGAGACTATTGAAGATCCTGGTTTTTATCGTTTCTCTTTCCCACCAGATAATTCTTCACATGGCGTATATCGTTACGTCTTTTTAGAGTTGGAAGGTTCGGGTACAGTACACGTGGCAACAGCTTCCGGTGATACCTACATTGATGGTGCAGCGTATAGAAACCACAAACCTCTAGATGTTCAGTTAACTTTCCGGCTGATATACAGCCCTTTGGGAATAGTACTAGAAATTGGTCGCACCTTAGTGGAATGGACGCAATTAGCAATTGTGTCAGTGTTTCTGTACCTGTTACCCGGATACTCACTTCTTGTATGGTTCAATTTCCATTCAGATTCTATATTGATACGAATAGCTCTAGCGGTTGGGCTAAGTCTGGCAATATATCCTTTGCTACTTCTCTGGACAGATCTTTTTGGGTTGCAATTGGGGATACTGTACGCTTGGGGACCTGTGATTCTGGGGACAGTTATACTAGTTCTTCATTATTGGCGTCGATATAGTGGTCGGGTAAAAGGGAAACTGCAGCGAGATTGGATCAGATCAGCATCCTTTTGGCCCGATTTAACCTTAGTGGTGATCATATCTCTAGTCTTTTGTGTGCGACTCTTGGTTGTGCGTACATTAGATGCGCCGATGTGGGGTGATTCTTACCAGCACGCTGTGATCGCGCAACTGTTGGTAGATAATGGCGGTTTGTTTACGTCGTGGATGCCGTATACGCCATACCAGAGTTTGACCGTGCATTTTGGTTTCTCAAGTCTCGTTGCCATCTTTTCCTGGATGACTGGTGTGGAGATTGCTAACGCTACCTTACTAACCGGTCAGATAATCAATGTGCTAGCTGTTCTTACACTTTATCCACTGTCTGTACATCTGGCAAAAGGTAACCGCTGGGCGGGTGTTGGAGCAGTGCTAATTGCTGGTACAATCTCTCCGATGCCAGCTTACTATGTCAACTGGGGGCGTTTTGCGCAGCTCAGTGGACAAGTATTGTTGCCAGTGGCTCTCTATTTCATTTTAGATATTATGCATCGAGAGCGATTCTCCTGGTGTTCGATACTTCTGGCGGGACTGATGTTGGGAGGGATGAGTCTGCATTACTATCGGATGCCATTCTACTATGTGCCGTTTATTCTAGTGTGGCTAGTAGCATGGGTATTGCTGGAGTGGAAAACTAATAGATACCGCTTGCCAAGCATGCTATTTCAAATGGCTTTGGTAGCTGTATGCGCTCTGTTTCTAATCCTGCCTTGGATTAAGTACGTTCAAGGCGGTCGGTTGGCGAAAGCCCTTATACCTGGAATTACTTTCTCAACTGTTTCAGCTTGGGAAAAGGTACTGGCGGATTACCAGATTTGGCGTAATGTATTCTGGTACGTCCCGTGGCCCCTCCTTGGCCTAGTTTTGTTAACGCTAATTTGGGCCCTGATTCGAAGAGAATGGAATATTGTCAAATGCTTTTTCTGGATAATTGGATTGTCGGTGGTTGTACTGGGGAGACTAGTTCAGATTCCAGGAACCAATCTGATGCAGAACTTCGCTGTTCTGATTGCCCTGTATATCCCCGTGTCATTGATTGTTGGTTGGCTTATTGGAGAGGTGTCTCAGCGGTTAAGTGGCCGGAATATGACGATTTTATTGCTAGTCTTGGCTTTATGGTTTGCTCGTGGACAAATAAATGTCGTGGACCCCTCTTTTATATTAGTTACTCGTCCAGATAGACATGCAATGGCTTGGATACAGGAAAACATTCCCAATAATACACGTTTTTTAGTAGAGGGATTCCGTATTTACGGAGGCCTTTCTGCTGTCGGTTCCGATGCCGGTTGGTGGATCCCACTCTTGGCCAAGCGGGAGAATACAATGCCTCCCCAATATGCACTTTTGAACGAGGTGGCTATCGAGCTAGACTATTCACAGCGAGTCGTTGACTTAGTGGCACATCTAGAGAAATACACGCCTACCTCTCCCGAAGGACTGACGTACCTGTGTGAGATGGGAGTCACGCATATCTATATTGGGCAGGGCCAGGGAAAAGTAGGAGCTGGAGCAATACAACTCTTTTCACCTGAAGTTTTAATCGGTTCGTCAGATTTGCAGCTCTTGTATCACCGGGATCGAGTCTGGATTTTCGCATTGAACCGTGATACATGTGTAAGGTAATCCTCGTGAGGAGTGTACATATTTGGCCTAGAGTTTATAGTTAACTAGCAAGCAGTTTAAGTAAGGCTCTACAGAAAAGTTTCTATCTCACAAATGGGCTTTGTGAACATGTGTCTATTTTCGGAAAGTAACAAGTGGAAGTGGTACGTTTAAAACATCAATTATTTAAAGGGTAAATGAAGTATGCTTTGGAATACTATTCATAGCTGGGTATGGATAAGGCTTTTGTTCCTGGGAGTTGTTCCGCTCATTTTTCTAGAAAGCATTCGCATAATATTAGGTGCTTCCTTTACATTGGTAGAATTAGTTGCCCGTTGGGTGTTTGTCACTGGAGTTCTAATCGCTGCTACGCTAACTCGCTGGTATCCTTTAGGTGGAATTAGTTGGCATTGGCGAGCAAGGTTCTTACTGATCTCTGGCGTAATAGTCGGACTAATATACAGCCAGGCGAGGACGACTACAGTTGCTTGGATACTAGTTGGAACAGTATATGTTTTGCTCTTCAATCTGGAGACAATACTGACTCACGGTCGATCCTGGTTGGTCAGGTTGACTTTGCGGGTTTCTCTGGCCCTTGTCGCTGGCTTTTTCCCGGTCGCCCTTTCACAGTTGGAAGCTCGTTTTGCCGATGAAGAGTTCTTTGTAGTTTTTGAGTCATCAGTTTTGTCTGTTTTCTGGCTCTTAATGTTAGGGATTGTACATCTTACCCGATTTCTGGGTGTCTCAGAAACTATTCAAGGTTTATCCTTCGCTAGATCGGATAAATCCTTTCCTGCGAAAATACACTATTGTAATTTGGGCGAGAATAAGACTGGGCAGGGACGTATACTCTCACTATTTGGGCTATTCGTCTTTGGAGGACTAGGAATTGTAGTTTGGGCTTACTATCAAAGTTTCTATCCACCTGTTGCCCCTACATTTTCAAATATTTCGGAGCAATCTCCCTTTCTCTGCGGCCAAGTCCAACCAAACTCTCAGGTATACGATGGGCGGGACGTATTCAGCCGTATCTTGGCACGAGTGGAGGCGAATCCTCACAAGGGAACGCCAGAGTATGGGATGCTACTTCTTGGAACAGGAGAACGTCAATGGGCAGAGCTGTTTCGGAAGGAGCTTCTAAGAGAGGTACACGAACGACGCTATACTAAACCAGCTCATAGTGTTAAGTGGACTCAGTATGAAGCCGCATTAAGAGCTTACTACTATCTTCGAGTTCGAGATCGCTTTCCTACCCTGTTCTCGGAAGAAGAGGACAAACAGATTCGAAACTGGTTTGCAGCGATCAATCGACGGGCATTGACAGTGGAATGGGTAGATCTGATGTATTCCTTAGCCTTCTCTTATTGGCCAGAGGGACCCTACGAAAATCAGGAAATTGGTGCAGGACTACTAGCGCTATTAGAGTCAGGAAGAATAACTGATTCAAGTTTATCAGAGGTTAATCGTGACTACTTGGCTCGAAACCATCGGGGCTGGAACGCTCGTTTTCGGGTGACGGATGACTCATTTGGATACCAGCTTGTTTGGATAAACAATTCCTACTTCCAGTTCTTATATACAGGTGAAGATTTAGGCACAAACGCTCGGCTTGCGTTTGAATGGTTGCTTCTCCAGGGCCTTCCAGATGGATCACCCTTCGGATACAATCAGCCGAGTAAATATACTCTTGCTACAATCAGTTATTTGGGCGCAAAGTTAGTTGGTGATCCACGTTATATCTGGCTATCTGGGCGAGCACTGGAATTAATTGAGCAGAAAGGAGGTTATCTCTTCGCTCAGCCGGGTGTCGAAGAGCCTGTGATGCTGGAAGGTCGATCTCCCACAGAGGGATCATGTTTAATTTACGGGGATTCAGGTCTACCTAATCAAAAGGGTCCACTAGCGCCAGATAAGATTGTTTTTCGTGATGGCTGGGATCCAGATTCGAAATATCTTCTAGTTAATCTACGATTCACTGGTTGGCATCGCTACAAGGCAACGGGTACAGTAAGTATACTCTATCGAGAGGGTTTCCTTGTAACCGAAGCGACCGATTATAGACAGTTTTCTTTGCTTCCAGTAGGTCGGAGACTTTTTCGGGATAAACGTATTCCACGAGAGAACTTGAATGGCTTGATTGTGGAGAAGACTGGAATAGCAGATGTTCTGTATACCTTGACCGGTTTCGCTGGCCCTTGGGCACAGGATCCACCATACTATGCCGAAGTAAAAGCCTTTGTGACAAGTAAAGAGATGGATTGGGCGTACATTCGGCTAACTGGCTGGCGAAGCTGGCAACATGACCGCTGGATTTACTTCTACCATAATGATGGGCCAGTTGTGATTGTTGATAAGGCTTGGAACCTTGTCGGAGCCAGAGGTGCCATTATATGGCATCTTGTTGGTGCAGTAGAAGCAAAAACGAATCGTTTCCGGATCGGTGAGGGTAGGAGTCGTGTAGAGATCGTTCTGATCCCTCTCAGTAATGGCGATGGCTCAACATCCTTACTTCCTGGGAACTTGCCAACTTTCAACGTATTATCCCACAGTGGTTCTAACATACATGTAGCAACAGTATTTCTTCATGGCTCGTGGATAGGAGCGAAGATCGATATTGAGGAGAAGAATTTAAAGATCACGCGAGAGGGAGAGATGCTTCTGGTTCCGATATTTCAGAGGTAGGAAGAGTTGACTAACATAGTCTAAGTTTTGATAATAAGTTTCTACTGCTCTAAATATTCTTTTTTGAATGGTGTATGTGTCTTCAAACATCGTGGCATTCCTATCAGTTTTCAAACACGCTCTGAAAGCATCGCTGAAAAACTAGTTCTTGGATTGGCTGAGTGAATGGGCTAATGAGCCGTTGCCCAATCATGCTCATCAGTATGTTTCTGCTCACTACATAGCAACCTTCCACACCTTCAGCTTCTCTTGTAAGTGTGGAAGGGGGGTAAATATGATACATTTTAGGTGAGGAATATGCAAACATGCGCTAAGGAATAAGGCCAAGTCGACGGCCACGAGCCACTGCCTGTGTGCGTGAAGCAACACCTAATTTGCTGAAAATGTTGTTAATATGTGATTTCACGGTACTCACGGC
>Ga0308405_1001450_pt1 | contig 11926 bp, 10 predicted proteins | sample HotsprSampleMS13_FD_203473 | JGI IMG/M metagenome (GOLD analysis project Ga0308405, IMG submission 203473) | Hot spring phototrophic mat microbial communities from Mushroom Spring, Yellowstone National Park, Wyoming, United States - 20060912_MS13 ...
CACTTATTTTTAAAATCTTTGAAAAAACAAAACTCATTATCACCATCTGAAAAAACGGATTTAAAACAATCCAAAAAAATCCCAAAAACGACTGCTTATACCTTGCCTTAATCTCCCGCAACGTTAGTTTTTTGATCAACGCAAAATACATTAAATAAAATTTTAAATTTTTAATTGTAATATAACCCGTTAACTCGTTAACCCGTTAACCGAATAACTGATTCAACTATTTTTACACAATTTTTACACTACTTTTTACACAACGTTTACACTACATTTACACCACATTTACACAATGTTTATACTATATTTACACTACTTTTTACACTAATTTTTAATCTCCTAATCTCTACTTATCTCTACATATCTCTATTTATCTCAATGTATCTCTTTTTTATAAACGTTTAACTTTTTTCCGATCTATCCGAATTCTTCCGATGTTAGCCGATTTATCTGGTTTCTCTCTCATATTTTTTTACCCCTTCCTCCACCTCTCCTTCATATTCCACTCTTCCCTCTTTCAAATATATAACCTTATCACAAAAATTTTTTACCTGTTCCATGCTATGGGAAACAAAAACAATCGTTACTTTTTGCTTTTTAAACTCATTCATCTTATCTAAACATTTTTTTTGAAAAGCAATATCACCAACCGCCAAAATCTCATCAACCAAAAGAATCTCCGGCTTGGAAAAAACGGCTACCGAAAAGGCCAGTCTCATAAACATTCCCGAAGAATAGTATTTAACTGGAGTAAAGATAAAATCCATTGGAATTTCAGAAAATGAGACAATCTCAGAAAACTTCTCAACCAAATATTTTTCCTCCATCCCCAAAATCACCCCGTTTAAAAAGATATTTTCTTTGCCAGAAAGCTCCGGGTGAAAACCAGCACCCAACTCAATCAAAGGAACAACTCTTCCGTAAACGTTTACTTTGCCACTGGTTGGATAAGAAACACCAGCAATAAGTTTAAGAAAAGTCGACTTACCAGCACCATTTTTACCAATCACACCAACCGTCTCTCCTTTTTTTATCGAAAGATTAATATTTTTTAAAGCCTCAAATTTTTCAATGGTTTTTTTTTGGGTAAAAAGGGCTTGAAAGAATTCTTTAAGAGTTTTTTGATAAAAAAGGGGATAGCTTTTGGAGACATTTTTAAAAGAAATGGCGAGATTATTGTTATTCATAAAACCCATTATATCAAAAAAATCTCTCTTTAAACGTTACACGTCACACATTTATTGTATAATATTAAATAACTAAATGATAAAGAAGCGTTTTTTGCCTAAGGCAAAAAAGATTACTGGTAGTTATTCCTTCGAATCGGAGGATAAACTGAGTTATGCCCCCTTAGCTTAGTGGTAAAGCAGCGGTTTTGTTCAACTGGTAGTTTCCGATTCGTGGTAAAACGAAGAGGATTACTACTAGTTAATCCTCCGTCTTAGGAGGATAAACGCCGTCCTAGCTCAATGGTAGAGCAACTGTTTTGTAAACAGTAGGTTGTGAGTTCGAATCTCACGGACGGCTCAAAAAAAGAGCCCGTAGTTCAACGGATAGAACGAATCCCTTCTAAGGATTAGATGGCAGTTCGATTCTGCCCGGGCTCACACAATCACTAAACATCAAACACCAAGCATCTAACATCTAACATCTAACTTCTAACATCTAACTTCTAACTTCTAACACTAATCACCAAACACCTAACATCTAACACCAAACACTAAATATATATATCAAAAATCATATATCAAATATCAAAATGACAAATCAAAAAGCAAAAAGAGCTATATATTTATTTACCTTTGCTTATTTTTTATTTTTAATATGTCATTTTGTTTTTTGATTTTTGATATATTTAACTACTTTTACACAACGTTTATACAACGTTTACACAATGTTTACACTACTTTTTATACTTGAAATTACAACTCCTAAGGTGTTATAGATTCGGCACCTTGGGATATTTATAGAAACATTCCATGGCATATCCCTATCTAAAATTAACCCAATCTCTCAATCTCTATCAATCTCTACTTATCTCTACTTTATCTCCATTTATCTCTATTTATCTCTATAAATCTCTACTTATCTCCATTTATCTCTCTTTCATATTCTCATAATTCGCGTCATTCGCATATTCATTCGCATCATTCGTATCTTTTAATTCTAATTTTAATTCACTCGCCGTCTTAGGCGAGCTGATTTCAACCCTTCAACTTCGCTTAGGGTAAACCGATTTCAACTTATTCAACAAGCTTCTCCATAATCATCTTATAATTCTTAGCAAAATCCCAAACAAAACTCTGATCTTGAATGAAATTATTTAAATCATAAGCCAGTTTTTCCGGCGTGACTTTTTTCTTTATCCTTTCTTTTAAAGCCTTTTTTAAATCTTTAAGATTTTTTATGCCGGTTATTTTTTTTAACATCTTCCAATTAGGCTGAATCTTATTTTTTAAAAACCAATAGAGATCATAAAAATCTCTTCCCTTAATATCAACCTCATTTTCTTTTCCCTTATACCAAATCCGGTATAAAAAAGCATTGATTTTTCCTGCCATAAGCGAAGGCAAATCATAACTTTTTGCCACAAAATTAAAACCATATTTAGAAATTGGTGTTAAAATAAAGTTAGAAAAAGGCTCAATTTTTGATGACAGTTCTATCTTAACCAAAAGATTGTCAGTCTCTTCATCTGAAGATAAACCAATTTTTCGCAAAACCGGAAATTTAAAATAAATACGCCAGTCTTTTTGAATTTTTATTTTCAAATCTTTAAAATATTTTTCTTTAATTTCTTTTTCAATATACTTTGAAAAGTTATCAATAAAGTCTTTACCCACTTTTTTTTCGTCATAATCAAAGTCTAAATCCTCAGAAAGTCTTGGTAAATCATAAATCACCCGCAAACACGATCCACCTTTAAAAACCAGTCCTTTTGTTTCTTTATTGTTATATATTAAAGAAAGAATCAAATACTGAATATACTCCTTTAAAAAATTTCTTATGACTAATGAAGAAATACCTAGTCTTTTTTTTTCATCAACAATTTGTTTTAAAACTTCCTCAAGCATAGTATTTTTTAAAGATCAAATTGATAACTTTTATCACTCTTTTGTTTTTACAAATTGCTCCGTATTTTTTTATCTCTAAAAATTCTTTTTTGCTTAAATTTTCCCAATTGATTCTTAGTTCTTCAATATTTTTTTCATTGATAGGTGTTTTTTTTAAAAATCGAAGATATAAATAATCAAAAAGAGCTTTGGCCTTTGTGGCAATAAATATATTGGTTAAAGAAGTTTTTTTTATGGTATAACCAAAAAATAAAATAGGGGAGAGAGAGTAGTAAACGAATCTTCCCAATTTATTACTAAAAATCTTTGTCTTTTTGGTAGTGACACTGGTTAAAGCAAAAACTCCTTCGGTCAAAAGCCCGTATTTGTCCATCACATACTCACAAGAAAGATATGAGGGTTCATAGATTTTATTGGCAATATATTCCAAATAAGTTTGTCTATCTTCTTTTTCCAATTTTGATTTTAAAATATACTGGCCTTTTTTTATCCTTATTAAAACATCTTTTTTTGTCCAATATTTGAGATTAAAATTCAGATTTTCTTCATCTTTTTCAAACTGTCGAAAAGCTTCTTTGCTAATAATCAGTAATTTTTCCAAATTTTTCAGTTGATTTTTTTTCATATTTTTATTATTTCCAATTTAGTAGAAAAATTATACTAAATAAGAAACAATATGTCAAACGAATTTATCTGATTTAATTCGCGTCATTTGCATATTTATTCGCATCATTCGTATCATTTCTTAACTTTTACACCACATTTAAACAATGTTTACACTACTTTTTACACGATGCTTACAACACATTTACATTACATTTACACAATATTTATACTATTTTTACACAACCTTTTACACAACGTTTACACCATTTTTACACAATGTTTACACCGCGTAAGACGCGGTTTACACTACTTTTTACACAAAGTTTACACAATTTTTAAACGTTCCACGTTATACGTTCCACGTTATACGTTATAATATTCTCATGCTCTCCGCCATCATCCCAACAATGACCAACAATCAAGGCCTTTTTAAACTTATTTCTCAATTAAAAAAAATAAAAGACATTGAGATTCTAATCGTTGATAATAAACCAAATGACGAAAAAAGAAAGAAACTAAAAAATTTTATCTACCTTCCCCAAACAAAAAACTTAGGTTTTGCCAAAGCAGTTAATTTAGCTTCCAAAAAAGCAAAAGGGGAGTGGCTTCTTATTTTAAATGATGACATAGAACAAGTGACTGAAAATCTGATAAATAAAATGCTAACCTTTGCCCAAAAAAATCATCTTGATGCTGTTTCTCCAGTTTTAAAAAAGAAAACCGGTGAAGTAGAGAACTACGGCTACAAAGTCCTTCCCATCGGCCGCATCCAACTAATCACCAACCACCAATCACCAATCACTAGCCAAAAACTCGACGGTCTTGCCGCCGCCTGCCTTTTTATTAAAAAGCAAGTTTTTGAAAAAATCGGTGGTTTCGATGAAAGTTTTTTTGCCTATCTTGAGGACGTTGATTTGTTTTTGCGGCTTAAGAAAAATGGCTTTAGATTTGCCCTAAACCCCAATGTTTTTGTCATTCACAATCATATGACCACCTCCTCAAAAATGGGATTTTTCAAAGAAAAACAAGATTTTGTAAACTGGATAAGAGTAATTATTAAAAACTGGGGGCTAAAAAAAATTATTCTTCATCTTCCTGGAATTCTTATTGAGCGGGGAAGAAATTTAAGCGGATTGATAAAGAAAGTGATAAAAGTTTATTTTTCTAAATGAAAAAAATTATTCTTTTAATCCTTATTTTCTTTTTCTTTGTTTTTATCTTCTTTTCTCTTAAAACAATGAAAAATACTTCTTTTCACGACTTTGATGAAGCCAATCGAGTCGAGGCCGTTAAAAATATGAAAGAATACCGTTTTTTTCTTGCTCCTTTAACTGGTAGTCCTTTTTTACGAAATGAAAAACTTAAGTTAAAAGTAAAAGATAACCCAAATCTTTCTCTTTTTATCCATCTTGAACGACCACCTTTATTTTTTTGGCTAACTACAATTTCAACATCTTTGTTTGGCGAAAGTGAATTCTCATACCGACTGCCTTCTTTTTTATTTGGATTAGCAACGATTATTGTTTCTTTTTTTCTTCATCCTTTTTCAAGTTTAGCTATTCTTCTCTCAAATGATTTCTGGCTATCTTCTCAAAATGCCCTAATGGACACAATGCTTACTTTTTTTCTTTTTATTGCCTTTTTGTTTTTATTAAAATCCATCAGGTCAAAAAATAGACTTTACTTTTTTTTAACCGGCTTTTTTTGGGGGCTTGCAATTTTAACCAAAGGTCAACCGGCAGTTATTTTTGTTTTTTCTTTGTTTTTGAGTCTTTTATTAAAAAAATTGAATCTTAAAGAAATTTTTTTAATTTTTCTTAGCGCCTCACTTATTGTCGCCCCCTGGATTTTTCTTATTATTTATAACTTTGGTTTTGGTAACTTTGTTTTGGGATTTTTAAGTTTTGCTTCAAAAAAAGTTTTATCTTTTGATCCTTCTCAAAAAGCACCAGTTTTTTGGTACTTAAGATGGTGGTTTGAGAGCTTTCGTCTTGGTAGTATCCTTTTTTTCACTTTATTAATCTACGATATTTTAAATAAAAAAATCACTTCTGAAAAATTATTGATTGCCTTATATTTTTTTTACCTCATTCTTATTTTTTTCTTTGGCAAAAAACAAAGTCTGGTGGTATGTTTTGCCTTTGATTCCAATTATCGCTTTATATATTCATTATTCAGTTTCCCATCTTTTAAAAACTAAAAAAAATAAACTGATCAATCTTTCAATTATTGTTTTTTTCTCATCTTTGCCTTTATTTTTTAATCTGTCTAATAAATTGGCTTTGATTTGTCAATTACTGATGATTATTTTTTCAGTTTTAATTTTAAGAATTGAAATAAAAAGGAGAATCTTTTTTATCTATCCTCTTGTTATCTTCTTTTCCTTACTTTTTTTTAATTTTCGCTTTCCCAAAATTATACCCAATTTTCCTGATGCCAAAAAAATAGGTGAGTACTATCAAAAAATTCCCCAACCAAAGTGTCTTTTTGTAAAAGATATTCCCTACGAAGCCGTTCTTTTTTATACTAATGCCAAAGAAGTAAATTACTTAGGTCAAAAACCACTTTTTAAAAACTGTCAAAATTATCTTATCACCACCGATAAAAACTTAAATTTTAAAAAAATCTTTCAATCTCAAAACCTAACGCTATATAAAATAATCAATTAACTTTCCAACCAATTTAAGCTATTTTGACTAGTTTCAACTAATTCAAGAGCAACAAGTAGAAAAAAGCAAATAAAAAACTACCAATAAAAAATTTTATTCAATTTTTAATATTTTAATACTTAGAAATTTAATATTGATTAAAAATTTCAAATTAAAAATTAAAAATTATTTTAAATTGCTGATTTTAATTTCCCCGCCGTCTTAGGCATGCTGATTCCAACTAAGCAACACCAACAACTTTATAATTCTGTTATAATTTTCCCAATTAAAATTTTAAAATTTGAAGATCTTGAAATCTGGCAACTTGCTTTAAAAATCACTAAATATATTTACGATCTCACTTCAAAAAAAGAATTTTCTAAAGATTTTGAACTTAAAAATCAAGTTCGTAGTTCAGTTATTTCAATCTCATCTAATATTGTTGAAGGCTTTGAAAAAAATAATAATAATGAGTTTATTCGCTTTTTAAAAATTTCTAAAGGTTCCTGCGGCGAAGTAAGAAATCAACTTTACATTGCTTTAACAGTTCAATATATTACTAAAGATGAATTTAATAAAGCCAACGAAATGCTTCTTGAATTAGCTAGTAAAATCGGCAAATTTATAAGCTATCTTGAAACCCAACGTCAAAAAGGTAACTTCATCAAAAAAACTCGTTAACCCGTTAACTCGTTAACTCGTTAACTCGCTAACAGAATAACTAATTCCAACCCGTTAACCCTTTAACACGTTAACTCAATAACTGACTCAACTATTTTTACACCACGTTTACACAATTTTTATACTATGTTTACACTTTATCCATTCGCATAATTCGAATCATTTTTATAAAAATTCTTATCATTCTTATCATTTCCTAACTTTTACACCACATTTAAACAATGTTTACACTACTTTTTACACAAAGTTTACACAATTTTTAACGTTCCACGTTATACGTTTCACGTTATACGCTATAATATTCTCATGCTTATTGGTATTGATATCTCGAAAATTCCTTAATTTAAAATATGAATCTTTATCAAAAAATTGTTCCTGAAAAAATAAGAATAAAAATAAGAAATATCCAATATCGCCTTCAACACTTTATTTTTTTATTTAGATATAAATTAAAAAATCATTTTACAAAAAAATTAACCATACCAAAAATAAAAAATAAAAAGCCTTCAATTTTTTATATTATTCCAACAACAAAAATTACTGGAGGAGTAGCTATCTGTTGCGAACATTTAAACCGCCTTCAAAAATTGGGCTTTAAAACTCTTTTTGTTTCTTTTGATAACAAAACTGATCTTTCTTGGTTTGCCAACCAAAAAGTCCCAATTATTCCATTAAAAAAAGCAAAAAAAATTATCAAAAATTTTGATACTGGTGTTGCTACCGGTTGGATTACTGCCTACGAATTAACTTTAATGGATGTTAAGCGAAAAGTTTATTTTGTCCAATCCGATGAAAGACGTTTTTATCCTGAAGGAAGTTTTTTAAAGAAAAGAGTTGAAGAAACTTATAAAATGAATTTTGAGTTTTTAACCGAAGCAAAATGGATAAAAGACTGGCTAAAAAAAGAGTTTAAAAAAGAAGCTTTTTATGTCCCCAATGGTATCAATACAGAAATTTTTTATCCCGATAAGCCTTTTATTCCAAAAAAGAAAGGTATCATAAGAATTTTGGTTGAAGGAGCGGCTGACCTGCCATTTAAAGGAGTAAAAGAAGCTCTTTTTATCTTAAATGAAATCAAAAAAGAAATAAAAAATATTGAAGTCGTCTATGTCAACAGTAGTGGAAAACCAGAAAAAAACTGGCCTTTTGATTATTATTTTGAAAAAGTACCGATTAATAAAATGAAAAATATTTACTCTTCTTGTGATTTTTTGTTAAAATTATCAAAATTTGAAGGATTCCCAGGCCCACCACTTGAAATGATCGCCTGCGGAGGAATCCCAATAGTTTTGAAGACTAAAGGGGTAGAGGAGTATTTGGAAAATGGGGTTAATGGGTTTATTTTGGAAAAGATAAATAAAGAAGAAATTAAAAGAATAATATTAAAAAATAAATTAGTAATTAATAAAAAAATATTAAATAAATTTAATTGGGAGAAAAAAATAATTAATCTTAAAAAATTTTATGAAAAAAATTGAGCTTGAAAAGAAAATTAAAGAACTTGAGTTTGAATTAAAAAAAATATATAACTCTAAAACTTATAGGTTGCTTTATATATATAAAAATTTTAAAAATATAATTATTGATAGCTGTAAAAAATTATTAAAACTAAAATATAAATATGATAAAAAAAATTATTTTTATCTCGAAAATGGATATTTTAAGAAAAATAAAGTTTTAGGAATAACTCATTCCTATTGGCCAGGATTATTAAACGCTACAAAAAATCAATGCTCAAAAATGGTAGTCGCTGAGAAACCAATTCAAAATAAAAAAGATGTTAAATTAATTATTGAAATAATAAAAAAAACAAATATAAAAAAAATTGCTATTAATGGTATTTTAGATGGATGTGAATTATTAATAAAAGAATTATTTAATAATAAATATAATTTTGAAGTATATTTAATTTGGCACGGAAGCTTTACTCAACAGACGATAGAAGATCACAATTATAGATTTTACAAAATAGAAAAATATCTTAATAAATTTAAAAAAATTGGCTTCATAAAACCAAAAATGGCAGAAATTTTAAATCTTGCAGGAATAAAAAATTCTTTTTTTATCCCAAATACTTTTAATATAAGTATCACCAAATTAAAAAATACAGAGATAAATTATTTTCACCAAAATAAAAAAATAAACATAGGTATATTCGGTTGGCATACTTGGCATAAAAATAATATTAATCAAATCATTGCCGCATCTTTAATAAAAGATACTCAAATATTTACAATGTATTTTCAAGAAAACCCTTTAATTAAAAAATTAACATATAAAAAAATAAAACTAATCCCTTTTCAAAAAAATAACTATGACTTCATTAAATTTATGAAAAAAAATATAGACATAAATTTATACGTTAGCTTAACTGAATGTTATCCAAATCTTTTCTTAGAAAGCTTAGCTCTCAACATACCCTGTATCATCGGAAAATTTGGAGAAGATATAATTTTTGATGAAGAATTAAAAAAATTTTTAGTTGTTAAAAATCCCGAAGATATTTTAGAAATAAAAGAAAAAATAGAAAACGTAATCAAAAACAAAAAATATATTGAAGAAAAAATTTCAATTTTTTTCAATAAACTCATTAAAATAAATAATAAAAAAATTTTAGAATTTTTTAATACTAATTAAAATGTTCCCTAAATATATTCATTATTGTTGGTTTAGTAAAAGAAAAAAACCTCTTTTTTTTAAAAAAATAAAAAAAAGTTGGGAAAAATATTTACCAAATTTTAAAATAATCGAATGGAATGAGGAAAATTTTAATATAAATTTTTGTAAGTTTATCAACCAAGCATACAAAGAAAAAAAATTTGCTTTTGTTGCTGATGTGGCTAGATTTTTTGCATTAAAGAAATTTGGAGGAATTTATCTGGATATTGATATGGAAATAACTAAAAACATAGATTTTCTATTTGATAAAAGTTTTTTTATAGGATCTGAAAACAACATTCACATAAGTGGTGGAATTATAGGAGTTAAAAATAAAAATAACCCCCATATATCTAAAATCATTGACATATACAAAAAAATGGATTTTTCTAAAAAAAATATCTGGGACATTACTTTACCAAAAATATTAACTAATTATTTTGAAAAATTAGGATACAAAAAAAACTTCAGCGAAATTCAAGTAATTAATAAAGAAATTTACATCTTTCCCAGAGAATATTTTTATCCTCTTTCATATACTTATGAAAATAACCAATTCACCAAAAATACTGTCGCCGTTCATCATTTTTATTCATCATGGACCTCTTTGGAAGAAAAAACCGCTCTTTTCTTTGTCAGAATAAAACTAAGTTTTTTAGTTAAATATGTTTATAGATTGTTTAATTTATTAAGGAGATTAAAAATCTATCATGATTAAATATTATATTTTTAATAAAAAAATATTTTATTTAATTTTTATTCTTACCGTAAATATAATTTTTTTCTTATCTTTTTATCCTGGATTCTTTACTCCTGATAGTTTTGATATACTAAATCAATCTTTTTTTTATAAAAACATAAATGATGCTCACCCAATTTTGTTTACATTAATAGTGTCTTTAATAAATTTTTTTTTAAAGGCTCCATATTCTTTTATAATAATTCAAATAATTTTATTTTCTTTAACTTTTTATTTTTTATTTAATAAATTTAAATTAAATAAAAGAATTGAAATAGTTCTTTTATTTTTAATTTCTTTTTATCCTCCTTTTCTTTTTATGAATATAACTTTTTGGAAAGATGTTTTATATACTATTTCATTTTTTAATTTTGTTTTAATTATTTATTTTTACTTTAATGAAAAAATAAAAATAAATAAAAGAATATCTATTTTAATATTATTTTTAATTTTTATTGTTTTATCATCTCGACATAATGGCATACACTCAATTTTATTATTTTTAATATTTACTTCTATTCTAAAATTATCAATTAATTACAAAAAAAATTTATTTATTATTTTAAAAATATGGCTATATTTTTTTATTTCTTTTTTAATATTTTTTAGTCTAAAAAATTATTTTTTTAAAAAATATCAAATTAATTCATATATAAATAAAAACTTTTTATCAGATAATTTAAAATTTCAAATTTATTTTTTTTCAATACCATATTACTTAAAAAATTATAAAAATAATAATATTAATTCAGACTCATTAAATAAAATAATTCCTATATCAATTCTTGATGATATAAAATTTTATCCTTATATACCTGATGAAATTATTTACAATGATAAGTTTAACTCTAAAATGATAGACAAAAATATTAAATTAATAAATAAAAATTTTTTAAATTATCTCAAAGATAGCCCAAATGAGTTTTTGATTTATTTTATTAAAAGTAGATCTTTTATAATTAATCCAATACCTTTTAAAGATGAATTTGTTTTTAAACTGCGAAGTGCCCCACAAAAAATACATAGTTTACCTAAAGAAGTATGTATCAATTTTTGTAATCTAAAAACATCTCCTAAAATAAAAAAACTAAATTTATTCTTTAATAAATTATATGAAGTATCTTTTAATAATTCCTTTTTAATCTTAATATGGAGACCTGCTTTTTATCTTTTTTTATCAATTATTATATTTATTATAATTTTAAAAAAAACAAATAAATTAGAATCAATTATGTTTATTCTTGCATCAATATCAAATTTTTTGCCATTTTCTTTGTTAATAACTAGTCCAGATTTTAGGTATTATTACATTAATGTTTTTGTTTTATTTTTTTATCTTTTTTTATTTTTTCACAAAGACAAAAAATTAACTCAAAATAAATTTTGATTTCCAACAATTTCCTCAATCAACCTCAACCCCTTCCTAATCATACCAATATCATTCTCTTTATAATCTTGAGCGCTTATTTCTACTATCTTTCCATCTTTTCTTACTCTTATGGGGAATCTTCCAAGTT
>Ga0308405_1001473_pt1 | contig 11839 bp, 6 predicted proteins | sample HotsprSampleMS13_FD_203473 | JGI IMG/M metagenome (GOLD analysis project Ga0308405, IMG submission 203473) | Hot spring phototrophic mat microbial communities from Mushroom Spring, Yellowstone National Park, Wyoming, United States - 20060912_MS13 ...
AGCGGATCCGGCAGTTTTACGAGCTCGAGCAGCAGGGCAGGTTCCGCCAGGCGGAAGCCCTCGTTTGCGAAGAGAGCCGCGACCGCTACTACGACATGGAAAAGCGCCGCTGGACCAGCGTCGAGCTTATCGACATCGTCTACGAGAACAACTTCACCAGGGCCCGCGCCGGCATGGCACTCGGCACGCAAATGAACACGTTCAGCGGGCCGATCCCCGTGAAGGCGCCGCTCACCTCCCTGTGGCGGCTGGAGCAGAACACGTGGTGCCGCTACATTCCGGAACCCTCCCGCGACGGGATCGTGACGCCTTTCGGCACAATGCGTCCGGCGCCTGCTGACGGGGCCCCCTCGGCGGCCACCCCGTTCCAAAGCGCCCCGCGCATGCCTGCTTCCGCCGAAGAGCTTCAGGCAATGGTGAAACTGTCGCGCAGCACCGTGGCCTTGCCTGTCTCCGGCGGCGCCGAAGAGGTCGAAATCCATAACGCCATGCCTGGGCAAGTGGAGATCCGGCTCGTCACGCCCGCCGTGGCGGGGCTGGAGGCGTCCCTGTCCTCGGCTGTCATCAAGGCGGGTGACAAAGCCATTCTGAAATTGACCTACACTCCGCCAGCGCAGGGCGCCCCGCCGCCGAACTGCACCGTGAGAGTGGTCGCCGAACCCATCGGCGCCGAAAAATTCGTCCGCGTGGAATTCCGAAGGTAGCTGACATCGCGCTTTCCGGCCGGCCTTGGCACGCCGCCTGCTGGATCTACCGGCATGACGACGACCATCCAGGCCCGAAACAATCCGCTGACCTCCTGGCTTGAGTCCGCGGCGGCAGCGGCGTCAAAGCCTGCAAGCGCTGCAAGTGACACAGTTCATTTCAGTTCAGTGCTGAGTCAAACCGCCGCCTCTGACTCGGCGGCCGCCGCTTCGCCGCCTTCTTCCGGCCTGTCAGCGGTCTTTTCGCCTCCCGGTTATGCAGCAACCCATGCCGTTTCGGAACAGACTTCGTCCCTCTCTGAAACATCGGCTGCCCATTCGGGAACTGACGGGACCGAGACGTCCCTCAACGACAACTCCGAACGCGGGAAGGTGGATTGGGGCCCGCAGGGCTATCCTTTCCGCGAGGTTCCGGACGAAGACATTGAGCCGGACAATGCGATTTTGCTTTGGCGGCGTCCTGTTGAGCCTCCGCCTCTCGCCTGGCAGGCGAAGCTCGCCCTGGCGGAAGCCATGCGCCGCGCCGGCATGAACCCCAAAGATTTCTCGGTCTCCTATTGGGAAACCCGCGGCGAGAATCCCTGGGGCGCCCAGACTTATCCGGAACTGACCATCGTCTTGCCCAATGGCCGGAAAGTCGATGTCAGCGCCACCTGGACGCGGGATACGCCAGACATCACTCTGGAGGACATCCGCCGCGGGCTCGCCCTGCCGCCAGCCGTAGCGGACACTGCAACCTAGGCGGCGGAAATCCGTCGGCGGCGCGATTCCCGGCCGACTCCAGGCATCCGCCCTTCCGCGTGCTCTCTTGCGGCCGTCGCGGCTGGACGAATTGCTCGCCACTGTCATCAAGGCTGGCCAAGCCCCGCGAGAGGGCGGAGCATTCGGCCGCCTGTGTCGCATCATTGCTGCTGCCTGCCAGGAGGCGCGCGCTGCCGGCGACGTGCAACCGCCGCGCCAGGCCCCCGCAGGCCGTTCGGCATTCGGACTCAACGCACGGCGGCTTCCGCAAGTCATGCCGCCGCCGTGCGCCGCCGACAGGTTGCTGGATCGGGTGCTTGAGTTCCCCGGCCTTCCAACGGTACACAGCCAACCGCTTTTTGTGACCAGACCCGCTACCACACCGGCTTGCTAAACGTTCACGTTCAGCTTGCGGGCAATGGCGCGCAGCAGCTCGCGGTCAGCCAGAGTGAATCCCACCTGCTCCTCGCTCGTGAAGTTCTTGTTTCGAACCACCACGATCCCGCCGAAGTCAAAGGCCAGTTCCTCGTCTTCTTGAAGCGCCCGGCACGGCGGAAGAATGTCCGGCAGGCCGCTGGACGGCTCGTTGGCCCCCTTCTTGTAAGGGATATTCACAGTGGCCGCTTCCTGTTTCGGCAAGGCCAACGGCTCGAAGTACGGCTTCCCGTCCGGGCCTTTCTTCGGGTTGCCGCGCTCATCGGTCGCCAGGACGTTTTCATAAACAACGACACGCTTCGGCGACTTCAGCGCATCCGGATCCCGCCAGTATTGCGCCGGCCGCGTCGGATCAAACGGCGGCGGCTCCTCGCCGGTCAAGGCCTGGTATTGTTCCCTCGTCGGATAGACCGGAAACAGAAACAAATGTTCGAGCGCGTATTTGGGCAATGGCAGAGCTGCCATGGCAATCACCTCCGGAACCGAGTGTGAGCGGCTTCGGCATGTCTGTAATCCTCCTCGCTCCACTGCGCTGAAATCAATCGGAGATATTTTCCGGAATGTGCTGTGACAGGTGCCGCCCCTCCAGGCTGTGTATGCACGTCAACCGGGACGGCAGATGCGGCTTGCACACACACGGTCCTTGCCGCGCGCCGCCATTGCAACCTGTTGCAACCGTCCACCGCGGTGTCCCCACAGGAACCGCTCGCTCCCGCAGCGCTTCGCGCTGCTCCGCTCCCGGCTCTGAATCTCCGCTGTCTGCCTGTGTGTTCGCAACGCTCTGACGAAAGACGCCGCCGCCCCGAAGGGGGGCGGCGGCGTTCTTCGCCAGCCGGGTAATCCGGGCCCCGCTACTGTGCAGGCCCCACGGGAATGATGCTGCCTTGAGCGTAGGCGTCCCTGCCGTCCGGGCCGGTGACGAACAGGCCCAGCGGCCGGTCGCCGAGCTGCGCATCCTCAGGGATCTTGAAGATCACTTCGTAGATCCCGATGAGGTTCTCCGCCATTTTGGCGCGGATGACTTCGACGCCGGCATTATCGATGCCGACGGCCACTCTCCCGACGACAAGCTGGTCGGCTTGGCCCAGGCGGTTCGTCTCCGCCTTCGGCTGGGTCTGGCCCAAGCCGATGGCGTACAGCCGTACCGTCTCGCCCCGCCGTGCCGGGACCGCTTTCGTCGCTACCAAACCGTCGGAGCGGACCACGATGGCGGCGCGCCGCCCGTCAATCACGTCCTCGATGATTCCCGGCGACACCGGCGACACCGGGACGTTGCTCACCGTGGTGCCTATGCCGTCCACGCGAACGATGACGTCCACCGCCGGGCCGCTGATCTCATACGGGACCTGGATCAGCGCCGTCTCGGTTTGCCCCTCGCGCGCGATCCAGTAAATCGGGGCGTAATAGGAGTTGCCTTGCGAACGGAACTCGACGACAAGGCCTCGGAAATCCTGCGGCAGGCGGCCGAAGAAGATGTTGGCCACCGCAAGGTCGGTCACGTTCTTGGCGATTCCCGCCCCGGTCAGCAACACGAGGTTGCCCGGAGCCAGGCCCGGTTGCCCGGTAGCGTAATTGCGGAAGCTGTCCGCAGTCACGGCGGGTCCGGGCACGCGCGAGTGCAGCGTGAAAGTCACCGGCGCCAGACCGGCCACCGAGGCGCTGACAATGATGGAACCCGCGGTGGCGCCCGCCGTCACCGTCACCTGCGCCTTCCCGTCGGCCCCGGTCGGCGTGGCCGTGGCGCTGAGCGTGGCCGGGCCGGCGATGCTCCAGTTGACGGTCACGCCCGCCACGGGGGCGTTCTGCGCATCCACCACCTGCACGACCAGCGGCTGCGGGAATTGCGTGTTGATCGGAACCACCGGCTGGCCGTCGCCCGAAATCTTGCGCAGCGCGGTGGCTGTGGATTCCACAGTGACCGTAAATGTGGATTGCAGGTCGCCGGCCTTCACCGTGACCTGGAAGGTCCCGGCGAGGTTGCCCAGCCGCACGCGGGTCGACACTTCCCCGTTGCTGTTCGTCGTGGAGATGGTGTCGATCAGCGTCAGCGCGGCCGGGTTGGACACGCTCCAGACCACCTGCTGGCCAGGTAGCGGGTTGCCTCCCGCATCCACGATCCGGGCCACCAGCGGCTGCGGCAGCGTGGCGCCGGTCTTGCCCGACTGGTTGTTGCCCGAAACGATCACCGGCGGCACCGGGTCGCCAGGCTCGACGATCAATGTGATTCCGGGGTAACTCCATGTGCCGCCCACGTTGGCCGTCAGGAGCGTGACGCCTGTCTTGCCGGTCGCCAACAGAGTGCAGTTCACGACCCCGTCGTTATCCGACAGCGCAATGCCCTCCTGGCAGGATGCCACAGGGCCGGAGGCAGGATCCTGATTGTCGGTAGTCACCTTGAGGCCGACCTTCGGAATCGGCACCCCGAGAGGACGCCCCGGGCCGCCACCGGAAACAATCTTGAATTGAATCGCTTCGGCCGTTGGCTTGCCAAGCTTCACGGTCACCTGCTTGTTGGAAGGCTCCGGCTTCACCAGCTGCACGGTGGGAGTCCCGAATTGGTCCGAAGGGTATTGAGTAATGAAGAACGTGGCCGAGCCGATGTCGCTGATCGCCTCCACGGTGGCCAACACGAAGGACTCGCCCAGCGGAATGGCGCCCAGGTAAAAGAAGCTGACCTGCGCCAGGCCATCCGCGTCGGTCGTGGTCTGGCTGTTTGTGATGAATTGCAGGTTTGCCGTGGTGGTCTGGAACAGAACCTGCTTGCCTGCCAGCGGCTTGCCGTCGGCGTCGACGGCGCGGACCACCAGCGGGAAACTGGTTCCCCCGAACGGCGTGAGCTGGCCGTCGCCGGAAACCTTCACCAGCTTCGGTTGATTCTGGGAGCCGCCACCGCCGCCCCCGCCGCCACCGCCGGACTGGCTCGCCACTGCGGAATTGAATTCGACGGGGGCCAGATTGCCGAGCGTAGCCCGTACGGTAAATGCGCCGGCTGTGGCCGGTGCAATGACGTCCACAAAGGCCCAGCCTTCGCGGTTCGTGGTGGCGGAATTCTGGACCAGCTGGACCCCGGCCGTCAACGCCTGGAAGTTGACCGTGCGCCCCTTCACCGGCCGCCCCGCAGTGTCGATTGCGCGCACGTAATAGCGGACGGTTGCGCCGGGGGTCACGTTGGTCAGCCCCCCGCCGTAACCGTACAAATTGCCGGGAGTGCCGGAGGACGGCACATTCAGCCACTGGAGGCTGCCCGGCGGCACGTTCCGCGTGGGAATGTTTCCGATCCCGCTCAGCGGGAAGCGGGAGAGAATCCCGCTGGCGTTCAGGTAGTAAAAGTACAGGTTGTTCGGGAACTCCCCGGATGTGGCGATGCTCTGGATCGCTGTCAGGGGGATCTGGTTCACGCGGAAATCGTTGACGTTGACCCCGCCGCCGGGCACATAGTTGAACTCGAAGACCTGCTGCACGGACGGCGCCAGGCCGATGGCCCGCAGGTCCCGTGTCACGATCAGGGGCTCCACCAATTCGGGAGTCGTTCCGAACGGACCTCCCGTGGTCCCGATCGCCACGGCGCCCGCCACGTACGCACCGGCGGGACTGTTGGGGCTTCGCAGCGTAAAATCAAAGACGCCCACCGAGTGCCCAGCCTGCGCCCGGTTGGCCGCGAAAGCCCGCGTGCCGAGCGGCGGCATGAACTGGAGCTTGCCGGGATGCGTCAGGTTTCCGCCCGCCAGCGAGGTCCGCGCCAGCTCATCGAACGGGGGCAAGCCGCGCAACTCGATCAGCACGTTCGGACCCGTGACGAACACGCTGCCAAACGGCGCCACGCTCAACGCCAGGCGCGGGTCGCCGAAGTTCCCGCTGATGGACACCACCTGCTGCGCCTGCCAGTCGGCCGTGCGGATCGGCGTCAGAAAGTTCGGAGCGCTCAAGACGAGCAGATATTGCCCGTCGTTGGTCAGCTCCGCATCCACAGGCTCGCCCGGCACCGCGACCGCCGCATTGGCCACCTGCTCGTTGGCGACTTGCACCGCATACACCAAGGCAGGGTTCTTCGTTACCACATACAGCAATGCGCCATCGGCCGACAGCCTCGCGAGCACCGGCGATCCGCTGCCGAGCGAGGTCGTCCTCACCTGCGTGAGCGCCCCGCCCGCAATGCTGATGAAACTCACAGGCGATTGCGGGTTGTCAGCGATCACAATCAGTTTTGCGCCGTCATCGGCAATCAGCACCTGCCGTGCGCCTGACGGCACGCCAGCCGTGCCTACAGGCTGAAGATTCTCATCCAGAACAGTCAGTGTCGGCACCGACGGATTCGCAGCCGACAGCGATGCGATGTAGCGTCCTTGCGCATACGCAGCAGCGCCTGCGGCGAGGGCCGCTGCCAGAACCAGGCTTCTGCGGAACCAGTGCATCATCTCCTCTTTCGAAGGGAAATCAGGGGCAGCTTCGGAAGGAAAGCGAGGAAGGGAACCAAAAACAGTATACCACCCGAGGAGTGCGGGCTGGAGAAAAAAGCACGAGCCGGAGGGGTTGTCCCCTCCGGCTCGTGGTTATGCTGGGCTGGCCAGCGGGTTGCTTACTGATCGAGCGCTTCGGCCAAGTTCGCCGAGTAACGCGAGGTCAGGCCGCCGCCCATCACCAGCGCGATGTAGCCCTGGGCGAACTTGTTCGCCCCAAGGTCGCTGATGAAGGCGTAGCCATGCGCGTACTGGAAGTTGCAGCGCGCGATCATGTATCCGGTGAACCCGGTGAGCGGGCTCAGGTTCTGGGTCGAGTTGCCGTTCGACAGCGTCATCAGCAGCTGCCCGCCGGCAGGAATGCTGGCAGAAGTCTGAGACGTGTTGCTGGGCGTGCCGTAGAAGAACAGCGTGCAAGCGCCGCTCTGCGCCGGCGTGTTGAACGGATCCACGGTCGTGTTGGAGATGGCGATGCCGGTGTCCCAGCCAGGGATGCTGGTCAGGAACGGGAACAGCAGCCGGGTCTCGCAAGCCACGATCGTGAATGCCGAAGTCGCCGTCGGGTTCTGGTAGAAGCGCGGAACCGGAGCCGTCGCCGACGCCACATCCGTGGTGCTGATCGGCGCGAAGCTGCCCAGAACCGAGCCGCTGCCAAGCGCCGGCAAGCCGGTGTAGGTCACCGACACCGAAACGGGGATGGTTTCCGTCGCGCCGGGGTTGCCCGCAGTGACTTCGTAAACTGCCGCGCCAGCGCCGCCCGTCAGGGTCACCGCACCGGTAGTCGTGTCGGCCGTGCTGCCGTCCGTGCCGACAGGCACCAAAGTGGCGGTTGTGCCGACACCGCTGGTGATCGACGTGGGCACGCTGATGTTCACGCCGCTCGGGATGCCGGTGAAGGCAATCCGCAACCGGGTGGCTTGGGTAGCTTGGCCGGCGGTGGATGCAAGGTATGCGCCGCTACCCGGCACGCCGCCCCAGAACATCGACTCCGTGTTGTAGATCTGGGTGAGGTCGTTCTGATACGGGAACGGCGGGTTCGGCGCGCCGCGGACGCGGAACGCATTCGGGAACTGCTCGATGAACCTCGCTGTGAACGAGCCACCCGAGCCGCACTGCGTGAAGGTGGTCGACGTCACCGTGAAACGAAGGCCGTTCTGGATGTAGCCGACCGCCAGGAACGGGCTGGTGATGGGCAGCGTGAGCGTGCCGGTGATCGACACGAAGATGTTCACCGGCGGCGGAATGAGCGAGGTCACGTTGCCGCCCGTCGCCAGGGCCGCGTTCACGCGGATGTTGACGAAACGCAGCACACGGGTGCCGGTGCCGGGGGGGTCAAAGGGAATGTCTCTCCACTCCACCGCCTGCGGGTTGCCCGCGACTTGGTGAGCGAAGAACATATTGCCGCAGGCACTGCCGGTGTAAGGCGCCGCGCAAGCCGGGAACTGGGGCGGCGTCGGGAAGCTGGCCCAAACCTGGGCGCCCGGCGGCGGATCGTCGATCAAAAGCGTCGCCTCGGAGGCGATTCCGCCGGTCAGCACCAGCTTGCTCGTGATGTTGTAACCGTTGGTGAACAGGCGGACGTTGATGCGCGGGAGCGGCTGCCCCGGGGTAGTGGGAGCGCCGCCCGTGCAGGTGATGAACGCCTGGCCAACTTCTTCTGCCACGCCTTCCGCACGCAGCAGCGGCGGGGCGCCACCGTTCAACGTGCAGTTGAGAGCCTGCGCGCTGACGATGCCGGTTGCGAAAACCAGCACGGCCAGGAGCAGGATTGCTTTGCGAAAATCAACCATTTCCTTCTCCTTGTGAACTGTCGAATTTGAATTGATGAAGGGTCTCTTCAACCTGAGCCTCAGCGGAAGGGGAGAAAGGAACCCATGCCGCCGGCAATGCCGGAAAAGTGCGGAGGGAGAATCTTGCCTCCTCCATCCTGCCCTTTCCGGTCCCTGCCGGTCTTCCGTGGTGGGTTCCCATGTAATTCTGAAAAATCTCTTTTCTGTGCCTGCGGGATCCTGACAAGCTTCCAGTGCCGGGCCCTTCCGGGCACAGTCAGCACTTTCATATCACCCCGCCTGCCCTCAAGTCAAGTGGAAACTCCTCCTGCCTGAGACAAGCGAAGCGATGCCAGAACTCCCTACCGTTGGTATTTAAGCATGAAACGTCCTGTCCGGTCAAGGATTTCTGTGCAAGACAGGCCTTTTTCGCCCGTGCCTTTGGCGATTTCCCCCATTGGGGCGTCTTTTCCACAGGACTCCGGGACGCATCCGGCAGCTCCGCCCCGCCTCTGCCCGCAGGCTCACCGCATCAGCTTCTGGAGCCGGCGCATCTGCTGGACCAGCTCGTCGCTGGCGTCCTGGATCTCGTTGGTGTCGTGAATCACCCGCGGGGTGATGAACACGAGCAGCTCCGTGCGTTCCCGTGAGAAGGACTTGTTGCCAAACGCCGCGCCCAGCCCCGGGATCCGGTGCAGGAACGGAATGCCGCCGCTGGATTGGGAGTTGTTCTCGCTGATGATGCCGCCGATGGCAATCGTGTCCCCGTCCTGCACGGTGACCTGGGTGGTCACGTTCCGGTTGGAAAAGCTGGGCGACTGGATGCCGCCCACCGGCGGCGGCCCCGGGCTGCTGACCTCCTGATTGATCACCAGCGTCACCACGCCGGAAGGGTTCACGTTCGCGGTGATGTTCAGGCTCACGCCGGTCTGGCGGTTGGTAATCGTGTTTGCGAACAGCGAGCTGCCCCCTTGCTGCACGCCGGTGACTGCCTGAGCCGTCAGCATCGGCACTTCCACGCCCACGTTGATGGAGGCCGGTATGCTGTCAGTGGCAATGACAGAGGGTGTACTGATCACGCGGGTCTTGGTGGACAGCTCGGAGGTGGACAGCGCCGCCAGAAGCTCCTTGCTCTGGCGCAGGAGCCAACCCGACGACAGGTTGAGAGAGGACTTGGTGAAATCGGCGGTGAGGGAATGGGAACCGGTCGCCGCGCCGGACGCATTCCGGTTCTTCAGGAACCAGTCCAGCCCCCAGCTCAAAGCGCCGGTCAGTTGCACTTCAAAGATCTTGGCTTCGATCAGCACCTGCCGCGGCGGGATGTCCAGCTCGCGCAGCAGCCGCTGGATGCTTTCGTATTCCTCGGGCGTCGCCAGGATCAGCAGCGAGTTGTCGCTCATGTTGGGCACCACACGCGGGCTGCGCGGGCCCCAGAAGCCCATGCCGCCCATGCCCAGGTAGCCTCCGGTCAGATCCATGCCGGCCTGCATCGCCTGCGCTCCGGCCACGCCCGCCGCGGCGGGCTGCCCCGCCATTGTCTGTCCTGCAACGCCTGCCCCGCCCGCGCCCGTTGCGCCCGGCATTCCGGGCGCCATGCCCATCCCGTAGCCGCCGATTCCGTATCCACCCATGCCGGGCATGCCGTAGCCGCCCATGCCGTACGCCCCCATGCCGTAGCCCGGCATCATCGACATGTAGAGCATCATGATCGACTGCGCCAGCAACGGCGCCTTGCCGTACTTGACGCGGTAGACATAGGTATCCAGCTTCCCCGCCGCGCTCTTCACCTTCACGTCGAGCCGCCCGATCCAGTCCTGGATCTGGTCGAACACGCCCGGGTTGGGCGCCACCGCGATCAGCGTGTTGATCCGGTCCACGGGCACGAACTTCACCGAAGCCAGCTCCTTGCTGAGCGACATCGACTTCAGCAGGTTCTCCAGCTCCTTGGCCAGGTCCGACGGCCGGCTGTTCTTGATGTCGAACAGCTTCACGCGCTGCTTGGCCAGCACGTCGGAGTCGAACAGCGAGATCATCTCCATCGTGCGCCGCATGCTGCGCCGGCTGTCGAGCACCAGCAGCAGATTGGCCGGCGGATAGGCCCACGCCTTGCCCTGCGGCCCGAGGAACTCGCCGATCAGCTTGGCCAGCTCCTCCACGTTGGCGTATTTCAGAAAGACCAGGTTCAGGATGGGCCGGTCGTCCTCGGGGATGTCCTTGGCGTCGACCTCCGGCCGCAGCGGCATATGCGCCAGGTCGGCCAGCGGCACGATGCGGTAGATGTTGCCCGTCTGCACCATCGCCGCGCCGTTGATGCGCAGGATCGTGTCGAGCAGCGCGCGGGGGTCGATGTCGCGGATCTCGCCGTAGGTGTTCAGAGTCACCGAGCCGCTGACGCCCTTCTCCACCACGTAGTTGATCTTGAGCTGGCGCGCCAGGAAATCGACCACCTCAAGCAGGTTCACATTCTGCAAGGAAAGGCCCGCAATCAGCCCCGCCGGAGGCTGCGACGGCAACGCAGGCTTGGTCTCTGAAGGCGCAGGCTGCTGCGGTGGCTGCGGCGGCTGCGGCGCCTGCTGCGCGGCGGCCTCGGCCGCCATCGCCGGCGCGGCCAGCGCCGGGTGCGCCACCCACAGGGCCGTCATCAGCGCCAGTTCAGGACTGCGAAACCGCGCGATCCGCATCATGAGCCTCCTTGCCCCGCTACTTCTTTGCCGACTTGCGCCACTCTTCCAGCGCCTGCCGCTCCTCTTCGTCCAGCTCGGCCGGCGCCTTCGTCCAGGTCCTGGAACCAAACGGAGTGTTCCGCTCGAAGACGACCCGGTCCGGCCCGGCCTCGCGCACCCGCACGGCGGCCTGCCCGGCGGAGACGGGCTGCTCCGCGCGCTCTTCTACATAGCGGATCAACCCGAACGGCGTCCGCTTGTAGATCCACACCTTGCCCTGCGGATCCTTCGCCCGCCAGAGGCCTTCGCCGATCTTCTCTGCATCCCTGGGGACAGTGACGGCCGCCGACGCCGCCGCCTTGGCCTTCGGCGCGGCCTTCTGCGCCTTGCCCGTTTGCGCCGGGGCGAGAACGCCTGCCGCCGCCAAAATCAAAACGACCAGAATCTGTTTCATGGCTTTCCTCTCCTTCCCCGCTCCTATTGCACCTTCTCCCACAGGCACTGCTCGCCGAACGGCGACTTCTTGACCACCTTGCGGTAGCCGTCCACGATGGTCCCGGCCGGAGTCGCGTCACCGGGCTGGCAGTAGCGGAGGTTCTCTCCCGCCTCGGCGCCGGGGCCCTTTTTCTCCTGGACCGTGGTCACCGTGGCGACCGTCGAGACAACTTGCGGCGCCGCAGCCGCCGGGGCCGCCCCGCCTCCCCCTGCCGCCTGCTGTGGCGCGGGCGGCGCCTCGCCCTGATCTTTCAACTCGTCGAACCGCTTGCGGATCTGCTTGCCTTCCCACTCGAACACCAGTCCGGAAGGCTCGATCGCCGCGAGGACAAAATCGCCGACCTTGTCGCCCTGCACGTAGGACTTTTGCGGCTTGCCGGGCAGCGCCAGGATCACCCGCGGCCCCTCGCCGAAGTTCATCATGCCGTAGTAATGGGGCAGCGGCGGGACCGGCTTCGGGGCGGCGACCTCGATAATCACGTTCGGATTGCGGTCGCGGCTGAAAAGCAGCTTCTGCGCCACTTCCAGATAGCTGGCCGCCGAGATCTGCGGCGGCGGGGAGGGCAGCGCCACCA
>Ga0308405_1001478_pt1 | contig 11825 bp, 10 predicted proteins | sample HotsprSampleMS13_FD_203473 | JGI IMG/M metagenome (GOLD analysis project Ga0308405, IMG submission 203473) | Hot spring phototrophic mat microbial communities from Mushroom Spring, Yellowstone National Park, Wyoming, United States - 20060912_MS13 ...
CGCTGCCGCAGTGGGGGGCGCACTGCCGCAGTGGGGGGCGCACTGCCGCAGTGGGGGGGGGCGCTGCCGCAGTGGGGGGCGCTGCGTGCAGTGGCTGTCGCGTTGCCTGCGCCGCGTGCAGCGCCGCCGCCGTCGCCGCCGCGCCGCCCCGCGCGAACTCCCTCTCAATCCCCCCCCGCATGCGGGTGCGTGCGCCAGACGCCCCAGGAGGCGCGAGTCGCGGGCGACCCGACCCCGCCATCGGGATGGCGCGGTTCCGTCGTTCCTGGGGCGTCCGGCGCGGTCCTGGGGGTGCGTGCGGGGGGAGGGACGACGCCGATCCACGGCGACCGATCGGCGTCGGTCGGCGTGAATCGGCGTCGGTCGGCGTCGGTCGGCGCAATGCAGTGATGAGCAATGCCGTCGATGCGGCGGTGCGAAGCGGCGGTGCGCGGGGGGCGCGGTGGTGTCAAGGCAGGTTGGCGGCGTCCTGACCGGCGTACTGGCGCCCCTTGCATCATCGCGGGCGCGGGCGGCGGCGCGGGAGGCCCCCCGCACGCGGGGGACGGGGGGAAATCGGGAAGGGCGCGGATCGGCGCGCCTGGGGCGTCCGGCGCGGTCCCGGGGGCGCGGGCGGTTGTGCGGTTGTCATCCCCTGGCGGGGATTGCGGTGGTTCACACACATTCGCCTCGCGCTCAAACGGGTTGCGGATGCGCCCCAGGTTGTCATCCCCTGGCGGGGATTGAGGTGGTTCACACACCTTGGAATGGGATCGGGAACTGGTAACAGCCGAGATTCTTGTGTTGTCATCCCCTGGCGGGGATTGAGGTGGTTCACACTCAAGACGCCGGGATGCGAAGACATGTTGCTGACCACGTTGTAATCCCCTGGCGGGGATTGAGGCGTTTCACACTTTCCACAGAATGGGGGGCTGACTATTATATAGTCGTGGCTGAAGCCGAGTTGTTGTCATCCCCTGGCGGGGATTGCGGTGGTTCACCCGTCAATCCAATGCTCCCGCGTTCGGTCACGTACAGCGTTGTCATGGCGTTCCTCGCGGAGATGCCGACTCTCCTTCCTGATCCGCATCAAGCAGACGCGCCTGACCATAGCCGCGCGTCGTTCCGGCGCCGATGCCGCTGTAGAACGCGAAACGCGCCAGCGCATCGATGCAGGCGCACCAGTAACGATCACGGTTGACGGCAGTGCAGGTGATGCGCCCGACGGCGCCGATCTGCGGTACGCCGCCTTTGGTCGGTTCGGCGCGCGAGCGCAGATCGAAACGGCTGACGGCAAGGCACTCGGTTGCGAAGCGCCGCACCTCTTCGGGGAATGCCAGCGGCGCGAACGCATTCCATTTGTCGAGCAAACTGCCGAAGATCAGCGCCGGCGTCGGCAACGGCTGGGTAAGACCGCGCTGGCGAAAGGTGACCGGTGCGACAAACTCGAACGTCCAGCGCGTGGGAGCGACGCTGCGCGTGAGAACCGCGTGCGCCAGCGTTTCGTAGGTCGCGCTGCCTGCCCACGGATGCCCGCCGGGATCGGCAGTCATCTGCTCGACACACCACATCACCCCATCGAGATCGAGCAGCGGCAGCGTCGCCGGTTGCCAGGCGGTCGCCAGCGTTTCCAGCGCCGGGGTGAGCAGCGTCACCCGCAGGTGGTATCTGCCGTCAGGGCGAACGAGCGCTGCGTGATTGCGCGCATCCAGACCAAGAACATGCGAGACGGTCAACGGTTTGGGTCCATCATCATCGTGAATCTGCGCGGCAAGCGATGGATCGGCATCTGCGATCAGGCGCAGCACCGCCGCGTGCGCAGCGCGTCCGAGCAGCGCCGGAACGCGCGCTTCGGTCAGCGGACGAATGGTGAACACGATCGACTCTGGCATACCTGACATCCGTTCAAACCCCATCGGGGATGACATCCATCCAGATGGTGTCTCAAGCCGCCCGGCGAACCGCAGGAACGACGCCGGTGGTCTGTGACGACATCATCCGCTCTCGCCCGCGTGAAGAGAACACGGATTGGCGCGGATATGACGGATCAGCACGGATGGGACGAAGCATCCCGCGCTCAAGGGGAGCGTTCTTGGGAGCGATGCGCGGTGTGCGGCATTCCTGCGCCTTTTCCGCTACGCCTCGATATGCAGCCGCACCTCGATCCATCCCATCGGTCGCCACGGCATCGTGCCGCGCACAATGATTTTGCGCGTATCGGGGAAGGGATCGCCCGGCTTGAACATCTCCGATTTGTGTTTCTTAAGCCGATGGCGGCGCACGAGTTCAACGAATGCTGCATCGCGTTCCGGCGAGTCGCGCAGCCGGTCGTCAAGGGTCTTGGCGCGCCATCCTGCGCCCCAACCGAGCGGCAGCAGGAACGTGCAGCGGTCTGCCTGTTCCAGACGCCGGCGCAGGCCGGTATAGAACCGTGTCACCTCACCTGCGTCGGTCTGGCGGTTGAAGAAGGCGAGTTCCCCCTCGATCAGGCGCGCCGCGCGCCGCCGACACGCCGCAGCCAGTTCCGCCGGCGCCAGGCGTTGCCGCCAGTCGCCGAAGTCGATCACGTCGCGCGCAACCCGGCTCTCGAACGGGTAGCGTTCGACCTGCAACGTGGCGCGCAGTTCGACGCCCTCCGGCAGCGCCTCGACCGCAATCGGCGCCGTCGCCGACCGGCTGCGGTAGATATGCACGGTCAGCAGGTCCGGCGCGACGGTGACGGGGGCGCTATCGCCGACGTGGAGCGCGCGCAACACATCGCGCACGGTGTCGTTCATGCGTCGCTGTTCGGCACGCACCCTGCCGGCGAAGACCCGTTTTTCCAGCGCATCGTCCGCCATTTGAGGGTTGCCCTGCAACGCCGGTTGCGGCGTCGCCGCCTCCAGGGTATGCGCCGCATCCCACGCCAGGGCGCTGCGGATCGCACCCTTGAGCGACGATCCCGGCAGATACATCCGGTCGGCGACATCCTTGATCTGCTCGTAGATGTCGCCGGCAGCCGGGCTGCCGCGCATGGCGTAGCGCACCAGCGCCCGCCCGTTGACGGCGGCGCGTTCGCGCACCTGCGTGATCGGCAGCAATCCGCCGTCGATCAACTGATCGAGCGTGCTGCCGGCGATCACCTGCGGCGGCAACAGGTCGCCCTCTTCGTCCGGCTGCGGCGGATGTGCGCGCCGCTCCTCCAGCCGTCGCGTGCGCTCCTTGAGACGCAACGCTTCCTCGCGAAACCGCTTTTCCTGCCGCTCGTACTCCTCCCTGCGACGGGGCGGATGTTCATCGAACTGCTCGATCCGGCGGCGCAGACTCGCATCGGCGCGGCGGATGCGCTCCGCCTCCTGCTCCAGTTCGGCGTGGTAGCGCCGCAGTTTCTCCTCATACGGCTCGCGGCTCGCCTGCCACGCATCGATCACCAGCTCCAGCGCCGCATCAATATCCACCACAAACGTGGTCTCACCGTCCACATAGTAGTCGAGATTCGCCGCCAGGCGACTCCCTGTGCCGATGTGGAGCGGCGTCAACGTGGTGATGGTCAACGGAACAACCTGATTGCCCGACAACGCCATCACGACTCCTCCTTCCAGTCGGGGATTGGCACGGTCAGCGCCAGCCCGCTCCGATAGACCGGATGCGGCGTGCCGACGCCGGCGCCGAGCAGCGGGTGCGGACTGCTTTTGCTGTAATCGGGGCGAACATCAACGATGCGCCCGCGCAGCGCGCCCGCACCGGCATCGAGCACCGACCCTTCGACGATCATCCGCACACGCTGCCGACGCTGCGACATCTCACCGGGGCTGAAGAGCCACCCGCCGACATTGACCAGCCGGTACGCCGACTCGTTGCTGCGCAGCGCTGCCAGTTCATTGGGGCGCGGCAGGTAACGCGACAGCAGCACCACCCGCTTCCCGCCGGCGCCGATGTCAACCGCAAGCGGCGCGCCAACGCGCCAGGCGAACGCGCCGCTGCCGCTGGATCGCCGCCCCCCCAGACCGCTATCGCCGAGCAGATCGAGCAGGCGCTCAAAACGGGGGCGGTACGCCGGATCGGTGAAGCGCACCAGCAGCGCCAGCCCCGCCTCAGGCGCAAACGTGACCTGCCCGACTTCGTAGTATGCCGACGCGCAACTGACCCGATCAACGGTCACGTGCGGCACGCCGGTCACCGACCAGATCGCTTCGTGCGCCAGGCGCTGCCGCCACGACGTGTCGCTTTCGTTCGCCGCGCGACGCCACGGGGGAACGTTCAACGCTTTTGCCTCCGTCAGCGTCACCCACACCCTGCCGCCCTGGAGCATCACCGGCGCATCGGTGATCGGACGACCGGCGCACACATCGGCGAAGAGCGCCGGCGAAAGGTAGCGCAGCCGCTTGAACCCCTTGCCGATGGCGGCGCGCAGCGCATCGTCCGGCACAATCAACGGCAACGTCGGGCGCGGCAGCAGCGGCAGATCGCCCAGGCGCGGAAAGAGTGAACTGTGGTACAGCGGCGGGGTATCGTCCAGAAACGCCGACGCCGGCGACCCGCCGCCGCCGACGAGAACGTCCTGCGCCACCAGCGCCGCGAAGAACGAATCCGACGGAAAGGTCTCGCCCGTCTCCTCAAGCCCGATGCCCTGCCGCCCGAAGTGGAAACTGAGTGTCTTCCGATCCGGCGGCGGAACAAGGTGGTACACAACCAGATCGTTCATCCCTGCATCCTTGCTACGCGAATGTCTGCGCCAGCCATGTGCGCAACGCAGCGCGATCCAGTTCCTTCAGCGACGCCGGGGATGCACCGAAGCGAACCTCAGCGGCATACGCGCCGTTGACGACATGCCGGGCGCTGATCGACAGATTGCGCAGGCGCACCTGACCGTTGCCGCGCGACCCCATCCCGCCCAGATAATCGTCCTCCAGATGGGTCAGCGCCTCCACCACCCAATCGAACAGACCGGCAATCGCGGCGGGTTGCTCACCCTCACCCACATAGACGCTGAAGATCAGTTCCGCCGGACCGAAGCGCGCCCCTGCCGGCACCCGCTCGATCTGACGCGGCGCAGCCGCCGACGTTACCCGGTCGATAGCCGCCTCCCACTTGATCTCGGTGAACGGCAGGTCGGTGCGCAGGCGCTCCAGTTCTTTGCGCGAATCGGGATGGAGCGGCACATCGCGCACCGTCAGGCGCGTGGGCGCCGGCACGCTGAACGCATTGCGGTTTCCGTTCGGACCCCAGCGCGGCAGCATGCCGAACACTCCGCAGATCATGTGGTACTTCTCATACTCCTGCCTGCTCTCAGGGAGATGCACATAGACATCCTGATTGACCTTGAACGTCTGTGGCGCGCCATGCACCTTCTCCATCAGCGAGCGCAGTTTCCCCTTGAGCGACGAACCGGGGATATACGGCTCGTTGGTGCGCGGATTGCGAATGACCGGCTTATCCAGACCGCCGATCTCCAGCCCGGCGGCCGCGCCGCCGATGTGCAGCCCGGTGAGCAGTTCGATGTCGGCGCGCAGAAAGACGCGACCGTGGAGAGTGACCGATCGTTGAGCCATACCGCATACGCTCCTTTTCAGTTCGCGCGCCCGCCATACCGGCGATGGTACGCAAGAATAGCCTCGAAGAAGTCCATAAAGTTCCGAAACCGTCGCACATCCGACCCCACCAGCGCAATCGCCTGCGACAGAATACTGGTCAACGCGCCCATTGCCGCTTTCTTCCGATCATCGTCACGTCCCTGAACGCGCCCATACTGATAGGCGAGTTTGGGACGCAGCATCTGCAGATCGCGCTGCACCCGGATCGGCAACGGCTTGTCGTCCTCCAGGGTTTTGACCTCCTGCTCGATCATGCGCACTGTGCCGAAGATGTTGCGGATCTGCGACGTAGTCACATCATTTGCAAGCGCTTCTCCGATCTTCTCGGCAGTCTCCGTCAGCGCCCGGATCGCCTCCGACGTGTCCTCGGCGATAATGAGCCTCAATCTGTCTCGTGGCGCAAGTTCTTGCGCCCATTCCTCGCCTGTTTTACGAACGTTGCTCATCGTTCCTCCTTTTCGCCGTTGCGTTCACGAACCAGTAACTGCGCCCAGCGGGCGGCGAGTCCCGCCCGCTCGATGAACCGACGATTGACCCCTTCCGCGCCGACGATCCGGTCGCGCAACGCTTCGATGCGCTGCTGCATCTCGCCCGCGCGTTCGGCGGCGCGGGTCAACTGGTAGGCGCCCTGCCACACCCACGGACCGAAGGGAAACTGCGCGTCGCCGGTGCGACTGCGCCGTTGGGTCTGCCGGTAGCGGGCATCGAGCGTCTGAATGACCATCAGCAGACTGCGCGGGGCGCCGCGCCGGATGAGATCGACCAGTTCCTGCGCCAGACCTGCGGCTTCGTCAAAGTGTTCCCATCCCAGCGTGCGCCCCAGGAAGGTGATGGCATCCTTGGCGTGCCGATCGGGGTGCGTGTGCTGCTTCGCCGCATCGAGCGCCCCGGCAGCGTCGTCCGCCGCCTGGTAAAGCGGGTAGCGCGCCTGGTGCAGCGTGATGCCGCCCGACAGGGTGACCGGCAGCGGTTCGTCGGGGCGCGGCGGACGCCCCAGAACGAAGCGCGCGAAATCGGCGCGGATCCGCTGCGCCAGATGCGGCATGCGGTGCCACGAACCGACCAGAAACAGGTCATCGCCGCCGCTGTAGACCGCATAGACCCCGCCGTTGCCGCCATCGCGGTTGGCGCGACGGCAGAGTTCACCGACCCATCCCTCGAAGTAGTGGCTCAGAGTCGCGCTCAGCGCCGCCGTGACCGTCAACGCGGCAAGTCCCGGCGGACGCTCCAGCCGCCGCCCGAACAGATCGCCGAGATCGTCCACATCCATGCGCAACACTCCGATCCGCCTGACGCCGACGCTCTGTTCGGCAAGCAGGTTGAACGGCTTGATGTCGCCGGGGCGCAACGCCTGATCGTCATCGGCATCCGTTTGCAGCCGCGTATACTGCGCAACGTCCGCCTCGGTCGCCGTTTGCGCCACTGCTACCGTATAGCGCACCCCAACGACATCGTGCGCGCCGGGGGACAGGGTTTGCAGGTCGGTGCTGTCATCGATCAGCAGGATGCGTCGCCGCTGCGCCGGATCGGGGCGATAGTCGCGCGCCGTCTCAAGCGGGAAGACCTGCAACCCGAAACTGCGCAACACATCGTGCCACTGCGCCTCTCGACGACGGAGCGACCCGGCGGACGGCGCTCCCGGCGTAACGGCCAGCAGCGCCACCCGCGCCATCTGACGCCCAAGGTTCTCAAGCGATTCGTCCATGGCATCGGGCGGCTCCTCGGACTGCACGGCTTCGTCCCGCGGCGGCGCCGGCTGAACCGGCTCGAACAGGGCAGCCAGGCGATCATCGTCGAGATCGGCGAAACGACGACGCTTGGCATCATCGATCGCGTGGCTCAGGTCGCTCCACGTCTTGCCGGTATAGTCCGCCGGCGCGAAGGGGACCCCACCGAGCGCCAGGTAGAGCGCGCCGCCGTGCGCATCGAGCAGACGCTCGCCGATGGCGCGCCGCCAGTCGCCGAGGCGGTCGGCGTACATGCCAGGAAGCAGCGCATACCAGCGACCGCCGCCGGCGTACAGCAGATTGCAGAGCGGCATACCCGTCTCGTGCAGCACATAGTGAGCGCACGCCTCGGTGAGCAGTTGCAGGTAGAAGGATCGCCCGCGCAACTGGCGCGTCGCACCGGCAGCGCGAACCGAGTAGATGAAATCCTGCACCCCCGAAATATCACCGCCCACCAGCAGGAGTTTTTCCGCATCCACGGTCAGCGCTGCTGCGGTTGCCGCGTGCACACGCGCCACATCGTAGAGCGACACGCCATCAAGCGGCGAAGGAAGGCGCCAGGCATACCGCTGGAGCGCGAAGAGCAGCGCCTCCACGCGCGGTTCAAGGGGCAATTGCGCACACCTTGCGTCTTCATCGCGCAACGCCGCGCATAAGCGGGCGGTCGCCTGCGCATCGACCTGCGGATCGGCGGACGGAAACAGAACCTCCTCAGCCAGGGTCAGCGGCGCGCGCCGCACATATGCTCGCGGCGCACCCTGGATACGACTGAAGACCGTTGCGAGCGGCCGGTTCAAGTCGAGCCGGGGCAGATCATCGCCGCCGCAGACCAGCCGCGCCGCCTCGCGCACCGGCGCCGGTGCATCGATCTCACGGCTGCCGCCGTTCGCCTGCGCAATCCAGAAGCGCAGCGCCTCCAGCGCCGCGCGATGTGCATCTTCGTGCATAAAACCTCCAGGCGCACCGAACGTTTACCGCCAGTATACCGTAAACCCATTTCGCAAATGGGTCATGGCGCTACCGATTTTTTTGGTATTTCTCCCATTGTTCCTCGCCGCCGTATCGTGCCAGGCGCCCGCCGCCGGCGGAACATAGACCGACATGATGGAGATTGAGCATATCATCCGGTATGCGCCGCATGTCGCCGGGATGATGGAGATTGAACATGAAATCCGCTCTCCTGCGCCGGCCGTGGGGCTGAAGCCCTCGGCTAACCAGGGCAAAGCCCGCCGGCGCGGGCGAGACCGGATTATTTCTTCAAAGACCATCAGCCCTCGTCTCTGCGAGGCGAAGTCCGCCTGCGCGGAACGCGAACGACAACGGCGACTCGATTGCCTCTCGCCTATCGGCTACGATACGTCCCCGGCCGTACAAGGCAACGCTCGCCCGTATGGGTCAGACCAGACGTACAACACGTCTCAGCCCCACGCCCCTGGTTCCACGTCATTTCCCCTTGCGATGGAAATGCGACCCGCCGCTGCCACAACGCACGTGAGTCTGCCCGCAACCTGACGCGCCGTTTCCTTGCCGGCGTTGTCATCCCCTGGCGGGGGTTGCGGTGGTTCACACGTTGAGAAAATGAAAAGCGCCAGGCGAAAGCCCAGCGCCTCACGTTGTCATCCCCTGGCGGGGATTGCGGTGGTTCACACAGCGAGGATTTTGCCGACCTGGACCCGGCGGCACTTGCGTTGTCATCCCCTGGCGGGGATTGCGGTGGTTCACACGAAGAGCACGTGTTGTGACAGCGGCGCGCGGCTGGGGCGACGGCGAGGGTTGCGGGGAAAACACAACCCACGCGCCTCACAGGCGCGTGGGTCGTAGCGAGGTTCGTTGATTAGATGATGCGTATCTTCCTGAGCACCTGGCGGAACCCACATCGCGCAGCCTCGTCCAGGTCGCTGTATTCAAAGATGGAAGCGCAATCACCCTCGACCTTAGACCAGTCGTAGAGATGAATGAGAATTCCGCGCTCCGTCCGGTACACGCGGTAGATAAAACCGCGCACACCGTCGTTATCCTCACATGCATATTCTCCGATTTTTTCGCCAACAAACTCGACCGCATTGTATGCGCCGTCTCCGTCCCAATTGCCTTCCCAAACGCGATGCGTCTCCATTTTGATTCTCCGGTGTGACTAGGGGGATTGAGGTGGTTCACACATTCTACCGCACCTCGGATGGGCGAGTTGTAGCCCAGTTGTCATCCCCTGGCGGGGGTTGCGGTGGTTCACACGCGCGTCGTTTGTGGAAACGAAATCTCGAACACGGTGATCGTTGGTTGTCATCCCCTGGCGGGGATTGCGGTGGTTCACACTCAACCCCGTCGTCTATGATGCTCAGACGCATCTGATGCCCAGTTGTCATCCCCTGGCGGGGATTGAGGTGGTTCACACAGAAGGCGACGCCGGCCTTTGTCCTCAGCGCTGTGGAACGGGTGTTGTCATCCCCTGGCGGGGATTGAGGTGGTTCACACTCGGAGAAAGCGGCGCCTGCCTTTGTTCTCAACGCTGTGGAGTTGTCATCCCCTGGCGGGGATTGAGGTGGTTCGCACTTGGGACGGTTGGGACGATGATTCGCGGTAGGGTTCGCGTCGTAGTTCGGTTATCCCCTGGCGGGGATTGAGGTGGTTCACACGTAGAAAGGAGACCGCGTGTTTGACGAGAGTTTCTTACGCGGGTTGTCATCCCCTGGCGGGGATTGAGGTGGTTCACACGTCCCAGACTACAGTCCACCGAAGACGGTGTACCTTGAGTGGGATCGAGGACTCGTAGTGTTGTCATCCCCTGGCGGGGATTGAGGTGGTTCACACAATACCAGTTCGGCGTCAACATCGATCCCGTACCGCTCTTCCGTTGTCATCCCCTGGCGGGGATTGAGGTGGTCCACACTCATCTCGAGACCAATGGTTATCGGGTAAACACCAGGCTCAAGTTGTTGTCATCCCCTGGCGGGGATTGAGGTGGTTCACACTGAGATTCCGGCTCTGATGTGGGAGTCGTTGTGCTGTTTCTTCGAGTTGTCATCCCCTAGCGGGGATTGAGGTGGTTCACACGTCAATCCAATTCTACCGCATCAGGACGGCGCAGGCAAGTCGCCGAGCGCGGTCGCCCGATTTCAGGCGAAACGTGGAAAGCGTTTCTGCTGCGATCACGGTGATGCAGACGCCTTTCATGGCTTCCTTATGCGATAGCGCGGCATGTGACCTGCTCGCGGGCGTTCGGCGCGGTGTGCGACGCTCCGTGCACGTCTGATTGCGCACGCCGCGCCGTCCGCCGCCCGACCCTGCCCGGCTTCCGGGTGCGTCGTCGTCAGATGATGGAGCCATCCACGCGCTGCTCAACCGGCGGACCGTTGCCGGGCGACGACGGCGGCGACGACGGCGGCGACGCCAGGGGCGACGTGGGGCGACGCAGGCGACGCCGTCCGGCGACCGGTCAGCCGGTCAACCGGTCATCCGGTCAGCCGGTCATCCGGTCAGCCGGTCGGTCGGTCATCCGGTCGGTCATCCGGTCATCCGGTCATCCGGTCGGTCGGTCATCCGGTCAGCCGGTCATCCGGTCGGTCGGTCAACCGGTCAGCCGGTCAGTCGGTCGGTCAGCGACCGGTCAGCCGGTCAGTCGGTCGGTCAGCGACCGGTCAGCCGGTCAACCGGTCGGTCGGTCAACCGGTCAACCGGTCGGTCGGTCAGCGACCGGTCAGCCGGTCAACCGGTCGGTCGGTCAGTCGGTCGGTCAGTGACCGGTCAACCGGTCGGTCGGTCAGCCGGTCAGCCGGTCGGTCAGCCGGTCAGCCGGTCATCCGGTCGGTCGGTCATCCGGTCATCCGGTCGGTCATCCGGTCATCCGGTCGGTCATCCGGTCATCCGGTCGGTCGGTCGGTCAGCCGGTCGGTCATCCGGTCATCCGGTCAGCCGGTCATCCGGTCATCCGGTCGGTCGGTCGGTCAGCCGGTCATCCGGTCGGTCATCCGGTCGGCCGGTCATCCGGTCGGTCATCCGGTCGGTCATCCGGTCATCCGGTCGGTCGGTCGGTCATCCGGTCAGCCGGTCGGTCATCCGGTCGGTCATCCGGTCGGTCGGTCATCCGGTCATCCGGTCGGTCGGTCGGTCATCCGGTCAGCCGGTCGGTCATCCGGTCGGTCATCCGGTCATCCGGTCATCCGGTCATCCGGTCAGCCGGTCATCCGGTCGGTCGGTCATCCGGTCGGTCGGTCATCCGGTCAGCCGGTCGGTCAGCCGGTCAGCCGGTCAGCCGGTCATCCGGTCATCCGGTCGGTCATCCGGTCATCCGGTCATCCGGTCAACCGGTCGGTGACCGGTCATCCGGTCATCCGGTCGGTCGGTCGGTCGATCGCGGCGCCCCCGCACGCGGTGGCGACGCCGCCGCCGTCGCCCGCGATTTCGGGCCGGACGGGTCGCGCCCCCTCACCGATGAGATCGCCGGCGCCTGTTTTGGGGTGTCAGGTTGATTGCATTCCTGATGCCCGAAAGAACATCTCAGGGATGACAGGTTCAGGTGAGCGCGTCACTCGTTGGATTGCTCGCTTCG
>Ga0308405_1001479_pt1 | contig 11825 bp, 12 predicted proteins | sample HotsprSampleMS13_FD_203473 | JGI IMG/M metagenome (GOLD analysis project Ga0308405, IMG submission 203473) | Hot spring phototrophic mat microbial communities from Mushroom Spring, Yellowstone National Park, Wyoming, United States - 20060912_MS13 ...
TCCAGTTTCAGTGCTCTTCAGCGAGCCGAAAATTCCTCAATCATGTTCGCGCAAGCGACGCAGCGCGGGCGCCACCGTTTCAGTGCTCTTCAGCGAGCCGAAAATTCCTCAATGCAGAGTTTCTCGATGATGGCGGCGCGGTGTTTCGCGTTTCAGTGCTCTTCAGCGAGCCGAAAATTCCTCAATACGCCATAGCAGGGCGTTGAGTCGGCTATCGCAGCGTTTCAGTGCTCTTCAGCGAGCCGAAAATTCCTCAATAGCGGATTGAAGAAGCGCGCGACGGGAGCATCGCCGTTTCAGTGCTCTTCAGCGAGCCGAAAATTCCTCAATATTATCCTGTCAAGTCGATCCAGTATCTCCTGCATGTTTCAGTGCTCTTCAGCGAGCCGAAAATTCCTCAATTTGCGGCGCGCGTTTGATGCGAACGCAGACATAGGAGACGTTTCAGTGCTCTTCAGCGAGCCGAAAATTCCTCAATTCACGCGCAAAAAATGCGTGGACGTGATGAATACGTTGTTTCAGTGCTCTTCAGCGAGCCGAAAATTCCTCAATTTGCGGCTCTTGCCGCTGGACTTTCGGCGCTGATAGCAGGTTTCAGTGCTCTTCAGCGAGCCGAAAATTCCTCAATATATAGATAACGCGCGCACGCATATCCGCAAATGTGGTTTCAGTGCTCTTCAGCGAGCCGAAAATTCCTCAATATTCACACTTATCCGATCGCTTACCGAGTAGTAGCCTAGTTTCAGTGCTCTTCAGCGAGCCGAAAATTCCTCAATCAATCGACGAGGTGGACAACGATCCCGTCTTCTGTCGTTTCAGTGCTCTTCAGCGAGCCGAAAATTCCTCAATTCCACTGGATGACGTGCGCCACAATTCGCCCATCCGGTTTCAGTGCTCTTCAGCGAGCCGAAAATTCCTCAATTCAACTCCGGTGCGGGCTGCGGCTGTTCGGCGCGCGTTTCAGTGCTCTTCAGCGAGCCGAAAATTCCTCAATGTGGACAGGATGGAACATCGTAATGGGCGAATAGGGAAGTTTCAGTGCTCTTCAGCGAGCCGAAAATTCCTCAATCAAGCGTCAGTCGGTGTGGCTATTCGGGGTGCGGATCGAGTTTCAGTGCTCTTCAGCGAGCCGAAAATTCCTCAATAGATGCAGTGTTGTGACACTACTGATGACCAACCCGCGTTTCAGTGCTCTTCAGCGAGCCGAAAATTCCTCAATCGAAAACGGCGCTGCGGCTGGCCGGCGTCAACGGCGGTTTCAGTGCTCTTCAGCGAGCCGAAAATTCCTCAATCTGGTAACGGTGGGAAGGTGTTCACTGTACGCAATCGTTTCAGTGCTCTTCAGCGAGCCGAAAATTCCTCAATGCATCCAGAAAGAGATCGATAACATCTTGGTCGTATGTTTCAGTGCTCTTCAGCGAGCCGAAAATTCCTCAATAATCGTCGCCCAATTGACCGACTGCACGGCGCATCGGTTTCAGTGCTCTTCAGCGAGCCGAAAATTCCTCAATGGAAAGGGGGAACATCGAAATTGCGCCTGTAAATGAGGTTTCAGTGCTCTTCAGCGAGCCGAAAATTCCTCAATCGAGCGGTAGGGGCAAAACCAGCACGACGATTTCCAGTTTCAGTGCTCTTCAGCGAGCCGAAAATTCCTCAATCATGTTCGCGCAAGCGACGCAGCGCGGGCGCCACCGTTTCAGTGCTCTTCAGCGAGCCGAAAATTCCTCAATTCAACTCCGGTGCGGGCTGCGGCTGTTCGGCGCGCGTTTCAGTGCTCTTCAGCGAGCCGAAAATTCCTCAATCGAAATCTTCGTCACCGGCGAGGAAGCGTATGCTGCGCGTTTCAGTGCTCTTCAGCGAGCCGAAAATTCCTCAATTCGGTGCGCGCGCCACCGCACGCGCCATAGGACGGCGTTTCAGTGCTCTTCAGCGAGCCGAAAATTCCTCAATTCTTTTGGTTTGTGTACGTATTGACCCACCAGTGAGTTTCAGTGCTCTTCAGCGAGCCGAAAATTCCTCAATACTTTTCCGTACACTTTGGAAGCATTGCGCAATTATAAGTTTCAGTGCTCTTCAGCGAGCCGAAAATTCCTCAATTTGATTGAAAACTGTTGCGTGCATTATTTGTAAGCAGGTTTCAGTGCTCTTCAGCGAGCCGAAAATTCCTCAATGCATAAGCGTGGGCGTCGGCGTGCGCGTCAGCGTCGGTTTCAGTGCTCTTCAGCGAGCCGAAAATTCCTCAATACGCCGTAGCCGTCATACACGTACGAGTAGACGCCCGTTTCAGTGCTCTTCAGCGAGCCGAAAATTCCTCAATCCAGCTGCACGAGCGCCGCCGGCAACGCCCAGCGCGTTTCAGTGCTCTTCAGCGAGCCGAAAATTCCTCAATGCGTTGCCCGCCGTCCTGCCCGGCGCTCCCGGCGCGTGTTTCAGTGCTCTTCAGCGAGCCGAAAATTCCTCAATTGGAACACCCGCGCGAACGCCCAGACACACCACGGGGTTTCAGTGCTCTTCAGCGAGCCGAAAATTCCTCAATTGCCGTCCAGAACACAAATCCGACGACCATGAGCGTGACGTTTCAGTGCTCTTCAGCGAGCCGAAAATTCCTCAATACCCTCGTCCAGGAACACACCGTACTCATATGCGGAGTTTCAGTGCTCTTCAGCGAGCCGAAAATTCCTCAATTTTAAAGCGCGTGCGGTGGCGCGCGCACCGCAGGAGTTTCAGTGCTCTTCAGCGAGCCGAAAATTCCTCAATGATGCAGTACGTGATTGCGACGTTGTACGTTTTTGTCGTTTCAGTGCTCTTCAGCGAGCCGAAAATTCCTCAATTAGGCCGACCTCGGGCCATCACTATCGACCATTCTTGTTTCAGTGCTCTTCAGCGAGCCGAAAATTCCTCAATTAGACCGCCGCGCCGCCAGACCTCAACGAGCGCGAGTTTCAGTGCTCTTCAGCGAGCCGAAAATTCCTCAATGCGCGGCTGGCTGTTGCTGTATGACGCCGTCGGCGGCGTTTCAGTGCTCTTCAGCGAGCCGAAAATTCCTCAATCCAATTCGACAGTATCGGATACACCGCTCTGAAATCTGTTTCAGTGCTCTTCAGCGAGCCGAAAATTCCTCAATCTCGAGAATACCACGCGGTCAATCGTTACCTCTGGAGTTTCAGTGCTCTTCAGCGAGCCGAAAATTCCTCAATCCTGGCAGGTGTCTGGAAATCCGTTCCAGCTTGTCAGTTTCAGTGCTCTTCAGCGAGCCGAAAATTCCTCAATTTGTATGCGTGTCCGGATTCTGGATGCGAGTGATTTGTTTCAGTGCTCTTCAGCGAGCCGAAAATTCCTCAATCCGTCTCAAGTTCGCAGCAGTTGCCGTGCGATCCCACCGTTTCAGTGCTCTTCAGCGAGCCGAAAATTCCTCAATTCAAACGATGCTCTGGCAAGTTGAAGATGGTAAAAAAGTTTCAGTGCTCTTCAGCGAGCCGAAAATTCCTCAATCTTAATTTCTTCTTGTGAACCTAATAAGGCATATAAGTTTCAGTGCTCTTCAGCGAGCCGAAAATTCCTCAATCCAATCTACGGCGCTCGTTATTCTGGCGTTCAGAAACGTTTCAGTGCTCTTCAGCGAGCCGAAAATTCCTCAATCCGAACGTCAGGCCGGTCCAGGCGCTGGCGGTTTCCGTTTCAGTGCTCTTCAGCGAGCCGAAAATTCCTCAATCTTTTATCGGTGAAAATTACAATAGAATAATGATTTGTTTCAGTGCTCTTCAGCGAGCCGAAAATTCCTCAATCAAGGTGGTTGCACTATGACACTTGCGGTTATTACTCAGTTTCAGTGCTCTTCAGCGAGCCGAAAATTCCTCAATTCGGCGCTGATCGGTGATGCAATCCACGCGCATCTGGGTTTCAGTGCTCTTCAGCGAGCCGAAAATTCCTCAAGAGGCGCTACTCTACAAAGCGCTGCGGCTGCAGTCGCGTTTCAGTGCTCTTCAGCGAGCCGAAAATTCCTCAATCCAACTCGCACAGCGCGTTGCGAACGTCGGAGAGTACAGTTTCAGTGCTCTTCAGCGAGCCGAAAATTCCTCAATAAAGCCGCCGCCAACTTGCCTGGCGCGTCGCGGGGGTCGGTTTCAGTGCTCTTCAGCGAGCCGAAAATTCCTCAATAACGTGCGCGGCATCGGTCAAGCCGCGGACGCCCAGCGGTTTCAGTGCTCTTCAGCGAGCCGAAAATTCCTCAATTGCGGCGTATCTGCTGCGCGATCCGGCAGCGCCGCTGTTTCAGTGCTCTTCAGCGAGCCGAAAATTCCTCAATATACACTACGTTGTTCAGCAGAACGGTGATACGTTGTTTCAGTGCTCTTCAGCGAGCCGAAAATTCCTCAACGGGAGCATCGAAGTCAACAACAACCGCGTGACCGCGAGTTTCAGTGCTCTTCAGCGAGCCGAAAATTCCTCAACGTTTCCGGCACAATCGCCAGCGCCTCATCGTAGATGTTTCAGTGCTCTTCAGCGAGCCGAAAATTCCTCAACGTTATCGCGCGGGTGCGGGTCGCGGGGACGTTGATGTTTCAGTGCTCTTCAGCGAGCCGAAAATTCCTCAATTGCACCGCTTGCTGAATTGCTGCAAGTGCGGTCTGGAGTTTCAGTGCTCTTCAGCGAGCCGAAAATTCCTCAACGAATACCTCGATCGCCAAATTCGCGGCGTGCACCGTTTCAGTGCTCTTCAGCGAGCCGAAAATTCCTCAATAAGCACCTCCTAAAGCGATGATAGCGCTCCGAACGTTTCAGTGCTCTTCAGCGAGCCGAAAATTCCTCAATATGCTGTGTCCATCGTATCCGTCATATCACCAGAAGTTTCAGTGCTCTTCAGCGAGCCGAAAATTCCTCAATCGACTGTCGGTGATTACGTCACCTACATCAGTTTCGAGTTTCAGTGCTCTTCAGCGAGCCGAAAATTCCTCAAGCGCCTCGATTGCGGCTTGGATAAACTGCGCGGCGGGTTTCAGTGCTCTTCAGCGAGCCGAAAATTCCTCAATTACGCGGGTTGTCTGTCAGCGCGACGTAGTCTTTCGCGTGTTTCAGTGCTCTTCAGCGAGCCGAAAATTCCTCAATCGCGCGGCAGTCGCTTCTGGTCAGCCGCTCGTCAACCAGCGTTTCAGTGCTCTTCAGCGAGCCGAAAATTCCTCAACGACGAGAAAGATAACGTCATTGTCTTCTTCTTAGAGGTTTCAGTGCTCTTCAGCGAGCCGAAAATTCCTCAATCAAAGGGGGGGAATGATGATCAAGATTCCGAAGTTCGTTTCAGTGCTCTTCAGCGAGCCGAAAATTCCTCAATTCGGGATGTGATCCGCATGCTCAAGTTCTTTTCAGGTTTCAGTGCTCTTCAGCGAGCCGAAAATTCCTCAAATTGGTATGGCAGACCGTCGCCAGCACGATTTGAAGCGTTTCAGTGCTCTTCAGCGAGCCGAAAATTCCTCAACTGTATGGTCTAATGCTACGGGCTGCCTATGACATCGGTTTCAGTGCTCTTCAGCGAGCCGAAAATTCCTCAATCATTTGTTGCTTCGCTCAACACGATCCGTTCCCAGAGTTTCAGTGCTCTTCAGCGAGCCGAAAATTCCTCAATTAAATTTCGCTCCCTGGTGACGACAAGCCACTCCGACGTTTCAGTGCTCTTCAGCGAGCCGAAAATTCCTCAATCTCGCTTGCGACCTGGTGGGATCGCACGGCAACCAGTTTCAGTGCTCTTCAGCGAGCCGAAAATTCCTCAATTCAATCAGAGAGATGCTGTCCCGCTGGTACTCGAGATTGTTTCAGTGCTCTTCAGCGAGCCGAAAATTCCTCAACCGCGTGGCGCGTGTTCCGCTCGCTGAGCTGATTTGGTTTCAGTGCTCTTCAGCGAGCCGAAAATTCCTCAATTTCCCCGTCAAAAGTATAGTGTTTTACCCTATACTTTGTTTCAGTGCTCTTCAGCGAGCCGAAAATTCCTCAATGATGAGCGCGATTTTGTTCGTGCATTCTCGAATGTTGTTTCAGTGCTCTTCAGCGAGCCGAAAATTCCTCAATTTAAAAACGTCGCTCAAGAACATCTTTGTAGTGAATGTTTCAGTGCTCTTCAGCGAGCCGAAAATTCCTCAATCCGTCGCCAGCGCGATTTGAAACCGGTGGACTGGCGTTTCAGTGCTCTTCAGCGAGCCGAAAATTCCTCAATTCGAGATTTTCGCAGCGAATTTTGCGGCTTGACAATCGTTTCAGTGCTCTTCAGCGAGCCGAAAATTCCTCAAGGAACTCAGGGATATCTCGGTCGAACTGGTGATCCGTGTTTCAGTGCTCTTCAGCGAGCCGAAAATTCCTCAAGCCCGCGCTTTGCTGACGAGCGCAATCAACAGACGCTGTTTCAGTGCTCTTCAGCGAGCCGAAAATTCCTCAATTGATTGCGGAGGCGAACAGCATCGGCGCGCCGAATATCGGTTTCAGTGCTCTTCAGCGAGCCGAAAATTCCTCAACGGATCGGATGACAACGATGTTTGGATATTGATCGTCGTTTCAGTGCTCTTCAGCGAGCCGAAAATTCCTCAACGAACACCTCGATAGCCAGCGAAGCCGCGTGCACCGTTTCAGTGCTCTTCAGCGAGCCGAAAATTCCTCAATTTGCTATGATCGAAAACGGAAAAACCGCAAGTGTGTTAGTTTCAGTGCTCTTCAGCGAGCCGAAAATTCCTCAATTGGAACACCCGCGCGAACGCCCAGACACACCACGGGGTTTCAGTGCTCTTCAGCGAGCCGAAAATTCCTCAATCTCGTATACGCGCGGCGAAATGGTTGAGCTCCCCGCGGTTTCAGTGCTCTTCAGCGAGCCGAAAATTCCTCAATCCGGTTTATCGGCTTCAGTATCGTATCGAACTAAGGTTTCAGTGCTCTTCAGCGAGCCGAAAATTCCTCAAGGTGATAACGGCGTTTTTGTCGGTCAATCAGAAGATGTTTCAGTGCTCTTCAGCGAGCCGAAAATTCCTCAACTTATTTTCAAAATTGTTTCTGTAAATCAAAAACTAGTTTCAGTGCTCTTCAGCGAGCCGAAAATTCCTCAATACCAATGTGAACGAAAAAGGTACAACGCTTTACGTGTTTCAGTGCTCTTCAGCGAGCCGAAAATTCCTCAAGCATCGACAGACGAGCGATAGCGCGCGTAGTCCCAGGTTTCAGTGCTCTTCAGCGAGCCGAAAATTCCTCAATCGAGGTATACCCTCGCGCCCATTACGCCACCGCCGAGGTTTCAGTGCTCTTCAGCGAGCCGAAAATTCCTCAATTGATCTCGCTGTTTGCATAGTTGTGCAGGGCGCAGGTTTCAGTGCTCTTCAGCGAGCCGAAAATTCCTCAACGTGCGGGTCTGGCGGTTCCTTGGAAATCGTCGTGCGTTTCAGTGCTCTTCAGCGAGCCGAAAATTCCTCAATAGGGCGTCGAGCAGCGCGCGCAGATGCGACGCGCGCGTTTCAGTGCTCTTCAGCGAGCCGAAAATTCCTCAAACTACGCCGGCGTGTGGGAATTGTCGAATCCTGCGCCGTTTCAGTGCTCTTCAGCGAGCCGAAAATTCCTCAATGTTGCGGGCAATGTGCCGTCTGCCAGGATACACGTTTGTTTCAGTGCTCTTCAGCGAGCCGAAAATTCCTCAATCGACTTCCTGCGTGTCGTCGGTGTGGTGTTGCCCGGTTTCAGTGCTCTTCAGCGAGCCGAAAATTCCTCAACGAGCATGCGCGCGCCGAGGGTCACGCCAATGGCCAGTTTCAGTGCTCTTCAGCGAGCCGAAAATTCCTCAATTCAGCTGGTGGGATCACGCATCGGCTAACGTCTACAAGTTTCAGTGCTCTTCAGCGAGCCGAAAATTCCTCAATGACAATGCAGTACGTCATTGCGACTCTGTACGTGTGTTTCAGTGCTCTTCAGCGAGCCGAAAATTCCTCAACGTTACTCCTCCCCCCGGTGGCGATGATGTGTCCTGTTTCAGTGCTCTTCAGCGAGCCGAAAATTCCTCAAACTGCAACGCCGCGCATTCGCCGCCGCGCTGCGCGGTTTCAGTGCTCTTCAGCGAGCCGAAAATTCCTCAATCTTCAAACGTGTTCACCACGCGATAACGAGTCCAATGTTTCAGTGCTCTTCAGCGAGCCGAAAATTCCTCAATACGGGGTTCATACGACATTCTACCGGACTCACGACGTTTCAGTGCTCTTCAGCGAGCCGAAAATTCCTCAATCCCGAGCCGTCAGGAGTCGGCGTCGGGGAGGGAGTCGGTTTCAGTGCTCTTCAGCGAGCCGAAAATTCCTCAATTGTCATTGCCGATCCATGGCAGCGCCGAATCGTCAGTTTCAGTGCTCTTCAGCGAGCCGAAAATTCCTCAATCGTATTCTCGGCGTATGCGAACGTCGTCTGGCTGACGTTTCAGTGCTCTTCAGCGAGCCGAAAATTCCTCAAAAACCGACGGAGCGAGCATGGACAAACCGATCATCAGTTTCAGTGCTCTTCAGCGAGCCGAAAATTCCTCAATTTTAGTACGTTGGACGGAAGCCAGATTACGTTATCGGGTTTCAGTGCTCTTCAGCGAGCCGAAAATTCCTCAATGGGACGGCAGCCCAATGAGTCTCACACACCCAGAACAGTTTCAGTGCTCTTCAGCGAGCCGAAAATTCCTCAATGCACCGTGCGCGCGCTTGAGGTCGTGCACGGCGTCTCGTTTCAGTGCTCTTCAGCGAGCCGAAAATTCCTCAATCTTGCCGTATGTAAGCCTGGGTTGTGGCTTTGCTACGTTTCAGTGCTCTTCAGCGAGCCGAAAATTCCTCAACGGGAATGCACGCCAGCGCGGGCGACCAGTACCCGCGTTTCAGTGCTCTTCAGCGAGCCGAAAATTCCTCAATCGGTGCGGGTGCAGCCGCCAAAATCAAACCGCGCGTTTCAGTGCTCTTCAGCGAGCCGAAAATTCCTCAATGGCAGGAAAACAGCAGCGAATCGCCACACGCACCATGTTTCAGTGCTCTTCAGCGAGCCGAAAATTCCTCAATTCTGGGCTACCGCGCGCGCGTGTGTATCCTGGACGGTTTCAGTGCTCTTCAGCGAGCCGAAAATTCCTCAATGGTACGCTTCATTGACGATCTACTATCGCAGCACAAGTTTCAGTGCTCTTCAGCGAGCCGAAAATTCCTCAATTAATGACGACAACAACGAGCGTGACAAAGAGCGACGTTTCAGTGCTCTTCAGCGAGCCGAAAATTCCTCAATGACCGTGCGCAGGGGAACGTCCAGCGTCTGCCACTGGTTTCAGTGCTCTTCAGCGAGCCGAAAATTCCTCAATCTATCCAGCGCAACTGAGGACTGGACGGCATCGCCTGTTTCAGTGCTCTTCAGCGAGCCGAAAATTCCTCAATTCACTCAGGCGCGCGATTACGAATCCCCCGACCGTCGTTTCAGTGCTCTTCAGCGAGCCGAAAATTCCTCAATTTCATCCAGGCGCGGCGCGGCCGGCGCGTCGTCTGGTTTCAGTGCTCTTCAGCGAGCCGAAAATTCCTCAATGCGTTGTCGCTGCGGCGTCAGACTGGAGCGGGTAAAGTTTCAGTGCTCTTCAGCGAGCCGAAAATTCCTCAATGTTCTCGTTGTCGAGCGACCAGAACTCAACGCGCCCGCGTTTCAGTGCTCTTCAGCGAGCCGAAAATTCCTCAATACGAGAAATGTATCGGCTTCCCAGCATACCGTCCAGGGTTTCAGTGCTCTTCAGCGAGCCGAAAATTCCTCAATTCGTAGCAGCGCAATGTCCGCCGGATCGAGACGAGGTTTCAGTGCTCTTCAGCGAGCCGAAAATTCCTCAATCGCAAGCGGCGTGTTGGAGCGCGTCGCCCACAACGTGCGGTTTCAGTGCTCTTCAGCGAGCCGAAAATTCCTCAATCCGTTCCCGGAAAAATCCCCGATTTGGGCGATTTTTGCGTTTCAGTGCTCTTCAGCGAGCCGAAAATTCCTCAATCGCGCGCCAGCAGCACTGCAACCCTCACCGCCTGCGTTTCAGTGCTCTTCAGCGAGCCGAAAATTCCTCAATAGATGCAGTGTTGTGACACTACTGATGACCAACCCGCGTTTCAGTGCTCTTCAGCGAGCCGAAAATTCCTCAATCGAAAACGGCGCTGCGTCTGGATGCGGTTTCAGTGCTCTTCAGCGAGCCGAAAATTCCTCAATTGTCCACTCGTGGATTCCGTATATCCCGTATTTTTGCGTTTCAGTGCTCTTCAGCGAGCCGAAAATTCCTCAATGCCGTCCGCTGGCGCGTGCGGTGGCGCGCGCACCGCAGTTTCAGTGCTCTTCAGCGAGCCGAAAATTCCTCAATCGAGGACGCCCGGGGGCCAATGCCGCGACGGATCGGGGTTTCAGTGCTCTTCAGCGAGCCGAAAATTCCTCAATGCGTGTTTGCTCGTCGTGCAACACCAATTTACGAAGCGCGTTTCAGTGCTCTTCAGCGAGCCGAAAATTCCTCAATCATAGCCTGGGCAGGGTTCCTGCGCGCTGTCCTGCCTCCGTTTCAGTGCTCTTCAGCGAGCCGAAAATTCCTCAATGCGTACTCTGGACGGCTTGAACAGACCAGCAGAGAGTTTCAGTGCTCTTCAGCGAGCCGAAAATTCCTCAATCCCCTGACGCCGCCGCCTGGTGGTGACGATCTCTCCTGTTTCAGTGCTCTTCAGCGAGCCGAAAATTCCTCAATCCAACGTGCCCGCCACCCGCGCCCGCGCGAGGACGCGTTTCAGTGCTCTTCAGCGAGCCGAAAATTCCTCAATTCATCTTCTTTCGTCTTCCGCAGCCGCGCGCGTACGTTTCAGTGCTCTTCAGCGAGCCGAAAATTCCTCAATTTTCCAAAGCACCAAACCGCATATACGGTCAGTATCCGTTTCAGTGCTCTTCAGCGAGCCGAAAATTCCTCAATAGTTGATGACGCGCGAAGGAGTTACGGTTCCGAACTGTTTCAGTGCTCTTCAGCGAGCCGAAAATTCCTCAATTGATGGCATACAAACTCGACCCGTCGCTCACCAAGCCGTTTCAGTGCTCTTCAGCGAGCCGAAAATTCCTCAATTCAGTCGGGGGTTCTCAACGATCTGCTGCCAACCCGTTTCAGTGCTCTTCAGCGAGCCGAAAATTCCTCAATTGCGGTCGCCAACGGGAACAATCCGAAACTGCGCATCGGTTTCAGTGCTCTTCAGCGAGCCGAAAATTCCTCAATTCGTCTTTATCGCCGCTTCACCGCATTCCGCCGCCTGCGTTTCAGTGCTCTTCAGCGAGCCGAAAATTCCTCAATTACCACCGCAAGCGCTTTCTCCGCGACCGACCGCGAAGTTTCAGTGCTCTTCAGCGAGCCGAAAATTCCTCAATCCCACTCGCGCGCGCCGACCGTCTTGATGTCAACGAGTTTCAGTGCTCTTCAGCGAGCCGAAAATTCCTCAATCGTCGGAAAAGCAGCAGACGCCCAGCGCGGCGCGTTGTTTCAGTGCTCTTCAGCGAGCCGAAAATTCCTCAATGCAACGTTTCGCCGCGTGTTGCGCAGCGCGCGCAGTCGTTTCAGTGCTCTTCAGCGAGCCGAAAATTCCTCAATGGGGTGTTTGTGGTGCGGCACAATAACGAGCAGTTTCGTTTCAGTGCTCTTCAGCGAGCCGAAAATTCCTCAATATCAGCGCGTTTGTCCTCGCGTTCGCGCATCCAGAGTTTCAGTGCTCTTCAGCGAGCCGAAAATTCCTCAATTTTAGAATGCGCGGGAACGGATTTCAACCCGTCCCGGTTTCAGTGCTCTTCAGCGAGCCGAAAATTCCTCA
>Ga0308405_1001482_pt1 | contig 11820 bp, 10 predicted proteins | sample HotsprSampleMS13_FD_203473 | JGI IMG/M metagenome (GOLD analysis project Ga0308405, IMG submission 203473) | Hot spring phototrophic mat microbial communities from Mushroom Spring, Yellowstone National Park, Wyoming, United States - 20060912_MS13 ...
CTCGGGCCGGAGCGTGATCGTGGTGGGGCCCCAGCTCAAGCTCCACCAGTGCGGCCTGCCCAAGCGCATGGCCCTGGAGCTCTTCAAGCCCTTCCTCCTTAAGAAGATGGAGGAGAAGGGCATCGCCCCCAACGTCAAGAATGCGCGGCGGATGCTGGAGCGCCAGCGGGACATCAAGGACGAGGTCTGGGACGCCCTGGAGGAGGTGATCCACGGCAAGGTGGTCCTCCTGAACCGGGCCCCCACCCTCCACCGCCTGGGGATCCAGGCCTTCCAGCCCGTCTTGGTGGAGGGGCAGTCCATCCAGCTCCACCCCCTGGTCTGCGAGGCCTTCAACGCCGACTTTGACGGGGACCAGATGGCGGTGCACGTCCCCCTTTCCTCCTTTGCCCAGGCCGAGGCCCGCATCCAGATGCTCTCCGCCTACAACCTCCTCTCCCCGGCCTCGGGCGAGCCCATCGCCAAGCCCAGCCGGGACATCATCCTGGGCCTCTACTACATCACCCAGGTGCGGCGGGAGAAGAAGGGGGCTGGCATGGCCTTCGCCACGCCTGAGGAGGCCCTAAAGGCCCACGAGCGGGGCGAGGTGGCCCTGAACGCCCCCATCTTGGTGGCGGGCAAGGAGACCAGCGTGGGCCGCCTCAAGTTCGTCTTCGCCAACCCTGACGAGGCCCTTCTGGCAGTGGCCCAGGGGCTTTTGGACCTCCAGGACGTGGTCACCGTGCGCTACCTGGGCCAGCGCCTGGAGACAAGCCCGGGCCGCATCCTCTTCGCCCGCATCGTGGGCGAGGCCGTGGGGGACGAGGGGGTGGCCCAGGAGCTCATCCAGATGGACGTCCCCCAGGAGAAGAACTCCCTCAAGGACCTGGTCTACCAGGCCTTCCTGCGCCTGGGGATGGAGAAAACCGCCCGCCTCCTGGACGCCCTCAAGTACTACGGCTTCACCCTCTCCACCACCAGCGGCATCACCATCGGCATTGACGATGCCGTGATCCCGGCCGAGAAGCAAGCATACCTAGAGGAGGCCGACCGGAAGCTAAGGCAGATTGAGCAGGCCTACGAGATGGGCTTCCTCACCGAGCGGGAGCGCTACGACCAGGTGATCCAGCTCTGGACGGAGACCACGGAGAAGGTGACCCAAGCGGTCTTCAGGAACTTTGAGGAGAACTACCCCTTCAACCCCCTCTACGTCATGGCCCAGTCCGGGGCCCGGGGTAACCCGCAGCAGATCCGCCAGCTCTGCGGCATGCGGGGTCTGATGCAAAAGCCCTCGGGCGAGACCTTTGAGGTCCCCGTGCGCTCTTCCTTCCGCGAGGGCCTCACGGTGCTGGAGTACTTCATCAGTAGCCACGGGGCCAGGAAGGGCGGGGCGGACACCGCGCTCCGCACCGCCGACTCCGGCTACCTGACCCGGAAGCTGGTGGACGTGGCCCACGAGATCGTGGTGCGGGAGGCGGACTGCGGCACCACCAACTACATCTCCGTCCCCCTCTTTCAGCCCGACGAGGTGACCCGCAAGGAGCGCCTGAGGAAGCGCTCGGACATTGAGTCTGGCCTCTACGGGCGGGCCTTGGCCCGGGAGGTGGAGGCCCTGGGCCGCAGGCTGGAGGAGGGGCGCTACCTCTCCCTCGAGGACGTCCACTTCCTCATCAAGGCGGCGGAGGCGGGGGAGGTGCGGGAGGTTCCCGTGAGGAGCCCCCTCACCTGCCAGACCCGCTACGGGGTGTGCCAGAAGTGCTACGGCTACGACCTGTCCATGGCCCGGCCCGTCTCCATTGGGGAGGCCGTGGGCGTGGTGGCCGCCGAGTCCATCGGCGAGCCCGGCACCCAGCTCACCATGCGCACCTTCCACACCGGGGGCGTGGCCACGGGCACCGACATCACCCAGGGTCTTCCCCGGGTCATTGAGCTCTTTGAGGCCCGCCGCCCCAAGGCCAAGGCGGTCATCTCCGAGATCGACGGCGTGGTGCGCATTGAGGAGGGCGAGGACCGGCTCTCCGTCTTCGTGGAGTCCGAGGGCTTCTCCAAGGAGTACAAGCTCCCCAAGGACGCCCGTCTGGTGGTCAAGGACGGGGACTACGTGGAGGCGGGCCAGCCCCTCACCCGCGGGGCCATTGACCCCCACCAGCTTTTGGAGGCCAAGGGCCCCGAGGCGGTGGAGCGCTACCTGGTGGACGAGATCCAGAAGGTCTACCGCGCCCAGGGGGTGAAGCTCCACGACAAGCACATTGAGATCGTGGTGCGGCAGATGCTCAAGTACGTGGAGGTCACCGACCCCGGGGATAGCCGCCTTTTGGAGGGCCAGGTCCTGGAGAAGTGGGACGTGGAGGCCCTGAACGAGCGCCTGATCGCCGAGGGCAAGGTGCCCGTGGCCTGGAAGCCCCTCCTCATGGGGGTCACCAAGAGCGCCCTCTCCACCAAGAGCTGGCTCTCCGCCGCCAGCTTCCAGAACACCACCCACGTCCTCACCGAGGCGGCCATCGCCGGCAAGAAGGACGAGCTCATCGGCCTCAAGGAGAACGTGATCCTGGGCCGTCTGATCCCCGCGGGCACGGGCTCCGACTTCGTCCGCTTCACCCAGGTGGTGGACCAGAGGACCCTGAAGGCCATTGAGGAGGCCCGGAAGGAGGCGGTGGAGGCCAAGGAGAAGGAGGCCCCCCGCCGCCCCGTGCGCCGGGAGCAGCCGGGGAAGGGCCTCTGAGAAGATCCCGCCGAGGCCAAAGCCTCGGCGGGGGCTTCTAAAGGGGAAAATGCTGGCCAAAGTCTTTTCCGCTTTCCGCCAGGTGGGGGAGGACCTTTTCCACCAGGGCCTCATCTCCGCCACGGCGGGCAACTTCTCCGTGCGCACCAAGGAGGGGTTCCTCATCACCCGAAGCGGGGTGCAGAAGGCCCACCTCACCCCCGAGGACCTGGTGGAGGTGCCCCTCTTCGGGCCCATCCCGGAAGGGGCCAGCGTGGAGAGCGTCGTCCACCGGGAGGTTTACCTAAAGACCCCGGCCCGGGCCTTGGTCCACGCCCATCCCCGGGTGGCGGTGGCCCTCTCCTTTCACCTGGAGCGCCTCGTCCCCTTGGACCTCGAGGGCCAGTTTTACCTGAAGGAGGTGCCCGTTCTTAGCCCCAAGACGGTCTCCGCCACCGAGGAGGCCGCCAGGGCCGTGGCCGAGGCCCTAAAGGCCCACCGGGTCTGCCTCCTCAAGGGGCACGGGGCCTTCGCCTGGGGCGGAAAAGAAAAACCCGAGGAGGCCCTTCTGGAGGCCTACAGCCTCATGACCACCCTGGAGGAGAGCGCCGAGATCCTCCTTTACGAACGCCTCTGGAGGCTAGGATGAGGGTGCTTTTCGTGGAGGGCAAGGACCTGGAGACCCTAAAGGCCCTGGCCCAGGAGCTTCCCCACCCCTTCTGGCTTCTTGCAGGGGAGGGGGTCTTCCTCCTTCAGGTCTTCGGAGCCTCGGAGGAAGCGGTGAATAGGGCCAAGGGGGTTCCCGGGGCTAGGGTTTGGGCTTTCCGCTTCCAGGATGGGGTAGTCTATAGGGGATGCGGGAAGAAATCGGCTACATCCCCGTAGGGGAGGCGGAGCTTTACGTGGAGGACGTGGGGGACCCCCAGGCCCCCGCCCTTTTCGTCCTCCACGGCGGCCCGGGGGGCAACGCCTACGCCCTCCGCGAGGGGCTTGGGGAGTACCTGGAGGACTTCCGCGTCGTCTACTTTGACCAGCGGGGCTCGGGGCGTAGCCTGGAACTCCCCGAGGACCCGAGGCTCTTCACCCTAGATGCCCTGGCGGAGGACACCCTCCTCCTGGCCGAGGCTTTGGGCCTGGAGCGCTTCGCCCTTTTGGGGCACGGCTTTGGGGCCTTGGTGGCCCTGGAGGTCCTCCGCCGCTACCCGGGGGTGGAGGGGGCCATCCTCCTCGGGCCCTGGGTCAGCTTTCCCTGGCTTGCCCAGAGGCTCGCCGAGGCCGCCGGGCTCACCCCGGAGGAGGACCCGGAGGCCAACCTGCGGGCCGCCCTGGAACGGGCCGAGCCCAAGGCCCTCTTTGACCGCCTCATGTTCCCAAGCCCCAGGGGCCGCCTGGAGTACGAGTGGGTGGTGGAGGGCTCTGGGGTTGTAGGCCCCGACGCCCCGGCCCGAGCCTTTCTGAGGAATGGCCTTTGGCGCCTGGACTACACCCCCTACCTCACCCCAAGCCGGAGGCCGGTGGCCATCGTGGTGGGGGAGAAGGACGGCACCAGCTACCCCTACGCTGAAGAGGTGGCCGAGCGCCTCAAAGCCCCCATCCACGTGGTGCCCGAGGCGGGGCACTTCCCCTGGATTGACCAGCCGGAGGCCTTCGGCCAGGCCTTCCTCGAGGCCCTGGCCGCCTTGCGCGTGCTACACTAGAGGCGTCACCGGGGGTGCCCCTAAGGGGCTGAGAGATACCCTTGGAACCTGATCCGGGTAATGCCGGCGTAGGGAAGGTGACCGAGGCCCCTCCCGGTGACGAAGGAGGGGTTTTATGCTTAGGATCCTGGCGGTTCTCGTCTTTTTGGCCTTCGGCCTGGCGCAGGAGATCACGGTCCTCACCCACAGCAGCTTTTCCCTGGACAAGGCCCTCATCGCCCAGTTTGAGCGGGAAACGGGCCTCAAGCTCCGCTTCCTCAAAGGCGGCGACGCCGGGGAGACCCTGAACCGGGCCATCCTCACCAAAGGAGCCCCCATCGCCGACGTCATCTACGGCTTTGACAACACCTTCCTCTCCCGGGCCCTGGAGGCCGACATCCTCCTCCCCTACCGGAGCCCGGAGATCCGGAACCTCAAGGCCACCCTGCTTCTGGACCCCACCTTCCGGGCCCTCCCCGTGGACTACGGCTGGGTGAGCCTCAACTACGACCGGGCCTACTTCAAAGACCGCCCCCTGCCCCAGGCGCCCAGGGACCTGGCCCGGCCCGAGTACGCCAGGCTCCTCGTGGTCCAGAACCCCGCCACCAGCTCCCCGGGCCTGGCCTTCCTCATGGCCACGGTGGCCCGCTTCGGCGAGGACGGCTACCTGGACTTCTGGGCCGCTCTAAGGGACGGGGGCGTGCGGGTGGCCAAGGGCTGGAGCGAGGCCTACTACACCCACTTCACCCTCTACAAGGGGGACCGGCCCCTGGTGGTCTCCTACACCACCTCCCCGGCGGCGGAGGTCTACTACTCCGAGGGCAAGTACAAGGAACCCCCCACGGGGAACCTCTTTGCGGAGCTCAGCTTCTTCCAGGTGGAGTTTGTGGGCATCCTGAAGGGGACCAAGAACCTGGAAGGGGCCAGAAAGGTGGTGGACTGGTTCCTCTCCCGCCCGGTGCAGGAGAACCTGCCCACGGAGATGTGGATGTACCCCGCCAGGCGGGACGCCAAGCTTCCCGAGGTCTTCCGCTTCGCCCCCGAGCCCATAGGGAGCGCGCGCCTGGACCCCGGGGTGATGGCCAAGAACCGGGAGCGCTGGATAGAGGAGTGGACCAAGGTGGTCCTCCAGGGACAAAGCCCCGAGGCGGTGCGGCGGGCCAGGCGGTAGGGTAGGGGTGTGGTCCGCCTCGCTGGGGGGCTTCTTCTCCTCTTCCTGGGCTTCGCCCTCTTCTATCCCCTTTGGCGCATCCTCCTCCTGGGGGTGGGGGAGGGGTTCGCCCAGACCCTGGGGAACCCCTACTACCTGGGCCGCTACCTCTTCAGCCTCCAGTACGGCCTCCTTTCCGCCCTCCTCACCCTGCTTTTGGCCCTGCCCCTGGCCTTCCTCTTCCGCCGGCGCTTCCCCTTCCGGGAGGCCCTCCTCGCCTGGAGCACCCTGCCCTTCGTCCTCCCCACCCCGGTGGTGGCCCTGGGCTTTATGGCCCTCCTCGGGCCCAGGGGGGTTCTGGGGGTGGACCTCTACGGCACCCTGGCCCTCCTCCTCCTGGCGGCGGTTTTCTACAACCTGGGGCTTGCCCTCCGCATCCTCCTTCCCGTGGCCCTCCGCCTCGAAGGCCCCCTGCGGGCGGCCAGGGTCCTGGGGGCGAGCCCCTTTCGGGCCTTCCTGAGGGTGGGGCTTCCCCTCCTCCTCCCCGCTTTGGGCTCGGCGGGGCTTCTCATCTTCATCTACGCTTTTTCCGCCTTTGGCGTCCCCCTCCTTTTGGGGGGCGGGCGGTACGCCACCCTGGAGGTGGAGGTCTACACCCTCCTGGCCCACCGCTTGGCCTTCCCCGAGGCCAGTGCCCTGATGCTTCTGCAGTTCCTTACCCTGGGCCTGGCCGCTTTCCTCTACCTCAGGATCCCCTCCTACCCCCTCCCCCCGGGCGGCCTCCTCCCCAGCGGGCGGCCCTGGGCCCTCACCTTGGGGCTTTTTCTCCTTTTCCTCCTCCTCTTCGCCCCTCTCCTCGCCCTCTTCCTGGAGATGGACCTAAGGGCCCTGGCCCGGGCCTGGGCTTCCGAGGACTTCACCCCCTTGCCCTTGGCCCTGGGGAACAGCCTCCGCTTCGCCTTCTTAGCCTTCCTCCTGGCCCTGCCCCTGGGGGTGGCCTACGGGGTGGCGGCGCGGAAGAGGGGGGCCCTGGACCTTCTGGGGCTCTTCCCCCTTATGGTGAGCCCGGTGGCCGTGGGCCTGGGCTACCTCCTGGCCTACCCCTCCTTGAGGGGGTCTTTGGCCCTACTCCTTGCCGCCTACGCCCTCCTGGCCTATCCCCTGGTGGCCCGGGTCCTCCTCCCCGCCCTGAGGAGCCTTCCCAGAAGCCTCCTCGAGGCGGCCCGGGTCTTAGGGGCCACTCCCCTTAGGGCCTTCCTGAGGGTGGAGCTTCCCCTCCTTCTCCCGGCCCTGGCCTCGGGGAGCGCCCTGGCCCTGGCCGCCCTCCTGGGGGAGTTTGGGGCGAGCCTCGTCCTCTGGCGGCCCGAGTGGACCACCCTGACCCTGGCCATCTACGAGCGCTTAGGAAGGCCCGGGGAGGGGCCCTACCAGGAGGCCCTGGCCCTGGCCGCCCTCCTGGCCCTCCTCTCCGGCCTCCTCTTCTACCTTCTGGACCGGGGCCGGGGGCGGGTCGGTTAGCGCTGGCACCGGGGGCAGTAGTGGGTCCCCCGGCCCGCCACCACCCCCTTGGCGATGGGGGTGCCGCACCGGAGGCAGGGGAGGCCCCCCCGCCCATAGACCCCGTGGCGCTCCTGGTAGCCGCCGGGGAGGCCATCGGGCTGCTGGTAGGTGCGGTCGGAGAGGGTGCTGCCGCCCAAGGCCACCGCCTCCGCCAGGACCTCCCGGAGGGCCCGGAAGAGCCTCATGGCCTCCGCCTCCGCGACCTCGAGGCCCGGCCGGAAGGGGCTTAGGCCCGCCCGGAAGAGGGCCTCGTCGGCGTAGATGTTGCCCACCCCCGCCGCCAGGGTCTGGTCCAGGAGGAGGGCCTTGAGGGGTTTTGGGCTTCGCCTTAGGCCCAGGAAGAAGGGCTCAAAGCGGAAGGTCCCAGAAAGGGGCTCAGGGCCCAGGCGCCTTAGGAGGGGGACTTCCCGGTAATCCCCCCGCTCCACCACCAGGATGCGCCCAAAGCGCCTTGGGTCGTGGAAGTAAAGGGCGCCGTCGGGGAGAAGGAACTCGGCCCGGGTGTGGGGGGTCTTCTCCAGGCGGAAGCCCCCGGTCATCCCCAGGTGGACTACCATCTCCAGTCCCCCGGAGAGCGCAAGGAGGAGGAACTTCCCCCGCCTTTTCACCCCCTCCACCACCTGCCCCGCTGCCCTTTGCGTGTGGCGGTAGCGGAAGGGGTCCTGGTGGCGGACCTCGAGGAGGCGCTTTCCCTGAAGGAAGGGGATGAGCTGCCTCCGGGTGGTCTCCACCTCGGGAAGCTCAGGCACGGGGCCGCCTCCGGGCAAAAGCGCCGTAAAGCCTTTCCCCTAGGCCGCCCACCCGGCCCAGGAGGAGAAGGGGGTAGAGGGGAAAGAGAAGGGGAAGCCTCCGGCTCAGGGCCAGGAAAGCCCCGTAGCCCCGGTGGGCCTTTTCCCCTTCCAGGACGTGGAGCTCCCTCAGGAGGGCCTCCTGGGGGAGGTCCGAGGCTTCCTGCAAGGGCTCCACCTTCAGGGCCTTCCCCAGGTCCAGGGCCTTTAGGCCCCTGCCCAGGGCCCGGCAGTAGGGGCAACGGACGTCAATCAGTACCCGCATGGGCCTCCACCGGAATGGGTTCCCCCTTCTCGTTCACCGCCACGTAGGTGAGGAGGCCCTTGGTGGCGAGAACGCGGCCATTTTCCTCCCCGAAGCGCTCCTTGTAGACCTCCATCTCCACGGTCAAGGAGGTCCTCCCCACCCGGACCACCTTGGCCACCACCTCCAGGAGGTCCCCGGTGCGGATGGGCACCTTGAACTCCACGCTCCCCACGGCCACGGTGACCACGGGTCTTCTGGCCCGGCGGGCGGCGGCGTAGGAGCCCACTTTGTCCATAAGGCCCAGGACAAAACCGCCAAAGGCCGCTCCCAGGGGGTTGGTGTGCTCGGGGAAGACCAGCTCTAGGGTGCGCGCCTCCATACGCCCTCAGCCTACATAAAGGGCGTCCGTGCGGCGGGCCATCTCCCGGTCCTTCTCCGTGATCCCCCCCGCGGAGTGGGTCCACCACTCCACGGTGACCCGCCCCCACTCCACGGTGAGGCGGGGGTGGTGGTTTTCCCTTTCCGCAAGCTCCCCCACCCGGTGGGCGAAGGCTAGGGCCTCGCGGAAGTCCTTGAAGCGGAAGCTCTTGGCCAGGCGCTTGGGGTTTTCCAGGGTCTCCCAGTCCATACCCCCAGGGTACGGCAAAGCCCCCGGGCCGAGGGTGCCCGGGGGCAGGATTCTGGTTGCGGGGGCGGGATTTGAACCCGCGACCTTCGGGTTATGAGCCCGACGAGCTACCAGGCTGCTCCACCCCGCGTCGCCATCCTCAACTATAGCCGGGGGAGGGGGATATGTCAAGCACCTTGCCCGGGTTCAGGAGCCCCTCGGGGTCCAGAAGGGCCTTGATCTTTCGCATCCATTCCAGAGCGGCCCCGTGCTCCCTGGGGAGAAACTTCTTTTTCCTCAGGCCCACCCCGTGCTCCGCGGTGCAGGTGCCCCCAAGCTCCAGGGCCCTTGCCACCAGCCTCTCAGCGTAGGCCTCCGCCCGGGGGTAAGCCTCGGAGAGGACGGGGATCAGGGTGTGGAAGTTCCCGTCCCCCACGTGGCCCAGGATGTTGCCCGCTAGGCCCATCTCCGCCATGAGGCCTTGGGCGTAGGCCACCATCTCCGGGAGGCGGGCGAGGGGGACGGCCACGTCGGTGATCACGAACTGGTGGCCGGGGTGGAGGTGGACCAGGGCCCAGTAGGCCTGGTGCCGGGCCTCCCACTGCCGCTTGCGCTCCTCTTCCGTCCTGGCGGCTTCCACCTCGAGGGCCCCGCACTCCCACACGATCTCCATAGCCAGGACGCTTTCCGCCTCCAGGGCCTCCTTCGTGGAGGCGTGGAACTCCAGGAAGAGGGCCGGGCGCTCGGGGAAGCCCACCCCCAGGTGGCGGTTTAGGGCCCGCATGGCGAGCTCGTCCAGAAGCTCCAGCCGGGCCACGGGGAGGCCTGAGGCCATGACCCTAACGCTCGCTTCCACCGCCTCCCTCACCCCGGGGAAGAAGACCCTCAGGGCGTGGACGTGCTCGGGAAGGGGGTGAAGGCGGAGGGTGAGGCGGGTGATGACGCCCAAGGTGCCCTCCGAGCCGATGAAGAGGTCCTTGAGGTCGTAGCCCGCGGAGGTCTTGCGCACCGGCCTCCCCAGCTCCAGGACCTCCCCGCTGGCCAGGACCACCTGAAGGGCCAGGACATTTTGCCGCATCCCCCCGTAGCGCACCGTGGTGGTGCCGCTGGCGTTGGTGGCGGCCATGCCCCCCAAGGAGGCGTCCGCCCCCGGGTCCACGGGGAAGAAAAGCCCCGTTCCCTTCAGGGCCTCGTTCAGGGCTTTGCGGGTGAGGCCGGGCTCCACCACGCAGAGGAAGTCCTCTGGCCTTACCTCCAGGAGGCGGTTCATGCGGCTTAAGTCCAGGCTGATGGCCTCCTTGAGGGGGTAGAGGTGGCCCTCGAGGCTGGTCCCCGCCCCGTAGGGAATGACCGCCACCCCCCGCCCCCGGGCCCACTGGAGGGCCTTCTGCACGTCCTCCACGCTCTCCGGGTAGACCACGGCCAAGACCGGTCTCGCCAGGGGGTAGCCCTCGTCCTTTCCGTGGCGCAGGCGCTCGCTCTCCGAGAGGTCCACCTTTCCCGGAAAGAGGCGCTTCAGGGCTTCCAGCTTTTCCATGCCCCTGAGTTTACGCCGCCTTCCGCCGCCCCAAAAGGGCCGCGAAACCGAGGAGGAGCCCCCCAGCTAGGAGGAAGGGAAGGGAAAGCCCCACTCCGGCCAGAAGCCTCCTAGGGCCGGCCCTAAAGGGGCGAGGAGGCCGGTGAGGAAGAGAAACCCTCCCGCCACCCGGCCCCGAAGCTCCGGTGGAGCCTGGCTCAGGCGCACCGCCCCAGCCACCGCGCTGAAGAGGGCGCCCCCAGCCCCCAGGAGAAAGGCCGACCCCGCCAGGAGGGGTCAGGGGGGAAGCGGGGCGGTTCCCAAGAGGCCTAGCCCCGCGAGGCCCAGGGCGAGCCTCAGGGTGCCCCTTTCCCCCAGTGTTCCCAGGGCCGCCCCCACCAGAAGTCCCCCCAAGACCCCCCCGAGGCTCTGGGCCGTGCCCAGGAGGCCCAAGACCCAAGGGGCCTCCCCTAGGCCCCGCAGGACCACGAAGGGCAAAAGGCTGGCGAAGAGGGCGTAAGACAGGTTCAGGAAGGCTTCCCGGAGCAGGATGGGGCGGAGGGAGGGGCTTTGCCAAAGGAAGCGCAGGCCCAGTAGGCTTCCCCCTTCAGGCTTCTCCGGGGGTCTTGGGGGTAGGGGGAGGGTGTGGTAGAGCCCGGCCGCGAGAAAGAGGAGCCCGCTTCCCAGGCCTACGGTCCAGGGGCGGTTTCGGGTGAAGAGGAGGCCCGCGGTCAGGTCAGAAAGGGCGTCGGCGGCGGTATAGAGGGCTCCGAGCTGCCCCCGGGCCCGGGCTAAGGCCTCCTTGGGAAGGAGGTCGGCGAGGAGGGCCCCGGCGGCCACCATCCGCAAGGCCTCCAGGAGGACGAAGAAGAAGCCCAAGAGGTAGAGGAGGAGGGGAGAGGGGGCACCGAGGAGGGGGAAGAGGGCCAGGGTGAGCCCTCCCTGGCCTAGGGCGGCCAGGAGGAGGAGCCTTCCCCTGGGCCATCGGTCGGCCAGATGCCCCCCGTAGAGGGCGAAGAGGGGCTCGGCCAGGAGGCGGAAGGCCAGGGCCAGGCTGGCCTGGAGGGCGCCTAAGGCTCCGAGGGCGGCAAGGGCGGCGTGGGCGAAGTAGAAGAACCCCGCTCCAAAGAGGCGGAGGGCCTCGAGGGCGAGAAGGAGGCTTGGCGTCATGCTTCTCCAAGCTAGCCCGGGATGGCGCAAGAACACAGGGTATATTCCAACCGTTTAGGGTCCTTGCTCCGCCCTCTGCCTCAAGGCTTCCAGCCGCTTAGGGTGAAGGGGTCCGAGGGTGAAAGGGAGAAGCACCAGGAATCCCGAGGCCCCTAGGAGGAGGGGCAGGGATGGATCCCCCTGGCCCAGGACCCCTGCTCCCAGGCCCCCCAGGGCCCCGGCCCCGTAGAGGAGGGCCCGGATGGCGGCGAGACCTGGGGCCAGGCCCACCCTGGGCAGGAGCCAACCCCGCACTGCCCGCAGGTGGGTGCTGAGGAGGGCCACGGCCAGGCCCAAGAGGGGTGGGGCGGCGAGGAGAAGGGGAAAGGGCAGGAGAAAGCCCATCCCCCCGAGGGCTGCCCCTAATGGGCCCAGCCTAAAGGCCAA